>Ga0187894_10005618_pt1 | contig 12689 bp, 11 predicted proteins | sample GBC1701081metaG_FD_136650 | JGI IMG/M metagenome (GOLD analysis project Ga0187894, IMG submission 136650) | White microbial mat communities from a lava cave in the Kipuka Kanohina Cave System on the Island of Hawaii, USA - GBC170108-1 metaG ... | reverse complement strand
TTGAAAATATTACCCTGAATCATCCAAGCCTCTTTTTGATTTCGTCAACGCACCAATCCGGTCTCTTGTAAACGTCCGAGTCCCAGAATCGAACCACGACGTAACCTTCTTTTCTTAACCTTCTGTTAACCGTTTGATCCCGTTTTCTGTTTTTTGCGATGTGTGAAACCCAATACTTTGAGTTGTTTCCGTTGGAAAGTTTCTTCCTCAATTTTCTCCAATTTCGCCCATGCCAGAAAGAGCTGTCGCAAAAAACCGTCATCCTGTTTTTAACAAGAAAGTCTGGGGTTCCAAAAATATTCGGATATTGCTTGAACGACAAATTCTCTTCTTCAAGGATTTTTTTCATCTTTAAATCAAGTTTTGTTCCTTTACTTCGTATCCTAGACATTATTTGGCTTCTTTTTGATTTACTAAAGATATCTGGCAACAAACCAACTTAGTAGAAATGTTATAAATGCATACACAAATAATTGTTAGAGTGATCTGAGTTGGCAACAACAGAATCAAAAAAACTCACCATGAAATTTGCAGGAGGGCTGGTAAAACACCTTGGGTTGCAAATGTACTCTGGTGCAGTTCCGGCAATCGCTGAATTGATTGCAAATTCATGGGACGCTGATTCAGAAAAAGTAGAAATTGAATTCCCCTTCGATAAGCCTTTTACTTCCGCCTCAAGAATTATTGTAAAAGATTCTGGGAGCGGGATGACTTTTGATGAATGCGATGAAAAATACCTAGTTCTAGGACGTGACAGGCGTTCAATAGAAGGGGATAAAACGGCAGGCGGCCGCAGATTACTTGGACATAAAGGAATAGGAAAGTTAGCTGGATTTGGCATAGCCAATGTTGTAACTGTAAGGACGGTAAAAAACGGGCAGGTTACCACCTTCAAGATGGACTATGACGAGATAGAAAAAAAACAATTTGGCGGCGAATATAATCCAGTAATACTCGAAAACAGGACCATCGACGAAGGTAATGGTACTGAAATCATACTGGAGAACATAAAACTGCGCAGATCTGTTAGTGAAAAACAGTTTTATGAAAGCATGCGAAGACGATTCGCCTTAACATCAGACAAATTCAAGGTTTTCGTTAATGGTAAAGAACTACAAAAATTTGATGTTGATTTACAATTTCGTTTCCCAAACAACGATGACGAAAAAAATGGAATTAAGGTACAAAATGGTTGGGCCGTTGAGAAAGTTGGTGACAATGAGATAAAATGGTGGATAGGTTTCACGCAAAGCCCAATACCCGACGAAGAATTGATTGGAATAAGTATATTGACTAGAGGAAAATTGGCTCAAACACCATGGTTTTTTGATTTGGCGGGGGGGACTACTGGTCAACTTGGCATGAGATACATGGTTGGTGAAATCCAAGCTGATTTTTTAGACGACAAGGAAGATTTGATTACCACTGATAGAGCTGGAATTCTTTGGTCTCATCCAGTCGCAGAGCCATTAAAAATTTGGGGTCTAGAAAAAATCAGACAATCTCTTTCAAGATGGGTTAAGTTAAGAGAAGCTGCAAACCTAAAAGAATTAGATGATGATGAACTCAATGAGCAGATTGCGGGTTTGCCAGACGATATAAGACAACATGCCGCAGCAGCTTTGAAAAAGATTGCACAGATTCCTTCATTAAATGAGAAACAAGTAGTAAGCCTTGCAGAAATTGTGCTTGATGGAATTCAAAATAAACATATTTTAAACTTGATTCATCAAATAAATACGGCTGATATTGAAGATAGAAAAAAACTGTTTCAACTTGTTTCTGATTGGGCATTAATGGACACAATTTTGATGGGAATCGCAGTTAAAGGAAGACTTGAGGTAATCAAAAAATTTGCGAAATTATTGAAAGAAAAAGTTAAAGAAAAACCAGACATGCATAACCTTCTAAAGAAAGATCTGTGGCTGATGGATCCTGCATGGGATCAATTCAGATATGAGCATGAGTTAGACAGACTACTTGTAGAAGAATTTCATGCTTCCGAAAGCGACATAAGAGAAGGAAGAAGAATGCCAGATTTCTTCTGCATTACATCAGGAACTCAAGCAAAAGTAATTGAGATAAAAAGACCTGGGGATACTGCAGGGAAAAAAGAATTACAGCAAATCTCAGACTATGTACATTTCTTGAGAGAGTATTCACACAATACAACTGACCCCCAAAATAACATCGATGTAGAAGGAACTCTCATAGCTTCCAAAATAGACTCTAGACAAAGTGAATTTGTTAAAACATTGAGGGCATCACGAATTTATGTCATGGATTGGGATACGTTATTGAGAAGAGCAAAAAGTCTTTACAAAAACTATCTAGATTTGATAGTTCAGCGAAACCCAGATGGTTCTTTAGCGAAAGAATTTTCAGACACGGAAGACTTGGATGGGGCCTAATATTTTCGACTAACGTTACGTAATCAACCTGCTTTGTCATTAACTTTTAGAAACTCTTTTGGGTAGTCCAAAGAATTTAGGAACAGGGGGATCTGTGAGAAAGACATTGGAGACGAGGGACCAATACACATGAATGAGTATTGTGGTTTCGTGTAGCTGCTTTTTGGATCCTTGAACTGCTGATACAGTCTTATTGCGGAATCGTTTCCTGCCAACAACTCTCTCACCCCGTTTAGCTCTATACCGTATGCAAGCCCGTATCCTATGAAATACATTCTAAGCTGCTCGATTATTCTCCTGTCCAAACTGGACAGAGTTTGACTGATGAACATCCAACCCAAGTTATACTTTCTCGTTTCTCTCACTGCGGTGGTAAGGGTGCTCCTTAGCTCAATAGTTTCCTCTACATCGGTTCTTTCTCTCGGCGCGAATTCGTGGGCCTCATCCAGCACAACAAGGGAATTAAGAGCTCCGCCTGCAACGTATTGTTCTTTTGCCACATCCGCAATCCTCTGCAGGATCTGATTTATTGATACCTTCTTGATTTCTTCGTTCCAAAACAGGTAGTCGGGAACCACTGCTTCTGATAGGTTGATTATTATGATTCTGCCTTCGCCACGTTCTCCTATTGCCTTTAAGATTGCTGCCAGGTTATCTTTTGCCGCCATCCCATCCCTGCCAAAAAGACTGGCGATTTTTTTCCATTTTTTATAAACAGCATCTAATCGTTCAGGATTCGCGGTTATGTTCTGCATATCGCCAAAAACCTTGTCGCGGTATGATGGCGTAGAATAGATTCGCTCAATTACAACTGGAATAGGCTGTCCATTTCTTACAGTAGTGTGCATCAATCTCTCCCAAACGTGGTCGAAAACATCTCTTTTATGTGCGTCCCAAAGGCTGACTTTTGCGGTATAGGAGCTGCCGGCCGCATGTCCCCACTCGTGGTTCAGAATTTTTGCAATCTGTTCTGCGCCGTCTACTTGATTATCCGGATTCTTTATTCCCAAATCCTTCAAGAATTGCGCTTTCACGAGTATTTGCTTGAACAGCTCGATGTCCGGCAAAAGAACAAGTTTCGACAAGTCATAGAATTCGATTTTTCTGCCAAGTTTATCCTGGATGAAACTCATCAGTTCTGAATCATTCTTCATTTTGGAAAATTCTCCTTGCGGATCTACTACCAAAAGCGTCATCTGTTTGTGTCGCATGTACGATGTCAAAATCATTTTCGCGAGAAACGATTTTCCAGATCCGCTTTTTCCAAAAATTCCAATGTGCATCGCCTCGCCCAAACCCCCTTCTCTCTCGCTACCAAAATGCCTGAAGAGGTTTGGCAAGAGAATGTCCGTTCCGTAAACCTTTCCAATGTGAGAGATTTCTTTCGAGTACGGCAAGACTAGCCTGTTCACTATGTCCTGACTGATCATCTTGATTCGAGAACCGGTAGAGGGCACCGTGGAAAACGAACTTGGATCCAAGCCGGTCCCGTTCTCTTCGAACACTGCGCTTATCAGCATGTCTGCATTATGGGTATCCTGTCTCTCTGTTATGGGTTCTACGCTTCCCCTTTGTCGAATGATTGACCTCATGGTTGGATCCATCACGAAGGGATTGTAGAGGAACACTTCTGTAATCTGACCCAACGCGTAATTTGGGTGACCGTCTTGGGAATATTTCATGACGGCCATGGAACCGACGAGCCTTTTGTCGGCGGCTCTTCCCAAGATATCTATCTTCAGGTCAGAAGTGGAAGACGGGGAGCCGACTACGCCAATGTCTTCTGCCTTGTCAACTAAATTAGCCAGATCGGATGTCAACTAAACCCCCCCAGTGCGATACGAATGCATGGATAAATGAATGTCAGAGGTACTCCCCTCCCACTTTTCTACCATTTCATTCATGGATATCCCTTTGATTACTGGCAAAGCCTTAGGCAAATGCTTTACCATTCTGTCGGCTAAATACGTCGGATAGGGTTCCATAATTCCGGGATAACCTGTTTGGAGTTTGACTGCGTCAAGAAGCATCGCAAGACGCTCTTTGTTTTTGGCTATTGGAGAACCCATCTCCAACCTGATGGCGGGCAAATGTTCCTTCGGTTTGTAGTACATAACGTGTATGTCGCGAAGAAGCTTTTCAATGTCGTCGGCAATCGGTTTGGCTTCGTCGGGGAGACTGGCGGTAAGAAACTTGCCCGGATGTTCTCTCTCAAATTCGAAAGGTTCGATGAACTCGCCCGGCTTGAGAATCACTGACAGGAAGCCTCGGTCATCAAAACCCTCGCGTCCTATGCTTTTGCACACGTCGTTCTTTACGCTGTATTTGGGAGCCGCCACAACGATTCTGTCGCTTCTTTTAGCAGACAGAATTTCCCTGTAGCATTCCAAAGTCTGTTTGACTCCTTGAAACTTTGCCCTGTCGTCAGAATACTCGTTTTTATCGCCGTTAATCAAAAAATCCAATAATTTTTTGGGAGACGATCTGTTTAAGGCGATATTGTAAGAGATGCTCAACGTCAAGAGCGAGCCGTCCAAAAACACGACATTGTGCGGGGCAAGAGCGGCAAGCTGCGTTTCCATTGAGAACATGATCGCTTGAGCTAGGACTGTGGTGTTTTCGTCATGCGGCAAGCTGTCCACTTTGACGAAGTGTCGTGGTTTTTTCCAGATGGGTTCAGTCAACTTTGGAGGAGTCAGCCCCTCCACTGCAACGGCTGCTATAGCTACAAAATCAGTGGCGAGCATTTTGTCGTAGCAGTTGGAACCGTCGGCACCAGCCGTAGTTGGAAAGGAAGGCACCGTTATTACTTCAGAGTCGTGCTTTATTCGATCCTTCAACTCTGTCCGAAACGTTTCTTTTTGTTTTTGCAAGTTCGTAATGTCGTCAGAAACCCTCGATGTCAGGCCCTTGTAGTCTGAAAGCATTTCCTCTACCATTGCTTGAGGAAGTTCCGAAAACGAAGACTCGGAATTGTAAACCTCCATAATCTAGACTTGGTTAGCAAGCTTTTATTGATTATGTCTAATTAGTTATTTGGAGGAAAGAAATGCCATCACTAAACTGGATAGGAAAAGAGGCGGTAGTTAATCATGACAAAGAAGTTCCCTTTAGACTTTTCAAGAAAGTCAAGTCTGCATCTGTAGATGAATATTCCCAAAACCTAATTATTCACGGAGATAATTTGGAAGCTCTAAAAGCGTTGATGCCGTATTATAGAGGCAGAATCAAATGCATCTACATCGATCCGCCCTATAACACCGGAAACGAAGGCTGGGTGTATAACGACAAGGTAAATTCCCCAAAAATAAAAAAATGGCTTGGCAAGGTAGTCGGTGGAGAATCTGAAGATTTATGCAGACATGATAAATGGCTCTGTATGATGTATCCGAGGTTAAACCTACTAAAACAGTTGTTGAGCGAAGACGGATCAATATGGATCTCGATTGACGATTCGGAGATATCCTCGCTTCGATTGTTGATGGACGAGATTTTTGGAGCGGATAAATTTATTGCGTGCAATGTTTGGCAAAAACGCTATTCTAGAGAAAATAGGGAAGCTATAGGAGATGTGCACGAATACATACTCGTATACGCGCTTAATCCATCGATATTCAAAAAGATTAGAAATCGAATACCAGCTAACGATAAACAAAAGGAAGTTTACAAAAACCCCAACAATGATCCGAAGGGAAGATGGAGACCAATACCAATGACTGCTCAAGAAGGTCATGCGACACCAGATCAATTTTATGAAATAGTGACCCCATCTGGAAAAAAACATCTTCCTCCGACAGGAAGATGTTGGGGAATATCTAAGGCGACATACGAGAAATTACTATCTGAAGGGAGAATTTATTTTGGAAAGAATAACGACTCTCAGCCAAACATCATACGGTATCTTTCAGAAGTAGAGGGGTTCGCTCCATGGACATGGTGGCCTCACGAGGATGTGGGTCACACAGATGAAGCAAAAAAAGAGATTCATGCATTATTAGGCAAAGAGGACGCTTTTGAAACACCAAAACCTCTAAGACTAATTCAACAAATTTTGAGAATTGCTTCTAATCCAGGAGACATAATACTTGATTCTTTTGCAGGAACCGGAACTACAGGACACGCTGTTTTAAGTATAAACAAAGAAGATGGTGGAAGTAGAAGATTCATCCTTGTTGAAATGGAAGATAAAGTAGCTAAGGAAATAACAACTGAACGCATCAAACGTGCTATCAAAAAGTATGAATTTACAGAAGGCTTCGAATACTGCGAACTAGACAAGCCTCTATTCAACGAAGAAGGACAGATTGAGGAAGAATGCAGTTTTGAACAACTTGCTGCTTACATTTACTTTACAGAAACAAACACTAATTTGGATTTAAAAACAATTGATAAACCGTTTATTGGAGAATATAATGGGACGGATTTTTACCTCTTGTTCAAAGAGAAGGGGAAAAACATCCTAAACAAAATGTTTCTAAAAAAGATCAGAAATAATAAAAAACAGAAAATAGTTTATGCAGACAAATGTTTCGTTGACGAAAAGATTCTAGAGAAATTCAGAATACAATTTAAACAGATTCCTTATGAGGTCAAGGTGTACTAGAATGGAGCTCAAAAGATATCAAACAAAAGCTTTGGAAAAGCTCAGTCTATATCTGTCCGAAGCAGAAAAGTTTGGTCCAAAACATGCCTTCATCTCCTTAACGGGGAAAGGATACCTTGACGAGTTTTTCGGTGAAAAAATACCATTTGTTTGTATCAAAATACCTACGGGAGGAGGAAAAACGCTAGTTGGTTGCAACTCGGTTGCTGAGATTATGGATACATTCCTGAAAGAGAAAATGGGGAGGGGCGTTGTGATGTGGCTAGTACCTTCCGAAGCCATCAAAAGTCAAACGTTAAGGAAATTCAAGGACCGAAAAGATATTCACCGAAAAATTCTTGACGAGTTCTTTGATAACAACGTAAAAGTCTTTTCAAACGAAGAGGCCCTAAAGATAAGAAAAGAAGATGTGGAAAACAATCTTTGCATATTAGTCTCAAGTCTGGATGCATTCAGAAAAGATAAAACGCTTCAAAACAAGTACAAAGTATATCAGGAAAACGGCGCCCTGTTAAATCATTTTGAGAATCTCGAAGAACGTGTTGTTTTAGAAAAAGACGAGTCGGGAATAATAAAATCTTTGGCCAACGTTATCAGGTTATACAACCCCTTAATTGTTATAGATGAAGGTCATAAAACAAAGACCGAACTTTCAATAAATTTCATAAAAGATTTGAATCCAAGTTTTGTAATCGAGTATACCGCAACGCCCAGATTAGGAAGCAATATCCTAGTAGAGATTAATTCCTCCGAACTTAAGGAAGAGGAAATGGTCAAACTCCCCCTCGTCTTGGAAAGCCACACTCAATGGCAGTCAGCCGTACTACAAGGAGTTTTGAGACGAGAGGAATTGGAAAAAATCACCAAAAAAGAAAAAGAACCAATAAGGCCGATAGCATTACTCCAGGCGGAACAAGAGAAAGAGAACGAAAATAAAATCACGGTGAACAAAATCAAAGAATTTTTAATTAAAGATAGAAAAATCCCCGAGGAAGAAATTGCAATCAAAACCTCGAAAACCAATGATTTGGACGGAATAGATTTGTATGACAAATCCTGCAAGGTGAGGTACATAATAACCGTCAATGCCTTGGCAGAAGGCTGGGATTGTTCTTATGCATATTTGCTGATTTCAGTGGCTAACATAGGCTCAAAAGTCGCCGTGGAACAGATAATTGGACGGATTATGAGAATGCCCTTTGCAAAGAGAAAAGAAAACGAATCTCTGAACAGAAGTTATGTTTTCGCATCGGCAAGAAACTTTAGCGAGGCTGCAAACCAGATAATTTCGGGACTAGAAACTAACGGATATAGTAAATACGATTTGATAAACACCAGCGATAAAAAGCAGAAATACCAATTTGATATAGAGAGAAGAATCGAGGAAGACTTTGTAGTTCCTTTGATGTCTTACCAGAATGACGAGTTAGCCTTTGAGGATTTGGTAGGTGAGAACTTTGAATTGCATAAGCAAGATGCCAAATTTGATTTCAAGGCTCATTATGATAACGACGGAAGAGCGATAATCGACATAAAAGAAGGCGACAAATGGTATCGTAGCGCCCAACAGACGCTTAGATTAACATACAAGGACAAAAATTGTTCGAAAAAAGACTTGATTCGTTGGTTAGATAAGAAACTACGACTTACAATGATTGATAAAGAAGACAAAATAAAATTCTTAGAAAAAATACTCGACAACATCAAGGGCCATACAATTCAAGAGCTCTCGGTCAACAGATATGTTTTACTAGAAAAAATCGGCGATGTGATAGATTCCATTCTCGTCAGTCAAGCTAAGAAGACGTTTGACTATCTGCTCAAAGACGGCAAAATAAGTGTAGAGGAATCCGGAAAATTTCCGGAAATAATCAGTCTTACAGAAGAGATACCTCAGGAATTTAATAAAAACTATTATGATAAAATTGACAAATTAAACAAAGAAGAATTTCGTTTTATTGAAAGATTGGATTTGGAGACACTGCCTAACATAAAATTCTGGATTAGAAATCGAGAGAAAAAAGATCCCTTCTATATACAGGGGTGGATGAAAAACAAGTTTTATCCGGATTTTGTCGTATTGACGAATAATGGGAATATTCTTGCTTTAGAATGGAAGGGGGAGGACAGGGTAAGCAACGAAGACACTCAATACAAAGAAGAAATAGCGAAAATATGGGAAACACTCGGAAAGGGAAAACTACACTTCTTCTTGGTTCAAAACAAGAATGTCGAAGAAGCGCTAATAACAATTAAGAAACTGTGATTTATTCTTTCACCCCCTTTAAATTTTGAATGATTTCAAATATCCAATCCAATCAGGTGGCAAACTGTAGCGTCTTGCCCCTTCGATAATTATGTCAACATACTTGTTACTAGGTTGAATGAATTTTTCCTTTTGTACGACTTCGTAGGTTACCATATAATTGGGCAACATAACACGTCTATAAGACCCGTCTTTTACACCCTCTTTCTTATCCAAAATGTAGAGATCAGATTGTCCGACATCAAAAACCACTCCCCAACAAAAGTCTCCAGGTTTAGAAATTATGTCGGCCACCCCACCCCCTCTGTTTTCTGAATATCTGGTAAATCCGAGTTTGTAACCTTCTAAACGAAATGATCTTGGATTTGAAAGATTTGGAATTCTTATCTTTTTTTCCTTGCATTGTTTAACTAAATCATCAAGATTCATTTCGAACCATATGCAAAATGTTTCATGGTATTACTTGAATCGGTGTTGACCAAATCCTTTTCGGCTTTGCTCATTGCCTATTGCGATCTAGATTTACCTCAGTAAAATTCTTAAAAACCAACCAACCTGCACACATATGGAAAATCCAAAGCCAAAGACAGTAAAGACAACAATCAAGGGAAAGGACATTTCAGAGAAGGTAGAGTGGTACCTTGATGAAGTGAGCAAATCGGCTAATCCTGACATGTTGGTGTGGATCAAGGAACAAGTAGAGAAGAACATACACATCTGGCTTGGAGAAAAACTGGATCAACTCAAGGTCAGCATGGTGATGGACACGAACATGGTGAACTCAACCCTCAAACGCTATGAAAAAGGAGAAACATCAATCATTTTCAAACTGGCAGAGAACCCCCTCTTTACATTCTATTCGCCACGAGAAATAGAGTCGGAGGTACAAAAATTCATCGAAGGAAAGAAAGCAAAAGGGTTGAACAGGAAAAAACTTAGGGAGGGATGGGAGAAAATAAAACAAATTATAATCATCAAGGATGTGAAGAATGATGCTGCGAGAAACGAAGCCCTGAAGCTTATTGGTGCTAGAGATCCGACGGATGCTCCGTTTGTCAGCCTGTACATAGAAATTGGCGCGCACGCGGTCCTTACCTACGATAACGACTATGAGGCACCCTCTATCCGCACCTTCAGCATGAAGAATCTGAATGACACTGTCGGGATATTCCATCGTGGTGTGTTTTCGTTTTTCATCATGAATGACATCTTGCCGCTTACCTTGGAAATCCTAGGTAAAGCAGTAATGGCAATAGCTAAAGGCGTATTCGAAGTACTCAAACTGCTCTGGGATTTGCTCAAAGGCCTGATATCTGGCGCAATTGAAAAAATAGGCGATTTGATTTCAAGAATTCCCCCTAAATATCTCAAAATACTGGGAATTGGTTTGGGCATAGGCTTGATCATCCTTACTATAATCCTCATCTTTCGTAAAAAGACGCGCAGTAAGTTTTCAGGGTTAGTAAAATCTGGCCTGAACTGGATAAGCAATAATGCTGAAAAACTAATCAATTGGATTATTGACGCTGTATCTACGTTAATTGATCTCGTGAAAAAGACTGGACCGTATGCAGGTACATCGCTGATGGTGCTCACAGAAATTCATAGTCATTTAATCGCACTCTCGGAAGAAATGAAGAAATTAGATTTGAGAAACGTGGCTCACTATTCCTAGATTTTTTGTTTTCCGTCACCCCGCCTTAGATCATCCTGGTTTTATCTTCTACACATCACAAACTCTTCTATGAAATTCAGCTCCGTTTCGTCTAGCCCACGTTCTTAAAACATGATGTTGTTCTTCGTCTTTTTCAACTGAGTCTGGCGTCTCAAACTCTATTACCTGAACTCTTCTTCCCTTTTTTGCAATAATGTCGGGCCTTCTGCAATCTCCATCCACACACAAAGTCTCTGGGCGAGGATAACCTGGTATATCGGCCCATACCTTGTATCCCCATGATTCGAGTTGCCCTGCGCTTCTTGCCACCGCATGATTGTGGCATGTTTGGTGATAGTGGGAGCGTTTTGCCATTTGGGATCAGGTACTTGTAATGTTTTAAAAAGTTGATCGTGATTGGCAACGACTCGCCTTCGCTCATTCTGGTTTTCCCTTTTCCACGCAAGGCTCTGGGAAAAGGCCGCTCCCGCTGAAACCAGATGACTCGGCTCCGGAATTAACCCAACGGAGGTGTTTGAGCATGGCGAATGGGAGAAAGCCAGAGTTCAGCGGTCTTTTGCTGACCGACGCGAAGGACTACCGCGAGAGGAAGACTGTCGGCAAGGTGGCTCTGTGGAGCGGTGTCGGGAAAGAAAACGCACCGGCGCTACAGGGCGTAGTCCAGACCGAGAACGGGAAATACCGCGTCTCGCTCTGGAAGTTCAGGTGAGGGAGGAGGGCTTGTAGCCCCTCCCCAAAATCCGAGGCGAGAGAAATGATAGCACTAAACGGACACAGCAGGGAAATCGTGGAGAAGTTCAGGACTTTCGGTCTGTGCGAATACGAGTCGCGAGTCTACTTCGCGCTACAGGTCTGCGGAAAGACGAAGGTCGGAGACCTCTGGAAGAAGGCAGGGCTTCCGCAGAGCAGAGTCTACCACACGGTTCAGTCACTCGTGGTGAAGGAACTCGTGGAGATTACGAAGAACTACCCGCTCGAAGTCAGGGCGAAGCCGTTCCTGAGGTTCGCTAATGAGTTTCTGAACGAAAGGAAGTGTCTGCTCGGAGAAATCAAAGACATGATTGAGGGATACAAGGAGGCGGTGAAGAACAACGAGAAGTTCGTGCGGGTCGTCGTCTGACGCCCGCACTTTTTGTTTTTTAATTATCATGATTCCAAGAAAAAACATAAAAAATAGGGCAGGCGTATTCTAAGCCCGCCGATGGCTTTCTGCCGTTATATGAAAGTTAGACCCGTTACCCCTGTCCTCGGAAGTCCCACTAGACCCACTTAACCTATCCCCACCAGTCATACCATAGATAAAAAACAATGCTGAAAGCATATTTTCAAAGACGACACGAGCAAAGTTTTTGGTGTTAGATACTTTTTCTATGTTTGTATAATGCGTATACTATGATCCAATATCCTGCATACCAGAACATATTCACCGGGTGTAAAAGATCATAACCGTCAGAAAGCTCCAGATAGTAATACCAAACATCACCTATTGTTAATGCAATAATAGCAAACACCAGTATCAACCATGCGGTTCCAATCACTCCGCCTTTGAATGTCTTGGCACCAAGTATTGCAAATGGCAAGACTATTGCCGGGAGTGATACAAATACTACCCCATAATAAAAATCAAAGTTTACTTCCTGCATCTGCTCAAATGACAAAGTTATGTATGCACTAATTATAAGAATTGGAATAATGGACATCCAGGAAAGTTCTCTAATGCTGATTTTTGGTTTG
>Ga0187894_10005616_pt1 | contig 12690 bp, 8 predicted proteins | sample GBC1701081metaG_FD_136650 | JGI IMG/M metagenome (GOLD analysis project Ga0187894, IMG submission 136650) | White microbial mat communities from a lava cave in the Kipuka Kanohina Cave System on the Island of Hawaii, USA - GBC170108-1 metaG ... | reverse complement strand
CTCTTATACTCCTTTTCTCCTGCCCCTTGAATTCTCTTAGAAACTTTATCTGCTCCGTTGTAAGATTGATTCCTGTTCGTTTCATAGCAAGATAGTCGTGATAGTCGTATTATACTATCTTACAACCTTATGCACTAAAACTATTTTGTCGTAATACTAGTTCATGCACGCTCGTTCACACTCGCGTTTCCGCCCGTAAAGAGTAAAGCAATAATCGCAAATCTTTTTAAAATTCAAAGAGCCGCAAATTTCGTTGCGAAACCTGCGGCCCTTTTCTTAAAATTTGAAAACCTTTAAATCGAAAGCTAATGAAGGTGTGGAAGAATCGTAGATATGTGTTCACCCTTTTAGATTAGAAAGCAGATGCGTTTCGATCCCGGTTTTCAAATAGCAAAAACTTTAATTTGAGAGAAGAGTCGTCCTTGTCTTCGTGCCCACACTCGAAGATTTCCCCCAAGCATATCGACCCTTCTCTCAAAACTTGTCGGTCGTCTCTGCGACCGTTCGCTCAGTTGTCCTTCTCTACCAGCGAAAATAACCTTTCCGATGTCGAATTATAAGCAATGGTCGTGCCACGATTGCTAAATCCCGAAATGCGCCAAAAGTGGGGTATTTTTGGGATATTTGCACAGTACAAAAAAATCAGTGCGTCCGCTTTTAATACAACCCAGCCACTGTAAAACCCACAATCGTACTGATTCGATTCAGGATGAACCGCTTCGAAAAGTATGTTCTAATTAACTCGTGTCCGAGATAACCGAGGCCGAGTTCGTCAGAATTTGCGATGAAATCCGCACTGACCGCGACAAAATCATCGCTAATAATCCCGTCGGAACGCCCGAGGAAACGCTTTTATGGATGTTGCTCGGCGTCCTGGTCAGTTATCTGAGCCTCGACGACGCTCAAACACCCTGCTTTACTGGCAAACCTGATGCCGAAACGTACCGAAATGCTATTCTTTTTGTGTTAAGCGGACGAATGCTGCCGGATTTTGACGCAGTCTCGCATTTACGTCTGCTCACCGGCGATTAAATTATGCGAACGAAATTATTTGTCCAAACCGCATTTCAGCAAAACACAAGGATCGTGTATTGCGGCGAGACGAAAAAGGCCATCTGCATCGATCCGGGCGAACCGTCGGAAGAGGTTGCAGAGTTTATCCACAGCAACGAGCTTAGCCTCATCGCCATCTGCCTGACGCACGGACACCTCGATCACGTCGGCGGGACTGCGTTTATGCTCGAAAAATTTCCCGACGCCGAAATTTTAGCGCATAAAGACGAGGAAGAACTTTACTATGCGCTGCCCATGCAGCCGCTTGTAATGGGAATTCAGCCGGATCAACTCGCGGCACTCGGGATGGATTACGCCGCGCCGCCGAAAATAACCCGCAACGTCGAGCACGGCGAGATCATTGAAGTCGGAAATCTAAATTTCGAGATCCGCCACTGCCCCGGCCACACGCTGGGGCATATCGTGCTGGTGGAGAAAGAGGCCCGCACCGTCTTCACCGGCGACTGTCTGTTCAGCGGAACGATCGGCCGTACCGATCTGCCCGGCGGAAACCACGAGCAGCTTCTCGAATCGATCCGCGCGAACGTGCTTACCCTCGACGACGATTTCACCGTCTGCTGCGGCCACGGCCCGGATACGACCGTCGGCGCCGAGCGCAAGAATAATCCGTTTCTCGCGAACCGATAGCCGCAAAAGAGGCACAAAAAGCGCAAAAAGAATTGGACTTCTTTTTTTTGCGTCTTTTGCGCCTCTTTGGCGGCCATCTGGTTGCGAATCGAATTCGAAAATTTGCTATGATTGGCGAAAACGCACTAAATCTATTTCAAAAGGTGAAAAACATGCAAAGACTAATTTCTCTTGTTGTTATTTTCGCGTTTTCCTTCCTCTCTGTTCTGCCGCACGGAAACAACATGCATTTCCCCGACAGCCAGGACGTTCAAATCAAGACGACCAAGATCACCGAAAACATTTACATGCTGCAGGGTCGCGGCGGCAACATCGGTGCTATCGTCGGGCCGGACGGGATTTTGATCGTGGATGACGATTACAAGGCGGTCAGCGAAAAACTTTCGGCCGCGCTGAAGGAGCTCGGCTCGGCCAACCCGCGTTTTATTCTCAACACGCACTGGCACGGCGACCACACCGAGGGCAACGAGTTTTTCGGCAAGCAGTCGATAATCGTTGCGCATTCGAATGTGAGAAAACGGATGATGGATCCGCCCGTCATCTTCGGCCGCCAAACGGCGCCGTATTCGTCTTACGCGCTGCCCCTCGTGACCTACACCGAGACCGTATCGATCCACGTCAACGGCGACGAGGTCAGGGCCGTGCATTTCCCGAACGGTCACACGGACGGCGACACAATCGTGTTCTTCACGAAAGCAAACGTCGTCCATCTGGGCGACGATTTCTTCGTCGGGCGTTTCCCGTTCGTCGATCTCGACAGCGGCGGCAATGTGCAGGGTCTGATCAACAACATCGGCGCTCTGCTCGTGCGGATACCAGCGGACGCTAAATTAATTCCCGGTCACGGTCCGCTCTCGACGCACGCCGATCTGAAAAACTATCACTCGATCCTCGTCGAGACCTCGAAGATCGTGCAGGACGGAATGAAGGCCGGACGCACGCTCGACGACCTGAAAAAAGCCGGTCTCCCCGAAAAATTCAAGGAAGCCGGCTCCGGTTTCATCAAGACCGAACAGTGGATCGAGACGATATATAAAAGCTATTCGAAGAAGTAGGTGTCAGTAGCCTGACCGTCAGGGAGGGCTCGTGTGCAAGCATCGACAACTCAATTAGATGCGAGAAGCGTAACCACATACATTCGTTATGGGGTCACGCTTCTTAGATAAATGGTGTTACTTCCGTTTCGAGACGAGCCCTTACTCACGCGCGGGCTACTGACACGAATCTTAAGCCACCGTGATCTCTTTCGTCAGATACACATCCTGAATCGCATTCAGCAGCTCGACGCCTTCGTTCATCGGGCGTTGGAAAGCCTTGCGACCCGAGATCAGACCGGTGCCGCCGCCGCGTTTGTTTATCACGGCAGTGCGCACGGCGTCGGCCATGTCGCTCTCGCCCTTCGACTCGCCGCCGGAATTGATCAGCCCGGCGCGGCCCATGTAGCAGTTCGCCACCTGGTAACGCACCAGGTCGATCGGGCTTTCGCTTGTGAGATTTTCATAGACCTTTTTGTGTGTCTTGCCGTAGCTTCCCTCTTTGTTGAGAATCGTGTATCCGCCGTTTCGCTCGGGCAGTTTTTGCTTGATGATGTCGGCCTGGATGGTGACGCCGAGATGATTCGCCTGGCCGGTAAGATCGGCGGCGGCGTGCATGTCGCCTTCGGACGTCTTGAATTTCGAATTTCGAAGATAGCACCAAAGGATCGTCGCCATGCCAAGCTCGTGCGCGTAGGCGAATGCCTCGGAAACTTCCGTGATCTGCCGTGTCGATTCCTCAGAGCCAAAATAGATAGTCGCCCCGACCGCCACGGCGCCCATGTTGCGTGCCTGCTTGACGGTTCCGAACATAACCTGGTCGAACTTGTTCGGCAGCGTTAGCAGCTCATTGTGATTGATCTTCACGATGAACGGAATCTTGTGCGCGTACTTGCGGGCGACCGAACCGAGCACGCCATATGTCGAAGCAACCGCGTTGCAGCCGCCTTCGATGGCGAGCTTGACGATGTTTTCCGGGTCGAAATACTGCGGATTCGGCGCGAACGATGCACCGCCCGAATGCTCGATTCCCTGATCGACCGGCAGAATCGAAACGTAACCCGTTCCCGCCAATCTTCCATTGCCAAAGATCGAGTGCATCGACCGCAGAACGCTCGGGTTGCGGTCGGATTGCGAAACCACGCGGTCAACAAAATCACCGCCCGGCAAGTAAATGTCTTCCTTCGGTATCGTCGTCGAAACGTGGCTTAAAAGAGATTCGGCTTCGGCTCCCAGAAGGTCCTGGAGCTTTGTATATTGAGCGGCAGATGTCATTGAAAAGTCGTCTCCTTTTTGTCAATTTCGATTAACCCTAAAGAGATTGCAGGAATTATAACACCATTATTCCTCTCCGGCCAGACACGATGGTTCGTGGCGACAGGCCATTTTTAATTGCTTGTGACCTTTGTGGTTTTTTCTCCGTCCTCTTTGTGTCAACCTTAGGTTTTAACCCCGTGTGCATAAAGATTTATACGACGGCTGCAAAGAAGGCCGATAGTCCGTAACTATTGTTTAGTACACTTACGGTCGCAATTTTTGACCTTTTTATACGAAAAACAGACAACCCGTTTCATCTGTGCAACATCAAATATGCGTACTTACAGAGAGGGAATTATGCCACAGGTTTTGATAGAAGATAACGAAAAAGAAATTGTGAGAACCAAAAAAGAAACAATTCTGGCCTTATACAAAGGCGGCATTCAGGAGATCGAAACGATCGCCTCGATAGTCGGCGGAAAACCGAGTTACGTGGCCGCAGTGCTGCAAGGCGAAGGGTTGATCGAAAGATACTTCGACCTTTACACTTCGACCGGCCAGGCGATGAACGTGTATTCGAAACATTTTCAGGGACGGCTCGGCTTCAAGGACGTCGAGACGGCCGAGCGCGGCGTGCTTGTGCTCGATGCGGCGTACCGACATTTCGATATGAAGCAGGACCGCGCCGGCCAGCATCATGCGCTTGAGATGGGTCTTGTAATGCTTGACCGCGCTCGTTGGACGGGCAAGCTCGACGAAGCCGAGATCTATCGCCGCTGGCTGATGCGAAAGCTAAGCAGGCCGCTTGTCGAAACACCGAAGCCGGAAGCGCTGAAGGCCGAGAAACCGAAGACGTTGGCGCAACCCGAGCAAAAGGAGTTCAAGATAGCAGCATGATAGGCACGAAGCCGCAAAGCGTGTCCGAAGCCCGACCGTTTCGGATGTCCAATAGCCGTTTCAGGAAACAGGGGTCGCGCCCAGCCTGACGGGCGGCTTCTGCTTACTTGATCTCGAAGTTTTTTATCTCAACAGCCAGCTCGCGCTCCAAGCGTTCCTTTTCTGTCTGGAGCGTCTTTCTGTCTTTTCCGATTTGCTCAAGCCGAGATTCCTGCTCGTTCGCCTTTGCAATATACCGCGCGATCAGCGTCTTTGCCTCCGGCGTTTTTGCCAGGGCTTCGATATTTTCGCGAAAACGTTCCTGATCCGCGGCGATCTCCGCGGCTTCTTTTGCGGACGCGCCAAGGCTTGCATCGATATCGTTGATCCTCATTCTAATATCGATAAGCTTTGACAGTCGCGCGCGGACAGAATCATCGATGTATCGCCCGACGACAAACAGATCCAGATCCTTTGGCGAGAAGGTGGAAAGGGTGTACTTATCCATCATTCCCAGATTTTCGCCGACCGTTATCTCTCTCGTTGCGAACGGCGGCAATTCGACGCGATAGCGATAAAACCGTGCGGTCGTATATTCGGGTTTTGAGTAATTTTCTGAGAGTATCCAATTCTTTCTAACAGGATGTTCAATATAAATGATCTTCTGTCGGTTGGATTGATTCGTGAGCTTGTAAACCCTCTTATCCGTTTTAAAGTAGTGAACCTGCAAAACGCCGTTTACGACCTTCACTATCTTTGCCGGCTCGCGATCCTCCTTTTGTTCTGTCCGGATGAGTGTCGCGAGATCCAGGGCAAAAGAGATCAGACGTTGTTCTTTTGGTTTCAGGCGTTCCATCAGGGCTTCGCCCGCGTATGCGTCGCGATCGAGGACGGTCAAAGAGCCTCCTTCAAATGTCATGGGAGTGACGTTTTTCAGAAGCATTCCGCTCATTGCGCGCGGATTTGCCGTTCGCACCGCAATGCTTTCCTCGGCCTCATCGTTCTCATTTTTATCGTCGTCGCTTGTTGCCGCCGGCAATCGAAAGACAGACACGCGTTCGCCTTCCATCCGCGTTTGGATGATCGGGATTAGAGCCGAGCGATTTCGATCGACCGAGACCGGCTGTTCGATTTTGTATTCAAACAAGTCGCCGATCTCCTCACCGCTTGCCGCAGTTTCCACGCCGCCTTTTTCGTTTAGCAAGGTGTCGCTGACGCCTGTGCCGCTGTAGCCGGAAGAGATTATGAAATTGTTATTCGCGTTGCCGAACGTTGCGGGTGGTGCAGGTGGAGGGGCAGGACCGCCCGAGCCATAGCCATCGCCGTCACCATGGCCGCTTCCGGAACCGCTTCCGGAGCCACTTCCGTCGCCGCCTTCAGGGTCGTAAATCTGTGGCCTGAGTTTGAGGTCTTCGGGTATCGGAATGATCGGCCGATATCGATACAGAGGCTTTTGGAGATTTTGAATGAATGAGACAGGCGAACCGGAGACGAGCGAAAGCTGGACGCCACTCCAGTCTTCTTCGCTGACGTTGTCAACGATCGCCCAGCCTTGAAAGAACGGCTTGCCTTCGCCGTCCAGAACGACGCGGTAGGTTGTCTTCCAAATCGGGGCGGCTATTGTATAGCTGACGACCATCTCACGCTGTCCTGTTCCGTTGCTCGTCACGCTGATGGTTTTTGCGTCACGCCGACGCGTCGATGCGGTCGCGTTTGCGAATTCGTTTATGTCGCGCCGCGTTGCGTCTTCGAGCAGCTTGACCGAGCGAATATCCGCCAGGTCGAGCGCCGTTATCTCACCGGTTTCCGAGGCGATCACGAGCGAATAACTGATCGGGATCTTCGCCGCGGCGTCGCCGTTCTTCGGGCTAATTTCAACCTTTCGTTTTTCGACCGTCAGTATCGAGCCGGTCGCCGTTCCCTTTGTTGACGTGACTATCACCTTCGCTCCCTGAAGCTGCGCCAACACGCCGGCCATGCCGCCCGAAGAGTTTTCCTTTTCTTCCGATTCGGATTCGACGCTGAACGGAATCTCTGCCGTTCGCGCCGACGCAGGTGCAGACGAGTTATAGCTGACGGCGCCGATTTTGCCCTGGCCGAGGTCGAGGACGACCATCGATTTCAGAACGTCATCGACCTGCGACTGTTTGAACGAGAGGTTGATCTCAGCGTTGCCTGAGACGCTGCCGCGCCGCTCGATATAGGCGACGCCATTCGAATATAGAATCACGCGACGGATCGGCAGGACGGCGGAATTTGTAAGAGCGGCAGGCGGCTTAGTGGCGGCGAGCGGCGTAATACGTTTGTTTCTAAGAGCTTGCGAGTTGATAGAAATCGAACACACCAATACTGCGAGGAGACATAATCCTTTCTTCATCGTTTTTACTTCCTGATCGCTAAAATTTGCCGTGCGGCTTGCCTAAAGGATGATGCGATTTGCGGAATTGGTTGCTTTGACGACATGCAGAAGCCCGCACGTTGGTAAGGACGATATCAGGATGTTAGCGCAATCGGCACTACTCAATTTACTCTCTTTCGTTACCATAAGCTGGATGTATCCCCCTTACTAACGTGCGGGCTTCTGCATTTAAACGATTTCGCCCTTACTAACGTGCGCGCTTCTGCATTTAAACTATTTCGCCCTTACCAACGTGCAGGCTTTTGCAACGTAGTCACTCTTCATTTTCGCGAAGTTTTTCGAGTACCGAAAAATCTTCGAGCGTTGTTACGTCGCCGGCCACGGTTCCGCTGGAGGCTAGTTCGCGGAGGAGGCGGCGCATTATTTTGCCGGAGCGCGTTTTCGGCAGAGCATCGGTAAAGCGAATGTCGTCCGGCTTTGCAAGAGCGCCGATCTCTTTTGCGACGTGTGAGCGCAGCTCATTTTTCAGATCGTCGCTGCCGGTGCGGCCGCCTTCGAGCGTGACGAAGGCGGCGATTGCCTGGCCTTTCAGATCGTCGGGGCGACCGACGACCGCCGCCTCGGCAACGCTCGCGTGAGAGACGAGCGCGGATTCGACCTCGGCCGTGCCCAAACGGTGGCCGCTGACATTTATCACGTCATCGACACGGCCCATAATCCAAAAATAGCCTCGCACGTCGCGCCGCGCGCCGTCGCCCGCAAAATAAAAGCCGGGAATTTCGGACCAATACGCTTGTTTATATCGTTCGTCGTCGCCCCACAGCGTCCGGAGCATCGACGGCCACGGGTGTTTTGCGACGAGGTAACCGCCTTCGTTCACGCCGACAGACTCGCCTGCTTTTGTCACGACGTCGAGAATGATGCCCGGCAGCGGCCGCGTCGCCGAGCCCGGAACAGTCGGCGTGGCGCCGGGCAGCGGCGAGATCATGATGGCGCCGGTTTCCGTCTGCCACCACGTATCGACTATCGGACATTTTCCCTTGCCAATCGTCTCGTGATACCACATCCACGCTTCCGGATTGATTGGCTCGCCGACTGTGCCGAGCAAGCGCAATGACGACAAATCGTGCTTCAGCGGATACTGCTCGCCCCATTTTATAAACGCGCGGATCGCGGTCGGCGCCGTGTAAAGGATCGTGATTTTGTGACGCTCGATGTTGTCCCAGAAACGATCGAAGTCGGGAAAATTCGGCGCGCCCTCGTACATGAAAACCGTCGCGCCGTTGGCGAGCGGGCCGTAAACGACATAACTGTGTCCCGTGACCCAGCCGATATCCGCAGTGCACCAGTAAACGTCGTCGTCCCTCAAATCGAAGACCATCCTCGTCGTGTACGCGACCTGCGTGAGATAACCGCCGGTCGTGTGCAAAATTCCTTTTGGCTTGCCGGTCGTGCCCGATGTGTAAAGGATGTAGAGCGGATGTTCGGAATCGAGCTCTTCGGCAGGACAAATGTCGGCTGCATCTTTCATCAGATCGTGCCACCAATGGTCACGGCCTTCTGTCATTGAAACTTCCGAGCCGGTTCGTTTGAAGACGACAATGCTCTCGACGCTCGGCGTTTTCGCCGCGGCTTCATCGACAATCGATTTCAGTCTGATCTCCGAGCCGCGCCGGTAACCGCCGTCGGCCGTGACGATCAGTTTGCATTGGCCGTCGTTTACGCGATCGCGGATCGCGTCGGCAGAAAATCCGCCGAAGATGACCGTGTGCGTCGCGCCGATCCGCGCGCACGCGAGCATCGCGATCGCAAGCTCCGGCACGAGCGGCATGTAAAGAGCGATGCGGTCACCGGTTTGCACGCCTAGGTCTTTCAGCACATTCGCAAAGCGCGAGACTTCAGCGTGGAGCTGCAAATAAGTGAATGTCCGCTGTTCGCCCGGCTCGCCTTCCCAGATGATCGCCGTCTTATCGCGCGTTGACGTTTCCAGATGCCGATCGAGACAGTTATACGAAATATTTATCTTTCCGCCGACAAACCATTTTGCAAACGGCTCGTTCCATTCTAAAACCGTGTCCCATTTTTTAAACCAATGTAGATTCTCCGCCTGCTTCGCCCAGAACGCAGGCACGTCCGCCGCGGCTTCTTCGTAAAGCTTTTCGTATTCTTCAAAACTTTTTATATGCGCATTCGCTGAAAACTCGGGCGGCGGCGGAAAAACACGCTCTTCGTGCAGAACGGATTCGATTGCGGCAGTTTCTGACATAGAAGTCAGTATAAATCGGCGTGCCGTTAATGGCGAAAGGCGGAAACACGAGCGGTAGCGAGTGTGCGCGTTTTTAGTGATTCATTTCGAAAGGGCACACTCGCTACCGCTCGTGTTTCCGCCCGCCGCTTTCCTCGTGTAAAATCCCGTCTAGTTTATGCCGCTGCTCGAAATGCGAAACATTGTGAAAGAATTTCCGGGCGTCCGCGCGCTTGACGGCGTGACTTTCGCGCTCGATGCGGGCGAGTTTCATGCCCTTGTCGGCGAAAACGGTGCAGGGAAATCGACTTTGATGAAAGTGCTGTCGGGCGTTTACCCGCAAGGCGCTTTCAACGGCGAGATATTGGTTGACGACGTGCCGCAACATTTTCGCAGCGTGCGCGATTCGGAGAATGCCGGCATCGCCATCATCTATCAGGAGCTTTCGCTGGTAAAAGAGCTGACTGTCGGCGAGAACATTTTCCTGGGCCGCGAGCCGGCGCGTTTCGGGGTTATCGATTGGCCGAAGCTTTACCACAAGGCGGCCACTTTGCTACGCGAGCTGCATCTCGATATCGACCCGCGCGTTGCGGCCGGCAGCCTCGGAATCGGGCGACAGCAGTTGGTCGAGATCGCGAAGGCGCTATCGCAGGACGCGAAGATTCTCGTGCTCGATGAGCCGACCGCCGCGCTGACGGATATGGAAGTCGAAACGCTCTTCGACATCCTAGCGAAGCTAAAGTCGCGCGGCGTCGGGCTGATCTACATTTCGCACAAGCTCGAAGAAGTTTTTCGGATGAGCGATCGCGTCACCGTTTTGCGCGACGGGCGAACTGTAGGAACTCATCCTGCAAGAGACCTGACAAAAAATCGCGTGATCGCCGAAATGGTCGGCCGCGAGGTGGGAGATATTTTTCCGGCGTCGGATCACGCATTCGGCGACGTTGCTTTAAAAGTGCAGAGGCTTGCTGCATATTCGATCGACCGGCCGGATAAACGTATCGTCGATGACGTTTCATTTTCCGTTCGCAAAGGCGAAGTCCTCGGCATCGCGGGTTTAATGGGATCGGGGCGGACGGAATTGATGACCGCGATCTTTGGCGCGTGGCCGGGAAAAATTTCGTGCGGGATTCAGATTGACGGCACGACGCGTGTTATCGCGTCGCCATCCGACGCAATCGCCAATGGCATCGCATTCGTTACAGAAGATCGCAAGCGTTACGGCCTGATCCTCGATCAAACCATTCTCGACAACATGACGCTCGCAGGTTTGAAACCGATATCGGGACGATTTCTGACCGATCGCGCGAGAGAGACGGCAGCTGTTCGCGGGCCGATGAACGCTTTGCGCATCAAGGCACGCACGCCGATGACCGTCGCTGGAACGCTTTCTGGCGGCAATCAGCAAAAGGTCGTGCTCGGCAAATGGCTGCTTACAAACCCAAAGGTTTTGTTTTTGGATGAGCCGACGCGGGGAATCGACGTAGGTGCAAAACAGGAGATTTACGCGGAGATAAATAAACTTGCGAGGGAGGGGCTTGCGATAGTTCTGGTTTCGTCCGAGCTGCCGGAAGTGCTCGGCCTTTCTGATCGCGTTATCGTTCTTCACCGCGGCCGCATCGCAGCCGAATTTTCCCGCGACGAAGCGACCGCCGAAAATGTAATGGCAGCCGCAACCGGCGGACATTAGTTTTTTCGTTTAGCAAGCGGTCTTCGACCGCGATAATCAATTTTAAGGACGGTCGCAGACCGTCCGCTTAACTAAATTAGTTTTTTCGTTTAGCAAGCGGTCTTTGACCGCGATGATCAATTCTAAGGACGGTCGCAGATTGTCCGCTTAACGACGGCAATGAGAGCTTAGGTAAAGTGGAAGAAACCGGAAAGACAAATTTTACAACATCGTCGCTTCGCGCGTACGTGATGGTCGCGGTCCTTGCGGGCATCTGGCTCTATTTTCATTTTGCAACAACACCGGAAACGCCGAGCATCTGGGATTTTGGTAATTACGTCCTCACGTTTGTCGGCGGGATCATAAACGGTATCCGAAATCTTTACTTCTACCTGATTCATTTTGTCGTCGGCCTCTTTACGACGCCGGAGCCGGTGAACTATTCGTCAAGCTGGCTGACCGACGGCATTTTTTTGACGCCGCGAAATCTTTCCAATCTGGCGACGCAGATGTCGGTGACCGGCATTCTCGCGGTCGGGATGCTGATGCTGATCGTGTCGGGCAACATCGATCTTTCTGTCGGGTCGGTGCTCGGCTTTGCGGGCGGCATCGCAGCGGTAAGCCTCGCCTCAACGGGATTTGGCCTTACGGCAATGCTCGGTACGTTGGCCGCCGTCGCCGTCGTGATGTCGATTGTAGGCGGCAAGATCCTCTCAGCGGGCACACTATTAGCCGTTGCCGCCGCCATTGCCGCATACTCGCTTTCCGCGATTGGTAACGACGTGCCCGCGGCGATCTTCTTCGCGGTTGCCGTAGGATTTCTGATCGGTACGTTTCAAGGTGCGCTGACGGCTTATCTGAACATACCGGCCTTCATCGTCACGCTAGGCGGCTTGCTGGCGTGGCGCGGCGCGGTTAAATGGCTGCTTGGCGGAAACACGGTGCCGGTTTCCGACACCACGTTCAAAGCTATCGGTCAGCAAAATATTCCGGTCGAGGCCGGTTGGGCTCTCGCTGCTTTAGGAATCGCGTTCGCGCTGTTCATGGCGTATCGCAGCGCGCGTTCAGAGACGGAGTATGGCAGCGGCAACGTAAATTATCTTTCGGCTTTTTTGAAGATGGCAATTCCGATCGCCGGCATCGTCGCATTCATCTGGGTGATGAATGCGTATCAAGGCGTGCCGATACCGGTGCTGATCTTCGTCTCGGTCGCGCTCGTCGGCGCGTTCCTCACGACCTCGACCGTTTTCGGCCGCTACCTTTACGCCATCGGCGGCAACCCGGACGCCGCGCGGCTTTCCGGCATCGACAATAGGCGAAACGTCCTTAAGGTTTTTGGCCTGCTCGGCGCGTTCACAGGCATCGCAGCGCTAATCTTCACCGCCCGCGTCGGAAGCGCCGCGCCCGACGCGGGAACGCTCAAAGAGCTCGACGCCATTGCCGCCTGCGTGATCGGCGGCGCCAGCCTGATGGGCGGCCGCGGCACCGTTTTTGGCGCCTGCCTCGGCGCCCTCATCATGGCTTCGTTGGATAACGGAATGTCGCTCCT
>Ga0187894_10005615_pt1 | contig 12692 bp, 12 predicted proteins | sample GBC1701081metaG_FD_136650 | JGI IMG/M metagenome (GOLD analysis project Ga0187894, IMG submission 136650) | White microbial mat communities from a lava cave in the Kipuka Kanohina Cave System on the Island of Hawaii, USA - GBC170108-1 metaG ... | reverse complement strand
TGTCTTCTCTTCAACAGCAGCGCCAGGCCCACAAGATCGCTACTCAACGACTGAGTCAATATGTGATTGCTCAAGAAGTGGCTGCAGAATCTTTTCAAGATTGGGGGGATCTCAACGCATGGAATCCTCTTGCCTTATCTAGAAATTTTCAAACACTGGAAAAGAGAACGCGTGAAAAGGGCAGTGCGCAAAAGTTAGAAGAGGAAAATGTTGAGGAAAAGGAAGAACTCATCCCTTTAGAGAAAATACAGAATATTGCCGAAGATTATGAGAAAAAAAATCCAGAATTAAGGGCGCGTTTTCTTCTAGCTCTTCGTGCTCGCATCTCAAAAGAGGACCAAGTAGAGAGTATTTTGAAAAAGGTGAAGGATACCTTTTTCGATCTCTATCTTAGGGATGAAGCCTTGAATTTTCTTCTCCAAGCTACTAAAGGAATGCAATACAACACAATCCAAAGAGCAAAGGAAGAGCTCTCCCGTCTCTATGAGAGAGAAATCCGTGGGGGAAGAAATATTGAAAAGGAGGCTAGGGAGTTCTCTACTAAAGGGCTTGGCTCCCCTACTGCTCTTCGGGAGCTTTATCGTCATGTTACGTCTACTTCGAGGAGCGCTTATACTCTCTTTCAAGAACTTTCTCAAAAATTTCCCTTTGAAAAGATGAAGTCCGTTCTCTCCTTTATGCTTCATTCGCTGGGTACTGACATGAAGTCAAAGGGCCCCTCGATTTCTAGAGGAGAATTACAGCTTCTCCTCAATGAAACTCGGGATATGCAAGCCATCCTTGGGGTGTATCGTTTCTTTGCTTCTCGGATGCCCTTGATGGTACGATCTTTCCAAAAACAGGGTAAGGTCATTCCACCCTCGGTCAATTTTGAGCGCCTATCGCAACTATTGATGGAATTCCTTCAGGAGAAGTACCCTTCTGTAGTGAAAGCATTACTGATTGCCAAGCAGCTGGGAATGGGAAATGATCCTCTGGCCCAATGGGTTGTGTATCTACAATATCGAGATGCATTGCGACAAATTGCCCCTCGTTTATTTCGAAATGAAAAACATCGACAGGAATTGCTGCTCTGTTTTATCGAAACTCTAGAAGAATTAGAAGAAGAAGAAGAAAAAAAGAAAGAGAAGGAGCATGAGTAGGTTTGCCTTGTTGATGGCTGATCTGGGAGCCCTAATTAATGTGCCTCTTCATGTCGATGCTATGGGGGGCTGTTCTCTCAACATTAATCAAAAATTACAAATTAACCTACAAGAAGAGGAAAATAAAGATGCCCTTTTAGTAGCAACTTTTATTGCTGTTCTCTACCCGGGACCTTTTCGAGAAAAAATTTTTAAAGAAACGCTTCAAGAAAATAATCTTCCCGATCGATTAGGAATTTTTGGTTACTGTGGCCGTAACCATCAGCTGGCTTTGTTTTCCCACCTCAGTTTTTCAGGCCTGCAGGGTAATATTTTAGCCGATTTTTTAGAAATATTCATCGAGGTCGCCCTATCCTGGAAAAGCGCGGTAGAAACAGGTCAAATCCCTAGAAAAAATGGGGATCTTTATAAAAAAAAGCCTTATACCTTTGAGGTGAAAGAAACATGACCGTAACAGCGGGCCTGTCTATACCACGTGCTTCGTTCCTACAGTGGAATAAGATCGGTATGCAACAGCGGCATGGGATCAACGTCCCTCTATTTTCTCTAAGAACAGAAAAGAACTTGGGAATAGGGGAATTTTTCGATTTGATCCCTCTAATAGATTGGTGTTATGAAGTGGGATTTCAGGTGATCCAACTTTTACCCCTGAATGACTCAGGTAATGATCCTTCACCTTATAATGCTCTCTCATCGTGCGCTTTGAATCCTATTTACCTCTCCCTTTCAAAGCTACCTCTTCTCCAACATCCACTTGCCTTGCCTGAAGCCCCTCATTTGAATGACCTTCCTCGGGTTGCTTACCTAGAAGTGCTCTCTCTAAAACTGCATTTTTTACATCAATACTATGATCAAGTGGGAAAGAAGCTGCAAGAAACGCGAGAGTTTCAAGAATTTATCAAAAAGAATAATTGGATTACTCCCTATGCTCTCTTCAAAACGTTGAAAGATGAATTGCAACATATTCCCTGGATTAACTGGCCTGAAGAGCTGAAGGTGCCGGACTTACACAGTATAATAGAAGAGCGCTATGAGAAAGGGATTTCCTTTTATCTGCTGTTACAGTACCTCGCTCACCTACAACTCTCTTCTATTCAGGAGCATGCACATTCCAAAGGAATTCTTCTCAAAGGGGACATCCCCATTCTCGTCAGTCTCGATAGCGCCGATGCTTGGTCTAAACCCCATCTTTTTAATTTTTCTCTCTCTGCAGGAGTACCTCCTGATATGTACAATCCACAGGGACAATATTGGGGCTTCCCTCTCTTCAACTGGGAGTGTTTCAAAAGCGACCACTTTACTTGGTGGAAGGAGCGTCTCTTAGTTGCTGCGCAATACTATGACCTATACCGGATCGATCACGTAGTGGGGTTTTTTCGAATTTGGGCAATTCCTCTACACCAAGCCCCAGCTGAAGGAAGATTTTTACCCGACAATCCTGCCATTTTCTTACCTCAGGGACAGTCTATCTTACAAATGATGCTTGACGTCTGTGGGATGTTGCCCATTGCAGAAGATTTGGGAACAGTGCCTTCTTCTGTCAAAGAGGTTCTCATGAAAATGGGCATCTGCGGGACACGTGTGATACGTTGGGAAAAAAACTACGATCAACAAGGAAAATTCATTCCTTATGAGGAATATCCCACTTTTTCGATGACCACAGTTTCTACACATGATTCAGAAACTTTGCAACTTTGGTGGCAAAACTCTTCCGAAGAAGCAAAACAATTTTGTCTTTTTAAAGGATGGGACTATTCTCCAGATCTTTCTTTCGATTATCGACGGGCTATTTTAAGGGACTCTCACCATACCCCTTCCCTTTTTCATATCAATTTACTGCAAGAATATCTCGCACTTTTTCCAGAATTTACTTTTCTCGATCCTCAAGAAGAGAGAATCAATATCCCTGGAACCATTCTTCCTCAAAATTGGACCTACCGTTTGAAGGTCTCTTTAGAAAAGATTACTTCTCACTCTTCGCTAAAAAAGTTAATTGAAGAGCTTTTAAAATAGTTTTACTCTTACTAACATGAAGGTTCTGTGCGTCTCACTTCTATTTCTTTTCATAAATGGAGCAAGCTCTGAGCTCTTTTTACAAACTCGCTTAAGTAGTTTGGATCCTCTCTCTGTTGGGGAACATCTCGCTTTTTATGAACTATATCCACAAACCTCAGAAGGAAAAGCTGCCTTGAAGCATGCTTGGCGCCTCTTATCAAGAGAAACCATTGCACCTGAAGAGATCTCCCTAGAGCTTCCTAAGGTCGATATTCATCCCATGATTTTTCTGCTCACGCGTCAAACATTGCAAAAACCAGAAAAACTCTCTCAAGAACAACTGAACGTGATCGAACAACTCAGCGAATCACTAGCTAATCGTTCTTTAAAAGGACATCACGTGTGGAGTCGAGAGGAACTTCGTGCCCTTCCCTCCCAGGAAATCGACCTCTCTAGAGGTCTTTTGATAGAACAGTTTGATGAAAATAAAGAAGAAATCGCACAGTATGAAGCTACACTGGATCTCATGGCGCTTCAAATTTTAGCAAGGCTTTCTAGAACTCCCTCACCAGAAGATTCTATTCGAGAAATTAATCGCTTCATTTTTCAAGAAATGGAGTTTCGTTTTCCTCCTCACTCTCTTCATGCCAAAGAGATCGATCTTTATACCTTTTTACCTTCGGTTATGGATCACCGGGAAGGGGTATGCTTGGGGGTCTCCATTCTTTACCTCTCCCTAGCGCAAAGACTCGGGTTGCCTCTCGAAATCGTCACTCCTCCGGGTCACATTTACTTAAGGTATCGCCAGGGCATCAAGGTAGTCAATATTGAAACGACCTCTCGAGGGATCCACTTACCTTCAGAAATCTACTTGGGGGTCGATACCCGATGGGTTCCACAAAGAAACATCAGGGAAGTGATTGCCCTCAATTTTTTCAACCAAGCCTCCGTTTGTTGGTCACAAAAAGATTATCAGCAAGCGGTAAAATGTTATGAAAAAGCAGCTTTTTATATGCCCAAGGATCCTTTGCTAAATTTTTTTTTAGGGTTAAATTACCTATTCATCGATAAAAAAAAAGAAGCTCACGAGCTGCTCTCTCCTTTGAGAGGATATACATTTGAGTGGAACATTTCTCAGGAAACAATCCCTGATGACTATTTTCAAAATCAGGTAGATGTAGAGGGAATCCAGGCCATTTTTCTACCGATCGATGAAAAGCGAGATTCTATCTTACAAAAACAGACGATTCTGCAAGGAGTAGCTCAAAAGTATCCCCTCTTTAGAGCTGGCTTGTTGCAACTGGCCGTTACCTGGTTACAACTAGGTCGGTACCTTGAAGCAGAGGAGATCTTAGAACGGTACCACCAAATCGATCCTAATCATTCTGTAGTAGAATATTACCTTTCGATCATCTCCATCCAAAAATTGGATTACCGTAAAGCTTGGTACCATATGAAAAACACGGAAAAGCTGTTAAAAGCACGGGACCACTGCTGTAAAGCTCTCTCCGATTTAAAAAATCAGTTACTCCAATCCTCTCCAGATGAGTCGCTCGAATGGTCTGACGAGATGGGAAAAGAGGTGGTTTGGACTAACCGATGAGGATGAATTTCGACAGTAGCGGAATGAGGTTGAAAAAAGGAATTGCAAGAGACTGTCTCCGGTAAGTACCTATAGGTTCCTACGCCCAAAGGGAATGGATTTCGATGGTGAAACTGCGCGAGGCGATAAGCTAAGAATGCTATCTGTGAAAGGCCCACAGGGGTTTCAAAACTACTGCTTAAAATAAATTCTATATCTCTTTCTATTGCCCATTTATATAGAGGAAGGGCACGAAGCCAACCTCCATGTAGGGTCGGTTTATAAATAAATGCTTTTAGGCGAGGGAGCTGCTCTAGCTGAGTTAAAGAAAGGAGTGAAGGAAAGGATTCATCGACAGCTACGGGATGAGGAAACCAGTGCCATTGATGGGGATCTCTACTAGGCTCCTCTACATAAAGAAAATTTTCTGAGGAGAAAGAGGAAAAAAATTTAAGGGAATGGGAGTAATCCCAAGAACGATTCAAATCAAGGTGCAGGGTAACCCTCCCCTTTAAATGATGAATAAGAGAAGAGGTTTCTTCAAAATTGAGCTTCTCTACTTTCAATTTGACTCGAATACCTGGATCTATTCCTTTCATCCTTTGAAGGATCTCTTCATAGGATCCCATTAAAAGAGAAATTATCGGGAGCGAGTAAGAAGGAAGGGGAAAGAGAAGGAAAGCGATAGCGGATTCCCATCCGAAGGAAAGTGAGGGTAGAAAAGAAAAAGATTGAAGCTGGGTGAGGTAATTATTACAATTCCAATCTAATTCCTGCATTTTCTCTTTCGTAGCGTTAAATTGATAAAAAGTTTGTTCTAATGTTTCTCGGCTTCTTCCAGGAAGAGGTGCTACCTCACCCCAACCCACCCTCCCCTCTTGGTCTATAAGGCGAATCAAAAATCCCAACCGAATGATGCCAGTTTTTAGTAGAATGCGATAAGGTTGGAGAGAAAGTTGTTCGATCCTCATGACTGTGTTGATCCTTGTCATAATAGATAAGAACATATAAAATAACAGTACAGGGTGATACATGGCAAAGTCTTCTCGTGAATTTGTAAAGTTGAAAAGCACAGAGAGTCCTGAGGTATACTGGACAGAAAAAAATAAAAAAAATACCGCTGAACGACTTGAGCTTAAAAAATATGATAAGCGCCTCAGGCGTCACGTAATTTTTAAAGAATCCAAGTAACCGTGTTTGAGCTTTCGATTCTCCGAAAGTATCTCATTCCCTGGAAAAGGCCTCTTTCTATGATGCTGATCGCTCTCATGTCGATTTGTGTCATTGCTCTTGTAGTATGGCTCATTATCTTGTTTCTCTCTATAACGGAAGGGGTCGAAAGAAATTGGTTAAAAAAACTCACTTCTTTGCATGCTCCCATTCGCATAACGCCTACGGAACAATATTATTCTTCCTATCATTATCTAGCCGACGCTCTTAGCCATCGCTCCCACTATGTTCCCCGCTCCCTGCAAGAAAAGGTCACCTCTTCCTTTGTTGATCCTCATGACCCTGAGAAAGATGAATCGATTCCTTCTTTTTGGCCCAAACCTGAACGCAATCAAGATGGAACCATGAGAGATCCTGTTAAGATAGTTTTTGAATTACTTCAAGGGCTTAAAAGAAAACATCCCGATCTTGCCTTTCAAGATTTTGAATTGAGTGGTGCAATGCTCCGTTTGCAGTTAATTCGTTCCCTACCTAAAGGAGAAGGAACTACTCGCTCTTTTTTGACACAAGCTTCCTATCTAGCTTCTTTTTCTGAAGAGAATCCTTATATGAAAGAGTTGGTAATGCCTTCGACTCCAGCCGACATTAACCACCTAATGTTTCTTTCTCAAGTCTATCAAGATCTCCCAGTACAGGAGGATCCTTTCCCGGGAATGCTGAAAGAATTGATCTCTCAAGGAAAAATTAACAAAATCAAAATCACGCAGCGCCCCTGGGTTCTCCCTTTTGCTCTATTGCCAGAAAATGTGGAATTACCCACAGAGGCTGTCCTCAAGGGAAAGGAGATCTCTCATTTTTCCCTTGGACAAAATAGAAAAAAAGATGCCGTGATAAAAAAATGGAAAAATTCTCTTCTGTGCAACTCTCGAGAGCTTACTCTACAACCTCCTATTTTGATCGAGGATGAAGTCATTCTCAACGCGGAATTAGTAAAAGAATCCTTGCAAAATGCCCGAAAAACTTCCGACCTGCGTCTCAGGGTTCAAGGGGAGTGTTCTGGCATTCCTATCAAGGGAGAAATTCCTTGGAAACAGGTAGAGGTCCTTCAGGGAAATCTATCGGTTCCCTTGAGCACTTCACAAGGTCATGGGGTTCTATTATCCAAGCATTTTTTAGACAATGGCGTACGTTTGGGAGATCAAGGTTTCTTGGTTTATCTTGCTACTACGGCAGGTTCCTTTCAAGAACAGCGACTCCCAATCTTTGTTTCTGGTTTCTACGATCCAGGTATTTTGACGATCGGGAACAAATGCATTTTAGCACCTACTCGCCTAATCCATATGATCAATACTACGAGTCAGGTAGAACATTTTAGTAAAACAGCTTCTACGGGGTTTTTAATTTGGGTTAAAGAGATTAAAAAAGCCAAGCAACTGGCAGAACAGATCCAACTACTCTTAAAACAAGCTCGCATCGATCAATATTGGAACATCTCTACGTATCATGATTACGACTTTGCAAAGGGTCTCTTTCAACAATTTCAAGGGGACCGTTATCTTTTTACCCTGATCGGAATGATGATTCTACTGGTAGCTTGTTCTAACATTATTTCTTTATTGGTCATTCTCGTAAACGATAAGAAAAAAGATATCGGCATCCTTCAAGCTCTTGGAGCTTCTCGAAGGAGTATCGCCTTGATTTTTGGCGGAGCTGGAGTCTGTTTAGGCGTTGTGGGAAGTCTCATAGGAATTACTGCTGCCTTTATCACATTAAAAAATTTGCCTTCCGTGATTTATGTGTTGAGTCTCTTACAAGGACATGAGGTGTTTGGTAGCACTTTTTTTGAAACCTCTTTGCCTTACCATATCAGCATACCCTCATTGATTTTCATTTTAACCATGACACCCCTTCTTTCTCTTTTAGCAGGCATTATTCCTGCTTATCGAGCATGTCAATGGACTCCTTCTCAAATTTTGAGGTCGGAATGAACTCGATCCTCTCTGCTAAAAAAATTGTGAAAAGATATCGTAATCCCAGCGTATTTACGATATTAAAAGAAATCTCTCTAGAGGTACATCCAGGAGAAAGCGTTGCGATTATGGGAAAATCTGGAGAGGGCAAAACGACCCTTCTTCATATTTTGGGAACATTAGAAGCAGCGACAGAAGGATCTATAAAAATTTGTGGAATTAACGCCTCTCCTGAAAATTTTTATACTCTTCGCAATCAAAAAATAGGATTTATCTTTCAAGAATACTACTTGCTGGATGATTATACCGTAGTAGAAAATGTTCTCATACCCGCTAAAATTGGGAAACAAAATGTCAAGCCAGGCTCTGCACTATACCATAGGGCAATAGAGCTTTTGGAGGAGGTGGGTCTTTCTTCGAAAATCGACTTTCCCATTCAAGGTTTGTCTGGAGGGGAAAAGCAAAGAGTTTCCATTGCTAGAGCTCTTTTAAATGACCCGGGGCTAATTCTCGCGGATGAACCCTCGGGAAACCTCGATCAAGGTAATTCTAAGACGATTTATAACCTTCTTTTGGAAGCCACTAATAAAAGAGGTAAAGCCCTGGTGATCGTAACACACGACCACAACCTCTCCCTTCTTTGTCAAAAAACCTATCTCTTACAAGAGGGGCAACTCATATGAAACTCCTCATCGTGGGCACGGGATATGTAGGATTGGTTACAGGAAGCTGTTTTGCGGAAATGGGACATCAAGTGATCTGCCTCGATATCGATCAAAAGAGGATCAATGACCTCAAAAAGGGAATTGTAGACCTCTATGAACCGGGCCTAGACTCGCTCATCCATCGCAACCTTCAGACAGGAAGATTACGGTTTACCACGGATTACGAAGAGGGCAAAGAATGCGCCATCTGTTTTATCGCTGTCCCGACTCCCTCTAAGGAAGGAGAAGGAAGCTGCGATCTCTCTTGTCTCCTAGAAGCTACTCGTTCTTTAGCAGAGACGATGTGCCAACCCCAGATCATTGTCATCAAATCCACGGTTCCGGTAGGAACTACTCGTCAAATGCGCGAATGGATTAGCTCTCATCAAAAAACAAAGATTCCCTTTGAGATGGTCTCAAATCCAGAATTTTTAAGGGAAGGGAGCGCACTTTCCGACTGTATGAAGCCCGACAGGGTTATTTTAGGAGTAGACTCCCATCAAGCCGCTCAGAGCATGAAAAAACTCTATACTACTTTCACTTTCAATCATGAACGCATTTTGATCATGGATATCGCTTCAGCAGAAATGACAAAATATGTCGCGAATGCAATGCTGGCTCTTCGCATCTCTTTCATGAATGAAATTTCTTGGCTTTGTGATCTACTGGGTGCTTCTATTTCTCAGGTAAGGGTGGGCATTGGAGCAGACCAACGTATTGGATATGATTATCTTTATGCTGGAGTAGGATTTGGGGGCTCTTGTTTTCCTAAGGATTTACGTGCTTTACAGAGAGAAGCGCAGCGTTTGGGGTGTGAAACTCCTCTTCTCTTGGCAACACAGATAGTGAATCAGCGACAGCTGAGTAATTTTCTTGAAAAGATCTATACCTACTTTTCTCCGTTGGGGGGATTACAAAATAAGAAAATAGCTATTTGGGGTCTGTCCTTTAAACCAAATACCGATGATCTTCGAGAGGCCCCTTCCTTAAAATTGATTCAAGCCCTCTTAGAACGAGGAGCCTCCCTTGCCCTTTATGATCCCGTAGCTATGCCAAAAGCAAAAAAGAGCTTAAACCACCTTCACATCAGATGGTCTGAAAATGAGTATGACGCAGCGGAGGGATCAGATGGGATTCTTTTGGTAACAGAATGGAAGCAGTTTCGGTTCGTCGATCTCGATCTTCTTTTAAAAAGAATGACAGGTAGAGCATTTTTTGATGGAAGAAATCAATACGACAGGAAGGAGATGATTCAAAAAGGTTTTGACTACTTTGGCATAGGAGTTTAGAAATGCTTCTTTCTCATGTGACCCTCTTTATTAAAAAGAGATTATCCTCTTGAATCCCCCTGTCCTACCTTTACAACAAAAAATCAAGCTCCTCTTTGCTTACCAAGGAAGCTCTTTTCTAGGATGGCAAAAAACTCCTCATGGGAAGAGTATTGAAGAAGAGTTGGAACGGGCTTTCTCTCAAATTCTTCGTCACTCTATTTCTTTTTCTGTGGCTAGTCGGACCGATGCGGGTGTGCATGCGGAGGGCCAGATTGCCCACTTTTGCACGCACTCTCTTCTTTCCCTTCAAAGAATACATAAAAGTGCCAACGCGCTTCTTCCCAAAGAGATCTCCATTCTCTTATTAGAAAGAGTTCCTCCCTCTTTTCATGCCACGTTAGATTGTCGCAGAAAAGAGTACCACTATGCCCTGTGTTTAAATAAGGTACAGCTCCCTTTTCACAGAAATTTTTCTTGGCACTTTCCTCATTCTATCGATCTCAATAAAATGCAAAAAGCCGCAGCCTTCCTTATAGGAAAGCATGATTTTTCTGCCTTTACTTCTGAAGAGAGGGAGGATTATTCGAGAGAAATTTTTGCTATCAACTTTGAAAGTTTGCCCTATAATCGATTGATTATTAAAGTGATGGGAGATAATTTTTTGTATAGGATGGTACGTAATATCGTAGGAACTCTGCTCTACATTGGTACAGGTAAATTATCGGAGATCTCCTCCATTCTGGAAAGCCGAGATCGAACAAAAGCCGGGGTTACCGCTCCCGCTCACGGATTAATATTAAAACAGGTATTTTATGATCCATAGAAATGAACCTTGTTGGTGTGGAAGAAAGAAAAAATGGAAAAGCTGTCACTACCCTGTCACACTCCAATCTGATTTTGCTACATTGGCTCTAAAGTATAAAAAACAGTTTGGCATTATCTTGAAAACGGACGAGCAGATTAGAGGTATCCGTAGGGCCTGTCAACTCGCGGCCTCTATTCTTCAAAAAACCTGCAGTTTCGCTCAAATTGGAGTGACCACCAATGAATTGAATGATTTTGCTCATTGCCTGCACTTGGAAGCTCATGCGATTCCCGCTGCTCTTCATTACGGAGAGCCTCCCTTTCCCAAGAGTATCTGCACTTCATTAAATGAGGTTATCTGCCACGGTATTCCTAATGACGTTCCTTTAAAAGAAGGGGATATTCTCAATATCGACGTGGCCTTGATATTACAAAATTATTATGGGGATTGTAGTGCAATGGTAACGATGGGGGAAATCGATGCAGACAAAAAAAAAGTGGTCGATGTGGCATATGCCTCATTAATGGGAGCCATCGATCTATTAAAACCGGGTCTTTTTATCTACGAAATTGGTGACTTCATAGAAAACTATGCCCAACGCTACCAGTGCAGTGTTGTCAATCAGTTTGTAGCTCATGGTGTGGGTCTAGAGTTTCATGAACCTCCCCAAATACCTCATCACTATAATCAAAACCATACTCCTTTAGCAGCAGGAATGACCTTTACGATCGAGCCCATGATCAATGCCGGGGTCCACTCAGGAGTTCTAGATTCACAAGATGGATGGACAACGAGAACCGCCGATGGAAGGGCGAGCGCTCAATGGGAACATACTTTACTTATCACGCCACAAGGTCACGAAATCCTAACTCAGATTTAGTGAAAAGCTTCTTTGAGAAGTACTTCTCGAAAGTAAAGAATAGCTCCATGAATTAAAGCAGAGCCGATAGTAATATGGAGAACACCATGAACCTCTGCAGAGATAGGAAACCACCGAAAAAGAAAGCCCATCGCTACCATCAATGCCAGGATTAGGAGATACCCTGCTGGACCATATACTTGCCGCATCGATAAAAGAGCTCCTTTTTTTTATGCCTCTATCCGACTTTTTATTCTTCTTCACACTCTTTGCTAAAAGAAAATATCCTTTTAGTGATCCGAGAAAGAGAGCAATAGCGATCAAAAACAGGCTGCTTGATGTTTGGATCTCAAAGCACTCGTCAACAATTTCAATAAAGGACTGTCATGCAGAAAATCTAAGAAACAGCAAATAAAGTAGACTCCTTTAGTGAGTAAGGCTAGGCCTACACTCAGCCAATTTCCTTCAGAAAAGATCAACCACCCGGTTTTACGAAGCTTCACGACATTTTTCTCATTCCAAAAATTCTTGAAATTGATGTCGAAGCGATTGAGGCACAATCTCCTCCACTCCTCTCTTATCATAGATCAAAAAGTAGGTGCAAGCGATCATAATGCCAAGAGCAGGACTAAATAGAGTTATTAAAAGCGCTACGGCGCACACCACAGACCTTTTCAAGGCAAGGTAACCTTTTCGAAGCTGAGCACCACCTTTTTTCTTTAAGGTTAATAGGAATAATATTCCCATTATCAGAGTCGTAGCCAGGGAATAGAAACACCAAAGAATATCCCCTATTAAAAGTAGAAAAAAAAAGAGGCGGGCTGTCAAAGAAGAGAAAAAGCGATCTTTTCCCTGAAGAACCTTTTCTTCTTCCTTGGGGGATGGGGGAGTATCTGGTTCTCTCGCCTCAAACAGATCATAAATGGGCATAGTTCCTTCCTCTTATTTTTTATGTTTTAGCTTGTTAAATCCATTGAGTGCCGCAATCCGGTACCCTTCAGCATAAGTAGGGTAATTAAATATCTGATCGATAAAATAATCGATTCGAGCATTAAAACTCATTGCAATTTGCCCGATATGGATCAATTCGGTGGCCGTCCTCCCGATGATATGAACCCCCAAAATTTCCAATGTATCTCCATGAAACAAAATTTTAAACATCCCCGGATCATTTCCTACAATGAGATTTCTGAC
>Ga0187894_10005614_pt1 | contig 12696 bp, 10 predicted proteins | sample GBC1701081metaG_FD_136650 | JGI IMG/M metagenome (GOLD analysis project Ga0187894, IMG submission 136650) | White microbial mat communities from a lava cave in the Kipuka Kanohina Cave System on the Island of Hawaii, USA - GBC170108-1 metaG ... | reverse complement strand
GGTAGCGGCGGTCAGCGTCGGGGCGGCAAGCGCGCACGCGGTTGATCAGTTGGCGCAGCCAGTCACCGCCGATTACAGCCACAGCCGTGTCGGCTCCCATGAGCACGGTCCTTTCGGTTCCCACAGCCACGAGTTGGGCGACGGTGTAGCCCCGCTGTCTCGGAGGGGTCTTATCGCCCTGGCCACGTCGGGTGGACTATTTCCGTCCCCCACGGCAGTCGTTGTCCTGATCAGTTCCTTCGCCCTCGGCCGGGCCGCCCTCGGCCTCAGCCTCCTGGTCGCCTTTTCGATCGGCCTCGCAGCCACCCTCACCGCCGTGGGGCTGGCCTTGGTTTACGGACGGGAACTGGTGGCCCGCAGCCGCTTCGCCGGCGCCATCCGGGTCCTACCCGCCGTTGGCGCCCTGGGTTTGATCGTGGCGGGCACGATCCTTCTGATCGGCGGCGCGGCGGCGCTGTGACATCGCTGCGTCATGGGCGGCGGCGGAGTTTCGGGTCAGGGCAGGCGAAGGACGTGGCGCAGCGTTTCGTCGACTGTGCCAACGGTTTCGGCGTTGAGATGACCGAGACGTGCAATCAGCCGCTCGGTCGAGATGGCCCGAACCTGCTCGACTTGAAATGCCGTAGGGCGTTCGAGCCCATTATCTTCCCCGGGCTCTGCGAGAACGTGGAGTGGGAGGCGCCTGATGGTGGTCGTACCCGGCACGACGATCACTATCCGAAGGCGTGGGTGGTGTAGCTGGTCGTCCGAGACGATCAGAGCCGGACGGTGGAACGCTTGCTCGGGGTCGGCCGGATGGGCTCCAAAGTCGACGCGCCAGATATCGCCCCGTGCTGGGCGGAGTTCAGGCCCCACGAAGCCCATCGCTGGCAGCACCATCGAGTCCGCGGGCTTCGGCCCGGTAGCCAGTGTGGTCATCGTCGGACATCTGCTCCAACGCTTCACGGACTGTTCCCCACCATTGATCCCTGCCGAGGCGGTGAATCGCATCGGACACCACTTGGAGCATGGTCGTTCCCCTCTGCTCTGCGATCCGGGCAATCTCGTCTCGCAGTTCAGTTGGAACCCGAAGAGTCGTCGTCTCAGAAAGCGCCATCTCCTCACCCTATCTAAGGCGCCTAATCAAGCGCTTGCGAGTCACGAAATTGCTGGGTCGGCTCGGGTACGGTGACTCCATGGCCGTGGCCGGGGCCGACTACCTGGTAGTCACCTCTGGGTGTCGAGTTCTCCTGAGTGAGCTTGAGTGGAAATTCAGCGCCTCGGGAGGCCCGGGGGGCCAACACGCCAACACCGCTAACACACGGGCTGAGGTCCGGTTCGACATCGAGTCCTCGGATTCCCTCAGGCCGGCGCAGCGGGCCCGCCTGCTGGAACGTCTGGGTTCGTCAGTGCGGGTAGTGGCCGACGACGAAAGGTCTCAGGCCCGCAACCGCCGCCTTGCCCTGGACCGCCTCGCCGAGCGCCTGGCTGCAGGCCTCTATGTGGAGGCGCCTCGCCACGCCACCAAGCCAAGTCGATCAGCCAAGGCCGCTCGGGTCGACGACAAAAAGCGCCGCTCCAGCACGAAACAACTTCGGTCGCGGCCGGATCTGGAAGGCAACGACCAGTAGTTGAGGCAGCGAGGATGCGTGAGTGCGGGGCCGGCAGGCACAGGGCCATTTCGCGGCGCCATTCCGCAGTCAGCCGCTCCAGGCGAACAGGGCTTCGGCCACTCCCGGCGGCGCCCGTCCCGCACCGGCGGGTATCGCCACCGGCGCCTCACCATCACCTGACCCGACCGCCTCTAAAGGCGCACACCACGTCCAGTGACCGGGACCACCAACAAGTCGATAGCCGTCATAAGTCTTCTGGTGGTGGTGCCACGAGCACAGCCGGGCCAGCCGATCGAGAGTGGTCACCTTGGTGAGAGCCCAACCGTCGACGTGGTCAATTTCCAGGTGGTTACGCACCCGACAACCCTCCACCACGCAAGTGGGGTCCCGCTGTTCGAGGGCACTGCGCTGATGCGCGGTGACCGTTCGACCCAGATGCAGCACCGAGACCACATCGACTCCCCGGGTGAGCAGCAACTTCACGGTGGCGTCTCCCAGAAGTGACTGGGCCGTTGCCACAGGCACCGGTCCGATGCCCGGGATCTCACACGTCTCGCCACCTTCGACGTAGCCGCGCGCCAGCGCCTCAGCATCTACTCGAATGGCCACGCTGGTGGCCGACCGACTGGATCCCCCCCGGTTTGATGCCCTAGCTGGCTCATCCTGGTTTGCTTCAGCCGCCTCCGGCGTAACCGGGTGTGCTGCGCGGGCCATGGCCACCAAGGCATCGGCGGCGTAGGCATCGGATCGCTCCCGGCGCACGGCGCAGCGGGCATCGGCGAAGACCTGTTCTTTGAATGGCTGCAATCCGGCCATGATGGCCGCTCCCGCCTCGACGGTGGTGCGTAGATCCATACGAAAGGCACCATCGATACCGGTCCAATGCCGCAGATAGCGAGATTGATGTATCGCCCGGTAACGAGACTTCTCATCGGCGGCGGTGGCTCGCACCTTGCCGCAGCGCTCGGCGAGTTCAGCCAGAGGCTTGGAAGTGGCCACTGCCACCAGCTCGGATTCGATGGAAGGATCGACAGAAGCCGCAGCGGCGATTTCGTTGGCCTGGGACTGCGACAGTTGACCTCGGCGCCACGCTTCTGCCGCTTCCGGAAGTTCCTCCATACGTCGGGTCGCTTCCAAGGTCCGTTGCGCCTCAGCAGGCGAGATCTTGGTGGTGGCAGCCAGATAGTCCGACGCAGAGCGATGACCGTGGCGCTTATGCAGCGAGGTCTCCTCAACTCTGCGAGCCATCAGCGCTTTGCCCACCGAAGCGAGGCGCTCGATCTCGGCGAAAAGCCCCAGCAACCGAGCTGCGTCTTCGCCGGATAAGCAGCGGGGCTCCACTTCTCCCACCAGGGCCCGAAGCCCCTCTACCGTCGCCGCCGCTCGACCAAACATATGTTCGTATTGTAGCCCGATGGGTGTGACATTTCTGGATTGATCTATCCCGACGGGGCGAAGTACGGGAGACCGAGCTTCGGTCAGAGGACGGGCTTCAATCCGTGCCTTCGCTTCGGCGCTTCAAGCCGTCTGCCTCCATCCGCAGGTACCGCCTGGTCAAGCCGGCGGTCAACGCACCCAGCAACAGAGCGAGGGGTCCGTGCTGGCGCAGCAGCAGCCGAACCCTGATGCCATCGGCGTCCTCACTCAACCGATGATCCGCGAAGCTGGCTACCCCTGCTGCCGAGTTTGTCCACGAGAAGCCGTCGGAACCGAGATCGCTCACCTGCCAAACCACGGAAGGAAGCCGCGGCTGCTTGATCCTCACCCGGGACCCCACCTGCAACGGACCGGACCCGAGCAGCTCGACGCGGCTCATCGAAGGAGTCCATTCCGGCCAACGGCCAACCTCGGTGAGCACCTGCAGCACGCGCTCGGACGAGGCGTGGACCACAACGGTCTCCTCGTGATCAGGCATGGCGGTCAGCCATACCGAGGTTCCGGGCGCGCAGCACGACGTCTTCGACGTGGTGAGAAGCCGAGGCGGCGCCCGCAGGACGGGGTCGCTTGCCGTGAACCTCGATTTCCCAAGATGGCGAGTCGGCGATCGCCGCCGCGAAGTCGTCCACGCGCACGAAGGCGTCCGGGTCGAACGGCCGGCTCTGCGTCAGCGTGTCGACGGGCGCCCGCATCGGCTCGAGGTCGTGGCTGACCACAAGCAGCGTGCCCCCAGGAGCCACCGCGTTCAGGAGGTTGTGCACCGCCCGGGCATCGGGGGTGCGCGGGATCGATGCGTATTGCGCCGACACGAAGTCGAAGGCCCCCTGGAACGCACCGGCAGCGTTCGCATCGGCGTGATGGCAGGTCACTCGCAGGCCGCGTCTCTCGGCCTCAGCGGCTACTCGATGAAGCGCCCGCTGTGAGATGTCGCTTGCCGTCACGCTCCAGCCCTGCTCGGCAAGCCAGAGCGCGTCGCCGCCCTCACCTGTGCCGACGTCCAAGGCTCTACCAGGCGCAAGCCCACTGATCTCGGTGACGAGGGTGCCGTTCGGATTGCCGCTCCAGATCCGCTCACCGCCGTAGCGGTGTTCCCAGTCGGCCTCGTTGGCCGATGGCCGGGCTGCTGCCCGGATGTCGTCGTCGGCGAGACTGAAGCAGACCATGGCGCCGACCCGGCTGCCGTTAGCTGCGGCCGCCAACACCTGCTGGCTCGGGTCCGTCACGTTGCCAGCCGCGAACAGGCCAGGCACCGACGTCGCTCCGTTGCCGTCGGTTTCCACCAAGTCCCCGAGCCCGTTCGGGTGCGCCGTGGTTGTGAGACCTAGGGACTCAAAGGCTTCGGCGCGCACCTTGAACCGGGGGCTGATCGCGACCGCTTCGGCCTCGATGCAGCCGCCGTCCAGGAGTTCGACCGCCACGACACGCCCGTGGTCTCCGGTGACCACGCGACGTACTCGCCCTTCGACGACCTCGACCCCCGCGCTGCGCAGGAGATCGACCTCGGCGCGGTCGACCTCGACATCGTCGTGGAGCACCACAGTGAAGTGGCCCGTCAGCTGGCGGAACAAGCCAGCGGTGTGGAGGCCCATGGGGTTGGTGACGATTTGGACGATGCGCCGGTCCCGGACCTCGTAGCCGTGGCAGAAAGGGCAGTGGATGACGTCGTGGCCCCAGTGCGCTGCGAGGCCGTCGATGTCCGGGAGGTCGTCCACCAGACCGGTCGCAGCCACCACGCGACGAGCGACGATGGCGTTTCCACCGGCCAGCTCGACGCGGAACAAATCGTCACCGGTGCGGCTGACGCCCGTGACGCGGCCCGGGAGGATCTCGCCCCCATAGCTGCGCACCTCTTCTCGCCCGGTGTCAGTCAGCTCCGATGGCGGGTGTCCCTCGTGACCGAGGTAGCTGTGCATGTGCGCGGCCGGGGCGTTGCGCGCCTCGCCGGAGTCGACGACGATCACCGACCGACGCTGGCGCCCCAGCTGAAGGGCAGCGGCGAGTCCGGCAGCTGAGCCGCCGACCACAGCCACATCGCAGTGGCGCTCGACGGTGTGGGGGGCGTGGTCACCCATCGCTAAGGCAGCAGAGGCGTCGTGTAGCGCCGCCGCCAGTCGGCCTCCACCGAAACCACCAGCTCCAGGTAGGCGCCCGGCTCGAGCTGGGCCCGGACCGCAGTACCGACCGCCTTGAGCACCGAACCGCTCTTGCCTATGACGATGCCCTTCTGGGAGTCGCGCTCCACCAGGATCTCGCAGCGGATGCGGGGCCATTCCCATTCTGTTACCCGGCACGCGATTGCGTGAGGCAATTCGTCATGGACGGCGATGAGTAGTTGCTCACGGACCAGTTCCGCCACCCAGTCCACTTCGCCGACGTCGCTCGCCATTTCGGGCGGGTAGTAGGCAGGTCCTTCGCCCAGGCGGGCCACGATGCCGTCGACCAGGGCCGCCATGCCCTCGCCGGTTACGGCCGACACCGGGAAGTACTCAGAAAAGCCGAAAGTTCCTGCCCGGGCGAGTTGGGTGACGACGGCCGACGGGGCCACTGCGTCGATCTTGTTCACGACGCAGATCGTCGACGGGGCCAATCGGCCGGCCACGAAGCGGTCGCCCTTGCCGATAGGAGCAGTGGCATCGATGACGAAGCAGACCACGTCGATGTCGGAAGTGTCCGAGACTGCGCCCTGGGCGGCAGCATTCAGCCGTTCACCGAACGGGGTTCGGGGCTTGTGGATGCCGGGTGTATCCACAAACACGATCTGAGCGTCGGCTCCGTTGAATATGCCCCGGATCTGGCTACGGGTGGTCTGGGGTTTGTCGGAGGTGATGGATACCTTGGTTCCCACGACGGCGTTGACCAGGGTGGATTTGCCCACGTTGGGGCGCCCGACCATGGTGGCGAATCCCGACTTCATCGTTTGGCGGCGGAGTCGGAGACTGGGGTCGACCGGCTGGCGCCACCTTCGGCTCCGCGCGGATCGTCGGCGTCGCGGCCGACTGGGTCCTCCGCAATTGGGTCATCGCGAATCGGGTCGTCGCCAATCGGCTTGTCGGCTGCCTCTTCGGAAATCGGCTCTGCCTCCGACGCCGCATCGGGAATCGGGATGATCCGCACTCGGCCGACTCGCCGTCCCTGGACCCGCTCGGCTCCCAGTCGGAAGCCACCGTGATCCACGGTTGCACCTTCGGTGGCGATGTGACCGAGCAGGAACTGCAACAGACCCCCGGCAGTGTCGTAATCGCCCTCGGGAAAGGTGGCGCCTAATAGTTCGTTCAACTCGTCGATGGGAATCCGGGCGTTCACCCGCACGCCGCCATCGGTGAGGTGTTCGATCGGCGCCTCTTCCACGTCGTACTCGTCGACGATTTCTCCTATGAGTTCCTCGATCAGGTCCTCCAGCGTCACCAAGCCGGCCGTGCCGCCGTGCTCGTCCACCACGATGGCCATGTGGGCCTTGGCCTTTTGCATCTCCGGCATCAACTCGGCCACCCGCTTGGTCTCAGGGACAAAACGGGCGTCTCGAACCAGGTCCCGGACCCGCTGGCGGCCTCGGCCCTCGCCCACGGCACGCATGAGGTCCTTGGCGTAAAGGACGCCGGCAATGTCGTCGATGCCCTGCTCGTAGACGGGAATCCGGCTGAAGCCGGCGGCCAGCACTACCGCCATGGCGTCGTCCACGGCCGCGCGCGCTTCCACCGAGACCATGTCGGGCCGGGGCACCATCACCTCGCGCACCACGGTGTCGCCGAACTCGATGATCGAGTGGATGAGGCGGCGCTCCTCGTGTTCGATGACCTCCTCCTCCAGCGCCACATCGGCGAAGGCCAGCAGTTCCTCCTCCGACACGAACGGCCCCTGCCTGAGGCCCTTGCCCGGCACCACCACGTTGGCCAACCCGATCAGGGCTCGCGACAAGATCCGCACCGGCCAGAACCCGACGATGGCATCGATGACAGGCGCCACCAGCAGCGAGGCCCGAACCGTGTTCTGCACCGCAAAAGTTTTGGGCACCGCCTCGGCGAGCACGAAGATGACCACGGCCTCGACGAACACCGCAACGGCAACCCCCGCCGCGCCGAATGCGTCCTCGGCCAGCACTGCGACGATGTTGGCCATGAACAAATGACAAAGAAGAACCAGCAAAAGCACCGGATTCAAGAAGCGCTCAGGATGATCCACGAGGCGTTTGAGCGACGCCGCCCCCCGGCGGCGCTCCTCGACCAAAGCGGTGGCCTTCATGGTCGACATGCGGGTCAGGCTGGTCTCGGCCATGGCGAAAAAGGCGGCCAGAGCGATCAGTCCCACCACGGAGGCCAGGAGCAGGCTGGTCATGGGCGGTTGAACCGGGCCAGCAGGGCGCGTTCGAGAGCCTCCATGGCCTCGGCGTCGTCGTTGTCCTCGTGGTCCATGCCGAGGACATGGAGAATGCCGTGCACTACCAACAGCGCCATCTCGTCCTCGTAGGAGCCGGCGTGGTCGGGGGCGTTGGTCAGGGCCACAGCCGGGCAAATGACCACGTCGCCCAGCAGGGCCGGTGCATCACCCGGGTCGATATCGCTCACCGGCCCAGGCCCCAGGCTGTCGGCGCTGCGGGGACCAAAAAGAACCAGATCGTCCTCGATAGGAAATGACAGCACGTCGGTGGGGCCGGTCTTGCCCATGAACCGCTGGTTCAACTCCGTCATGGCCACCTCGTCGACGAACAACAACGACAGTTCGGCCTCGCCCCGGACGCCCTGGTCCACAAGCACGTCATGGGCCAGCTTGGACCATCGCTGGGTATCAACGGTGGCCGCCGATTGCTCGTCGGCCGCGAAAACTTCGATGTCGTAGGGCAAACCCTCCGCCGGCGCGGTCCAGTCGCGCCGGGATCGTGACGATCGGGGACCCGACGGCGAAGGGCTATCAGGCCCCTGACCCTGGCGCCCGCGCCCGCGTGATCCATTCCCAGGGCCGTCGATCATGGCTGGGACCGAAGGGATTCCGCCGGCGCCGCCGTAGGTATTGGCGGCTGCGCCGTGACGGGACTGGGCGGCCGGCCGGCCCGTTCGTAGGCGTCAACGATGTCGGCGACTATCCGGTGGCGGACTACATCGCGCGATGTGAGATTGACGAAGGCGAGACCCTCGATGGCTCCCAGGGTCTGCTCCAGGCCCAGGAGCCCACTTCGGCCGGCGGCGAGGTCCACTTGAGTGACGTCGCCTGTCACGACGGCTTTGGATCCGAAGCCGATTCGGGTCAGAAACATCTTCATCTGCTCAGGTGTGGTGTTCTGGGCCTCGTCGAGGATCAGGAAGCTGTTATTGAGCGTGCGACCCCGCATGTAGGCGAGCGGGGCCACTTCGATGGTGTCCCCGTCGAGCATGCGCTTGGCACCTTCGGGTCCCAGCATGTCGTAAAGGGCGTCGTAAAGGGGGCGCAGGTAAGGGTCCACCTTGGCCAACAGATCGCCGGGGAGAAAGCCCAGCCGTTCGCCGGCTTCCACGGCGGGACGGGTGAGCACGATGCGACTCACTTGCCGGGAGTGGAGGGCGCCCACGGCCAGGGCCACTGCGAGATACGACTTGCCGGTACCGGCCGGGCCGATGCCGAAGGTGATGATGTTGGCGCCGATGGCGTCGGTGTAGCGGCGTTGACCCGCTGTCTTCGGTCTGACGATTCGTCCCCGACCGGACTTGAGGACCTCGGCGGCCAGCAGTTCCGAAGGTCGTTCGTCAGCCTTGACCATTTCAATGGTTCGGACCACATCAGCCGGATCGAGGCGCTGGCCTTGGCCCAGTAGGGCTACCAGTTCATCGAACAGACGCCCGGCCCGGGCCGCCTCGTCGCCGGTCAGGGTGATTTCGTTGCCTCGCACGAAAATGTCGGTGTCGGCGAAGGCAGCCTCAATAAGGCGGAGCAACTCGTCACGCTGGCCGACAAGATCGGCCATGAGATGGTTGCCCGGAACGGAGATCTTTACTTGGGTAGGAGCCACGGCGGGTTGAGGGAGAGGTTAGAGGGTGAAAGTCAACCCGGCGGCCATTGCATGGTTCGGCCTCCCAGCACGTGCATATGGAGATGGCCGACTGAGTTCGAAGCGTCGTTGCCGACGTTCATGACCAGCCGGTAACCCCGCTCGGCCAAGCCTTCTTTGCCGGCCACCTCTTGGGCAGTGATGAACATCTCTCCCACGACCTGGGCATCGGAGGCGGTAACGGTTGCAGCCGAGGTGATGTGGCGCCGGGGCACGACCAGTACGTGGCTGGGCATGGCCGCGTTGATGTCCCGAAACGCGTAAGTTTCGGGGCCGGAGGCGACTTCGACGGAGGCGATCGCGCCGGCTGCGATGCGACAGAACAGACACGGTGCGGTGGACCCGGGATCGCTGGGTTCGCTGGCGACTATGACGCCGACGCTAATCGCCAGTCCTGCCCTCGGGTGGCCAACCTTTTGTGTTCGGCTCTCAAGTTCGCCTGGTCGGTCACCGATATGCAGCCCATCAGTCTCAATATCTGGCCGATCAAGCCGCGGCCTCGCTCGATAAGTAAGGATGAGCGAATGCAGAAGCGGACGGTCGCGACGGCGGTCGCACTTGGCATCCTTGCGATGGTGGGGATGGCTTCGCTGCTTCCCGTGGTGAGCGGGCGTGGTTCTCAGGACCCGGGTGCCCGCCACCTGTTTCCATCTCCGCCGCTGCGCCCCGTCGCCTTCGAGCCGAATCATGGCCAAGTGAATTCGCCGGCCCGGTTCGTGGCTCGGGGTGAGGACTTTGCAGCCCAGTTCATGCCCACGGAGGCGGTGATTGCCATCGGTCAGGGCCGTCGAAGTGATCGGGTTATCGGCCTGAGACCAGTGGATGCCAATGGGAACCCTCGACTGTGGGCGTCGTCGGCTACCGGGGCAGCCACCACCTATCTCCGGGGCCGTTCCCAATCCGAGTCCGTATCGGTCCCCAACTACCGCACGGTGACGTACGGCGACATCTATCCGGGAATCGATTTGGTATTTCGTGATAACGAAGGCCGTCTCCAGCACGATTTTGTTGTCGCCCCCGGATCGGACCCTGAGTCCATTTCCGTTCAGGTGACGGGTTCTGACGGCCTAAGCATTACCACGGACGGTGCCCTGTCGGTCTTGATGGCAGGAGCTGAGGCGGTGCGGTTCGCAGCCCCCGAGCTGTACCAGCGCATCGACGGCGCTCGTCGACCCGTGGGCGGGCGATTTCGGATCCAAGGCCCGGACCGGATGGCCTTTGAGGTCGACGACTACAATCCCCGCCACCCATTGGTCATCGATCCCACCCTGCTCGCTTCCACTTATCTGGGCGGCGGGGCCGACGACAATCCCACCTCGGTGGCGGTCGACCAGGCCGGCAATGTTTACATCGCCGGCTTCACCGTCTCCGGCGACTTTCCTCTGATAACGCCGGCCCAGACCGAGCTCAATACGATCAATCCCGGTTCTGAGGACGCTTTCGTAGTGAAAATGAGCGGGGACGGGAAGCGGTTGATCTGGTCCACCTATCTGGGCGGAAAGGGCAGCGACCGAGCCAATGCCATTAAGGTGGGGGCGGACCAATCGGTATTCCTGGCCGGCACCACGGCATCCGATGACTTCCCACGAGGTCCGGGGGCGCCCCCGCCGCCCGGCGACTTCGGTGGTGGGACCGGGGATGCCTTTGTGGCTCGGCTCAAGCCTGACGGTTCCGCCCTGATCTTCTCCAAGTTCGTGGGCGGCGTCGGTGCCGACGAAGGCAATGGCCTCGGCCTGGATGGTGCAGGCAACATGTTCGTGGCCGGCTCCACCAATTCGGTGAACTTCCCCAATCTCAACGGACTGGTCCCGCCTCCGCCGGAAACCAGCGGGGTGGACGCCTTCGTGGTGAAGCTGAACGCCGCCGGCGATGCCATTGCTTACTCCTCCCGCCTAGGGGGAAGCGGGGTGGACTCGGCGTCGGCCATCGCCGTCGCTGGCGACGGGAGTGTGACCCTGGTCGGTACGACCGGATCGCCGGAGTTCCCCAACGTCAAGTCTCTGCAGACTTTCGGAGCTGCCACCGGTCAAGCGGGCTCGGAGTCGGACGCGTTCGTGGCCAAGATCGATCCTGCAGGCTCGGGTCTGCTCTTCTCCACTTTTTTGGGCGGATCATCAATTGATCAGGGAGCGGCGGTGGCGCTCGACGATCAGGCCTCGATCTACGTAGCAGGCGTTACCAGTTCCCCGGATTTCCCGACTGAGCGCCCGCTGCAAGGGGAGCGTAGCGGGGAGTCCGATGCGTTCGTAACCAAGCTGGCGGCCGACGGTTCGCGGATGATTTATTCGACCTACTTCGGGGGCAGTGGTGACGAAGGGGCGAGCGGGATCGCTTTGGGTGCGCAACGTCAGCTCTGGGTGGTCGGTACCACGGGTTCGGCTGATTTCGAAACGGCCCGGCCAATTCAACGCGAAGCCGCAGGTGGCAAGCTGGAGATGTTCGTGGTCACCTTCAACGAACCGGGAGACGTACTGGAATCCTCGAGCTACCTCGGCGGCCGGGGCGTGGATCTTGGTGGGGCCATTGCCATGGCCAATGACAACCTTGCGGTGGTGGTGGGAACAACCGATTCGACCGACTTCCCCGCCGCGGAAGGAGTGGAGAAATTGCAGGTTTCGATAGCCGGCGCCACCGACGGATTTTTCGCCCTCATCTCGGGGTCGGGCGGTCTGATGGCAGCTACCACGGGCTCCCATGAGCGCCGGGTGCAGTTGTTGGTGGTGACCACGGTGGTGTTGTTCCTGATAGCGGTGTTCCAGACCCTGCACCTCCGCCGCCACGCCGGACGCGACGAGGGGTGGCGACTGCCGGTCGGTCTTCCCGGTCAAGCAGCCCAACTGCCTGGGTACTCCGAACGGGGTGACTCGGCGGCTATTGCACGTTCTTCAGGCATTCCGGTGGACATGCTGACCCACGACGTTCCGGTGACGGCCTTCGAGTCCGATGATGATTTCTTTGCCACGTCGCCTCCGGCCACGGCGACGGAGGCGACCGGCTTTTTGGAACAGGGCTATGAGCCCGCCAACCCGGCGTACTACGACCCGCAGATCTCACCTCAGAGCGCATCCGACCAGACCGGTTACGACCAGACCGGCTACGACGAGACCGGCTACGAACAGCCCGGCTACGACCAGCCCGGTTACGACCAGGGCAACTATGCAGCGGAAGGCTTTGGAGCGGCCGGCGAGGCGGGCGCCCCCATGGACGACACCGGCTTTTGGGACCTGTTTCCCGACGACGTGCCTTCGGAGCCGGAGCAACTCGAGCCCCCCGCCGAATTGGAATGGAACTACGACCTGGAGGCGTCTGCGCCTCCGGCGGCCCCACCAGCAGGGCCCGTAATCGTTCCCTCAGCCGCCCGGGCCAGCGATCTCTGGGCTCCGAGTGCAACATCGGACAGCGGCGCCATGCACCCCGACGCCGGCAGCGACGAACTGGTGGTCGAGCCCGTGGTGGAGCCAGTGGCTGAACCGGTAGCGGCCGCAGCGCCCCCGGCCGCGGCGCCGATTTCACAGCCGCCTGCCCCAACGGCTCCGGCGGCTGTGTCGCCTTATGCCCCCGCTCCGATCGCCGCCGATCAACCCTTACCGGCCACGGCGCCTGCTGAGGCTCCTTCCTTCCCGGTCGTGGCGTCCATCGAGGCTGAACCTT
>Ga0187894_10005613_pt1 | contig 12697 bp, 12 predicted proteins | sample GBC1701081metaG_FD_136650 | JGI IMG/M metagenome (GOLD analysis project Ga0187894, IMG submission 136650) | White microbial mat communities from a lava cave in the Kipuka Kanohina Cave System on the Island of Hawaii, USA - GBC170108-1 metaG ... | reverse complement strand
TTCCCGCTGCTCTCGCCGACGACGTTCTTCCTGCTCGTGCTCAACGTCGTCCATCTCTTCTTCGAGAGCTTCGGCATCGTGCACGCGCTGACGCATGGCGGCCCCGGCGGCGCCACCGATCTCCTCGTCTATAAGGTCTGGTCCGACGGATCGCGCGGCACGAATCTCGGCGCTTCCGCCGCGCAATCGGTCGTGCTGATGGCGATCGTGATCGCGCTCACCGTGGCGCAGTTCCGCTACATCGAACGGCGGGTGCATTACTGATGGTCGAGCGGCGACCCTGGCTGACCGTCTTGCGCCACGCGGCGCTGATCGCGGGCATTCTCTTCATCTGCCTGCCGCTTTGGCTCACCTTCGTCGCTTCGACCCACACCGAGGCGCGCCTTCAGCAGTCGCCGACTCCGCTCTGGATGGGCGACGCGCTCGTCGAGAATTACCGCAACGTGCTCTCGAAGGGCTTTGTCGGCGGCGCCAACGCTCCGCCGGTCTGGCCGATGATGGTCAACAGCCTGATCATGGCCATCGTCATCGCGGTCGGGAAAATCGCGGTCTCGATCATCTCGGCCTATGCGATCGTCTATTTCCGCTTCCCGTTCCGCACGGCGTTCTTCTGGATGATCTTCATCACGCTGATGCTGCCGGTGGAGGTGCGCATCTTCCCGACCTTCAAGGTCGTGGCCGACCTCGACATGCTGAATTCCTATGGCGGGCTCACGATTCCGCTGATCGCGTCGGCCACGGCCACCTTCCTGTTCCGCCAATTCTTCCTGACCGTGCCCGACGAGCTTGCGGAAGCGGCGCGCATGGACGGCGCCGGCCCGCTGCGCTTCTTCAAGGACATCCTGCTGCCGCTCTCGCGCACCAACATCGCGGCGCTCTTCGTCATCCAGTTCATCTATGGCTGGAATCAATATCTCTGGCCGCTCATCGTCGGCACCGAGGAGCGCTACTACACCGTGGTGATGGGGATCTCGCGCATGGTGAACGCGGTGGATACGTCGCCGCAATGGAATCTGGTGATGGCGACGGCGATGCTGGCGCTGATCCCGCCGGTCATCGTCGTGCTGGTGATGCAGCGGCTCTTCGTGAAGGGCCTGGTCGAGGCCGAGAAGTAGCCATGGCGACGATCGATCTCGTGGGCGTGAAGAAGGTCTATCCCAACGGCGTCGAGGCCGTGAAGGGCATCGATCTCGGCGTCGCCGATGGCGAGCTCATCGTGCTGCTCGGGCCCTCGGGCTGCGGCAAGTCCACGCTGCTGCGCATGGTGGCGGGGCTCGAGACGATCAGCGGCGGCGAGGTGCGCATCGAAGGCAAGCGCATCAACGAGCGCGAGCCCGCCGAGCGCGACATCGCGATGGTGTTCCAGAATTACGCGCTCTATCCCCACATGCGCGTCTACGACAACATGGCCTACGGCCTGCGCAACCGGCGCATGCCGCGCGAGGAGATCGACCGGCGCGTCAAGGCCGCGGCGGAGACGCTGGGCTTGGCCCAACTGCTCGACCGCCGTCCGCGCCAGCTCTCGGGCGGGCAGCGCCAGCGCGTGGCGATGGGGCGCGCGATCGTGCGCGAGCCCAAGGCCTTCCTGTTCGACGAGCCGCTCTCCAATCTCGACGCGAAGCTGCGCGGGCAGGTGCGCGTCGAGATCAAGCGCCTGCAACGCCGGCTCGCCACGACGAGCCTTTACGTCACGCACGACCAGGTCGAGGCGATGACGCTCGCCGACCGCCTCGTCGTCATGAACCAGGGTGCCGCCGAGCAGATCGGCACGCCCGACGAGATCTACACGCGTCCCGCCAGCCTCTTCGTCGCCGGGTTCGTCGGCGCGCCGGCGATGAACATCGTCGACGGTGTGATCGAGCCGGGCGGCGCCACGGCACGCCTCGGCCATGGCGGCGCGCCGGCGGTGGCGCTCGATCGTCCGCAGCCGGGCGCGGCCGGCCGCGCCGTGAAAGTGGGCCTCAGGCCCGAGCATCTCGTCGCGAGGACCGACGGGCCGATCCCGCTCGCGATCGAACTGGTCGAGAATCTCGGCGCCGACGCGCTGCTCTACGGCAAGGTGCCGGGCGGCGCCGCGCTGGTGGCGCGGGTCGACGGCAGCGCGCCGCACAAGGCCGGCGAGACGCTGCGCCTCGACGTCTCGCCGCGCCACGTGCATTTGTTCGACGCGGAAAGCGGCCGCCGGATCGCCGGATAAGCCGCGGAGTCGCGCCGGTTTTGGTTGTCGGTCGCCGTTGGCGTTAACCCTTTCTTTGCCTTGCGGGCGCAGACTTTTCCGACCGGCCGAAAAAGCGCCGGGGCAGAACGCCCACCGCCGAGAAGGCGTTCGCGACAAATTTCATGGGCAGCGGAGGTCGTCCGGAGCAACGCATTTTGCGTCACGGAGGCTGACGATGCGTAGGAAAGCGACTGCGATTGCCCTGCTTCTTCTGGCCGGCGCGATGGCCGGTCCGGCCGCGGCCCAGAGCGGGCACGACCAGCATCACTCGTTCTACGAGGCGTGGCAGCGGCCCGACGGCAAGGGCTCCTGCTGCAACAATTACGATTGCCGGCCCGTCCTTTTCCGCGACGGCGCCGAGGGCATCGAGATCCAGATCGAAGAGCTCAACGGCGCGTGGCACAAGGCGCCGCTGCAAACGATCCTGCCCTTCGGCTCGTTCAACGCCCAGGCCCATGCCTGCTACACGATGGTGGGATGCCGGGCGCCGGGCGGCTGCCGCCCGCACTTCTTCTGCGTCGTGCTGCCGATGGCGATGTAGCGCCGGCCCGCGCCGGCGTCAGGCCTTCGCGACTTGAGGCTGCGCCGCCCGCGTAGCCTCGAGCAGTTTCCAAAGCGCCAGCGCGAGCGCCGTTCCGATCAGCGTCGCCGGCCACTGGATCATGTGGTTGGGGTGGATCATCGCCAGCGAACACGCGCCCAGCACCAGGCGCGCCCACCACGGGATCGGCACCTTGCCCCACCAGCCGTGCAGCGCCAGCGAGGCGAACGCCACCATCAGGCCGCCGATCGCCGTGTGCGCCACGATATCCACGACGCCGCCCTGCATCAGCACCCCGCGATTGAACAGGAAGAAGAACGGCACCATGAAGCCGCCGACCGTGAGCTTGCAGGCGTAGGGGCCGAGGGCCATCGGATTGGCGCCGGCGATGGCGGCGGCGGCGAAATTCGCGACGGCCACCGGCGGCGTGATCGCCGAGAGCGTCGCGTAGAACACCAGGAACATGTGAACGGCCATCAGGTTGAGGCCGAATTTCCCGATCAGGATCGGCGCCAGCAGCGCCACGCCGAGCGTGTAGACCGCGACCGTCGGCATGCCCATGCCGAGCAGGATCAGGAAAATGCCCGAGAGGATCAGAGTCGGCACCAGCTCGCCGAACGAGAGCGTGAACAGCAGGATCTGGAACTTGCCGGCAAGGCCGCTCACCTCGAGGCAGCCGAGGATGAGGCCCGCGCCGGCCACAGCGCCGATCAGCGGCACGAGCTGCGCGATGGTCTCGACGCAGGCCGTGACGAAGCGGCGCGGCCCGATTGCTTTGTTCGGCGTGAGCCAGCTCAGCACGATGACGGCGAGCGTCGATCCGGCGGCGACGTAGGTGGGCGTATAGCCCTTGACCAGCAGCCCGATCATCGCGATCAGCGGGAGGAAATAGAGCCAGCCGCGGCGCAGCGCCGTCACGAGGCTCACGATGTCGCTTTCCGGGATGCGGCCTTCGTTGTAGCGCACCGCGTCGATGTGCACGAGCAGGTAGAGCGAAACGTAGTAGAGCACCGACGGCAGCGTCGCGGCCCACGCGATCTGGTCGTAGGGAATGTTGGTGATGTCCGCCATGATGAAGGCCACGGCGCCCATCACCGGCGGCAGGATGGCGCCGCCGGTCGAGGCCGTCGCCTCGATGGCGCCGGCGCGCACGGGGCTCACGCCAGTCTTCTTCATGATCGGAATGGTGAGCGGGCCGGTCGTCGCGACGTCGGCGGTCGGGCTGCCGGAGACCGAGCCGTAGAGCGCGCTCGCGGAAATGCAGGCCTTGGCCGCGCCGCCGCGATAGCGCCCGGTGATGGCGCTCGCGAGATCGTAGAACAGCTGGCCGCCGCCGGCCTGGTGGTAGAAGCTTCCGAACAGCACGAACAGCAGCACGTAGCTCGACGCCACCTCCAGCGGCGAGCCGAAGATGCCGTCGTTCATGATCGTCTGCATCTCGATGAAGTAGCGGATGTTGAAATTCTGGTGCCCGAACACGCCGGGCAGATAATGGCCGAGGAACGTGTAGGCCAAGAGAACGAGGATCAGCGTCGTCAAGCCCCAGCCCGTCGAGCGCCGGCAGAGCTCGACGACGAGGTAAACGACGACGAGGCCGACGACGATGTCGGCCGTCGAGGGATCCACCATGCCGCGCGACCAGTTGAGGAACCGGTCGTTCAAGACGATGTAGTAGAGCGCCGCCGCCAGCGAGAGCGCCGCCAGCGCCACGTCGGTCCAGGAAAGGTGCTTCCGGCCGCGCCGCGCGGTCGTGGTGAGGAACGCAATCGGGAAGGTGATCGCGATGAAGATCGAGATATCGAGGTGATACCGCGCGGTGAAGGCGCGCGCCCAGGTGGCGAAGGTATCGAGCCAGACATAGGGAAGCTCGTTCCGCTTCAAGATCGCGGCGAACCAGAGCGACGCGTCGCCGACCAGGGTCGCGAGCGCGCCGATCCAGATCACATAGAGCGCCGCGGCGACCGAGCCCACGGCGATGAACACGGCCCAGAAGCCGCCCGGCTGATGCCGGCTGCCTTCGCGCAGAATGGCGAGCCACGAGCGGCGGGGCCGCGCGGGCCCCGCAAGCGCATCGCTCGATCGCGTCATCGCTCCGGCGCGCGCGGAACGGCTACTTCACGAGGCCTTTTTCCTTGTAATAGCGGAGCGCGCCCGGGTGATAGGGCAGGTTCGCCGGGTTGGTGGCCATCGTCGCCGTCTCGAAGGTCTTCATCGAGCCGCCGATGGCCTGCACGCGCGCCTGCGATTCGGCGATCGCCTTCGTGTATTTGTAGACGATCTCTTCGGAGACGTGCGCGCCGGCGAGCAGCGACACCCATTGCCGCACCGTCGGGTAATCCTTCTCCATGAACGGATAGGTTCCCTTCGGCACCATGTCGGCCTTGAAGGCGAACGCGTCGGCCGCCTTCTGCATCTTCGCCTTGTCGCCGTCGATCCACACCAGCGGCCGCTTGCCGGCGATGTCTTTGAGTAGCGCATCGCCGAGATTGCGCGCGTTCATGAACACGTCGGCCTTGCCGTCGGTGATCGCGTCGAGCCCGACCTGGCTGTTGCCGAGAACGTAGCTGCCGCCCCATTTCGCGACGTCGTCATAGGTGAAGCCGTAGGCCTTCATCACCTCGTAGGGCCCGCCGATCGTCGTCTGCGGGTTGTCCGGCCGGTTGATGGCGAGGCGCATCTTCGGCTTCTTCGCCGCGATGTCTTCCCAGCTCTTGATGCCGTTCTCGTCGGCCCACGCCTTCGTCATGATGAAATGCATGAACTGCGTGTCGTAGAGCTGCATGACGTAGAGGAACTTGCCCTTGAGCGCCTCGCGATAGGGTGCTGCGCCCTCGTTCGCGAGCCTGATCTCCGTGCCGGTGGCGGTCGCGGTGAAATCGGCTTCGCCCTTGGCGATGGCGAGCACGCCGCCGCCCGGCGAGTTCGGCTTCAGCGTCACCGCGGAATTCGGATAGGCGTCGCGCACGATCGCGTTCAGGCCCTCGACCATGGTGCGCGGATAGCCGGTGGGCGTGGCGCCGGTGACGGTCGCTGTGATCGGATTCTTGTCGCCGAAATCGGCGAGCGCAGGTCCGGCCTGAACCGCGCCCACGGCGAGGGCGGCCGCAAACAGCGTGCGGGCAGTCGACATATTATCCTCCCTGATCCGCGTCTGCTTATTCCGTACACGGACGAGAGACTATCGCAGACGGCGCCGCGGCGCGGCAAGCCGCAAGTTTACAGAGTTTCGGCGCTGTGAACCCGCCGCGCGCGACCACGCTGGCGATCAGCACGTGCAGAGGCCGCTGCCCTCACTTCCCACGCGCCGCCAGTGGCGGCGCGCGGGCCCCTTCTCTCCCGCTGCGCGGGAGAGAGAAGTAGGGCGCGGCTCCCTTTCTTTTCTCTCCCACGAAGTGGGAGAGAAGGGGCCCGCGCGCCCTTGGCGCGTGGGAAGTGAGGGCCGGCGCCGCACACTTAGGCGGCGCGCGCCCGCGTCTCGCGGTCGCCGGCGGCGGCGATGCCGTCGAGATAGTGCTCCCAGACCACGAGATTCTTGCGGCACGCCTCGACGACGGCGTCTTCCATGCCGAGCTTCGCGGCGTGCTCCGCCACGGCGTGCCAGCCGAGATTGGAGTGCGCGACGTCGGCCTCGGTGTGGAGCTCGAAGAATTCGAGCTTGGCGTCGGGGAGGCCGAAGAGTTTGGCCCAGCGCTGGCGCTCGATGCCGAACCAGCCGCGCTTCTTGAACTCGCCCTCGCCATAGCCGGGAAGGTTGACGCGCTCGGCGCAGGTGTTGCCGACGAGGCCCTCGAGCCAATGCCGGTTGCCCATCAGGCCTTCCCACGCCGCCCAGCAGAGCTCCTGCGACGGCTCCATCGGCGCAGCGCGGATCTCCTCGCTGCTCAATCCGATCTCGCCGCCGAGCTGCTCCAGGATCAGCCAGTGCGGCCGGCCGCCGCCATGCTCGTGATCGGCGATCAGCTCTTCGGCGCAGGCGCCGATGATGCGCAGGCGCAGATCCCAATCCGGGCAATTGGTCGCGACGCGCAGCTTCAACACCGAGTTGCGCTGGCGCGTGTTCTTCCAGTGCTGCTTGACGAAGCTCTTGGCGCGCGCCGGCGTGAGCGGCTCGTGGAAGTAACGGCAGCGCAGCACGAATTCGTGCACGACGCGGTCGAGCCGCGCGATGACGTCGGTCTTGCCCATGGGCGGCGCGCCTACTTCAGCAATTTCTGTTCCCGGTAATAGCGCTCGGCGCCCGGATGGAACGGGAGCCCCGAGCGGTTGCGCGCCATGAACTCGCCCGACATCTCCGCGAGCGAGGGATGGATCGTGCGCGCGCGCTCGGCGTTCTCGTGCACGGCTTTCACGTATTTGTAGACGGCTTCGTCGGGCGTGGCGGTTGCCGCGCACATCGAGGTCCACTGATACATCGCCTCGACGTCGTGATCGAGAAAGGCGTAGACGCTCTTCGGCACCGTGCCGACGCGGAAGTTCCAGTAATCCGCCGCTTCCTTGAGCTTCGCGGGCGTCGATTCGAGCCACGTCATCGGCCGCGTGCGGGCGATGTCGCGGAGCTGCGAATCGGGGTAGGAGCTCGCGGTGATGAACGCATCCACCTTGCCGTCCTGGAATGCGTCCTTGGCGGCGGTGCTGTTGCCGCGCGAGATCGAGCCGCCCCAATCCTCGATATCCTTCGGCGTGATGCCGTGCACCTGCATCACGATGTTGGCGCCGCCCAGCGTCGCCTGGAGGTTGCCGACCTCGTTGAGGTTGAGCCGGAGACGCGGCTTCTTGGCGGCGATGTCGGCGAAGCTCTTGACGCCGTTCGCCTCGGCCCAGGCGCGCGTCATGATGCAGTGAAGCGGCTGGTTGTCGTTGAGCATCATGACGTAGGCGATCTTGCCCTTGAGCGCCTCGCGGTAGGGCGCCTTGCCCTCGGCCGCGAGCCGGATCTCGGGCGCGCTCGCCGAGACCGAGAACGTCGCATCGCCGCTCGCGAGCTGCACGAGGCCGCCGCCCGGCGAGCTCGGCTTGAACGTGATCGACGAGCCCGGATAGGCCTCGCGCACGATGCCGTTCAGGCCCTCGACGACGAGCTTCGGATAGCCGCGCGCGGTGGCGCCGGTGACGGTGGCGGTGATCGGCTCCTTGTCGCCGAAGCCGGCGAGCAGAATCGAGGGGAACGCGGCAACGGCGGCGCTGCCGGCCGCGGCGGTGACGGCCGTGGCCGTAAGGGCGAAGTCTCGGCGCGAGAGAGTCATGGCCGTCCTCCCAAGCTTTGCGTTGCCGCGCGAGCGCGGCGCCTCGCTACTTCATCATTCCCTTCTCTTTGTAGTAGCGCTCGGCGCCGGGATGGACCGGCAGCTTCGCGCCGTTGGTCGGCATCTTCGCCACGGCGAAGCCGTCGGTCATCACGCCGCCGATCGCCCTGACCCGCGGCTCCGCCTCGGCGATCGCCTTGGTGTATTTGTAGACGATCTCTTCGGACACATGCGCGCCGGCGAGCATCATGATCGATTGGCGCAGCGTCGGGTAATCCTTCTCCATGAAGGCATAGGTGCCCTTCGGCACCATGTCGGCGCGGTAGTGGAACACCTCGGCCGCCTGCTGGATCTTCTTGACGTCGCCGTCGAGCCAGAGCAGCTCGCGCTTGCTGGCCACGTCCTTCACCGTGGCATTGCCGAGGATGCCGCCGCCCATCATCACGTCGGCCTTGCCGTCCTTGATCGCATCGATGCTGACTTGGCTGTTGCCCAGGACGAAACTGCCGCCCCATTTCGGGATGTCGTCGATCGTGAAGCCGTGCACCTTCATGATCTCGTAGGGGCCGCCGATCGAGCCCTGCGGATTGTCGGGCCGGTTGAGCGTGAGCCGCATGCGCGGCTTCTTCTTCGCGATGTCGTCCCAGCTCCGGATGCCGTATTCGTCGGCCCAGGCCTTCGTCATCAAGAGATGCAGGAACGCGTTGTCGTAGAGCTGCATCACGAACTGGAACTTGTCCTTGAGCGGCTCCTTGAACGGGAACGCGCCCTCGATGGCGAGCTTGATCTCGGCGCCGCTGGCGGTGGCGGTGAGATCGGATTCGCCCTTTGCGATCGCCACGATGCCGCCGCCGGGCGAATTCGGCTTGAACGAGACCGACGAGCCCGGATAGGCGTCGCGCACGATCGCGTTCAGCGCTTCCACCATCGTGCGCGGATAGCCGGTGGGCGTGGCGCCGGTGACCGTGGCGGTGATGGCGGACTTGTCGCCGATGGCGGCGAAGGCGTTCGGCGCGAAGGCCGACGCGGCAGCGCCGCCGGTCGCGACGCATACGAAACCACGGCGCGAAAGCGTCATAGGTATCCTCCCTAGGCCCGATCCTTATCTTTTCTTGCCGGAAGTCTGAAATGTTCGGCTTGTCTTGGCAACGCCTTCCATGGGGGGACTGCGTATGCGCGCGGTGCCGCGCTCATGCGTCAACGAGGGGACAGCTCAACGCTCTTCTTTTGCGCGTTCGGTAAATCAGGAAATCTCGGTCGAAGGTCAGGATTTTTGTGATACCGGACATATCCGCGAGAACGAGCAGGGACAGATCGGCAAGCTCAGGTTCGAGATCGGCGTACTTGCGAAAATACCAGGCCAGCGACTCTGCTTCGGAAGCTCCGAACGCCGGGAGGTCGATGGCGCCGCGTCCGATGTAGTCGAGAAATGTGGCCGCGGCGTCGGGACGGCCGATCATGTGAACTGTCTCGGTGACGACGGCCCAGGTGGTCAGCATCCTGCCTGCCGTGGCGATTTCCCTCTCAGCCACGTCGTGCCAACGATCGCGACGATGCACGAGGGCCAGAAGCACGCCCGTGTCAACGAGCGCGCCGGCCATGCTTCTCTAAATACTTTGCGCGCATGGACTTGCCGGGATCGCGGTGCGAAAGCTCCGGATCGCCGAGGTCGAATTTCCCGCTCAGCTCCCTGAGGAGTTCCCAGGACGCAGCAGGCTTCTCGTCATGGTCCATCTTCTCGTCGAGCGCGGCCCGGACATAGTCGCTTTTGCTCAAGCCGTGCTTCAGCGCGAGGCGTTTCAGCCGCGCTTTCCTCTTCGCGTCAAGCCGGATGCTCAGGGCCATGCGCATCGCTCCATGTAATACGACTGTATTACACAGCGCGTGTGCATTCAAGTCTGGCTCAATCGTTCACGCTCACCCTGAACCCGGCACGGCGGGCCCAGTATTCCCAGGCGCGGTTCTGCGAGCGGTCCTTGAAGTTCATCTGCTCGGTGAGCTTCACCTCGCCGGGGCTGAGATACGTCACCTGGCCCATCTCGCGCGCTTCCTTCAGAAGCTTGGCGTTGGCCATCAGGTAGATCGCGACGAACACGGTCGCCTTCAGCGTGTGCCCGGTGACCACGGCGCCGTGCCCGCGCATCAACGCGCAGCGATTCTTGCCGAGCTTTTTCGCCAGCGAGCCGCCGGTATCGTTGTTGGTGACGAGCAGGTCGGTGTCGCCGAACTCGTCGCGGATGTCCCAGACCGGAACCTCGGCGCCGATGCCGCCCGCCACGTGCCAGATCGGCTTGATCTCGCTGCCGGTCACGCCGAAGGGGATCAGCGAATGCGCGTGGTTGTGGCAGACAGCCTTCACCTCGGGCCGCGCCTTGTAGATGCAGCCGTGGATCGGGCGCTCGGAATACATCGTGCGCCCGTCGGGATTGATCGGGTTGCTGTCGAGGTCGAACTCGAGCAGATCGCCGCGCTCGACGAGCTCGGGGCTGCGCGAGCGGGCGAGGAAGTAGCGGTCATCGCGCTCGGGATGCCGGATGCTGACATGGCCGAACGCGTCGATGACGCCTTCGTTGGCCAGGATGCGGTTGGCGATCACGAGATCGGAAAGCGCCGCCTCCACCGCCTTGCCGTGCGCGGCCTTGCGCGCCGTTTTCTTCTTCGCTGCCATCGAAAACTCCTCCTCCGAGCCTTGTAAGGATTACTCGGCCGCCTTGGCGGCCATCGCGGGCATGACGTGGTCGACGAACAGCTTCAGCGAGCGCTGCGCTTCGTCCAGCGAGAGATCGCCGAACGCGAAGCGGCACACGAAATAATTGGCGCCGCTCTCGGCGAGCTGGCGCAGCAACACATCGCGTACCTCGGCCGGCGAGCCCGCGATGCCCGTGCCCATGGCGCGCAGCGCGTCGAAATCCTCGGGATAGGAGGCCGAGACCGGCTTCGAGCTGTGCTTCTTCCAGAGCACGGTGAAGCTGTGATACCAGCGCTGATAGGCCCGCCGTGCCAGCGCCAGCGCATCGTCGCTGCGCTCGGCGATGACGATGTGGCGGCCGAGGCCCATCTTCGGCAGCGGCGCCTCGCGTCCATGCGCGGCGCGAAATTCCGCGACATAGCGCGCGGTGATCGTGCCCATGAGCGGCGCCGTCACATGGCTCACGATGTTGACGCTGTTCTTGGCGAGCCACGGCGTGGCGTCAGGATTGATCACGCCATACCACAGCGGCGGATGCGGCTTCTGCACCGGCGCCAGCTCCATCGGCACGCCCTTGTAGCGGTGATACTTGCCCTCGAAGGTGAGCGAGCTCGCGCCGAGCGCGGCGCGGATGAGATCGAGCGTCTCGACATAACGCGCCTGGGTCTCGGCCGGGTCGACGCCGTAATAGGCGACCTCGTAGGGCGAGATGCCGCGGCCCACGCCCAACATGAGGCGCCCGCCCGACATCTGGTCGAGCATGCAGATCTCCTCGACGAGGCGGAGCGGGTGATAGAGCGGCAGGATGTAGACGAGCGGCCCGAAGCGCAGGCGCCGCGTGCGCTGCGCCACGGCGGCGAGGAAAACGCTGGGCGAGGGCGCCATGCCGAGCGGCGTCGAGTGATGCTCGGCGATGTGGTAGCCGTAGAAGCCCATGCGGTCGTAGAGCTCGATGAGCTTCAGGCGCTCCTCGTAGAAGGCAGAGAGGGGCCGGTCGCTGCGGTCGAGATGGTCGAAAATGCCGAAATCCATGGCGCGGCCGCTCGGCGGCTTTCCTCCCTCTGCGCTCGTTCGATTTCTAAGCATCTTTGAACGAAGGCGCCGGGGAGCGCAATCGCTGGGGTGCGCGGCCCCCGCATGCGGGCCGGGACCGGCCCGCCCGGGCCGCCGCCAGGCCGTCAGGATGATCGCTTCGGCACGGCCGGTCTGCTAGTTTCGTATGGGGATTCGGGCCGCCGGCGAAGGAGCCGCGCGGCGCCGTTGCCGTTTGCATCCGGGGACTGCACGGGTTGGACTCCCCCAGCATCAATATCCTGGCCCTGCCGGCGGGGTACGAATTCGAGGGATACCGCATCGAGCGCGTGCTCGGCGCGGGCGGGTTCGGCATTACCTATCTCGCCGTCGAGACGATGCTGGACCGAAAACTTGCGATCAAGGAGTTCCTGCCCACCGGCATCGCCACGCGCAGCAATGACGGCCGCACGGTGCGCCCGATCACGGGCGAGAACCAGGACATGTACCGCTGGGGCATCGATCGCTTCCGCCAGGAAGCCAAGACGCTGGTGAGCTTCCAGCATCCCAATGTCGTCGGCATCGAGCGCTTCTTCGAAGCCAACGGCACGGCCTATCTCGTCATGCAGTACATCGAGGGCAAGAGTCTCGGCAATGTGCTGCGCGAGCTCGACACGATCGAGGCCGGCGAGATCCTCGAGATCGTGCTGCCGCTGCTCGACGGCCTCGCCCATGTGCACGAGGCGGGCTTTCTCCATCGCGACATCAAGCCCGACAACATCTTCATCTCCACCGCGGGCCGGCCGATCCTGATCGATTTCGGCGCGGCGCGTCAGGCGCTGGGCCAGCAGAGCAAGAGCCTCACCGCCATCATCAGCGAGGGCTACGCGCCCTACGAGCAATACGAGGCGCACGGCAATCAGGGCCGTTGGACCGACATCTATGCCGTCGGCGCCGTCATGTATCGCTGCATGACCGGCGAGCGCCCGGTGGCG
>Ga0187894_10005612_pt1 | contig 12697 bp, 9 predicted proteins | sample GBC1701081metaG_FD_136650 | JGI IMG/M metagenome (GOLD analysis project Ga0187894, IMG submission 136650) | White microbial mat communities from a lava cave in the Kipuka Kanohina Cave System on the Island of Hawaii, USA - GBC170108-1 metaG ... | reverse complement strand
TCCGGTTCAGCGGCGGGCCGCGCAGCGGACCGTCCGCTGCAACCGGTTGTTAGCGGGCCACTGGGCAAGCTCGTCATTCGTATGGTCCGAGAAAGCGTTCGCCGTTGAAATGGATGATGTGAGAGGGCGCCTCGGCGATCCACACTTCGGTTTCCCATGCGATTTCGTTCAGGTACTTCGTCATGGCTCGACGCGTGAGAAAGGCCGTTACGAAGACGAGACCGGACCGAGCAGAGCCGAAAAGGGCCTTGAGCTCGTTGTGCCTCTTGATGCCGATGGGGCCGTGACTGGTCACGGCTTCGATCAGCACGAGCCAGTCCTTGTTGCGCAGATGAACGACCACATCGGGCATCTTTCCGTGCTCGTCGATCTCTACGCCAAGGCGCCCCAAGTAGCCGGCTTCCACGTGTCGCTGCTTCTGACCGGTGTCACCCAAGTAGACAACGGTGCCCCCAGGGGTGAAACGAGGGCAAAAGTCTTCGATGATCTTCTTGACAAGCTCGTTCTGGCCGCCAGCCGTCAGCGGGACTTTCTTCCCGCTCGGCAGCTTTACCGCGACAAGCGACATATCGCGCTCGCGAGGCTGGAGTCGTCCGAGAGCACCGGCCGTAGCCACATAGGCCGCCAAGGACTCCGTCCAGGCAGGTGAGTCGAACGTGCGGACCAGATTCAAGAGCGCCGGATCGATCTGGTAACGATTCGCGGGACTATTCACCGGACGCTGTGGATCATCAGGATTCGCCACTACCAAACCGATCTGGACGAATTGATGGACGGTAAAGCGGCGGACCGTCTCCCGTGTGTTCGGTGCATATGCTTTGCCGAACTGGTTGCGAAACACATTCATCATCTCGGTGATGCCAAGCATCGGATCGGCAGCAGCCGACCACGACTTGCCCGGCGTCATGCCGAGGAGTGCGAGGAGGACGAGGGCCGAGCGCTCGTTCTGCTGTTCTCTGGGTACGTTCAACGAGGTGAGTATCGCGACGGCCTCGTCAATGCGCTTGGCCGCGGCACTACGATTGCTTGCAGGTTTCTCAGCCAAAGAGCACCTCATCGACGAGGTGATCAAGCTCCACTTGGCCGGGAAACTCCGCTGCGATGTGCCTTCCTAGCGCGATGAGAGCGGAACGAGTGGGGTATGGCAGAGACCGCAGATCAGAAGCGTTCACCTGCGTATGACCGCTGAACTGCCGGAAGTACGCGTCCACGAGCGATGAGTTCAGGTACGCCGCGAGCCCCTTGGCAAGTGTCGCGGGCAGTCCCGAACCGCGTTCATGAAAGTAGTTCAGGTGGTTCTCGAAGGCGACTTGGGCAGCGGTGACACGCGTGGGGTCGTAGACGGCGGCAACGATTCGGCGCCGCTCCTCTTTCGACGAGAATCGCTTCGTCAACACGTAATGGCCCTGAGGGACGACGAGTTCTTCGGCCCTCGGTCCGAGAGCGAGAGCGTTTGGCTTGCGTGTCCTGCCATTGGGCCACTCCACATACCCGTGCTTGAAGTGACAGGGGTAGATGAGCGGCACCGTGTTCTTTCCCGGCTGAGCCCGAAGCAGGTCACGAGCACGGAAGTCTACGACGCGCCCCGTTGACACCGTCAGCTCCAGACCGGTGAGTGTTCCTCCCAGGCTGCTGATTTGATCTCGGGTTGTCTTGCCCTCCTTCTCTGGGACGACGTGAATGACAGCGTGACGATCACGGGGATGAATAAGCTCTTCGTGTCTGATCGTTCGCGAACGCAGGTCGGCGCCAGGCTCCGCGCTGGCAGAAACAATGACCTCCGGGTTTGCTTCTGTGTTCTTGACGGCGTAGAAGATGACGTTCTCTTGCAAGACCTTGTCATCTCCGAAGGCCTTGTCTCGCGCGTCGAACACGTGTACTCGGCGGAAGCGCATGTCCCGCAAAAAATACTGACGAAACGGTTCAAAGTAGGGACCGTTACAGAAACTCCTCGGCGTAATTGCGACCATCTCGCCGTGTGGAATCAGCAGGCGGGCGGCAACGGCTACGAATCCCGAGTACAGGTTGGTCGTTTCCAGCCCGAGTGAACGAAGGATCGAGCGTTCCTTGGACTCGGTGTGGATCTTTCGGTAGGGCGGATTGAGAATCGCACAGTCGAAACGTTCCTGCTCGCCCGTTCCGAAGAGATCACCAGCAAGCCCCTTGGCACCTGCTTCGAGGAAGTCCTGGTCGATAAGGCGCGCCTGAAACGAGATTCCAGCGCTCGTACATGCACGTCGACAGCGGTCCTGTGTCTGGCGCAGATAGCCAACGAGAACAGGATCGATCTCGTAAGCCGTGACGATGATGGAAGCTGGGCGTCTGGGGCCTTCGCAGAGTGTCAGCACCAACGCAGCGCACAGCGAGCCGGCGCCGGCGCCGGGGTCAAGGATGCGGACCGTGGACTTGTCGCACTCGAACATTCCGGCCATGAAGGTGGCGATGGAGCTGGGTGTCAAGAATTGCCCCATCTGGGCACGGCGCCGGGGATCCAGGCGGGTAGACGCGTCCTTGCGGGCGTCATCAAGCGCCAGCAGCAATTTCTCCACGGCGACGGTTGTAGCGCCCGGGCTCCGTTGTTTCTGTGCGTTGGTCTCTGTCACCAAGAGAATCCCTTCGATGTCCCGCTAGACAGGATGACTTCCGCTAGGGATGGAAGCTGACCCCCGGCAATGTCGCGGGTTAGCCTTCATCAGGCCAGAGCCGCATGCTGGGCGAACCAGCAATGTCTGCTTCCCGGAGGTCAGCCATGCCCAAGAATACCACCGTCTTTGTCGGACTCGACGTTCACAAGGATTCCATCTCGGTGGCCTACGCCACCGACGCCGGCTCGGAGCAACCCATATTCATGGGTCGCATCGGTACTCGCCAGTGCGACATCGACAAGCTCCTGCGCAATCTCAAGAGCAAGGGCTCCCGGCTCCTGGTTGCCTACGAGGCCGGCCCCCGCGGCTATGTTCTTCAGCGATACCTCACTTCCAAGAAGATCGACTGCCGGGTTGTGGCTCCGTCCCTCATCCCCCGCAAAGCCGGCGATCGCGTCAAGACCGACCGCCGCGACGCTCTCCAGCTCGCCAGGCTCCTGCGCTCGCGCGATCTGAGCCCTGTCTACGTCCCCGAACTCCACGACGAGGCCATCCGTGATCTCTGCCGTGCCCGCGAGGATATCCTCATCGATCTGAAGACAGCCAAGCACCGTCTGAAGTCCTGCGGCTCGGCCTGCACTACACCGGCCGCGCCAACTGGAACGACGCCCACCGCCGCTACCTGGCCAAGGTGGTCTGCCCCACGCCGGCTCAGCAGATAGTATTTCAGGAGTACCTCAGAGCTGTCGACGATCACCTCGAACGCCTCAAGAGGATCGAACAACACATCGCCGAGTTCCTTCCCTCCTGGCGCCTGCGCCCTGTCGTCGAGGCGCTCCAGGGACTCCGGGGTGTTCAGCAGACCACCGCTCTCACCGTGGTTGCAGAACTTGGTGATTTGACTCGCTTCGACTCACCGCGCCAACTGGCCGCCTTCCTCGGAGTCAACCCCTCCGAGTACTCTTCTGGCGACAGCCTCCGGCAGGGCAGCATCAGCAAGGCCGGCAACTCACACGCCCGCCGCGCTCTGGTGGAAGGCTCCTGGGCCTACCGCCACCCGGCCAAGGTCTCTGTCCACATCCGCAAGCGACTCGAGAATCTCCCCCGTGCTATCCAGGACATCGCATGGAAAGCTCAGGTACGGCTCTGTCAGAGATTCCGGCACCTCATGCGGCGAGGCAAACATCCAAACGTCGCCGTCACCGCGGTCGCCCGTGAGCTGGTGGCATTCATGTGGGCCATCGCACGTGAGGTTCCCATCAACTCTTGAAAGAAAACCTCAACGACACTCGTGCAGGTGTTCATGAATTCTGGGAGAAGGCGCGGCCTCGGTTTGGCGCAACCCTCGGGAGCGTTAAGAGGCGGCAGCTCTCGCCGACCCTCGTGCCTGGATCGAGCCAGGCGCCCGACGGACTCAAGCAAGGTGGTACCCAACCCACGGATATCGGCAGGATCAACCGTCGCGATTGCTGGCCCCGCCTTCTTCAAGAACCGTTTCCGATGGGAGGGCTTCATCATCTAGAGCCACAACGGAGCTCTTGACAATGGAAGTCATATCAACGCTCGCCGTAACCCGCGGCGGCTACGTACAGACTCTCGACTACTGGCACCCACCGCGAGCTAAACCCCCGCACACCGAACGACGCCCGCGGCCGACGTCGCGTTCACGCGGTAGTCAGGCGGTCTGATTCGGATCGACGCTGCTCACTCAAGTTCCTCGCTCAACTAGCTGTAGGATCTGTTGATAGCCAGGCAGTGTGTCTAGATTAACTCGGAACTCGGACACATCCTTGAAGTAGAAGTATGGTTTCCCTTCCTTGCCGACTCGCCAAACTGTCGGAAGACGCGTAGCTGGGACATCATAGATCCACTTGACGGTGAACGAATCCGTCAGGACGAGCAAGACATAGCGATCGAAAAGCGCTGGGTCGGTGTTGACGTAGCTCCACCGGCTGGACTTGTCGAACGACACCGTCTTCACCTGCAGGCGCTCGTTCGTGAGGGGCAACTTGAGGTCCCAGCCCTTCTGTGTTTGCCTACTGGCTTGAACACCGCCATAAAGGGTTGTGATGTACTACTCGCCAAGGTCGCCAGTGAACCTACGAGATCGAAATACTCCAAGTTCGTGGAGGCGCTGGACAGCAGCCGCCAGCTGAGTTACCGCGTTGACCTGGTGCATCAGAGAGTCGGCAACCATCGATCCTCCCATCCGCGTAACGCTCAGCATCAGCGGCGGCGCGTAGCGCCGTCCGCTGCATGCTCTTCTTAGAGCGCGCCCGTAACGTGCGATCTGCGATGACGTTTCGCATCAGCGGCTGCCCTGAAGCTATGCATCCTCGATAATCACGCGAGCCGCAGCCGCTGCATTGCGGGCCGCATGCGCCGCGAACAACTCGATCATGTGCTGTGCCCACGCGCTGCGTAGGCTGCCTTGGTAGTCGTACGGGAATCGCCGGATCGCCGGTGAGGCGAGTCCGATCACGAAAGCGCAGGGCAGGTGCTCGCCGCACGCCGCGCCGATCGGAGCGGCGTCCATGTCGATGGCTGAGCCGATATCGCCCCGGTAGTCGCGATCGGTGGGGTCGGGCGACGGGACGTCGAAGAGCGGCTCCATGATCTCTGGTCGTGTCAACACGGGCAGCGGATCGACGCGGACGCGCGGCGTATGCGGCGGTGGCTGCGGCGGATCGTCAGCATGGTAGTGCGGGCTCGGCGGCAGGAGCGCCGGCTCTTGCAGCTCGGCAAACTCGAGCCCGACGAATGCACCCGGGTCCGGCGTCCAGGCGCCGCCCATGGTCTGGCCGTTGATCGGGCTACTCTCCAGCTCGCCGCGCAGGTCGAAGCGCGCGTGGCCGGTGACGACGACCTCGCCCGCCTGATGCTCGGCGCGCACGCCGCCGCCGATGCCGACGTAGAGCACAAAGCGTGGGGCGGCCTCGCGTACGAGCTGGTTGAGGAGCCGGAGAACCGGCATCGTCGGGCCGTCGGTGTTCAGCCGCAGCTCGGCGCCGAACGCGCAGACGCTCCGCCCGTTGATCGTAGCGCGGTGGTAGCGGCCGATGAAGAACTCGCCGCGCCAGGTCCGCAGCCGCGGGTGCAACCGCCAATAGCGGTCGCGCTCGTCGAGGTGCAGCTTGTGGGCCCGTAGCTCGGCGAGGAATTCCGTGCTGCCGCGCGAGTAGCTTTGCGAGCGGCCGCTCATGCCGAGCGCTTGGCGCAGCGCCTCCCATACGGGGTCGATGTAGTTGCCGGAGGCGGGGTCGCGCAAGAACTCGTCCGCGGCAGTAATAATGAGGATGTCCGCGGGGGTTAGCGGGTCGGCAGCCATCGTCGGTTGCTCTCCGTTCAGGTGTTCAGGATCCGGCGATCATCGCCCACGTGGCGATGGCGCTGTTGTAGCTGGTATACAGCCCCTTCATCTGGTACGTGACGACCGCCCACGCGGTCTGGAGCCCCCGCGGCAGCTCGCCGTTGATGACCGGGTCGGATACGTTGCGCAGGAACCCATACCGCGTCTGCGGGCGGTGCGCTTCGCAGACCATCGCGATCACCGCGTCGTCCATCTCGACGCAGCACCCCTCTTCCCACAGCCGGTTCGTCGTCGTGCCGTACTCGAAGAAGTCCGTCGTCAGCAGCGGGACGCCCGGGAGGAGATGGATCATGGGCGCGCGGGCCGTCGGCAGGATCGCCGTGCCGTCCGGGTAGTGCGCGGTCGGCGGCAGCACCTCATATTCCGGCACATCGAGCAGCAGCCGCGACGCGCCGTCGACGTGCACATTCGGCGGCACCCACGTCTTACACTCGTAGGACGCGTGATTGAACGACGCGCTGGCGAACTCGTCGCCAAGCCGGAACTTCGCGGCGTTCGTGACGACGACGTCGCCCAGCACGTCCTCGAGCCGCACGCCGCCTGACGTGCCCACCGAGAGCACGAGTTCCGGCTGGCACTCGTCCAGGATCTGGCGCACGAGCTGCTGCAGCGGCAGCGTCTCGCCATCTTGATTGATGTGCAGCTCGGATTTGAAGAGCAGCACGGTCTTGTCGCCGACCTGGACGAGGCAGAAGCTGCCCCACCTGTTGTCCATGAGCGCCGGCGCGCCGGGCGCTCGGTTACGCCGCTCGCTGATCAGACGCCGCGTCCAGAGCGGTTGGTAGATCGCATAGAAGTCGCGACGGTACGGGTACCATTTGTCGCGCCAGACGCGGTTGTTCGCCGGATTCTGCGGCAGCGGCTCGAGAGCGTTCGAGAAAACGTAGTGGAGCGCGTCCCACTCGGCCGACGTCCACGTCATGACGACGACGGCGGCGCTGGGGAGCGCGTCGTTGTCCCGCCACCCCCCGTCCGCGCCGGGCGCTGGCTTAGGGAACGGCAGCACCCACGGCGCCACCTCGGGCGACCCCGTCCGCTGCCAGTCGATGATCGGCAGCCCGCGCGGGCCAGCGCCCGGTTGCTGGGGCGCCTCCGTCGCGGCCGATGCCGCGACGGCCCTGTCGGTCAGCAGGATGTCGGTGGTGAGGAGGCGCCGCTGGAATTCGTCCAGACTCGGCTGCCCCGGCGGAAAGAAGGTCTGCTCGAGTTCGATCATCGTTTCACGCGCTCCGGGATGGGTGAATGTGGACGGTCAGGTTGAGGAAGACGAACTCGTTTGGGCGGATCAGCTCGTAATCGTCTATCGTGCCCGCGCGCTCCTGCCGCCAGCGCTTCGCCGCGCAGCGAAGGTACACCCCCGGGTTCAGCGACTCGTTGCGCACGGCGCCGACGCAGACCCACTCCAGCGCGTCGACATCGTTTCGGTAGTACGCGGAGAAGTACGCGCCGCGCCGCTCGAGGCGCAGCCGCCCGGCGCGCGGCGAGACGCCATCGCCGACTGGCAGCCCGTACTGGTTGTTGTCGTAATCGTGGCCGAGATTCCAGTTGATGCGGTAGCCATCGTCCTCGTCGTGCTCGACACCGACGTAGGGCGGCGCGCCGTGCGGGTCGTAGAACGAGTCCTTGTCGCGGAACGAGCGCGGCAGCCGCGGCGAGCCGTCGTCATTCCACGGCCGGCGGTGCGCGCCCGGATCGACGTTCACGGCGGCCATTTCGAGAGTCATCGCCTGCGCCATCGGCTCTGCGACCTCGTAGTCGACCTCGGCGGCGAAGTTGCCGCGGACCGGCAAGACCACACCGAACCCGCCGCCGGAGTAGTATGGCCAGTCCTTCGCGACGTACATCATCTCGCGCTCGAGCCGGGCGATCCGCACGGTCGTGCTCGTGTCCTCGAGCGGCGGTGGCGGGTACCCGTCGTACGGCGCGATCTTCACGTGCACACCGTTGTCCTGGAAGACGTGGCAGTACCGGTTCGCCTTTGCATAGCCGAACGCGAAGCGGGCGGTATCGACATCCCGGCCAGCAAATGGCTCCGAGATCCACGGGCGGGGTCGGCCGGTCAGCGCGGCGGCGTCCAGCACCGAGTCCACGGCCACCGACCAGACCCACGGCTCGCCGGCGAGTGCGGCGTGCTGCTCGGCCGTCAGTGACCAGAGCCCGTCCGGCCGGTAGGGGTAGAGCGCCGCGCCCACGCGCAGCTCGCCCGCGCCAAACGCCTCGGCGAGCCGGCGGCCGGCGTATGTCAGTCGGTGCTCGTCATCTAACACGGTCGCGAGCTGCGTCACAAGCCCGTCCGCGCCGACGTCGCCCATGAGCGCGAGCTGCTCGTCGGGCGGGAGCCGGTAGTCGAACGCGGCGATCGCGAGCACTGGTTCGAGCGCGCGGATCCGCCGCAGCGCGTCCAGGTCCATCGAGTAGACGACGGCGGCATCGAGCTGCCTGTAGTCGTGCAGCGCCTGGACGAGACACGCGACCGCCTCGTCGCGGCGCCCAGTGCCGATGGTCGAGTCGTGCTTCAGCTCGATCAGCTTCGGCACGTCCTCCGGCAATGCGTCCAGCGCCTCCTCGAGCGTGGCCACGCGCAGCCGATGGCCTCTCCCGTGGTAATAGCGGAATCCCGGCGAGCAGGGCGGCCGGAACGTCGCGCTGAGGTCCAGGCGACGCAGCTCGTCGAGCGTCATCTCGAGGATCCGCCCGCCGACGCCCGCGGTGCGCTCGGTCGTCGGGTCGTGGCAGAGTACGAGGTGGCCGTCGCGCGTGAGCTGGAGGTCGAACTCGAGCGCGTCCGCCCCGGCCGTGTAGGCCGAGAGCAGCGCGGGAATCGTGTTCTCTGGCGCGTGCACGCGCGTGCCGCGGTGTCCGACGATTTTCATAGTCGAAAGTGCTCCCGTCGTCTGAGGTCCGAAGGCTCGGATCCGTGCAGTGACCACCGTCTGGGCTTCACCACTCGATTGGCTCCGTGTCGAGCCGCCTGAGCTGACGGTTCGTCTCGGTGAATACATTCGGCCGGTTCAGGAACGACCGCACGGAAGGGTGCGGCCGGTCGACGACGGCGGTGTTGCGCACGCCGGGTGCGAGCGCGGCCGGCGGCGCCTCCGATTGGAGCACGCCGATCCCGGCGAGGAATTGCCTGGCCTTGCTGCCCCAGGACAGGAATACAATCGGCGTGTCGGCGCGGGTGGCGAGCCGCCGGCAGATCGCCCCCACGACCGGCGCCCACAGGGGAATGTGGCCGAGGAGCTGGTGCGGATGGCCTCCGCGCTCGTACCTCGTCAACGTCAGCGCGGTGTTCAGAAACAGCACGCGCTGGCTCTGCCAGCGGTCGAAGGTCGCGGCTGGGCCGTCCAGCGCGAGGCTACCTCCGGCCAGGTCGGCCACGAGCCGAGACCAGCCGGACTTGGGCGACAGATAGCGTTGCCGGTTCGTACGGAAATGCGCCGCGCACTGGATGATCGACTTCAGACTCGACGCGGGCCGGGGCGCTGGCAACCTCCAGTCGGTGAGGTCGCCCTGTTCGAACGCGCGGCCGGTTGCGCGCGCCAGACGCGGGTAAGGATCCTGGCCGATCACGACGACGCGGACCTGTGACGGCTCGCTCCCATCGAGCGCGCGGAAGATGTGCGCGCCTGCGGGCGCACCCGGCAGATCGACGCCCCGGCGTCCCGGGAAGATGAGTTCCTCCTCCTCGAGCTCGAGCTGCCCATCGACGGCCGCGTAGGCCGGCTCGACGTCGTCCAGCAGATCGCTCCACGACGGGGCCACATCGTTCCGCCACCCGCCGAGAAACGTTCGGAGAGCAGATCTCAGCCGCGGCACTTGGCTCCCTCCGAACTCATGTCATGGGTTCCCGGGCACATGGCCTGGTCGGGAGTGGTGGAACCGCGTGTCGCGCTGGAACCGGAACATGTACATCGAGGCGCCGTCGATCTCGATTCCGTCGATGGTCACGCCGGTCGCCATGTCCTCCTCAAGCACCGGCATCGAGACGGGCCGCGCGACGAGGCGGCGCAGGACCGATGGATAACCCTCGCCGAAGAGGTCGAGCGAGTCGAGATTCAACTCCGCATCGGTGCGCGTCCAGACGAAAGCGCAATGTTCGGACGCCAGGCAGATCGCTTGGTGCACGCCGGCCACCTCGAGGGGCTCGCGCAGATCCGCGGCGTGACGCTGGAATCCGTCCGGAGAACCGCCGCCGACCCGGTTCGCGACGGCGAAGGCGAGCTGCGCGCAACCGGCCTGCCAGTCCACAGCGCGGTCGAACAGATACCATGACCGCCAGTCGCCGCTGGCGGTCGGCTCGTCGAGCCCGCCCGGGAACAGGCCACCGCCGCGCGGCGAGGCCATGTCGAACACCGCAGTGTGCGAGTGTGTGTAGATGCGGCGCCGGAGCGACTTCTCTCGCGCAACATTGTAGATCTCCAGCGATGCGTACACGATCAGCGCGACCTCGTCCGGCAGCCGCTCGGCCAGGCCTGGCGCGAGATGGGACGACAGATGCTCGATGTCGAGCACGGCCGGCACGTACGCGTTCAACCCCATCGGCGCCTGCATGTACGGCGTCCCGGGCATGAAGGTCGCACCTAGTTCCTTGTAGAAGTGATCGCGGTCCAGCGACGGCAGTTTGTAGCCGGCGAAAACCCGGGTGGACCGTGGGCCGACGGGCAGTTCGGTCGACATGGCACGCTCCTCAAGGCAGTTCGAGGGGTCAATGGCGAGCGCCGCGGCGAGCGCGATGGATCGGCGCCGCGACTCAGCCACGATCGTGAGATGTGGGTTGGTTGCGCCGATGTGTGGAAACGCAGCGGCGTCCGCGCAGACGAGGTTCGGGACAGCGTGAAACCGGCCGTCCGGGTCGGTAACAGAACTCCGCGGGTCCGTGCCCATGTCGAGTCCGCCGGCCTCATGGTAGCTGCTGCCTGGGGGCGAAAAGACGGCTTCAGCAAGCGTCAGGCGCAGCGCCCTACCGACCTCGAGCGCTCGCTTCTGCATCCGCTCCATCAGCGCCCGATCCGCGTCCGAATACTGAAGATGGACGGTGGCTGATCCTAGCGGCCCTTCTTGAACGGTTACGTGGTTTGACGGCCGCTTTTCCGTCGGGCCGAACGAGCGGATCATGATTTGGTAGCTCGGTGTCGGTGCCGGCCGCCAGACGAATGGGTCGTCCATCGTGAACAACAGGCGGCCGGGCGCCTGGATCTCCCACTGTTCGGTGTGCTGCGACGATGAGGGGATCTGGATCACTGCCGTGTCGCGGCGGTCGCCGTCGTAGATGTCGGGGCCGTCGAAATAGCAGCGGTAGAAGATGTGATCTTGGATACCCTGGCCGACCAGGCCGTGCGGATCAGGGATGTTCGACAGGAGGGCGAGCCGGATCGACTCAACGCCCCCGCCCGCAAGCACCACTGAACGCGCGATTATCTCGTGGCCGCCGGTGCCGGCCGCCGGCACGGCGAGCACGCCTCGCGCTCTCGAGCCCGAGAGCAGCACGCGCAGGACCTGCGACCGGACCGCCAGACAAATCCGGCCCGAGGCAATGTGCCTACTGGCGGCGCGAAGGAATGAGCCCAAGCCCGACGCGATGCCGGCGCTGAGGCGCCCGTTCCCGAGCTCCTCGAGATCGACGGCGAACGGTCCCGGCCGGGCATCGAAGCCCGCGGCGGACAACATGCCGATCATCCGCGCGCCCAGTTCCGTCCGTCCGAGCCGGTCGGTTACTCTGAACTCGGCCTCGGCCCATTCGTAGTACCCGGCGAGACCCGGCGCGCCGAACGGCCAACCGCTGAAGTCGTGGTCGCGGAACCGCGGGGCCGAGCCGTTCCAGAAGAGGCCGCGCCCGCCGAGGCACGAGTAGTTCGGCCCGAAGTCCTCGCCGGTGGGCAGCTTCGGGCTGTACTGAACCGTTGCACGCATGCCGCGCGTCAGCTCGGGTGAGAACCGCACCTCGGTATTGGTCAGATGCGTGAGGAACGAAGCAGGTCCCGCCTCCAACAGAGCGACCCGCTTGCCGTGCTCGGCCAACGTCCGAGCCGCCGTGAGGCCGGCCGACCCGGCGCCGACGACGACGGCGTCGAAAGGGCTACGCGCCGATTCGGCCGCGAGCGCGTCAAGTTCCGACCACCAGGCATTTGATCCCATGGGCTTCACCTCTCCGACGTCGCCATGCCGCCAAATCGTGCTTCCATGCGCTGGAGAACCGAAGCGACGAAGGCAAACCGAGAACTGAGGAAAGCGGGAAGTAACCGCTGCACGACCTGCACACCTCGCGCTCTAACGCCGGCCGTAAGCTGCGGGACGTGCTGGCGCGGGCCGTGCGTCTATTGCACGGGCCGTGACAGCACGGACCGGCAGCTTCACGGCCTTGTTGGGCCGCTCACACAGCATGCTCGTCGGCCACCCGCAGCATGAGTTGACCAACGAACTCTCGTATTGTCTCCGAACATTCGACCGGCGACTGGGTGTACGCATGATACTCGATCCCCGATAGGTCCGATGGCATTTCGACGTCCCCCTTGCGCAATAGCAGACAACGACTCCTCCCCAATCGTGCCCAGAACCAGCCGATTTCCAGAACAACGTTTTGTCTAGCCCGCTCGCGAACATCGGTACTAGTCCCAACCTGCGCTCATACGTTAGTGTTTAAGCTTGCATTCCAACATAATCGAGTCCGAACCGCATTCTCCCTTTGGCGCGATCGCGTTCAGGATGTGCGCGCTGTGCGTTGTCCCAGAGGTAGCGAAGGATC
>Ga0187894_10005611_pt1 | contig 12700 bp, 15 predicted proteins | sample GBC1701081metaG_FD_136650 | JGI IMG/M metagenome (GOLD analysis project Ga0187894, IMG submission 136650) | White microbial mat communities from a lava cave in the Kipuka Kanohina Cave System on the Island of Hawaii, USA - GBC170108-1 metaG ... | reverse complement strand
CGGCTCGCCCCTCGCTCCGCTCGGATTCATTTCCACATCCGCTCGCCTCGCCTCCGGCTCGGCTCGCCCTACGGGCCGATCTGGCTCATCCAGGCTTGCAGCGTCACCGGGCTCGCCTCCGGCTGTCCCGACGTGACCATCACCGTGACGCGGATCATGGAGGTAACCGCGCCCGCCGGACACGCAGGCGGAGCGTACTGAGGCGCAGCCAGTCCTGCCGACGTCGACGGATCCACGTACTGGATGCAGACGGTGCGGGCGAAGGTGTGGTTGTTCGCCGCCTGGATCGGAGGGTCGACGATCATCGCGCCCAGGCCGACGTCGAGGGGCTGGACGCCGGCGATGCCCGCTTCGGGACACTGGGCCAGCGGGTTCGACGTGGACGTCGCTTTGTCCCATCCGCACGCGCGGATCTGCTCGATGCGCTGCTGCGCGAGCCCCGCGGCAACCCGGTCGGCGCCGATTGCCGAGACCCACGCGCTGCCCTTCCCGAACATGAGCGCGACACCGACGACGGCGATGCCCACGACCAGCGTCACCGCGAGAACTTCGATGATGCTGATCCCCGCCGCGTCCCCGAGGACGGCGCGCGGGCGCGGAGGACACACTCGCCCGATCCTTCGAGGCAACGCTTGCCCGATCATTCGCACAGGTGGACCCACCTCTCGGTCACGGGTCGGCTGACAGCGTGTCTCAGAGCGGCGGTTTCCCGGCCACGGTGAGATCGACCAGCCGATCGCCGTCGAAGTAGAGCGACCACCCGCCCGGGTACGTCCACATCTCCTTCGCCTGGCGGCCGACGGCGGGCCAGAACTGTCGCGCGGCATCTGCCATCTGCGACACCTCCTCTGTCGTGGCGGCCGGCGCGCCCACGAGCAGCGTCACTTCCTCGCGCGTCATTCCCACGGCCACGCGGCGATGGAACGTGAACTGACTCGCTCGCATCGACGTCGCGAGATCGGGATGACGCGAGAGGTACGCCGACACGCGCTCCTCCAGCCCGGAGCGAAAGTCGGAGGTCTCCTCGAACGTGGGCTGGCGCGCGTAGTCGACGAAGAACCGGGCCATGTAGATCTCCTCGGCGGTCGGGCCCTGGGTCGCTCGCTGCACCTCGGGCGGCTTGCTGGACGCGCACGCTGCCACGCCGAGCAGGAATGCGACGACGACCAGGGTGACCCGCTGATTCGCCGACCGGACCACGAATGGACGAGCTAGCGTTCCTGCGCCGCGGTGACCTGAATGCTCACCGCTTGATCGAGGTAGTCGAGGTCGAAGGGCTTTGGCACGTAGTCGACGGCGCCGAGCGCGAGCAGCTTCGACGTGACGCCGATGTCCGCGTTGGCGGTGACCATGATGACGGCGAGCGACGGGTCGATCGCCACGATGCGCGTGAGCGTCTCGACGCCGTCCATGTCGGGCATGGCGACGTCGAGCAGGACCAGGTCCGGGCGGGCGGTTTCCACGATGGCCACGGCCTCGGCGCCACCCTCCGCGGCGATCACGTCGTAGCCGCGGCTGCTGAGGAATTCGACGAGCACTTGCCTCACTTCCGGCTCGTCGTCGACCACCAGCACTTTCCCCGCGTTCATGGCACCCGCATACTACAGCGTCGTCGAAGGAAGGGTCAAATTGGGCAGCTTTGGCACGCGCAGCGTCGCCGCTCAGCAGTCGACGAAGGTCGTGCCCGAATCCGTGCTGCACTGGAGCTTGGACGGCGGGTTGCTCGCCGCCGCGTAGGCGAGCCGGACCTGGATGAAATTCACGTCAGACGTGGTGCCATTGACGGTGAACACGACCTGATCGGGAGAGATGGCGCCGGTGGCGCATGCCACGGTCACGCTGCCGCCCGCGCTCACGGACCACCGGGCCGGCGTCGTCGTGCCGCCCGCCGTGAGTCCGGCCTTCGGGTAGGCACTGGCCACGGTCACGGCGTTGCCGCAGCTCCCGATGGCGTTGCTCTGCACTGCCGTCCACAGCGAGCCGGCCACCGCCTTGGCCTCGGCCGTCTTGGCGTCCTTGATATAGCCGAGATAGAGCGGGGTCGCGACGGCGGCGAGGATGCCGACGATCAGGATGACGATGAGCAGCTCGATCAGCGTGAAGCCCCGATTCCACTGCCGGCTTCCGAGCAATCTCGCCAGCGCTAGGACCATCGCACGCTCCCCCAAAGGTGTTGATGCGCCAGTCACCTCCGGTCGCCCCGGAGGCGGCGGAGAGTACGTTAGCAAGCGATGTGCCCGGAGCCTCAAAGATTTGTCGAGCAACTGAAGTCATTCAGGTTCACATGGTTAGAACGCATCGTGCGCCCTGAGATCGGGCGCCTCGTCCCGCGGTGTCCCTCGGTTTTCGGGGCTTCCCCTCGATTTTCGGGGGATCGATATCGTTTGCCCTCCCTGGTAGAGTGGACGCCATGATTCACCCCCTCCTGCGCGCAGCCGTGGCTGTCGTCGTCATCGTGGCCGCCGCTGCCGGGGGCTATCTGGCTCATTCGCGGCTCCAGCGTCCAGGGCCCGACGCGGCATCGGCCAAGACGACGTCCGGGCCCGCACCCGCGGAGGCCCTCCAGCAGAGCTTCATCGGGGTCGCCGAACAGGTGCGCCCAGCGGTCGTGCACCTCGGAACGATCGAGCGCGCCAAGGCTCGCCGGGGACCGAACGTGCCGCCGGGCGGCGGTGAGGACCCGTTCCTCAAGGACTTCTTCCACCAGTTCTTCGGCTCCGATGGACCCGGGCCAGGCCCGCGCTCGGAGTATCGCCGGCCGGGGCTGGGCTCGGGCGTCATCATCGACAAGCGGGGGCTGGTGCTCACCAACTTCCACGTGGTCAAGGGCGCGGACGAGATCACGATCCGGCTCTCCGACAAGCGCGAGTACCGCGGCCAGATCCTGGGCACCGATGCCAAGACGGACCTCGCGGTCGTCCGCTTCACCCCAGACCATCCGCTGACCGTCGCGGCGATGGGCAATTCCGACGCCCTCCGCGTCGGAGAGTGGGCGATTGCGATCGGAAATCCGTTCGGCCTCGACCAGACGGTGACCGTCGGCGTCATCAGCGCCACGGGCCGCTCGGACGTCGGCATCGCGACCTACGAGAACTTCATCCAGACCGACGCGTCGATCAATCCCGGCAACTCCGGGGGCCCGCTCGTCAACTTGAAGGGCGAGATCGTCGGAATCAACACGGCGATCGTCGCGGCCGGCCAGGGCATCGGCTTCGCCATCCCCGTCAACATGGTCCGGCGCGTCGTGGACCAGCTCGTCGACAAGGGCAAGGTCGTGCGCGGCTGGCTGGGCGTCTCGCTCCAGCCGCTCTCGCTAGAGCTGGCTCAGACCCTCGGGCTCTCCGGGACGAACGGCGCGCTGGTCGGCTCGACCATTGCCGGCGGCCCGGCGGCGAAGGCGGGCCTTCAGCAAGGCGACGTGATCGTCGGCTTCAACAAGACCCCGGTCGAGGACTACCGGCACGTCCAGCGGCTCGTCGCCGAGAGCCCCGTGGGCAAGTCGGTGAGCCTCGAGGTGATCCGCAAGAAGCAAAAGATCGACGTGCCGGTGACGATCGCGGAAATTCCCGACAGCGCCCCGCGCAAGCCCGACAAGTCGCCGAGCGGCTAGCGTCGCGTCCCCTGCGCCAGCGTCCTCCGTGCCCGTCAGGCGACGAACGGGGGGATCGGGGGGATGTCGACCTGCTGGGCCTTGACGTCCTTCACTCCGCTCACGGTCTTGGCGACTTCGAGCGCCTCGTCCATCGCGGCCGTTCCTTCGAGCGTCACCACGCCGGCTTTCGCCTCGACCGTGATCCGGTACTTGCGCGTCTCGGGATGCGTGGCGAGCGCCACCTGCACCTGCGAGGCGAGCGAGCGGTCGGCGACGATCTGCGCCGCGGCCGGCGTCGTCTGAAGCTCCGGCCGCCGCGCCACGTCGGCGATCAGGTCGACCGCGGCGGCCATCGGCAGCTTGTCCGTGTTGATCACGATGTCGTACAGCGCCGCGTCGGAGACGTCCACCTCGTAGAGATAGCGCATCCGTCCCGCCTTCTCGGTATCGTCGCGCCGCACCATCTCGGTGGCCGTCCGCTGGCTCGCCTGCTCGCCCATCGGGCCCGCGAGCTTGGTCCGAAGCCGCTTCACGCGGACGTCGAACGGCGCCATCACGCGCACGCGCAGGATGTGGTGGATGCCCCGAAGGAGCCACTGCCCGCCCCGTCCCATCAGCACGACGCGATCGTGCTCGGCGAACTCGTAGAGCGCGGTCTGCATCGCGGTGATGTAGCGCCGTGTCTCGGCGTCGAAGCGCTCGAAGATCGACGGCTTCGTCTCGTCGAGGTGCTCGAGCTTCTCCTCGAGCAGCCCGTAGCGATGCGCCGTCTCCGAGATCAGCTCGTGGTCGACGTACTTGTAGCCGAGCCGGTCGGCTACCTGCTGACCGATCTCGGGCCCGCCCGCGCCCATCTCGTGGGAGATCGTGATAATCGCCATGGTGTCTACTCCTTTCGATACTTGGCTTTGAGCGCGGCGGGGGCGATCGCGATGCGCTTGCCGGCGACGTCGTCGAGCACGTAGACCTCGTCGGCGAGCGTGCCGCTCGCGAACACCTCGAAGACCTCGAGGGCCTCTTCGAGCGTGCTGCCGGGCGGACGGCCCTCCATCATCCGCTCGACGTCGTCGCGCTTGAGCCGCACGCGCGAATCTCTCCGAGTGCCTTCGTCAGCTCTTGCTCGCGGCGAGCAGCTTCGCCGCCTTGTTCGGGTCGGCGACGACCAGCACGACCTGCGCGCTGCCGCCGCCGGCCGTCGTCGCGTAGGCGCACTTCACGTTCATCCGGGCCGCCGCCAGGCGCGACGTGACCTCCGCGAGCGCGCCCGGCCGGTCGTCCAGCGCGAGGGCGAGCGCGGCTTCCTCGCTCGAGCGGATCTTGGCGGCCGCGAGGGCCCGCTTGGCCCGCGCGGCATCGCTCACGACGAGGCGGATCTTTCCGCGGCCGGCCGCTTCTCCCGCGCACAGCGCGGTGATGTTGATCCCGGCTCCGGCAAGCGTGTCCGCAATCTTGGCCAGGACGCCAGGCTTGGATTCGGCGGCGATGGTGAGCTGGGTGATCTTCGGCATGGTCGCCCTCCCATCCGGAAACGGAGCGCGGCCCGAGGCCGCTGCCCTTCACTATCAGGAATCCCAGACGAAAACAAGGCCCGATCCGCGATCGGCCATGCGATTGATGGAAGTCGAGACCCCGACCGATGTGGGAGACGCTCGCGACCTTGACGACCCGCGCCGCTGCGCTCTGGCAGGGCACCCCGGTGGTCGCGGTCGCCCTTCAGACGACCCGCGCCGCTGCGCTCGCGCTCCTCCTGGGTGCCTGCGCGAGGACCGTCGCCGTGGCGCCGCCCGGCCCACCGATCGTGGAGGACGAGCGCATCGGCTACGCCTCGTGGTACGGCCACCCGTATCACGGGCGACGAACGGCCAGCGGCGAGGTCTACGACATGAACGACCTCACGGCGGCGCATCGGACCCTGCCCCTCGGCACCCGACTCCTGGTGACGAGCCTCGATTCGGGGCAGGCGGTGGAAGTGCGGGTCAACGACCGCGGCCCCTTCGTCCAGGGCCGCATCCTCGACCTGTCCTACGCGGCGGCTCAGGTCCTGGGCGCCGATCGACAGGGCCTCGTGCGGATCCGGCTCCAGGTCATGGCCCCGGCCGACGGAGCGGTCGCGCCCGCCGGTGCGTTGCCCAGAGCCTCGTGGAGCGTCCAGGTCGGCGCCTTCACCAGTCGCGCCCGCGCCGAGGGACTGCGGGACACCCTCGTGCGCGACGGCGAAGCCCCGATGGTGTCGGAAGTGGAAGTCGGCGGCGAGACAATCTACCGAGTGCGTCTCGGCAGCTACCCCGATCGGTCAGCCGCTGGCGTCGTGGCCAGCCGCTTGGCGTCCCGTGGGTACCGACCGCTGGTGATCGAACGCTGAGTCGGAGTCTCGAGAAGCCCCCAGCCAACCCGCGCCGCTGCGCTCTGGCAGGGTACCCCGGTGGTCGCGGTGGACCTCCAGCGGGTCGGGGTCTCTCGGGACCTGGCTCAGCCGGCGACGGCCGGCGCGAGCGCCGAAACGGACTCCGTGAGGGCGGCGCGCACCGCCTCGGCCGCGGCGTCCGCGGGCGACCGATCGATCAAGCTGCGGCGCCGGATGTCCTCGAACTGCTCGAGTGGGATGCCGAGGAACGTCGTGACGACGTCGGGATCGAAGTGGGTGCCCGCGCACCGGTAGATCTCGTCCCGCGCCGTCTCGAAGGAGATGGCCCGCGAGTACGGCCGGTCGAAGGTCATGGCGTCGAGCGCGTCGGCGATCGCGAAGATGCGCGCGCCGAGGGGAATCCCTTCGCCGCGAAGACCCAGCGGGTAGCCGGTGCCGTCCCATCGCTCGTGATGGTGATAGACGATCGGGACCGCGCCGCGGAGGAACGGGATCTTCTCGATGAGGCGGCGGCCGATCTCGGGGTGCGAGCGCATGACCTTCCACTCCGCCGGCGTGAGCGGGCCGGGCTTGAGCAGGATGGCGTCGGGGATGCCGATCTTGCCGATGTCGTGCAGCAGGACCCCGTGCTCGATGTCGACGAGGTCGGGCTCGGGCACGCCGTGGCGCCGGGCGATGGCGAGCGAATAGCCTCGGACGCGCCGGGAGTGCGCGTGGGTCCCGACGTCGCGCGTGTCGATCGCCGAGCCCAGCGCCTCGAGCGTCACGCGGTACGTCTCCTCCAGGTGGCGGACGGTCTCGGCCAGCTCGCTGGTGGCCTCGGCCACGCGCCGCTCGAGCAACTCCTGGTGCTGGCGCCGCTCGATCACGAGCTGCCGCCGCTCGAGCGCGCGGCGGGCCGTGATCAGCAGCTCTTGCGGGTCGACGGGCTTCAGGATGAAGTCGTAGGCCCCGGTGTTGAGGCTCTCCACCGCGGTCCGCACGTCTCCGACGCCCGTCAACACGAGCACGGCGGCGTCGGGATCCACGGCGAGCGCGCGCTTCAGGAACCCGAGGCCGTCGAGCACCGGCATCTTCACGTCGGTGACCGCGAGCGACGGGCGCTGGGCCTCGAAGACCTTGATGGCCTCCGCGCCGTTGGTTGCGACCTCCGTCCGGTACCCACCCGCGGCGAACACGTCACGCAGGAGATCGCGGACCAGCCGATCGTCGTCCACGACGAGCACGCTCGGCCGGTCGCCGACGGTGGTCGCGACCTTCACAGGTCCCAGCCTCCGCGCCGGAGACGCCCCGCCGCCACTTCGCCGTCGCGCTCGCCGATCCGGTTCTTGCCTGCGCGCTTGGCCTCGTAGAGCGCCCAGTCCGCCGCCGTCAGGAGATCCTCGGGCACGGGTCCCACGTCGTCCGGAAGCGACGCCACGCCGAGGCTCACGGTGATCGAACGCCCGTGCGGGAAGGCGGCCGCCTCGATCTGCCGGCGGATCCGCTCGGCGTAGCGCAACGCGCCGCGCTTGTCCGTCTCGACGAGCAGGATCGCGAACTCGTCGCCGCCGTGGCGGCAGATGACGTCGATGCTGCGGGAGTGCCGCTCGAGGATCCGTCCGATGCCCTGGAGCGTCTCGTCGCCGACCGCGTGGCCCAGCTCGTCGTTGACCGCCTTGAAGCCGTCCACGTCGAGCACCACGACCGACAACGGGCGCTCGAAGCGGCTGTATCGGGACACCTCGTCCGCCAGTCGAGTCGCGAACAGGCGCCGGTTGTGGAGCCCGGTCAGCTCGTCCTTGAACGAGACCTCCTCGAGCCGCGCGTTGCTCGCCTCGAGCTCGCGGCAGAGCCCGTCGAGCCGGCGTGAGAAGTCGTCATGAGAGACGGCCGCGCGCAGGATCACGAAGAGGCCGGCCGCCATCAGCATCGCCATCACGACGGTGAGCGCGGGCCCGCCGAGCAGGGCGCCGAGTCCGCTCTCGCCCGACGAGGCCGCGACGCACGAGACGAACGCCGAGGCGAACAGCGCGAGGAGCGCGAACGACGCGGCGGCGACCACGCCGAGCAGACGACCACGGGCTTGCTGCGCCGCAGAAACCGCGCGGCGGGCCGACTCGGGGCCCGGATTCGCTGGCTGCCTCTCGGAAGTCGGGGCGTCCATGACGGGCGGCAAAACTAGCAGCATCCATGCCACCCAGGAGCGGACGGAGATACGCGGAGTTGCGCGTCACGGGAGCGTCCGGGACGAGACCAAGGCCGGCACGACTCCGACAAAACCCGGCAATCCTTGCCCGCCGGAATTCAGGAGCGATCGGAGGGGACCGCGGCGGCCCCTCCGATCGCCGTCGACCTCAGGAGGTGCGAGGCGGCGGAACCCGGAACGGCGTGTGGCACGTCCCGCAGGCGTTCCTGCCGAAGTCCTTGACGATCTCCTCGGTGAGCTGCGCGTTCTTGGCGCGCGCTGCGTCGCGAAGCTTCTCCGACTGCGTCTCGAGGTTCTTCGCCGCGGCCTCGAACTTGGGCCAGTCTTGCCAGACCTCGGGCTTGGCCTTGGACTTGTCGGTCAGCGAACCCTTCGGAAAGAGCGCCGGGATCTGCTGGGCCGTGAGCGCGAGCGTCTCCGCGTTCACCGCGATTCCCTCGATGTTGCCGGCCTTGGCCTTCGCCTGGATGTCGGCCCACGCCGCGCCCTGAAGCTTCATGACCCGCTGACGATCGGCGACGACGTCACCCGAGCCCGCCTTCGCCATCTTCGTTTCGCTCGCACATCCGGCCGCCACTGCGGCCGTCAAGCCGAGAATCACGAGACCCGCGCATGCTTGTCTTCGCCTCATCTTGGTCTCCTTTGCGGGACGCGCGGCCGGAGGGGCCCGGCGGCCGTCCGGTTGATGATGGTGCCCCTCAGTCCCCGATCTTGTTCTTGATTGGGGGAATGGACTTGAGATACCGGGCGATCGCCTGCAGGTCGGCCTTGCTCATGTCCTTGTAGCCCGCGGAGGTCCCCTGGATGACCTCGCCCATCAAGCCGCCCGCCACGTCGCCGTCAGGGCGGTTCCCCGTCCCGAGGTACGTCACGATCTGCTCTTCGGTCCACTTCCCGATCCCCGTGTCCGGGTCCGGCGTGATGTTGGGAACCTCCGCGCCTTCGGGTCCCTTCCCCTTCGGATTGCCGGCGAGGAAGCGGCTGTTGTCCACGGCCTGCGTGAGACCCCGCGGCGTGTGGCACTCGCCGCAGTGCCCCACCGCGCGGACCAGGTATTCACCGCGCGGCAGGCCGGACGCCGGCGCGGAGGACGGCGGGTTCTCGCGCGGCGCGAACGTCGCGAGCCACGCGGGAAGGAACACGCTCTCGAACATCGGCACCGTGATCTTCTTCGGCTTGTTGGGCCGGCGGATGGGCGGCAGCGTGCGCAGGTAGGCCACGACCGCACGCAGATCCTCCTCGGCCATCCCGTTGAAGGTCGGATAGGGATGAACCGGAATCAGCCGTTCCCCGTTGGGCCGGCGTCCGGACCGCGTGGCGGTGATGATCTGATCGTCGGTCCACTTGCCGATGCCCGTCTCCGGGTCAGGCGTGATGTTGGTCGAGTACACGGTGCCGAAGGGCCCGTCGTACTTGCGCCCTCCAGCATTGAGGAGCGTGGAGGCCTTCTCGGCCTCGGTGTGGCAACCGCATCCCCCCGTGGCCCCGAAGATGTATTTCCCGCGGGCGATCTGCTCCCGCGATTGCGCGGCAGCCGGGCCAGACGGCGCGAACGCCCCGAACAGGGCGAGGCTGCCCAGGAGCAAGAGCCCGAGCCGGCGCCAGGCACCCCGACCTAGACGACCCGCGCCGCCAGGCTCTGACACTCCACTTCGGTGGGCGCGGTTCTCCGTCGAGGCCAGTCGCCGGGTCCCCATGTCAACTGCCAAGACAAACTCCGATCGCCTCACTCGGGTTCCCCTCTCCAGGCTACCCGCGTCGCCCCGTTCGACAGGGCACTCCGGTGCGCGCGGCCCTCTCCAGGCTACCCGCGTCGCCCCGTTCGACAGGGCACTCCGGTGCGCGCGGCCCTCTCCAGGCTACCCGCGTCGCCCTGGTTCGACAGGGATCCTTCCAGGCTACCCGCGTCGCCCCGGTTCAGCGCGCGCTCCGGAGCAGGCGCACAAAGGCCGAGAGCATTTCCCCCACCGTGAACTGGCAATGGCCATAGCGGTCGACCGGAATCCCCACGAACCGCCCGGTGCCTTCCACCTTCGCGGCATAGCGCTGCTCGTGCCAGAAGGGGATCACCGGATCGCGGCCCGTGTGCAGCGCGACGACGGGGCGCGAGAGCCGACCCGACGTCTCGTAGGCGACGAGCCCGGCGCGCGCCACGGGATCGGCGCTGACGCGCCGCACACGCAGGTTGAGGCGCAGGTCGTTGCTCGAGCCGAGGTAGAACCGGCCGCGATTCGTGTACGGATTGCCTCCGAGCCGCGCCACGGCGTCGTTCGTCCCGAACACGTTGTACCAGAGGACGTCGACGACCGTGGCCTCGATCGTCGTGGGATCCGCGGCATCGACGGCGGCGCCCGACGTCCGGATGAGATCTCGGGCTGCAGCGGGATTCGCGGCCAGGGCGCTCGCGATCGCCGGGACGTACACCGCGTCCCAGTCGTCGATCAGCGCTGTCGGAATGACGGTCGGGCTCCCGGGCAGCACGCCGGGAAAGAAGTAGTCGAAGAGCACCCGGACGTCGCCGATGTAGTCGACCTGGCGGGCGAAGCTGCCGATGGGCCCGCAGGCGGCCAGCCCGCCGGCGAACAGATCGGGATGCCGCTCGATGGCGAGCACCGTCACGAGCCCGCCTTCGGAGGCGCCGGTCATGTACGTCCGTCCGGGCGCGCGTCCGGCGACGGCGGGCACCGCATCGATCAGTTCCCGCACGTCGTCGATGGCGGCGAGCACGGCGAGGCCGTTCTCACGAAAGCTCGTGGTCGCGAAGGCGAAGCCCAGCCGCTGCACGAGGTCAGGCAGGGACGTGCCGTCGGCGAACGTGAGGTGATAGAAGTCGATCGGCTCGTTGAACGCGATGTAGCCGTGCGCCCACACGACGAGGTCGCCGTTCCAGCCGGCCGCGGGCACGCAGATGCGCGAGAGCGCCCCGCCGGGGAGCACCCCGTCCTGGCAGGCGGCCGGCGTCGCCGCGCCGGCGGGCGCGACGGCGCAGGCGATCGCGAGCGCGAGCCCGACGAGCGCCGCGGCACATCGCCGCCACGCGGCGATCGGCGACGAGCCGCCGGCAGCGACGTCTTCGTGGAGCACATCGTCCATGAGAGGCTTATATAGCACGGCCCCGACCCATGGCACGGCCCCGACCTTCATGGCGCCGCCGGCCGCGAGCCGACTCGAGGTCGGTAGGCCGGTTGCATCGCCTGTGACACAATGACTCTCGCCCATGAGACTTCGCGTGCTCGGCATCGTCCTCGCAGGCGGCAAGGGCACTCGCCTCTATCCCTTGACCAAGGAGCGCGCCAAGCCGGCCGTGCCGTTCGGTGGCAAGTACCGGATCGTGGACTTCGTGCTCAGCAACCTCATCAACTCCGGCATCTATTCGATCTACGTCCTGACGCAATTCAAGAGCCAGTCGCTCTTGCAACACCTCTCCGATGGCTGGCAGTTCGGCGGCGTCCTGAAGGACCGCTTCATCATTCCCGTTCCCGCCCAGATGCGGTCCGCCGACCAGACCTGGTATCAGGGCACGGCCGACGCGATCTACCAGAACGTGAACCTGATCGAGCAGTCCGACCCGCATCTCGTCGCGATCTTCGGCGCCGACCACATCTATCGCATGAACATCGCCAGCATGCTCGAGTACCACGAGCAGAAGCGGGCGGAGATCACGGTGGCCGCCATTCCCGTCGACCGGCGTCACGCGACGGAGTTCGGCGTGGTCGAAACGTCGCGCGACGGGCGCATCGTGGGGTTCCACGAGAAGCGCTCGGATGCGCCGACCATCCCCGGCCGTCCCGACCAGATCTACGCGTCGATGGGCAACTACGTCTTCTCGACGCGCGCGCTCCTGCGCGAGCTGTACGCCGACGCGGCCCGCGAGGACAGCAGCCACGACTTCGGGCGCGACATCCTGCCCGCGCTGGTGAACCGCGTGGAGATGTTCGCCTACGACTTCCAGACCATCCAGATTCCCGGCGAGGCCCCGGGCGCCCCCGCGTACTGGCGCGACGTGGGCACGCTCGACGCCTACTACGAGGCGCAGATGGACCTGCGTGCGGTGAGCCCGTCGCTCAACCTGTACAACCTCGAATGGCCGCTCCGCACCGCGAGCTACGCGGACCCGCCGGCCAAGTTCACCTTCGACGACGACCACCGGCGCGGCCACGCGATCGACTCGATCGTGTCGGGCGGCTGCATCCTCTCGGGCGGGATGGTCAGGAACTCGGTGCTCGGGCGCTGGGTACGTGTGCACAGCGGGGCCGTCGTGGAGGACTCCGTCATCCTCGACAACTGCGACATCGGGCGCCGGGCGCAGATCCGCCGCGCGATCCTCGACAAGAACGTACGCATCCCCGAGGGCGCCGCGATCGGCTTCGACCTCGAGCAGGACCGGAAGTTCCACCACGTCACCTCCACGGGGATCGTCGTCGTGGAGGGCCTGCGCTCGTCGGTGGAGATCTCGTCCGTCATGATCTAGATCGGGCCGGCTCGGACGGCTCGGCCGCCCGAGATCTCACGGCCGACGCGAGTCAGTCAGCTTGTCACCTCTCGCGAAGATATT
>Ga0187894_10005610_pt1 | contig 12703 bp, 11 predicted proteins | sample GBC1701081metaG_FD_136650 | JGI IMG/M metagenome (GOLD analysis project Ga0187894, IMG submission 136650) | White microbial mat communities from a lava cave in the Kipuka Kanohina Cave System on the Island of Hawaii, USA - GBC170108-1 metaG ... | reverse complement strand
ATCGTTTCGCATTCCGAGATGAAGATCGCCTCGCAGGCGGTCAAGTCGGCCAACGAGATTCTGGCGGCGGTCGAAATTGACACCAACGTCGTGGGGATTGACGAGGGACAGTTCTTCGATCAGGACCTGGTCAGAGTTGCGAACATCCTGGCCGATCAGGGCAAACGCGTGATCGTCGCTGGTCTGGACATGGACTATCTCGGACGCCCGTTCGAGCCGATGCCGCTGTTGCTGGCTATCGCGGAAGACATCACCAAGACGCGGGCGATCTGCATGCGCTGCGGCGGCCCCGCGACTTACACGCAGCGGTTGATAGCGAGCCGCGAGCGAGTGGTGGTCGGCGCCGCCGACGCTTATGAAGCCCGCTGTCGCGGATGCTTCGATCCGCATTTATCGGAGAAGGCTGGAGATTGAAAGTGAATCGGCGCCGCGAGCGGTAACGAGCGAGGCTCCCTCGGCCGGCCCGATGATGGGGTCCCGCTCGCTACCGCTCGCGGCGCCGATTCCGTGTTTTGACAACGAGGCGCGCCGATTGAACAAGCGGCGTACTTGTAAGGAGGATGAGCTATGAACATAGGACGTCCGATGGAACACGATCTGCTCTTCGATTTTCTGCGTGTTGTCGAGGCCGCCGCGATCGAGGCCGCGCGCACGATGGGAATGGGTGATCGCAAATATTCCGATCACGTCGCGGTCGAGAAGATGCGCGAGGTGATGGACACAATACCGATGGACGGCACGATCGTCATCGGCGAAGGCGAACGCGACGAAGCTCCGATGCTTTACATCGGCGAGCGCGTGGGGATGGGCGCGAAAGACGGCGCCCGCGAGTATCCCGAAGTTGACATCGCAGTTGACCCGCTCGAAGGCACGAACCTCTGCGCGACGGGCGCGGCCAACGCGATTGCGGTACTGGCGGCGGCGGAACGCGGCGGACTGTTACACGCGCCGGACATTTATATGGATAAGATTGTCGTCGGCCCTTCGGTTAGAGGGGCTGTGGACATTGACGCTCCCGTCAAGGAGAATCTCAACGCCATCGCCACTCGATTGCGACGAAAGGTCGAAGATTTAACGATCATCGTTTTAGAGCGTCCCCGCCATAGCAAGCTGATTCAGGATATTCGCGACGCCGGCGCGCGCATCCGTTTGATCAGTGATGGCGATTTGTCGGCGGGAATCTCGGCGGCAGTCGCCGGATCGGGCGTGCACGCGCTGATGGGCATCGGCGGTGGCCCCGAAGGCGTAATCACAGCCGCCGCAATGAGATGTTTGAACGGCGAAATCCAGGCCCGCTTCGTTTTGAAAGAGCAATTGGAGCAGGCCGAAGATCGCGCGAAGATCGCCGACGGCCTGGTCGAACGGATGCGGGAGATGGGAATCAGCGACCCGACGCGCGTCTATCACACCAGCGATCTGGCGCCGGGCGACAAGATCATCTTCGCGGCGTGCGGCGTAACCGACGGCACGATCCTTCGCGGCGTCAGATTTTTCGGCACTGGCAAACGGACGCAATCGCTGGTCATGACGACCGAAACGATGCACGTGCGTTTCGTTGATTCTGTGCAAGTCGAAGGCGGGCCGGATGCGTTTGTGAGGTTTGATAGGATGTAGCCGCTGATATTTGGAGCGCGCTCGAAGCGAACCGCCGCGAATATGCGAAGCTGAGGCCGTTGAAAGCCGCCTGAATAAAATCCGGCGTCAATTGAGGAGAAACATTTATGTATCCCTGCCGCGCGCTTTGCGCGCTGTTGCTGCTCTGTCTGTTGTCACTCCCCCCACACGGACAGGATACGCGTTCGGCCAGAACTTCGGCTCAACTCGGGAGGCTTCAATCGCGTTTGCAGGAACTGGCCGACGCGTTCCCCGGCGTGATGGGCGTCGCGGTGCGCGACATCAAGACCGGCGAAGAGGTTTCGATCAACGGCGACAGGCTCTTCCCTATGGCCAGCGTCTACAAGATCCCGATCATGGTCGAGGTCTTCCGCCAGATCGAGGCCAAAAAGTTTTCGCTCGACGACCGGATCGAACTCGGCGACGATCATCGCACGCTGGGAAGCGGCGTGTTGACGCTGCTCTCAAACGGGCTGAAGCCGACGATCAAAGACCTGATCACCTTGATGATCATTCTCAGCGACAACGAAGCCACCGACATCCTGCTCAAGAAGGTCGGGGCGGAGAACGTGACCGCGACCATGCGTTCGATGGGGTTGAACAACCTCCGCGTTGATCGCACCACGTTTGAACTGATCCGTGATTACGTTGGTTTCCTGGACGAGAACGCGCGCGGCAAAACTTACAAAGAGATCGTCGCGATGTCTCGAACGCGCCAGGCCACGCCGGAAAAACAGGCCGAAGCCGAACGCGAATTCGCGAAAGTGATGAAGGATGTTTCGTCGCCGCGCGACATGACCCTGCTGCTCGAAAAGATTTACAAGGGCGAAGTTGCGAGCAAAGAGTCGTGCCAGATGATGATGGTGATTCTAGGCCAGCAGATGTTCAACCAACGGGCGCCGCGTTACCTGCCTGAATCGTCGCGGATGGCGCACAAGACGGGGACCATCGGTTCGACGACAAACGACGCGGGAATAATGTTCGTTCGAGCCAACCCAATCGCAATCGCCGTCTTCACGGTTGACAAACGGGTCGCGCGTGGCGAGGTCGAAGAGCGGATGGGACGGCTGACGCGCGTGGTTTACGATTTCTTCGACGCGGTCAAGTAAATGAAGATCACGGCGATATCCAACGCGATGATCGTTTACGGGGCTCTGATGACGCTGTCCATTTTGTGGATGGCGTTGATCCTGGCCGCGCCGTGGTTAATGACGGAGCGACATTTCCTCACTGCAACGGCCATCTATCAGGGGTTTTCGGCCGTGTGCCATCAGATGCCGGAACGTTCGTTTTACTTTGACGGACATCCGATGGGCGTCTGTTCGCGCTGCGCGAGCATTTACGCGGGATTCGTCATTGGTCTGCCGCTCTACCCCTTTCTGCGTGATTTGAGAGAAGACCGATTTCCGCCTCGATGGATATTGATCATTGCGGCCATTCCCACGATGATTGATTTCACGGGCGGGATTTTAGGGTTGTTTGCGAACACCTTTCTTTCACGGGCGCTGACCGGGATTTTATTCGGAGCGGTTGCCGCTTTTTACATCACGCCGGGTCTCGTCTCGGCGTTGAATGACTGGCGCGCGGGCTGGGCAAACCCGAAAGCAAATTGCTGAAGCCGGCGCGGCTAGTGACCTCAACATGCGGTAAGAGAAATATACGGAGGATCATTTATGGATGAGCTCGAGTGGAAAAGGCCGGCGCTTATTGGGGGATTGATCGCCGGAATACTCTCGGTGATTCCTTTTATTCAGATGTTAAACGTCTGTCTTTGTCTATGGGCTTGGGTCGGTGGAATCGTCGCAGCCAAACTTCTGATTAACCGCTCGCCACGGATAATTACGAGTAAGGACGGAGCTAAGGTCGGGATGTACGCCGGGTTGATTGGCTGCGCAATCGTATTTGTAATCTCGATGCTGATAATGTTTTGGCGAATGGATCGGTTATTAGAGACTATGATCGCTCTCTCGGCGAATGCGCCGGAAGTGCAATCGTCTTACGCAAAAATACAAGATAATCCCGCTATCAAAACTATGCTCTCCTTCGTCATAGCCTTCATCAGCGCAATTTTTATTCTGGGATTCACTGTACTGGGTGGGTTGGTCGGCGTCGCGATGTTCGAGAAGCGCAGGGGACAACCTCCACCACCGCAATATCCACCCAGCTATCCTCCAAACTATCCGCCGAACTATCCTCCAAACTATCCGCCGAACTATCCTCCGCAATCAGGCGGTTCGGGCGGTGATCAGGGTGGATGACCTTCGGCGTGAGTTTGAGGGAAGTCAGAGTGGTATGCGGAGAATACGCCGCAGCGCGCGGAAATAAAGTGAGCCGTTACCATTCTTTTTCATAAAGCCTAAAAAAGAACTAGCCAGTCCAGGCGCCAGCGAATATAATGCGCGCGTTATTTGGCGCCTTTCATTAAAAGCGCCTCTGTTCAGTTGCGATGCGAAATGCTCCTATATCGCATTCCCAGATTTGAAATCAGAATTTAGAATAAAGATTCCGGAACAGGATCGAAATAGAGACCGGAATCAAAGATCAGTAGTTAGCGACAGACAGTATTGAAAAGACCGGCGCTCACGCGCCACAATCTCGCGGCTAGCCTCACAACTACCGTCCGCGTGAATCTCCGAATTAAAAAGAATTCGACGAGTTTGCCCCACGCGGCGACCTAGCGCGAAATCCGGTAAACGGCGCTTTGTGACTCCGAATGCCGCAGCGTTCAACTTGCGCGTCAAGGCGTTCAGCATTGATGTGATCAGGTTGATTACTGCGCCGAAAATAGACGCCGAAGCCGGGTGAAACTACACACACTTGACGCTGCCGCAGCGTCCGGACTTCTCACTGGTCCGCAACCCGCTCCAGGATTAAACAATGAAAGCGCCTTCTCCTGATTCGCCGAATATTGTGGCGAAGCTCTCTTTGTCCGCATCCTCAAACACGTCTTCCTGCGCCGGACCTGCTGGCGGTAAACCTGCCAGTCGTTCCTCTTTCGGCGGAAATTCTTCAGGCAGCCAGCCTCCACATAAGGCCAGCGCCGCGCCGGGCAAAATCTCAGTACAACTCTCGCTGTGGAAGACAAGGATCGAAAACAGTGACGCGCAATCTCTATGGCGCAGTCTGCACCGGCTGGTTTCGGCTCATCCGCTGACGCATTCCGCCCTCGGTTATTCGCGCTCATCGGTCCATCACACTCATTCGTCATCGCTCAGCGATTTGACACAAGACCTTTATCTGCTTTTGCTGCGGAAAGGGCGGTTCAATCACTACATTATTTCGCAAATGTCGGATGCCGAAATCGAGCGTGAAATCTTCCAGATCGAATTGACCAACCTGCTGATCGGCAATCTGCGCCGCCGCCGCCCCGAAAATTACCGCATTGTTCGCCGGGTCAGTGGCGTGCTGGAAAACGATCCGCGGTTTCGCCAATTCAGACAGCGTGACGGGCAGACAACGCGATATCGCCAGGCGTCCGAGGCCGTCTACGGTCTGAGCGGGTGGAGCGACAATAAAGCCGTCAAAGACAGCGGCACGTTCATTGATTTGATAAATCACGTTCCGATGCGCGTGCGCAACCGGCGCCGGACGGGTTGCACGGGCGATGCGCAGGTCATCGTCAGCAACCAGGACCTGGTTGAATTGCTGGCGGAAATCTTCGAGGCGATAGATTCGCCCGCGCCACTGCGCGTGCTGCGGCAGCTTGCGCTGTCGAAATTGCCCGTCTGCGATCCCGAAATGACGTCCATTGACGATGAGGTCAACGAAGAGCGGCAGGGACGCAATTACGATTGGATCGCCTCGCCGGAGGCCAGCCCGGAGCAGATCGCCTTGATGAAGGAGCAGGAGAGGGAGGCGCGGCGCGCGGCTCCGGAGTTTCTGCAGTCTCTCAGCCTGATGGTCCGCTCGAACCCGCAACGAACCGAGCGGCTGTGGCGCGTCTTATGGCATTGTTTCCTCGATGAGGATGAGCCATCGCAACTGGAGATCGCCGAAATGGTCGGTCTCTCCGACTCTTCAGTCAGCGATTACCGCCGCAAGATCGAAGCGGAATTGCGCAAATTGAATTTCACCCCGGAACAGGCGCCCGCTTTTGTGGAAGAACTCGATGAGCAATTGCGATGGCGGCTGTCGCTATTGGAGGAGAGCCACAGTAATGAAGAGGAAGAATTGAACACCGGGGCGCCTTGGACGAGATGCGATTTTACATCGCTAATGAGGCTTGACCTTGCACCCGTGTTTTAACTCCCCGATTCGGAGCCGGAGTTGACAAGTTTGTTTCAGGCAGGCCGGTGATCCGGTTGAAAATAGAAAGTTTACCCTCTCAGCCTTCCCCTTGAATCGTTTCCGCGCTGAGGCTATTATCTGCCTTCCCCAGGCAATGCGCGGAGTTTAACGCCCTGATACCATGCTCCCCCACGTTCCGGCCCCATAGCGCTATCCAAAACGGCCAAAGACGGCTAAAAACAATGGAGATTGCAAACGATCCGGTAAACGCGCTGACAGTAGATGTGGAGGATTACTATCAGGTCGAGTCTTTCGCGGATGTCGTCAGCCGTAAAGATTGGGCGCGCTGGGAATCAAGGATTGAGCGAAACACCTGCAAACTGCTGGATATGTTCGCGCGTCACAATACGCGCGGAACCTTCTTCATTCTCGGATGGATCGCCGAGCGATACCCTTATTTAGCGCGTGAAATCCTCGGCGCCGGTCACGAGATCGCCTGCCACGGTTATGACCACCAACTCATTCTCAATCAGAGGCCCGAGGACTTTCGCGCCGATGTCCGCCGCGCGAAGATGCTGCTCGAAGACATTACCGGAGCGGCGGTCGAAGGCTATCGCGCCCCGACCTATTCAATAATGGAGCAGACTCTGTGGGCGCTTGAGATATTGGTCGAAGAGGGCTTTCGCTACGACTCCTCGATCTTCCCGATTCGTCACGACCGCTACGGGATTCCCGGCGCAAGGCGGTTCCCGTATGTGATCTACTGCGCTTCGGGAGAAATCATCGAATTTCCACCTTCGACTACGCGCCTTGGGGGACAGAACCTGCCGATGACCGGAGGCGGTTATTTCCGGCTATTGCCTTATCCGGTCTTTCGCTGGGGCTTGCGTCGCATCAACCGAGTTGAAGGCCGGTCGGCGATCTTCATGGTTCACGCCTGGGAAGTTGATCCCGATCAGCCTGTGCTGCCCGGGACACATCTCAATATCTGGCGGCACCGGATCAATCTGCGTCTGACCGAATCGCGACTGGAGCGGCTGCTCGGAGATTTCCGCTTCGCTCCCGTGCGCGATGTGTTGCGGCTCGGAAGGGAAACGGCGCGATCCGCCGCGCCTCTTCTGGTTGGCCCCGATCCGTTTTACGCGCCGATGGATTGATGATCAAAAGTTATTCAAACGCTGACGCCGGAAAGTGGGACGGGTTCGTCCGTCACGCGGCTGGCGCCACGTTCTGCCATCTGAGCGGATGGATGCGTGTCGTCGAGCGCGTGTGGGGCCATCAGTCGCGTTCGATTTACGCCGAGAAGAACAACCGGGTCGTGGGCGTGTTGCCGCTTTTTCATGTCGCCAATTCGCCGTTTGGCGCGCAGTTTGGTTCCAGGCTCGTTTCGACGCCGAACGCGGTTTACGGAGGCGTCGTGGCTGATGACGAGGACGTCCGCGCCGAATTGATCAAGGCCGCCAAATCGCTGGCCGAAAGCTTACGGGTTGATTATCTGGAATTGCGGGACGCGCGAGAGCCTCCTCTCCCCGCGTTCGGTTTTCATCGCCAGAATCTTTATGTCGCCTTCGATCATCCGATCACGCCGGACGAAGACGCGTTGATGAAAAGTTTCCCGCGTGACGTTCGACGCATGATTCGCCAAGGATTGAAGCGCAAGCTGAGTTCACAATTCGGACGCGAAGAACTGCTGGATAATTTTTACGATGTTTACGCGGCGAGCGTGCGGCGTCTGGGCACGCCGGTCTTTCCCAAAAGATTGTTCGCCGGGTTCCTGCGCGAATTCGCGGGCGCCAGCGACATTCTGGTGATTCGACAAGGCGCCCGCATTGCGGGCGCGGTGATGAGCTTCTATTTTCGTGGCGCCGTGGCGCCGTATTACGGCGGAGCTTATCCGGAATTTCACGGCGCGGGCGTGAACAATTTTATGTACTGGGAGTTGATGCGCTCGGCGGCGCTGCGTGGATGCTCAAGATTCGATTTCGGCCGCAGCAAGCGTGGCTCCGGCTCGTATGAATTCAAGCGTGGTTGGGGTATGGCTGAAACCGCGTTACCTTACAACCTCCTTCTCGTGCGCGCGGACCGCATGCCGAACCTCAACCCGATGAATCCGAAGTTCAAACTGCTGATTGAAATGTGGAAGCGATTGCCCCTGAGCTTCACGAAATTGATCGGACCGATGATCGTGAGGTATCTGCCTTGACCGGGCAGTCGCGCGATGACCACTCTGGAATTCAAGAAAATGAAAACCACGAAGAAACGAAGAGCGCGAAGAAGATCGAAGATCGAGAATCGCCTTACGCGCGATCTTCAATCCTCTTCGTTTCCTTCGTTTCTTCGTGGTTTTCATTTTCCTGAAAGCTGTGCCATAGCTGTATGAAGTTGCTTTATCTTGCCCATCGTGTTCCTTATCCGCCGAACAAGGGCGACAAGATTCGTTCATTTCACGAGCTTCAGGCGCTGGTCGAACGCGGGCACGAAGTCCACCTGCTGGCCTTCGCCGATGATCTGAACGACCTGAACTATCAGGTCGATCTGGCGCGGATGTGCGCGTCGGTCGAGATTGTTCCGCTGCGACGCGTTTGGGCCGGCGCGCGCGCGCTTGCGAACCTGATCAACACGCGCCCCCTCTCGCTTGGATATTTCGCGTCGCGTAAGATGCGGCGGCTGGTTGAGCGCGCGGCGTCCAACAATGATTTCGACGCGGTCTTCGTCTATTCGTCCACGATGGCGCAATACGCGCCGAGCCAACTGGCTTCGCGCACGGTGGTTGACATGGTGGATGTTGATTCCGAGAAGTGGCGCGATTACGCCGGCAGAGCCAACCCGCTCTTGTCGCGGCTTTACTCGCTCGAATGGAAGAGACTGCGCGGGTATGAATACGAGATCGTTACGCGGTTTGCGAACACAGTTGTGACGACGCGGCGCGAGGCCGCTTTGCTCGACCGCCTTGACGAATTCACGCGTCGCGCGCGCCTGCGTATGATCACCAATGGCGTGGACCTGGATTATTTTCAGCCTTCAACTCAGCCGCCTGACACAATCTCGCCGCGGCTGGTCTTCATTGGGGCGATGGACTATTTCGCCAATGTCGAGGGCGCGCGATATTTCGCCGAAGAAGTCTTTCCTCTGATCCGCTCCCGCGAATCGCGGGCGAAATTTTCAATCGTCGGCGCCAACCCGGCCGCCGAAGTGAAAAAGCTGGCGCGGCATCCGGGCGTCACCGTCACGGGATTTGTCCCCGATGTGCGGCCGTACCTGCGTAAAGCGACAGTCTGCATTGTCCCGCTGCGGATTGCGCGTGGTGTGCAGAACAAAGTTCTCGAAGCCATGGCCGCGGGCAAGGCCGTCATTGCTTCTCCCGAAGCCGTCGCCGGATTACGCGTCGTTGACGGCGAACACCTGATGATCGCCAACACGGCCGAAAGATTCGCCGGCGCGGCGCTCGAAGTCATGCGGGACGAAAGCCTGCGCGAGAGTCTGGAGATGCGGGCGCGGCGTTTTGTCGAAGCCGAACACGATTGGAAGCCTCTGCTTCAGAAACTGGTCGAACTGATCGAAACCGTCGGAGCGCGAGAACATAAGCCCGGAAGACCCGACACCCGCGCAATAGCAAACAACTGAGCCGGCGCCGGGTAAATAAGCAGTCAGGCGGAGATTTTGAGGTATTTTCATTTTCCATTTGCCATATTACGTTTGTCATTTGCCATTGCCGGAACCGCGCGAGACACTCAATGGCCAATGACAAACGTAATATGGCAAATGGAAAATGAAAGATGAAGGTTCTGCACGTTCTGGATCATTCACTACCGTACTTCAGCGGCTACGGTTTTCGCAGCGACTACATCATCAGCGCGCAAATGCGGCTGGGGTTGCATCCGGTCGTGGTTACCTCGCCGAAGCACGAAGATTTCAAACACGAATGTGAAACGATTGTCGGGGTTGATTACCACCGGCTGCGATGGCCCGGATTTACAACGCCGCTGCGAAGAATTCCTCTTTTGAGCCAGGCCTTCTGTCTGGCCGCTTTGACGAAAGAGATCAGGCGGCTTGCGGAAGCTTTGAAAGTCGACCTGATCCACGCTCATTCGCCCGCGACTAACGGCCTTGCGGCGTTACGAGCCGCGCGCGAATCGAACCTGCCGGTGGTATACGAGCTTCGCTATTACGACGAGGACGCCGCCGCCAGCCGAGGCAAAACCAGTCACAACTCGCTGCGATACCGCCTGACCCGAAGGCTTGAGCAATCGGCTCTGGAAAAAGCCACGCGCGTGACGACGATCAGCAAAGCGTTGCGCGCCGACCTGATCTCGCGCGGCATTGATCCGGGCAAGATATTTGAAATCCCGAACGGCGTTGACACTACCCGGTTTCAACCACTTGATGCGGACGCCAGGCTGGTCGCCAGATACGACCTCAGTGGCAAAACGATCATCGGCTTCATCGGCTCGTTCTATTTTTACGAAGGGCTGGAGCATCTGATTGACGCGATGGTTCTGCTGTTGGCCAAACGAAGCGATGTGAAGCTGTTGCTGGTGGGAGAAGGCGAGGCCGACCGGATGTTGCGCAAACGAATTCCTGCCCAGTTGTGGGGACATTTCATCTTCACGGGCAAAGTGGCTCACGCCGATGTCCGGCGGTACTATTCGGTAATGGACATCCTGGTCTATCCTCGCATCAGCTCGCGACTGACCGAATTGACCACGCCGTTCAAACCGCTCGAAGCGATGGCGATGGAAAAAGTCGTCGTCGGCAGCGATGTCGGAGGCATGCGCGAGTTGTTCAACGACGGCGAAGCGGGGTTCCTGGTGGAGCCGGAAAATCCTCGAGCTTTGGCGAAACGTTTATTGAGCCTGGTTGAAAGCGCAACCGTGCGGCGCGCGATGGGAAAGCGGGCCAGGGAGTTTGTCCTGCAGGAGCGTGATTGGGATAAAATCGTGTTGCGTTATTTGAATGTTTATCGGGAAACAATAGAGGGAGCTGAGAAGGGCAGATGAAGACCAGCGTGCTGATTTGCACGCGCAACCGCGCGAAATCGCTCGAGATGACGCTGCGGCGTTTTTATGAGCAGCGGTTCGCGGGCGATTACAGTTACGAACTGATTGTCATTGACAACGGTTCGACCGACGAGACGGACAAGGTCATTGACCGTTGCGCCGCGCTGCGTCCCGAAACGACGCGCCATTTGTTTGAGAGCCGGCGCGGACTGGCGTACGCGCGCAATACCGCAATCGCCGCCGCTACCGGCGAGATCATTGTCTTCACGGATGACGACGTGCTGGTGAGCGAGGGCTGGCTCGATGAGATCCATCGCGAATTCAGCGCCGACCCCGGCCTGCGCATCCTCGGCGGAAAAGTGCTGCTCGCAAACGAGCGGTTGCAGCGCGTGGCGTTGCACGCGTATGAAGAGCGGCGGTATTTCGATTTTCCCAACGGAGGCAACTTCGTGATGGGCGCGAATATGGCTTTCCGGCGCGAGCTTTTCGACCGCATCGGCCTGTTCGACGTGCGGTTGGGCGCGGGCAGATTCTTCGCGGGCGCCGACGAAGTCGAACTGGTCTACCGAGGATTGAAGGCTGGCTGGCGGATGCTCTACGCGCCGAACGTTGTGGTCTATCACGACCACGACCGCTTCACGTTGGAGCAGGCCTGCCGGCTGGAATACGGCTACGCCAAAGGCAACGCCGCCTATCTGATCAAACATTCGCTCATCGGCGATAGCAACGCGATACGAATGCTCTACTGGACGCTCGTGAATTTCCCGAAGCGGTGGAAACGGCGGCAGGATGAAGCCTATGACGTTTTCCTCCGCCGCCGGTGGCAGATCAGAGGGATGCTGGTCGGCTTGTTCGCCGCGCCTTTCGTGATGTGGGGAGACGGCAATCGTTGAATCAGCGCTGCGAGCGATGAATCAGTACCGCGAGCGGTAGCGAGCGATGCTTCCATATGGAAGCATCGCTCGCTACCGCTCGCGGTACTGATTTCGTGAGGTATATGAACGAAGCAAGTGATAGCCGGGCGCGCCACCCGCAGCGAACCTATTTCGACCGCGTCAGACGGAGTCTGGATGGGGAGACGAGGTGGTTGGATGTTGGTTGTGGCCGCCAACTTGCGCCCTGGTGGATGAAAGAGCAGTCCGAAGTTGAAGCCGATTTGAAATCGCGCGCGCAATCTGTGATCGGCGTTGACCCCGATTTCGCGGCGCTCGCCGGCAATCGGGCGCTTACGCTGCGGATAAACGCGGACGCCGTCAGATTGCCCTTTGCCGGCGGAAGCTTCGATCTGGTGACGAGCAACATGGTTTTTGAACACGTCGAGGAGCCGCTGGCGTCGTTGAAAGAGATTCGACGAGTGCTGGGCGCCGGCGGACGTTTAATTATTTTGACGCCGAACTGGCTGGACATCGTGACGATTGCCGCGCGGATTGTGCCGAACCGCTGGCATCCGGCGGTCGTCTCGCGGGTGGAAGAACGCGGCGCGGCGGATGTTTACCCGACTCATTTCCGGTTCAATCGTCCCGCGACCATCGAAAAGATTCTGCGCGAAGCCGGGTTTGGAAGATGGAGCGTCGAATCGCTCGAACATCCTGACGTGTACGCTCACGCGCCAGTCGTCGCGCGCGTCGAGGCCGCGTGGCACAGGCTGGCGCGCAAGTGGCCTGCGCTGCGAGGAGTTTTGCTGATCGAAGCGGAAATTGAAGCGCGCGCAAATTGAACTCGAATGAAATCGGCGGCTTGAACTATAGCTCCCGTTTCGCTCACTCTGGAGCGAGATTTTGAAAATAGGTAACCAGTCGGAGATAAATATCGTGCGAGAAGCCAAGCAGATCAAGAATGCGCTTTTGCAACTCGCTCAGTGGCTT
>Ga0187894_10005609_pt1 | contig 12706 bp, 12 predicted proteins | sample GBC1701081metaG_FD_136650 | JGI IMG/M metagenome (GOLD analysis project Ga0187894, IMG submission 136650) | White microbial mat communities from a lava cave in the Kipuka Kanohina Cave System on the Island of Hawaii, USA - GBC170108-1 metaG ... | reverse complement strand
GTCCTCGCGGCTCGGCCACTCAACGTATCGTCAAGATACGCCTCGCGGCCTCGCCGCTGCGGTTGCCCGGCCTGACGGCATCTGCGCGGTCTCGCGACGAAACCTGGTGAGAAAAGCGGGCTATAGACAGTCTGTGCGGCGCCCGCTCCGCCACGCAGGATCAGCACCGCCGTGCCGCTCCAGGCCAGCCCGCCCACCAGAGATCGAGGCAGCCGCGATCCCCATGGCCGCACCAGCGCGAGGGCGACCCACACCGCCAGAGCGCACAACGCCGCCACCACCACGTCGTAGATAAGAAACCATCGCTGCTGGAACGCCTGCCGGGCCAGCTCCGGATCCAGGCCAATGTGCCAGCCCATGGCCCACACCACGTGCAGCAGGGCAAAGATCAGCGCCCAGGTTGCGGCCGCGTATCCCGCCCACGATTCCCTGATCATGAGCCTGAGGGGCAGCCACACGAGGACGCCTGACACGAGCGCGGTCCACCAGAGAATCACAAGAAGCAGTGGGTCTCGCCGCCGCATGCCAGGGCTCACTGGCTGGCTCGGAGGAGCCGCTCCAGCTCCGCCTTCATCTCGTCCAATCCGTGCCGCGAATCGGGATGGCCGACCACGTTCTTCATCTCGAACGGATCGGCGCGCAGATCATAGAGCTCATCCATCCCGTCCAGGTCAACGTAGTGGATGTACTTCCATTGCTCGGTCCGCACGCACTGGTAGCCCATCTTCGAGATGCGCGGGAAGACCGTGTCCGAGAAGTATTCGACGAGGATCGATTTGCGCCACGGAACCTTCTCGCCGCTCAACAATGGAACGAGCGAGCGGCCGTGGATTCCCTTCACGGCAGGCGCTCCGCCGATCTCCAGCAGGGTGGGCGCCAGGTCGATGCCGAGCACCATCTCGTTGATCATGCCGCCAGGCTTGATCATCTTCGGCCAGCGTGCGTAAAGCGGAATCCGGGCTGATTCTTCGTAGGCCAGCCGCCGCTCCACGCTCAGGCCGTGCTCGCCGTAGAAATACCCTTCATCGCTGGTGAACACGATCAGCGTGTTGTCCAGCTCTCCGCGCGCTGCGAGCGTCTCGAGGATCTGCCCCACGCCTTCGTCCACCGCCGCGAGCATCCGCAGGCGGTTGCGGATCGTCTCATCGTCCGTTCCGGTCTTCGGCCCGAGCGGAGCGACTCCGGCGAGCATCCGTCGCAGGGCGGGCTTGTCCTCCGGCGCCCTCCCGTAGTTGGCGCGATGCGGAATCGTGGCGCCCGCGTAGAGCTGCTTGTGCCGCTCGGCCGGAATGAACTTGCCGGCGCTCGGATCGGAGATGCTGCCGTCGGCGTTTTGAACCAGGTCGGGATGCACCGCCTTGTGCGAGACATAGAGCAGCCATGGTGTGGCGTGCTTTCGCTTGACGAAGTCCAGAGCGAACCGGTTGAGTATGTCGGTGAAGTAGCCCGGAATCCTCTCCCGCTTGCCGTTCACGTTGAACTCGGGATCGACATATCCCCCCTGGCCCTTCACGCTGACCCAGTGATCGATCCCGGGCCTCGCGGTGTCGTCGAGGCCCATGTGCCACTTGCCCACGAAGGCCGTCTCGTAGCCGGCGTCGTGCAGCAGGCGCGGGAATGTCACCAGCTCGTGGCTGCGCTGGCTGCGATCGGTGTTGTCCGTGATCCCGTGCGTGTGCGCATACTGGCCGGTCAGGAAGCTGGCGCGGCTGGGCGAGCAGAGCGGCGTGGTGACGAAGGCGTTGGTGAAGCGCGTCCCCTCGCGCGCGATGCGCTGGATGTTGGGCACGCTGACGAACGGATAGTCCATCTCATCCCAGCGCAGATCATCTATGAGGATGAAAAGAATGTTCGGGCGCTCCGGGGGCGGGGCCGCCCGCAACCCGGGGCGCAGAAGTCCGCAGGCCAGCGCCGCAGCAAGCAGGCACACGGGGCCACGGATCAGGGCGACGCGTCTGCTCGATCGGCCCGGCGCCACGACACTCAACGTCGTCCACCGGCAGTCATCTGCGCAGGATGATCGGCGTGCGCCCTCCAGCGTCGCCGCTTAACAAGAATGGGATGCCAGAACATCCACAGACCGGTCCGCTCTGCAGCCATGCCCTTGCCATCCCGCGTCCGGGACGCACGTCGATGCGCCTGATATCGTTCCATCCAGCCACCCCCAGTGCTGTCACTCCTTGCACGCTGGTCGTCCGTCGGTTCAGGACGCTCGGCTTCATTCGTGCTCCTGGATGGTCTCAACCGTCGGCCATCTCTCTCAGATGCCGGCGGGCTTTCATCTGATTATCCAGCAAACAGCGCTGAGTATGAAGCGGGCGGACAGATAGCTGTTGTTCGAGCTCGCGCATGGCGGTATGTTCGAGGCGCCGGGGGGGACGACATACGCACCGCGCCGTGATCTGCCTGTCCGCGGCGCTGCTGCTCACCGGCAGCGCCGCACCCAAGCGCTCCTTGAGCTTCCACGAGCGTGTGGAAGCCCAGCGCGCCATCGAGCGCGTCTACCACACCCATCTGCGGGATGACTCCCGCGCCTTCGAGGAAGCGGCCCCGCAGGAGCTGCTCGAAGCAAAGGTCCGCCTCTATCTGCGCCAGTCGCTCGCCCTCGAGCTGTTCTGGAAGTCGCCGCTCAGCGCCGCCATGCTGCGCGCCGAGATGGAGCGGATCAACGCGGCCAGCCGGCTCCCCTCGCGGCTGCGGGAGGTGTACGCCGCCCTGGGTGACGACCCCTTCCTGATCCAGGAGTGCCTGGCGCGTCCGGCGCTGGCCGGGCGGCTGCTGCGCAGCTTCAATGCCAAGGGGGATCCCGGCAGCAGGCAGGCAGCGGCCGATTTCGAGAGTTGGTGGGAGCGCGTCGAGCCGGCGCTCGACGAGACGCAGATCCAGGCCGTTGCCGACGACGGCGTCCCGATGATTGGGCCCGGCGGACAGGATCTGCTGCTGCCTCTGACATGCGGCCAGAATGACTCCTGGGGCGGCGGCGCGCTGGACGGCGCCCCGCCCATAGCGCGGGCGAATCACACCGCGGTCTGGACCGGCACGCAGATGATCATCTGGGGTGGCGCCGGCTCATCGGGTGTCGGCTTCTACACGGCGGGGGCGCGCTACGACCCCCTGACTGACATCTGGACTCCCACCTCGATCGCCGGCGCTCCGTCGGGACGCTACCTGCATGCCGCCGTCTGGACGGGAAGCAGGATGGTGATCTGGGGCGGCTCCAACGCCACAGGCAAGCAGGCCGACGGGGCAAGCTACGACCCGGCGCTCGATCGATGGACTCCCATCTCCGCGGCGGGCGCTCCCACGGCGCGCCATCGCCACGAAACGGTCTGGACCGGAAGCAGGATGATCGTCTGGGGCGGCGAGACCGACGCCGGTCTTGCCCGCACCGGCGGTCTGTACGACCCCGCCACCGACACCTGGAGCGCCACCACCGTCACCAACGCACCCGCGGCCCGCCATGGCCACACCGCCGTCTGGACCGGCACGCACATGATCGTGTGGGGAGGCTCGGACGATGCGGCGCTTTCCACTTTCCTGGCCAGCGGCGGGCGCTACAACCCGGCCACCAACACCTGGCAGGGAATCTCCGCCAGCAGCGCCCCCGCTGGGCGCTACTTCCACGATGCCGTCTGGAGCGGCACGCACATGATCCTCTGGGGCGGCGCGGGAAGCACCGGATTCCTCAACTCCGGCGGACGCTACAACCCGGCGACCAACTCATGGAACGGCACGGCGGCGGCCCTGGCGCCCGCGGGCCGCTACAGCCACAGCGCCACCTGGACCGGCTCGCACATGCTGGTGTGGGGGGGCGTGGGCGCCACGGGGTTTCGCGGCGACGGCGCGCTTTACGATCCGGCGGCCAACCGCTGGTCGGAGGTCGCGCCACAGGACGCGCCGCCGGCCCGCTACGGCCACACGGCGATCTGGGACGGCTCGCAGATGATCGTCTGGGGAGGCAACGAGTCGTTTCAGTTTCTCGACTCGGGCGGCCGCTACGACGTGGCGTCGGGTCAGTGGACCCCCACCGCCACCTCGGCCCAGCCCCCGCGCGAGCGGCACAGCGCCGTCTGGACCGGCAGCCACATGCTGCTGTGGGGCGGCGTGGACGCGGACGGGAATCTGGGCACCGGCACGCGCTACGACCCGCTCACCGACACCTGGAGCATGATGTCCTCGCTGGGGGCGCCGGCCGCGCGCTCCCATCATGCGGCGCTGTGGAGCGGCTCGCGCATGCTCGTCTGGGGAGGCGAGGAGGACTACGGCGCTTCGGGAACCGGGGGGCGCTACGATCCGATCGGCGACACGTGGGATCCGATCTCGTCCCAGGGCGCACCGTCGCCGCGGACGGGCCACTCCGCCATCTGGACCGGCAGCCGGATGGCCGTCTGGGGGGGCTTTGACGGCAGCGCCTTTCGCGGCGATGGGGCGCTCTATGACCCGGCAGGCGATCTCTGGTATCCGATACCGCTCGCGGGAGCGCCGCCGCCGCGCGCGCTGCATACCGCCGTCTGGACCGGCACGCAGATGATCATCTACGGAGGCCACAACGGACAGACTCCCCTGTCCACCGGCGGGCGCTACAGCATCAGTGGCGGCATCTGGTATCCCCTGCCGGCCGCCAGCGCGCCGCCGCCCCGTTACGCCCACACGGCAGTCTGGACGGGCACTGTCATGCTCGTCTGGGGCGGCTCCACCGGATTCGACTACTACTTCGGCGGGGGACGCTACGACCCGGCCACCGATTCCTGGAACGGCATCACCACGACGAACGCGCCGCTGGGGCGATTCCGCCATGCGGCTGTCTGGACCGGCGACACGATGCTGGTGTGGGGCGGATACTCGGTGTTCGGGCCGCTGAACACGGGCGGCCAGTACGATCCGATTGACGAGAGCTGGACCCCCACCTCGCAGGACAACGCCCCGCAGGATCGCTTCGACCACAGCGCCGTCTGGACCGATGGCGCGATGGTGGTCTGGGGTGGCAATGATGGCGATCTGCCGCTGCGCAACGGCGGCCGCTACGAGATCGATCCCGCTCCGGACACAGACCAGGACGGCTTCCGGGCGTGCGCCGGGGACTGCGACGACGCGAGCGGCGCGGTGTGGGCCACCCCCGGGGCGGTCGGCGGCCCCCTCTTTGCTCTCGATGGCGTCACGATGAGCTGGACGGCGCCGGCTGTGCCGGGTGGGACACTGCTCAAGTACGACACGCTGCGCTCGGCGGACCGAGCCGACTTCGTCCACGCGCTGTGCCTGGAGATAGACGACTCCTCGGACACCAAGGCCGTGGACCTGGCGGTGCCGCTGCCCGGCGGCGTCTTCTATTACCTGGTGCGCGCCGAGAACACCTGCCCCGCGGGGCTCGGCCCCGTGGGAAACGACTGGGCCGGCACCCCGCGGGCGGCGCGCAGCTGTCCCTGAGCTCCTCCAGGCAGTCTGTGTCGCAGCCGCACGGCCTTACCAGAAAGCAGCGGCCATCGGGGGATTTCGGGCGGCAGCAGCGCCCGGCCCGGATCTGGCAGCAGGCGTCGCCGATCCGGGTCATCGCCACGGCCAGCGGCAAAACCAGCGCCAGCAGCACAAGAATCGTGACGCAGCGCCGCGCCGGCCCTGTCGTGTACATGCCAGGCCGACAGTACCGCCAGATGGAACAGTCAGCCAGCCGGAGCGCTGGTCAAAGAGCGTCCGGGGCGCCACATTCGCGCAGGCCTTCACTTGTTGATGTCATTACTTGTCGATTTCGTGTAGGATGTGGTTACGCAACTACCGCAGTGACATCCCGCCGCCCGGATTTTCCCGAAGCGCGAATGGAATCGTGGTAGCGCGGCACGTCGAGTGGAAGCTCGAGGAACTGGGCAATTTCGCCCGCAGGTGATGTGAGGTGTGTAGCACATGGCAACAGGTACCGTGAAGTGGTTCAACGACTCGAAGGGTTTCGGATTCATCACTGTGGATGGGGAATCGAAGGATGTCTTCGTCCACCACAGCGCGATTCAGGGATCCGGCTTCAAGAGTCTGTCTGAAGGGCAGAAGGTGGAGTTCACGATCGTTCAAGGACAGAAGGGCCCGGCGGCCGAAAACGTCCAGATTCGCTGAGTTCGTCCTTCCTCGACGCGGCCTCTCTGAACGGGATCAGGGAGGCCGCCGCTCAACCTGCCAGCCACTCGACTTCGATTCTGGAAGTCGCTCCAACGGGCTGCCAATCCCCCGCTCGCGCCGGGCACGGCATCGTCAGTTCCGGGCTAGCGCGGAGATTCGAATCGACGCTGCAGCGAGGACGTCAAATCGCCCGCATCGTCCCATATCACCGCTGTGCCCTGGCAGTAGCCCGCAGCCGAGCCCCCGATCCATTGTTCGTAGCCCGAAGTCTTGATCGTCGCGAACCGCACCCACTCGGCCTTGCCCCCCTCCTGTGCCGGCAGGACCTCACCGCACAACAGGTATCGCGCCGCACCATCCGGGGTCATCATGTGCCCGAGGCGCACATCACGAAATGCGCCGGCGACGGTCCGTGGGCACGAAAATCCGCAACGGCTGATGCCAGCAGGAACTCGACGACTGCTGGGACCAGCTCTCGCCGGGCTCAGACTCCAGGGGTTGGAGCTCATCTGGACCTCTCGGCCGTCTGCCGGCCGCACGCGCCGCATGAACTGCGGCGGCCCAGACCCCGGCGCGCGCCGCTCCGAGTGAGCGCTCAGAGCCGCGTGAAGCCATCGGCGCTCCAGGCCTCGCTGCCGACACCGTGGTGGACGATGAACAGGCCATCGGGATCGTATCGCTTCTTGATGGCCCGCAGCCGTTCGTAATTGCTCCCCCAGTACGCCCTGTGCCAGGAAGGGTTGAAGAAGTTGCTCTCCGAGACATAGGACCCCGCGTCGGGGGCGACCTTGCGCAGCTCCGCGGCGGCCAGATCGATCTGGCGTGCATCCGTGCGCGCTGCGGCCATGTCGATGGCGGCACGCGCCATGCCGGGATAGGCCGGACCCTCGCCGTCAGCAATGATGGCCAGGACGAACGCCTCGGCGGCGCTTGGGTTGGTGGCCGTGTCGCGTGTGGCCGCCACTGCCTCGGCCGGCGCTCCGGCGATCCCCTTGTTGAAGTGCAGCTCGACCTTCTTGTGACGGCTGGCCGCGAACAGCGCGCCGGCGAGGCGCGGCTGCTGCCGCTGCTCGAGGAGCGTCGCCGGCAGCCAGATGGATTCGTAGCCATGGAGCCAGGCTCCCACCTGGTCCTGGTCACCCGACCACCAGGCGTGATGCGCCGGCGCGCCGCCCCGTTCGTCGCTGATCATGGCGGTGCTGCCGCGCTTCTTGCGCGCCACCACGTCCCACCAGTGCCGCGCCTCTCGTGCGCCGGCGACCAGGTCGGCCGCCTTGAGATCGGCGGCGCCCCTCACCGAGTCGAAGAATGGCTGCCAGATGCGATTCACGCTGTCGCCGTCCAGGCCTTGGCAAACCAGGGAGAGCTCGAGCGAGTTGTCGGGCGCGATCCTGATCTGCTCGCCCCAATGCGGATTGAACAGAGTCTCGCGGTAGAGGGCGATGACGCGCTCGATCAGCTTCTGGAAGGCGGCGTCCGATGTCGCCACGATCCGCCCTCCGACAAAGCCGAAGAACTCCGGCAATGCGTGGGTGCGCAGGGTGAGGCGCGTTACCACGCCCCAGCTGCCGCCGCCTCCGCCCTTCAGCGCCCAGAGGAGATCGGGATGCGTGCGGGCGTTGGCCAGCACCACGCTGCCATCCGCGAGGACCACTTCGGCTTCGAGCAGGCTGGCCGCCGCCGTCCCGAAGCCTTTCGAGAATGAGCCGAAGCCCCCGCTCTGCACCAGTCCGGCGACGCCCACCGATGTGCACCCGCCGCCCTGGACGTAGCGGCCGGAGCGCGTGGTGACCGCGTCGTAGAGGTCGATCCACATGGCGCCGGCCCCGGCCGAGACGGCCGGCGCGGGCGCGACGTGACCTTGGCATCCCTGGGGCACGAACGCCTCATGGAGCTCCACCTGGTTCATGGCGCGAGTCCAGACAAGGAGCGAATCCGGCGCGTTCGAGGTGCCGAGATAGCTGTGCCCCGTGCCCTTCACCACGAGCCGCAGGTTGTTCTCGCGGGCGAAGTCGACTGCGGCCGCGACGTCGGCCGTGTTGCGGGCGCGGACGGCGTAGGCGCTGGGCGCGGGCGTCCAGGCATCGAGCCATCCCGAAACCTCGGTTCCCGCAGGCTGATCGCTGATGTAGAACGGGTTGCGGAGACTCTTGCCAACCTCCGCGCAGCCAGCGCCGCCCGGATCCGCCTCGCAGGCGGCGAACAAACCCCGCGGCTGCATCAGGTTTCCGCCGACGGCCTCGTTCAGACTCTTCCAGCGCGCAGGGCCGGGCCATCCGGCGTCCGAGGGCCTCACGCGACGACGCACCGCGCTGCCCACCTGCAACGGGAGCGGCAGCCGCGACATCTCCGCCGCAAGGATTCCTGCGGCCATTCCCTTCAGAAGCCTTCTTCTCCGCATCGCAGCCTCCGCGAGGTCCAGCGCCCCGGCGCATCTTCACACCTGAACTCTAGGGGATCTGCCCGTGGCTGTTGTCCAAGGAGCAACTGCCGTCCGGGCCCCATCGCACGTCCTGAAACTGCTCGATGTCCCAGAACCGGATCGGCCGCACCCGTTCCGGCCACGGCGCGCGGCCCGGCAGGCCGAACTCGTGGCGCAGGTAGTATCGCCGCGACAGAGCCGGCGCCCTTACGTCAATCGCTCGAGCCGGCCCTTGCGACGGATCAGGTTCTTGTAGTCCCACTGGACCTCTCGCGCTTCAGCCAGCCAGCGCGCGAGCCTGCCCGAGTCTACCTGATCGACCGCTGTATACCGGACCTCAGCGGCCTTGAAGGTCCCCTCCGTCTTCAGTCCCTTCTCCTTGAAGGACTGGCCGCTCCAGAAGAGCAGGCGTACGCAGTCCTTGAGCTTGCTGTAGCCGACAACCGGGTTCCCCGCGAGAAACCACACCGGGTGGGCGTGCCAGATCTTGTTCTCCGCCTCGGGGAGATTCCGATCGATGTGCTCCGCAAGCAGCTGGCAGATCGCCCGATCGCCCGCAGCCTGGGCCCTGTTGTACTTTTCGGTATCCGTGTGCATTCCGCTGTCCTCGTGCGTGCGCCGGCAGTTAGACGAGATCGTCCTGGAGCCCGACCGTGTCGTGGGATTCCTGCAGCCAGACCCGGAGCTGTTCGTCGAGATCGTCCGCGCCACGGATGTCGACGTAGTGACCGCGCCATCGCGTCCATAGTCCACCGTCTTGACGATCCGTTTGTGCTTCAGCCGGCGGCGCAGGGCGAACGCGGCCTGGAACCCCGTCCTGCGCGGATACAAGCCCGCGAACCGCACCCGTGCGACGCACACGAGCCGGGTCTTCTGGGGGAGGACCTGAACGTCACCGAGGGACCCGAGCATGGCGACGTACTTGCGCGCCAGCTCGAGCACACCGGGCCTGGCCGCGCGGAACAGGTCTTCGAGCGCGAATCGCCCGCAGGAATGCCACAGGTTGCGGGTGATCAGCCGTGCGCCACATTCGGGGCATATCCAGACGGCCTGTCGTTTCCCGGCGCCGGATTGCGGTTTCGTTCCGCTGCCCCGCGCCCCGGGTTTCCTGCTTCTCGCACGCATGGCGCCGGCCCTCATCCGCGGCGGCCTGGTTCTGCACAGAGACGATCCATCGAATGCGGCACCCTTCCCTATGACCGCGCCAACATGACGACGAAGGACACCAACACCGCAACGCCGACGGCCGTGCGGACCGCATGCAGCGGGCCCCATCGCACCAGCAGTCCGACCGCTTCATGCGAGACGGGATCGAGCTGAGGATCCGGCAGACGCCGGTTGGTCGGCATGATGATCATCGACGTGAACGAACCAACCCTGCCAACAGCGCGCGGATGATTTCCGCGGCGTTCTCCATGCTGGTGGTGGCGGCCCAGATCGCCGCCCTGGATCCCTTGACGGTTACCTGCGCTTCAACCAGCACGCAGTGCCTCCCAGGTTGATCGAGAATCTGGAGCGGGCTGATGCCCTGCTCTTTCGCCGGGTACCCATGGCCTCAGCGTACCGTCGCCGGGGGCACTCAAGGAAGGAGCGTCGTTACGGCCTGGTCGGCTTGATCCGCGTATTGTTTCAGCATCTGGCTCAAGGCGCGTGCCTCGGCGGCGGCTGTTGTCGCCCACCGCTGGAAGTCTTGTACGGAGACGTCGCGCCCCTGGTTGCTGGACGTCTTGAGGCAGTTCTTGTACAGCTTGTCCGTGCATTGATCCAGTGTGTCAGTGCCGGTGCAACCCACGGCCATTTGATCCTGAACTGAATAGGCTTTGCTGGCGCATTGCTTGGCGATCGCGGATCGCGCGCTGACGCCGTGCTCGTAACTGCCGGCCGCGCGCGAAAACTCGCTGACCTTCTGGTTCAACCCATCCAGCGTGATTGGCATGGCGCCCATGGCGCGCAACTTCCCGGGGCTCACGCGGATCTCGCCCTTGAGCGGCGCGGTGGTGGCGACAGGCGCCCGCGAGCCCTCGGGGGCCACGGCGGCGACTGCGGCCACACCGACAGCTGCAAGGGCAAGAACGAGGGCGGAATTCCTGGCGCGCTTCATGTCCATACCTCCTCCTCTCGTGACTCAGGATCAGACTGCTTGAAGCATACTCCGATTGGGCCCCCATCTAGAACCACACGATGACATCATCCCCTGCTTCGACCTGCCCGCGGCTCGTCGCCAGCAGCGGCTTGTCAGGCGGTGCCTTACTTTCCGAGTTGACGGTTGTAGTCGGCTTCATCGAAGTGGCCTTGGGATTGCCCAATCAGGCCATGCGCGTCGAAAGTCCACTCTTCGTAGCCACTGATGCGCACCGGCCTGCCCGTCCCCCCGGGGCCCGTGTTCGTCCCGGTCAGGGTCCATCGGTACACCGCCCGGGGACCATCCAGGCTGACGCTGTCCATCGTGACCACCATGTCCGGGAAGGCGGTCATGAAACCCGGCGCGGCGGCGGTGATGGCCCCTCTACCCACGGATGGATTTCCGGCATTGATTTTCAGCGACCCGCTCTCCGCGAAGAACCCCGCCACGCTCGCCGCGTTTTGGCTGCACCATGCCGCGGTGTACTTCGTTCCGAACTCTTTCACCTTGGCAGCGTCCATCGTCATCTCTGTCGATCAGCAAGCCAGTGGGATAGCCAGCAGCGCCACGACCAGCAGCCTCTGTGCCTGAGTCCTTCGTCTATGCCATGGGCGGGCCCCCGCCGCCTGGCTAGTCATGGTGGAAGTAGAAGCGATTCCCGTCCAGATCGGCGACCGTGAACTGCCTCAACCCCCATGGCTTCCTCTCCAACGGGTCGACGATGTTCGCTCCCACAGGCGTCTCATTCGGCCGCTGCGTTCCTGTTCGCGACGGCCGTCAAGATCATCCCGACTATCTCGGAATTCGCCGGGACCTCGAACTTGACGAGTCGCGGAGTCCCTTTCTCGTCTGTGACCTGAACACCATCCGAGAACAGCTGAATGTCCATGACCTTGTCGAGCCGAGTCACAAAGCCCTTCTTGTGCCCCCGAAAGGCCACGCGCTTGTTCGTTACGACCAGAGCACCCTGGCTAACCGGAATGACGTCGGTTTCTGTCACGAGATTGCCGCGATGAGCGCCGACTCGGTATGTGACGCCTTTCATGATCCGAAAGCTGACGCCGCGCGAACCCCCTTCGTATCGTCGCCGCACCGCACGTTCTTCAAGCAGCGCTCCCGCTTCCGCCCAATGCAACAGCTCATTCTTCTGAAGCACAAAACCAGGCACCGAGATTGTTGGCAGGCTGCCCGCTTGAACCTCGCGGAGGAGCCGCAGACGGTTCAAGTCAAGCGTGGACTGGCCAACCTCTGAATCCTGAACACCGAGGTAATGCTGGATTCGCGCGAGTTCCGTTTCCTCCTCGGCAGAGAGCTGCCTGTCGGCCTTCGCATGTTGAACCGCGGCGGTATACACATCGGCGCGCAACCTTGCCACATCCTCTGGCAGCAACCCGAACTCCCTTTTCAGCCGCTCCACTTCCTCGACCTCAGCCGGATCGAGCTTGCCATCGGCGACCGCGTCCATCAGCGTCTTCCGCAAAGTCGCGAACCCGACCCTTCGACGCCGGCTCTGACGGAGTTTGTTGAGAAGCGAAGCCAGAGGACTCACCGGGCCTCCCGCTGGAACAACCTGCTCTGCCTAGACAGGATGACTTCCGCTACGGATGGAAGCTGACCCCCGGCAATAGCGCGGCTTAGCCTTTTCAGGCCAGAGCCGCATGCTGGCGAACCTGCAATGTCTGCTTCCCGGAGGTCAGCCATGTCCAAGAATACCACCGTCTTTGTCGGACTCGACGTTCACAAGGATTCCATCTCGGTGGCCTACGCCACCGACGCCGGCTCGGAGCAACCCATATTCATGGGTCGCATCGGTACTCGCCACTGCGACATCGACAAGCTCCTGCGCAATCTCAAGAGCAAGGGCTCCCGGCTCCTGGTTGCCTACGAGGCCGGCCCCCGCGGCTATGTTCTTCAGCGATCTCTTCCGTGCCCGCGGTTCCGGTTCAGCGGCGGGCCGCGCAGCGGACCGTCCGCTGCAACCGGTTGTTAGCGGGCCACTGGGCAAGCTCGTCATTCGTATGGTCCGAGAAAGCGTTCGCCGTTGAAATGGATGATGTGAG
>Ga0187894_10005608_pt1 | contig 12708 bp, 7 predicted proteins | sample GBC1701081metaG_FD_136650 | JGI IMG/M metagenome (GOLD analysis project Ga0187894, IMG submission 136650) | White microbial mat communities from a lava cave in the Kipuka Kanohina Cave System on the Island of Hawaii, USA - GBC170108-1 metaG ... | reverse complement strand
CCAACTTACACCCCACTCGGCAAAAGCCTGGGCGAAAACAAGGGCTTGTTTACGGCTGTACGCACCATTGGCATCGACAAAGAGTTCTGCTGCGGGTCCGATGACCTCACGGGCCGCCCGCACACGACCGCAGTCGTCGGTTGGTTGCCGACCGACTTTCATCTTCACCCGAGTAATACCATCGGTGACCCACCGGCCGAATTGCTCCTGCAATTGAGCCACGGAGTAGGAGGTAAAACCGCCACTGCCATACGCCGGGATATCCTCGCGTACTGCTCCGAGCAAAGTGAGGAGTGGGAGATTCAACAGACGCGCCTTCAAATCCCACAGCGCCACGTCGACACCGGCGATGGCCATTGACACAATACCTGGGCGCCCAAGGTTACGGATCGCGTGCACCATCGCCGCCCAAGTGCCAGCAACGGCCATAGCGTCATGACCCACCACCACACCGGCCAGCAGGTCGCGAATGAGGTGCGCGGTTGCAGTATCGGCGTAGGTATACCCTAAACCACGGACATCACCGGCGCTGGCCTCAACCACCACTAGGGTCGTGGCATTCCATTCGAGTGTCCCGTCAGACTCTGGAAAATCTGTCGGAACAGTATAAGCGGACACATCGATCCGCTCGATGGGAACGGAGCTACCTACAGATATGGGTTTTTCCGCGCACGAATTATGTACCAAAGCATCGCGTGTGCAGAGCGCACGTGGGAGGTCGTCGCGTTCGATGAGATCCCCCCGATCTAAGGCAGCGAATTCAGCGGCAGTGAGTTCGGACCAGGACAGGCGCAGGTAGCGCGGTTGATCCGCTGGGATTTCAGGGGCTTCGAGCAACATGAGCTCGTCCCCGCCCGGCACGCGACTGTGGTCCTCCCACGCGGCAATTTTTTTCAATTTCATAAAAACTCCACATCAAAGAGGGCAAAAATGACGCCAGCACGCCTCTGCATTGAACCGTGAACGCATGCAACAAAGATGACCAACCAAGGCACTAATGGCGCTGCGGTTCCACGTCACCGCAGTCTCCGAGAATTCCTCCGTAGTGCCCAAACAACAGCGCCGCCAGCGAGCAGCGCGCCCATGCCGAACAAGGCCGTTTGCCGTCGCGCGCGGTGATGTTCCAGACGCACTTGTCGGACATACGCTTCTTCTGGATAAGGGGCGACGGCATGGGCACGGTCGCGCAACGCTATCTGGAGGACCTGTGCCAAGTGGAGCGCACGGCGGTCGGTGGCCTGGGCGATCTGCGTGCGGCAACTGAACCCGTCGGCAATAATAAGAGTGTCTTTGGCCGCCTCTCGTACTGCGGGGAGAAGGACACGTTCGCCACATTTCATCGACACATCGTACCGCTCCCCTTTCTCAAAGCCAAAGCTCCCGGCCATGCCACAGCACCCCGAATCGAGCAACTCGAAATCGAGGCCGAGTTTGCTTAGCACTTGCTCTTCCGCCCCCATGTTCATAATCGCTTTGTGATGGCAGTGGCCGTGGACCACTGCCTGCCTGTGTAAGGGCAGCGGGTGATACCCATTTCCCTGCCGCGCAAGGAACTCACCAAGAGTGAAAGTCTGGTTGCTGAGACGCTTCGCGTCCTGATCCTGGGGAAAAAGTTCAATCAGTTCGTCACGAAAAACCGCGGTGCAGCTCGGCTCCAAACCCACCACGGGCGTGCCGGCACGGATCTCCGCCCGCAGAGCGTCAAGAATCTGCCGAAGCTGATACCGGGCGAGATCGAGCATGCCATAGTCGTAGAGCGGGCGGCCGCAGCAGAGCGAGAGTTGGGGCACAACGACCTGACAGTCCGCGGCTTCGAGTACGTCAACGGCGGCTTTGGCCACCTCGGGGTGGAAATAGTTATTGAAAGTGTCTGGCCAGAGCATTACCTTTCTTTTTTCTTGATTCCGTGGCGGGCGCTGGGAGAACCATGATTTAAACGTCTGTGCTGCAAACTGAGGGATCTGTCGCTCCGGGGCAACCCCGGCGAGCGCTTTTGCGAGCTCACGCAGGAGCGGGGTTTGCGTGAAGAAGTTCACGACCTCAGGCATAAGCGACGCAAGTCGCGCCCACCAGAAGATGAGGCCGAAGGCATACGCGGAGCGCGGTCGTAGGTGCCCTTGGTAATAATGCGACAAGAACTCCGCCTTGTACGTAGCCATATCGACCTTGACCGGACACTCGCCTTTGCAGCCCTTGCATGCCAAGCAGAGGTGCAGCGCCTCTTTCACGTGTTGGTCGCGCCACCCCTGCTTGCCGATTACGGTCTGCTGAAGCATCTCGAAGAGTAAATGTGCCCGCCCACGGGTCGAATGCATCTCTTCGCGCGTCACCATATAACTCGGGCACATCGTCCCGTTGCCTTCTTTGCGGCACTCGCCGACGCCTACGCAGCGCAGGGCGGCGCGCGCGAAGTCGTATTTATCAGCGGGGAATTGAAAGTGAGTTTTAGGATGGGATGGGGCATAGTCGGTACCGAGGCGCAGATTCTGATCGAGCTGATAGGGTGCGACAACCTTACCGGGATTCATCTTCCAGTCAGGATCCCAAATGGACTTGAACTCGCGGAACGCCTGAATCAACTCGTCGCCAAACATCTTTGGCAGCAACTCACCACGCGACTGTCCGTCGCCGTGCTCGCCTGAGAGCGAACCGCCGTATTTGGCGACCAGGTCCGCGGCCTCCGTGACAAACGATCGGTACGTACGGATGCCGTCCGCCGTATAAAGGTCGAACCCGATACGGCAGTGGATGCAGCCCTGACCAAAGTGGCCATAGAGTGAGGGGTGATAATCGTACCGTTTCATGAGCTGCCGGAGGTCACGCAGGTAGTCACCCACCTTGTCCGGCGGCACGGCAGAGTCTTCCCAGCCCGGCCACGTGTCCGGCTGTCCCGGCACCCAAGCGGTCGACCCCAGTCCGCTCTCACGTACCTTCCAGAGCGCGTGCATTTCCCGCGAACTCGCATAGAGCTTCATGGCCGGTGCGTGGCTGTCTTGTTTCAGCTTCTCCATGCACGCGCGCGCCTGGTCGCATGCGTCCTCCTGAGTGTCACCGCCAAACTCGACCAACAGAAAGCCGTGACCGCTCGGCATCAACTCGATGCCGAAGGTGTGCGCGCCGGCCTGCTTCACCCACTCGAAAAGCTTTTGATCGATGCCTTCGAGACCTGTCGGATGACACTGCAGAATCTCCGGCACATGGTCACCCGCAGCAAAGACATCCGGGTAGCCGAGTACAAGTAGCGCACGATGAGTCGGGCTGGGAATCAAGTGCATCGTTGCTTCCAGCACCACAACACAGGTACTCTCGCTTCCCACCAGAGCCCGCGCCACGTTGAAACCCTTTTCGGGGAGCAACTCGTCGAGGTTGTAGCCCGACACGCGGCGCGGAAGCTTCGGGAAGCGATCGCGGATAAGCTGAGCGTGCTTGTCGCGCAGCAGCTTAAGCCGCCGGTAAATGTCTCCGCGCCGCCCACCCGCGCGGATGATGTGGGTGAGTTCTTCTTCATTCGTCGGGCCGACGCGCAGACGTAGACCGTCGTAAGTCAGAACTTCTAGCTCGTGCGTGTTGTCGGCAGTCCGCTCCCCCAGCCCGGCATTGACTGCGAGTAGTGAGTGAATACCGCAGGAATTGTTGCCGACCATCCCACCCAGTGTGCAATGGTTGTGTGTGGCCGGGTCAGGGCCGAAGGTGAGGCGATACTGCTCAGCCGCTTTGCGGAGATCATCGAGCACACAACCGGCTTGTACCCGTCCCAGTTTCTTGTCGGGATCGATCCCTAACACGTGATACATGTACTTCGACATATCGAGCACCACGGCGACGTTGCAGCATTGACCGGCTAAGCTGGTCCCCCCGCCGCGAGCCAGGACTGGCGCGGCAAAACGCCGCGCCGTGCTCATAGCCTCAATCACATCTTCTTCGTCCCGCGGAACCACCACGCCGATGGGTACTTGCCGGTAGTTGGAGGCGTCAGTGGCATAGAGCGCCCGGCTCCCGTCATCAAAGCGCACTTCGCCTTTGATCCTATGGCACAACTCGTCAGCCAGCGCGGCAGTCTCGACGCGCGAAGCCTCGGTGGTCCCAGTCTGCAAACCATAAGTGAACTGTATAGGGGGAGTTTTCGCAAAGACCGTCCTCGACATCTCGTCATCCTCCAATGAGGGGCAGAAGCAGGTGTGTATCGCGGCGTGGTGCGTGATTACCGCCCTGTCTTCTTCACACCACCTCACGGACCTTATTCTCGGTGATCGTCTTGAGGATCTCCCAACGCTCTTTTTCTCCTTTGATTAGCGCTTCGGCAAAGTGGAGGGCCTGTTTGGTCGAGACGTTGCCAGGCATGGGCGGCTCGTTGGGGTCCACCATCGCTTCGACAACGGCCGGGCCGGCGTATGACAACGCTTCTCGCAGGACGACCTCGGCCTGGGTCGGATCTTCGAGTGTATAGCCTGCCGCACCGCACGCCCGCGCCACAGCGGCAAAATCGATCGGTTGCAGCTGCACGCCGAACTGCGGGTTACCTTCAAACACGATTTGCTCCCACTTGATCTGCCCGAGCACGTTGTTTTTGATGACGATAACCTTCACCGGCAGCTTGTATTTGACCAACGTCGCCAGTTCGCCCATCAGCATGGTAAGGCCACCATCACCGGTGAAGCAGATCACCTGCCGCTCCGGATGGGCTATTGCCGCGCCGATGCTGTAAGGGAGACCGTTTGCCATAGTTGCCAGTGTCCCTGAGGCTGAGAACATCATGTCCCCGCGAATTTGCAGATAACGCGCGGCCCACGTCGTTACTGTACCTGTATCGCTGCAAATGATCGCGTTATTCTCGAGCAAGCGATTGAGTTGATACGCGACCACTTGCGGTTTCATCGGCTTATCCGTGCGTGTGCCGCGCTCCTGCATGAGCTCGTTCCAGTCTTGCATCCGCTCCTGGGTTTGCTCTAGAAAGCTGTGATCCTGTTTCGGCTGGATAAGAGGCAACAGCGCTTGCAGTACCGTTTGACAATCACCTACCAGGCCAACTTCCACCGGATATCGCAAGCCGACGCGGGCCGGGTTCATATCGATCTGGATCGCTTTGGCCTGACCTGGCTTCGGATAGAACTCTATGTAGGGGAAACTCGTACCTGCCAGTACTAAGGTATCGCATTCTTCCATGGCGTCTTGTGATGGTGCAGTACCGAGCAAGCCGAGTCCGCCGGTGGTATAGGGATTGTCATCCGATACCACGGCTTTGCCCAGCAGCGCCTTGATGATAGGACCGCTCACTTTCTCGGCGAGCGCCGTAATTTCCTTTCTCGCATCAAGGCAGCCACGCCCGACCAGCAGTGCTATCTTTTTTCCTTTGTTGATGATGTCGGCTGCCTGCTGGAGCAGAATTTGCGGCGGTAGCGGGTGAGCCAGAGCGAGAATATCACCACTGTGCTCCGCAACATTCATTGGGGAACGATGGCCATCCGCCTGCCAATCCTGAATGTCTTTCGGAATGGTCAGGTGCGCTACCGTGCGCTGGGCGAGCGCGACCTTGACGGCCTCGTCAACCACATTATGGACATGATCCGGCCCCATCACCCTCTCGCTATAGGCCGCCACATCCATAAATAGCTTATTCAGGTCTACGTCCTGTTGAAAATGCGTGCCAATCAAATCGTGGAAGGTATGGCCTGTAATAGCGAGCACCGGCTGCCCGTCCATTTTGGCGTCATAGAGGCCATTCAATAAATGAATGCCCCCCGGCCCCGAAGTGGCAAGACAAACACCGAGGCGGCCTGAATACTTGGCGTATCCACAAGCCGCAAAGGCCGCCGACTCTTCATGACGTACTTGGACAAACTTTAGTTTGTCCTCATGAGTTCGCAGGGCCTCAAAAAGTCCATTAATACCATCACCCGGTAACCCAAAAATGGTATCTACGCCCCAGTCAATCAATCGCTCGACGATTAAATCCGCTACAGTCTTGGCCATGATGATCTCTCCTTGTCGTTCATGAAGATGCTGTTGTCCCCGCGCCTGCAGTAGTCGAGCGTCTTCCTCTTCGAGAGAAGGGCAAATCAGACGCTATGTGAGAAAGAGAGCAAGACGTATGCCTCTTCATGACGTAGGTATCAGGATTGCAGGTCACAGCTGCTGAAGGAGGAGTGTTATCAATGCAAAGCCGCCCTGAGCGGATTTGTCGTTTTCAACACATGCCCCTGACTTGGCAATCGCGGTGGGAATAAAGAGATTCACGGGCAAGAAAGCTTGTACGGATGATGCCCTGAATAGATCTACTTGGTTGGGTCATTTTGCTCTTCAGTTCGGTGCTCTTTGTAGGAGGGGCGTTCTGGCTCTTGTGGATCTTGCGCCGATAATAGCAGGCGGAGTTCGTCCCGATTACAGTCGGTGATACAAAAGTCTCTTTCAGTGAGATCGAGCAATGCCGATAATCTGAAGGCGAGCTCACTATTGCCAGCCGCAATCCACTACAGCAATGACGTGCTCATCGGGAAATAGCTACACTATCGTGGCGAAATTCCCTACACTTCTAATGATGTTGATTTTCCATCTTCCGTTCCACGTTCTGTACAATTCTTCGTTCATCGGTCTTCTTGGTACTGTCCGCCCGCGCCCGACGATAAGCAAGCCCCACAAGGCTAAGGCCGACAAGGGCAAGCCAACCCCGATGGGTATTGGCCCAGAGTTGCGCACTCCAGTCGCTCGCCCGGTAATCAAAAACTCCATGCGCGCCATGGTCGCCCGACACTGGCTTCCACAAATTGTCAGGCTGATGTGGGTCAGCGAGCTCATCGGTCTGCTGCGAGTCATACCCCGAGCGAGCAAGATACCAATCCGCCAACCCCGGTACAAGCTTATTGCCGACAATTGCCTTGACAGTCGGCCACCCGACATACAGCTCGCGCCGCTCGTGATGTGCTGCCCAATAGATCGCCTCGGCGGCCACTTCCGGTTGGAAGATCGGCGGCACGGGCTGTGCCTTATGCGGTAAGCGGCTCTTCACCCAACGGAACTGGGGGGTATTGAGCGCAGGCATCTGCACCATTGTGACCCGCACCCGACTCCCATCGTGCAGCAGTTCACAACGTAGAGAGTCCACGAAACCCTGAATGGCGTGTTTGGCTCCGCAGTAGGCAGCCTGAAGCGGAATGCCACGGTAGGCGAGCGCAGAGCCGACTTGTATAATTACACGGCTTTGTTGCACAATTCGTAACGTCACAAGTAGTCTACCCTCCTGAGACTTTCGTTCATCCCACGCGCACAGTCTGAGGCATGCCCAAGTGCGTTATCCGATTGAGCACCGCGCATTTCACCACCGCTTCGACGCGTTGAGTGATCCAGAGCCGCGCCCAGAGTTGTCCCCCGAACAACCGCTTGAAGCGGAACATCGTATTCTCGGCAATACTCTGTCGCGTGTACCCACTGAGCCCCTGCCACGTCGAGCGTCCGTGTGCCGCGATCTGCTGCAGGACACGATTCCGTGCGGCACGCCACCCCGCGGGATCCTTGGTGGGACAAGGTTGCGCCGTACGCCGTGGTACGAAGGTGGGCATGGCTCCCCGCTTGAGTACGGCTTCATAACACGCTCGCGTGTCGTACACCCCATCGCCCGAAACTTGAGCGATCGGATCGGGTATCTGGTCGCGCAAAGCGGGCAGCGGCTGGCTGTCGTGGACGCGACTCCCAGTGAGTTCTACCGCGACGATCTCTTTGGGGTGCTCATCCACTCCCAGGTGGAGTTTGCACCACGTGCGCCGGCGGCTCACCCGATGTTTATATACACGCCATTCTCCCGCGCCATAGACCTTCAGCCCAGTCGCATCAATGACGATATGACGCGGGCGTCTCTGGGGGGTCACGGTCGAGCGTACTGATAGCGTCCCTTGGCGACGGCTGACCGTGCTGTAGTCGGGAATGGGCAGCGCCAGCTGCATAAGTTCTACTACCGACGATAGGAAGCCTTGCGCCGCCCGCAAACTGAGATGATAGACAGATTTAAAGACCAGGGCACACTCGATCACGAGATCAGCGTAGACTCGTGGTGCACCCGGCCCGGCAGCGGGCGCTGTATTCCGCCACGCGGCGATCGCCTGTTCGTCAAACCAGATGGTGAGGCGGCCACGGTTGATCAACGCGCGATTGTACGCGTGCCAATTCTGGATGCGATAGCGAACTACAGCGTGAGTATTGGTCATAGGCTGAGCATATCGGCATGGAACAAAGAGGGAAATATGCAACAACGCCCGAACGACGGCACAATGAGTGACGTGCAGTCAGACGCACGCGGCAACGAAGAGGACGCCGCCTTACTGCACGAAACGGTGCCTCTGGACGCCGTACTCACCTATACGCGAGAGCATAATCCCGCTATTCGCGCGGCCCAGGGTCGCGTGCGGGCGGCCCAGAAAATCCCTCCCCGGGCAGCGGCTTACGATGACCCCATGGTGATGTGGGACAATTGGAATAGCCCAGAGAACCTTCACCTCAATGAGGCGAGCAATAACATCTTTCGCCTCGCGCAAAAGATCCCCTTTCCGGGAAAGCTCCGCTTAAAAGGCGAGATCGCGGCCAAGGAGGCAGCGCAGAGGGAGGCAGAACTCGGGGCCACAGGGATCGACACCATAGCTCAGGTGAAAAAAGCGTACTATGATCTGTGGCTGGTCTACCAGAACTTGCGGGTCTACAGCCGCGACAAGGGGCTAGTGGCGCAGTTTGCCCAGATCGCCGAGCGGAAATACGCCGTTGGCCAAGTCTCTCAGCCGGATGTCCTGCGGGCGCAAGTAGAGTTGACCCGCCTGAGCAACCGGGTGACGACCGAAACCCTGAGTCTGAGCAAGGCGCGCGCCCAGCTCAATGCTGTGCTGAGCCGTCCCCCTGAGGCCCCGCTCGGCATTCCCCGTGACCCTCCACCTCCGGTCATCACGTACTCTCTGGAGGACCTGGCAAAGCAGACGCTGGCTCATCGACCAGAACTGCTCGCCCAAGTCAGCATGGTGGAGAGAGAAAATCTGGCCCTCGCCCTGGCCCGTACGGCGTACTATCCAGACTTCGAGGTGGCGGTGAGCCGTTTCGTGAACTTTGGCCAGCGCGACGGCTTCGGGCTGACGGTCTCCGCCTCCATCCCCCTGGCCTTCAAGTACAAGTATGACGCTGGGGTGGAGGAAGCGGTCGCCAACCAAGAGACCGCCCAGAGCGACCTCCGACGTTTGCAGGACCATGCCCTCTTTGAAGTCAAGCAGTTCTTAGTGGAAGCACAAGTGGCGCTGGAACAGCGGAACCTCTTTCTCGGCACTCACATCCCGCAGGCCGAACAGACCCTGGCCGCCTCACAGATTGGCTACCAAACCGGGAAGATTGATTTTCTCTCGCTCATCGACAGTGTACGAGCCGTTGAGCAGGTCCATCTGGAGCACCTCATGGCCGCAGCAAACTTTGAGAAAGCCTGGGCAGAGTTGGAGCGAGCCGTGGGACAAGAGCTGCCAAGGAAATAACCATGAAGTCACAGATAGTTCACAACCGACTCATCATTCTCTCACTACTGTTTGCTCTAACCGGTAGAGAAGGAGCCGCCCTGTCTGAGAACTCGCCCCAGGACGAGCACGGCGGGACCATGCAGGGGATGCCCGCAGGGGCATCCCACGAGATGCCGATGCCCGAAGACGGGGAGCCTACCACCCAGGCTCCGATCCGCCTCTCCCCCGAACAACGCCAGATGATCGGGGTCACGTCTGCCACTGTCGAACGAACAACGCTCAAGAAAACCATCCGCGCGGTCGCGCGCGTGGACTTTGACGAGCGCCGTCTGACTGATGTGACCTTCAAGGTGGGCGGGTGGGTGCAGGACTTGTTCGTCGATTACACGGGGCAATCCGTGCGCAAAGGCGAGCCGTTGCTGACGCTGTACAGTCCGGATCTCGTCACCAGCCAGGAAGAGTATCTGTTAGCCCTCCGCACCCGGGACCAACTCTCCTACAGTTCACTGCCTGAAGCGCGGAACGGCAGCCAGGGGTTGGTCGAAGCTGCACGGCGTCGCCTCTTGTTGTGGGATCTCACCTCGCAACAGATCAAGGCCCTGGAAGAGCGCGGCGCGCCACAGACGTATCTGACCCTCTTTGCTCCAGCCTCAGGGATAGTCATGGAGAAAATGGCGGTGAAAGGCATGCGGGTGGAACCGGGAATGAAACTTTACCGCATCGCCGACCTCTCCACCGTCTGGCTGTATGCGGACATTTATGAGTATGAAGTGCCATTGGTGCGCGAGGGCCAAACGGTCACCATTGCACTCTCGTCCTATCCCGGGGAGACCTTCAGCGGCAAAATTACCTACATCTATCCCTACCTCGACACCCAGACCCGGACCAATAAGGTGCGTTTGGAGTTTGCCAATCGACAGGGGAAACTCAAGCCAGGCATGTATGCAAACAGTGAGATTGAGGTCAATCTTGGTCCTGCCCTGACTGTCCCTGAGAGTGCCGTGTTACGGACCGGACTCAGACAGCTCGTCTTCGTCGATCAAGGCCAGGGCGTCTTTGCGCCGCGTGAAGTAAAGCTTGGGGTAAAGGCCGACTCTCGCTTCGCCGTTCTCGACGGCCTCGCCGCTGGTGAACGAGTAGTGACGAGCGGCAACTTCCTGCTTGACTCGGAGAGTAAACTGCAATCCGCCACCAGTATGATGGGGATGATGGGCGCGATCGGCATGGGCGACTGGCAGATGGAAAGCGCCAAGCCTATGGAGATGGGGGCCCAGACCGCGCAAGCAAAACCGACAGAGAAGAAGGTTGGCTCCCTGACAGTCACGGTCTCTACCGCCGCCGAGTCGGCCAAGCTCGGCGACAACACTCTGCGCATCCAGGTGAAAGATAGCGCCGGCCAGCCGGTCACCGATGCCACAGTGAGTCTGGACTATACGATGGACATGCCGGGCATGCTGATCGACAAAGCAGAAGCAAAGCATACTGGCGAAGGCGTCTACGAGGCGCCGGTGCGTTTCGCCATGGCCGGGCCGTGGGGCGTGACCGTGAGCATCCGGCGTCCTGGCCAAGCGGAGGCGCGCGAACGCTTCACCGTTAGTGTGGGACAATAAGAGGACTCGGCCATGATTAACGCACTCATCGACGCGAGCGCGCGCAACCGCTTCCTCGTGCTCCTCCTGGTCTTCCTCGCCACCGCCTGGGGCGTGCGCGCCATGTTCCGCGTCCCCCTTGACGCGATTCCTGACCTCTCTGACCCGCAGGTCATTATCTTTAGCGAATGGCCCGGTCGCAGCCCTCAGCTTGTCGAAGACCAGATTACCTATCCCATCGTCTCGTCACTCCTCGCCGCCCCGCAGGTGAAAGCTGTGCGCGGGCAGTCGATGTTCGGCGACTCGTTTGTCTACGTCATCTTTGAGGATGGCACGGATATCTATTGGGCACGCAGCCGGGTGTTGGAGTACATGCAGGGCATCAGTGGTAAATTGCCGGACGGCGTCACCCCGGTCCTCGGCCCGGACGCTACTGGCGTCGGCTGGGTGTATGAGTACGCCCTAGTAGATGAAAGCGGGCAGCACAATTTAGCAGACCTGCGTTCGCTCCAGGACTGGTCGCTACGCTACTGGCTCCAGAGTGTTCCTGGTGTGGCCGAGGTGGCGAGCGTGGGCGGCTTTGTCAAACAGTACCAGGTCAACGTCGATCCCGATCGGCTGTTAGCGTACAACATCCCTTTGCCGACCGTCATTAACGCGATTCGCACGAGCAATAACGACGTCGGGGGTCGAGAGATCGAAATCACCGGCACGGAACACCTCGTGCGCGGCCTCGGCTACATCAAGTCGCTCAAGGACATTGAGGTGATCCCCGTCGGGACGAACGGCAATGGCACACCCATTCTGATTCGCGACCTCGGCACGGTCGCCCTGGGGCCAGATCTGCGCCGGGGCATCGCCACCCTCGATAACAAAGGCGAGGTGGTCGGCGGCATTGTCGTCATGCGTTATGGTGAGAACGCACTCAATGTGATTCACGCCGTCAAGGCGAAACTCAAGGAGATCAAGCCCTCGCTCCCGCCGGGTGTCAAAATCGTGCCGACGTACGATCGTTCGGATCTCATCGTACGGGCGATCGAGACGCTGCGACGCACGCTCACCGAAGAGCTGGTGATTGTGAGCGTCGTGATCCTGATTTTCCTGTGGCATATCCCCAGCGCCATCATTCCCATCCTCACCATTCCCATTGCCATCATCCTCTCATTTATTCCCATGGATATGATGCGAGTGACGGCGAACATTATGTCGCTGGGCGGCATCGCCGTGGCGATTGGCGCGATGGTGGACGCGGCGATTGTGGTGGTTGAACAGACGCATAAAAAGTTGGAGCACTGGCAGGCGGAAGGGCGCAAAGGGGACTACCGTGAGGTGGTCATCTCCGCGGTGAAAGAGGTAGGCGGACCAAGTTTCTTCGCCCTGCTCGTCATTGCCGTTACCGCGGTGACGTTGTTGGCTGCGTACGTCCCAGCGCGCCGAGCGCTCCGCATTCAACCGACCGAGGCCCTTCGCTGCGAGTAGGTCGCCGCCTCGCCGTTCGGCTGCGAGTAGCCCCAAAATGCAGTGAAGCCCGTCGGCTTCAGGCCGTTGGAAGTCGTGGCGCCCAAGGCAAGGTAGTCAGGGCGACGGTCGGCGTGGAGTAGCGATGCCGCTCCCTATCTAGACTGCATCCAGGGCGACCCGCGCGT
>Ga0187894_10005607_pt1 | contig 12712 bp, 10 predicted proteins | sample GBC1701081metaG_FD_136650 | JGI IMG/M metagenome (GOLD analysis project Ga0187894, IMG submission 136650) | White microbial mat communities from a lava cave in the Kipuka Kanohina Cave System on the Island of Hawaii, USA - GBC170108-1 metaG ... | reverse complement strand
TGCCGTTTGCGCTAACGATATGGACATTGCACGTATTGTTGATGTGGGCGTTGATTAAACTCTCAATGAGGTGGCAATGAGAAGTTTGGAGTACCGCCTGCAGGCGGTACTCCAAACTTTTCTACATTCCCTGCTGCCCGCTAAGTCGCTACTATAACTTACGATGATTACGGAAACGGCAAGTCTACTGGCAACGATAAAAGAGAAGGTCAACGCCAAGCCAATGCCATCGGCATTAGTCTTTAATTGTCATATCACCGGGCTTGCCGTAGCGCGGTCGCTTGGCAAGCAGGGTGTCCCGATTATTGCGCTTGACCGTGATGCGAAAGGCTACGGCTTGCATTCGCGTTATGTCACGGTTGCCGGACGCTGCCCGTATCCGCTTGAAGATGAAGTTGGATTTATCAACCTACTGTTAGAGATTGGCGCAACGCTCAAGCAGAAAGCGGTTCTCTTCCCTTGTCTCGATGAATGGGTTTTTGCCGTAGCGCGTCACCGGCAGAGGCTCGAAGAGTTCTACTTATTTCCCTTCTCCGAAGAAGAAACGATTGAACGCTTGCTTGATAAAAATTTGCTCTATAAAAAATGCGAAGCGCAAGGCATCCCGATTCCGCGAACGTGGTACGTTGGCGAACAATCGCCGGAAAGCATCGCCGATGAGATAGAATTTCCTTGCATCGTGAAACCGGCATTGCAACGCGAATTTACCAACGAATTCGGCGACAAGGTATTTCGCGCCGAAAGCCGCGAAGCTTTTTTGGAGTTATGCGAACACGCCGCCCATCATCCCTTACTGGCTCAAGAGATTGTCGGCGCAGGCGTTGACAGTTTCTACTCACTTTGCAGTTATATCGGGCGCGATGGCAAAGCGAAAGGCGTTTTTGTCGGGCGCAAACTGGAACAATACCCGCCCGATTTTGGTACTGCCTGTCTGGTGGATTCGCGCCACGTCGCCGAGATTGTCGAGCGCGGCGTTGCGGTCCTTAAGGAGTTCGGCTATCAGGGCATCAGTGAGGTCGAATTTATCTACGATGACCGCGACGGCGATTACAAATTGTTGGACATCAACACACGGGTCTGGAAATGGATCGGCTTGCCGATTCAGGCGGGCGTTGATTTGCCTTATCTGGCTTATGCCGATGCGGTAAACGGACAGGTCGAAGCGGCTCCGCGACAACGTGACGGCATCCGATGGACATATCTGAAAGACTATATCGCCCTGCGGCGGCAACGCGGCGTCTCTCCCGAATCGAAGTTGCTGCATCAGGACTGGGTGAATTTACTTACCAATAACACTGATTTGAATAGCGATGTGGTGGATGCTGTATTGTCGAGCGACGACCCCGCGCCGTTCGTGCAATTGATTGAAAGTCTATTTGAAGAACGGCAGTATTATTGTGCCTGTTAATCTACTATCAGGTGAGTTTTCTCTGGGTACGCACGCATCTTGCGTGCTGGTTTCAGCACACGAGAGAATTGCTTTTACCTAAATGATTTTATAGCTCAACTCATAGCACGCTGGAAGCGTGCGTACCCAGGATGAAAGAGGATAACGATGAAAAAAGTGAGATTTGGTTTCTGGATGCCGATATTTGGCGGCTGGCTTCGCAATGTTGAAGATGAACAGATGGCAGCGACCTTTGCCTATAACAAACGGCTCGCCCAACGCGCCGAGCAGATCGGCTACGACATTTCGTTGCTTGCAGAATTGAATTTGAATGACATCAAAGGCGCGACCGCCCCGGTGTTGGAATGCTGGACGACGGCGGCGGCTATCGCTTCGGTAACGGAGAAACTGGAATTGATGAATGCCATACGTCCCGGTTTCCGGCTTCCGGCAATTACCGCCAAGATGGCGGCGAACATTGACCACATTGCCGGTGGGCGTTTCAGCCTCAACATCGTTTCGGCGTGGTGGGAACAGGAGATGAAAGAGTACGGCGGCGCATGGGTAGCGCACGATGAGCGTTACAAACGCACCCGTGAATTTATCGAAGTGATGCGCGGAATGTGGACGGAAGATGAGTTCAATTACACGGGCAATTATTACAAAGTTGAAAACGCTCATCTCGCGCCGAAGCCGGTGAGCAAACCATTCCCGAAACTCTACGCGGGCGGCGAATCAGAAGAGGCAAAGCAGATGATTTCGACGCTTTGCGATGGCTATCTGATGCATGGCGACCCGGTGGCGAACATCAAGCCGAAGGTTGCCGATATGGAACGCCGCCGTCAGGAATTGAATTTTGAGCCAATGACCTACGGCATCGCCGCTTATGTGATTTGTCGAAAGAACGAACAGGAAGTCAAACAAGAGATAGACCGCATAACCACTGTCAAAGACGCGGCAGGGTATTTCGGCTTCAAGGATTTCACCACACAGAGCCAGCTTGAACGCGAATTGAGTTTGCGCGATTACAGCGTGTCAAACCGGGGGCTGAGAACCGGACTGACCGGCACACCGGAACAGATTGCCGAACGCATCATTGAATTTCGGGAAGCCGGCGTTGAGATACTGCTGATGCAGATGAGTCCAATGCTGGAAGAGATGGAACGCTTCGCCGAAGAGGTCATGCCACTGGTGAACTGAACCGCACTACAAAATCTGTAGAGCAACCACTCGCAGAAATCCGCATCCAATGTCGTTGTTGTTAGGAAAAAATCCTTTACGGCAAATACAGAGAGATGAGGAGATGAATCTTGAATTCATTGAAGGAGTGGTATGCCTACTTTACGCAAAATAGCTTTAAAAAAAGCGTCTCGGATTGCGACATTGAAGATGCTTTGACCGCAGATGAAAAACGCTGCATCGCAAAATCTATTGCCGCGTTTCAGTTGGGAGAGTATTCCGAAGGCAAAGGCTTATTGAAAGCGGCTGAAGCACACGCGCAAAAAATTGACAATCCTTATCTTGTGCCAATTACCCGGCTGTTTATCGCCGAAGAACAGAATCATGCCTTACTTCTAAGAGATTTCATGGTGCGCCATGAAATCAAGCTCATCAAAAAGAACTGGACAGACAAGGTATTCAGAAGATTACGGAAAAATGTCGGTTATGAATTGTCTATCACGGTTCTCATCACCGCAGAGATCATCTCGCTGGTTTACTACAAGGCTTTGCGCGGCTGCACCAATTCCCCTCTACTGCAAAGAATCTGCGGCAAAATTCTTGCTGACGAAACGGCTCACGTAAAGTATGAATCCGCCATGCTCAATGACATTCGACAACAGAAGACGGAGCGAAGGAAAATTCTGATTGGCTTTCTACATCGCTTTCTCTACTTTGGAACCTTGCTTGTCGTTTATTTGAGTCATAAAAGAGTCTTTCGCAAAGGCAGCTATCATTTCAGTCGTTATTGGTCAGCCTGCTGGGCAGAATTTTCAAACTGTTTTGCAATAAGCGAGGAGTCAGTTGTAAAGGTTTGAATATACTGCAAAGTCAGCTTGTGAGGATTTCAATGATTGCAAGAAATTGCGCGGCTTGAAAGGTTTTGAGTATGATTAAACAACAGAGGTTGTGAATCATGAAAAATGGCACGAAGAAACTGAAGCGCGAGATGGTCGGCGGAGAACCTTACGAGTATTATCCGATAACCAAACATATTGTTGTTGCTCCAGGTATTTGCGGTGGTCGTCCGACATTCAAATATACGCGCATTGATGTGCGCCATGCCTTAGGTTTACTCGCTGCCGGTCGCACAATCGAACAGGTAGCAATGGGCTATTCAGTTCCCGTAAAAGCCGTGCAAGAGGCTTTGGATTTAGCCTCAGACGCATTCGATCAGAAAGCCAAGACTCTATTAAAACAGGTATGATTGTTCTTGATGAGCAGTTGCAGGGATTAGATTTAGAAAAAGCTATCTCGCGCTGGTATCGTGGCGCAATCTTTCTCGTTAATGATTTACGTTTGCAAACGCTTATCAAGGATGATTCGATTCCGGCGCTATTGCGCCGTGCCAAAAAGTCTACCTTTATCACGATTAACTATTCTGATTTCTGGTTGCAGACTCAAGCCAGTTCCGCTTACTGCGTCGTCTGTTTTAAGTTGCTCACACGAGAGTTTACCGAGATTCCTTTTTTGCTGCGTCGCCTCCTTAGTCTGCCGGAGTTCAAAACCAAAAAGGCTCGTATGGGCAAAGTAATTTCTGTCACACACAGTCGCATAAAATACTATGAGAAGGACAAAAACCGGATTCACACGATCATGTGGCAATAATAATCTGTAACCCGCTTTGCCTTTCGCACGTCTCAGCAGTATAAAGTTTTCGCATTTGTTAAAAACATTTAGGAGCGTTGCATAATGAAGATAAGCGCGGTTTGGCGGCAGGGCTTTGCCGTACTGTTAGCAGTTCTTTCTGTCTTCCTTTATTTTCCCAAAACGCAAGCGCAGCAGAAAGCGGGTTATGACGCTAATTTGCTAAAAGGCTTGAAGTGGCGACAGATTGGACCCTATCGCGGCGGGCGCGTCACGGCGGTTGCCGGTGTGCCGTCGCTACCGAAGGTCTACTATTTCGGGGCGACGGGCGGCGGCGTCTGGAAGACCATGGACGGCGGCATCAACTGGGAGCCGGTTTCTGATGGTTTCTTCAAGACCGGCTCCGTCGGCGGCATCGGCGTTTCGGAATCTGATCCCAATATCCTCTATGTCGGCATGGGCGAAGCGCCGATACGCGGCAATGTGTCGCACGGCGACGGCGTTTATAAATCTACCGACGCCGGCAAGACCTGGAAGCACATCGGCTTGGACGACACGCGACAAATCAGCCGCGTCCGCGTGCATCCGAAGAATCCCGACATCGTTTATGTGGCGGCGCTCGGTCACGTCTGGGGAGCGAACGAACAGCGCGGCGTTTTCAAAACCACCGATGGCGGCAAGACGTGGAAGAAGAGTCTCTTCAAAAGCAATAAAGCCGGGGCGAGCGATTTGATTCTCGACCCGTCGAATCCGAATGTCTTATACGCCGGAATATGGGAAGTCTATCGCAAGCCTTGGACATTGGAGAGCGGCGGTGCGGATGGCGGCATCCACAAATCAACCGATGGCGGCGAGACGTGGACAGACCTGACGAAGAATCCGGGACTGCCGAAAGGGATGGTCGGCAAAATCGGCATCACCGTTTCGGCGGTCAACCCTGACCGTTTGTGGGCAATCGTTGAAGCCGATGAGGGCGGCGTCTTTCGCTCCGACAACGGCGGCAAAACGTGGACGAAGGTAAACGAGTCGCGTAATCTGCGGCAACGCGCCTGGTACTATACGCGCATCTATGCCGACCCGCAGGTTCTCGATACCGTCTACGTCCTGAACACTGGTTTTTATAAATCCATTGACGGCGGGCGCACATACTCCGGCATCAGCGTACCGCATGGCGACAATCACGATTTATGGATTGCGCCGGACGATGCGAACCGCATGATTAACAGCAACGATGGCGGCGCGAATGTCTCTCTGGATGGCGGCAGAACATGGACGGAACAAGACCAACCGACGGCGCAATTCTATCGCGTCACCACCGACAACGATTTCCCTTACCACGTCTACGGCGCACAACAGGACAACTCGACGGTAAAAATTGCCAGCCGCACCAGCGATTTCGGCATTGATAAAGATGCGTGGTATGACATCGGCGGCGGCGAAAGCGGCTGGATTGCGCCAAGTCCGAAAGATTCCAACATCGTCTTTGCCGGTTCTTACGGCGGCTTTATGACGCGGTACAATCACCGTACCAAGCAACAACGCGACATCAACCCCTATCCCGAAAATCCAATGGGAGACGGGACGAGCGAGTTGAAATATCGGTTTCAATGGAACTTCCCGATTGTCTTTTCGCCGCATGACCCGAATGTGCTGTATGCAGCGAGCAATGTTTTGCATAAGACCACTAACGAAGGGCATAGTTGGGAAGACATCAGCCGCGATTTAACGCGCAACGATAAATCGAAACAGATTTCTTCGGGCGGACCGATTACCAAAGACAACACCAGCGTCGAGTATTACGACACCATCTTTACAGTTATGGAATCGCCGGTGCAGAAAGATTTAATCTGGGTCGGCACGGATGACGGCTTGGTGCAACTTACCCGCGATGGCGGCAAGAACTGGCAGAACGTCACGCCACCGAAGAGCCTGATGCCGGAATGGATACAGATTAATTCCCTCGATGCCTCGTCGTTCGATGCGGGAACCTGTTATGTAGCCGGAACGATGTACAAATGGGACGATTATAAACCGTATTTGTACAAAACAACCGATTACGGCAAGACGTGGAAGAAGATTACCGATGGCATCGCCAACGATGCCTTTACGCGAGTTATCCGCGAAGACCCGAATAAAAAAGGCTTGCTTTATGCCGGAACCGAAACCGGGATGTATGTGTCGTTCGATGACGGCGACAACTGGCAATCGCTACAACTGAATATGCCAGCCGTGCCGATTACTGATCTGGCGGTACACAAGCGCGAAATGGATTTGGTAGCGGCAACGCAGGGGCGGTCATTCTACATTCTTGATGACCTTGCCGTATTGCATCAGATGGCGGATGCGGCGAAGGCTGACATTCACCTTTTCAAACCGGAAGCGTCATACCGGATGCAGGGCGGCGGCGGGTTTACGCCACCGAATGCAACAGTCGGCGAGAATCCGCCCAATGGCTCGGTGATTTACTACCACCTGAAGAATAAGCCGACTGATGTGAGCCTTGAAATCACCGATGCGGCGGGCAAGATGATCAAGAAATTCACTAACAAAGCGACACCGGGCGCAGGAGCGCCACAACCGGCGGGCGATGACGGTGGCTTCTTCTTCGGTGGCGGCGGTTCGTCACGCGCCCCGGCAGAGCAAGGCATGAATCGCTTTATCTGGGATATGCGTTATGCGGATGCGACACGCTTTCCGGGCTTGATTATGTGGGCTGGCTCAACGACCGGACCGAAAGCCGTACCGGGAAGCTATCAGGTGAAGCTGACGGTTGACGGCAAGACGCAGACGCAGACCTTTGAGATTAAGAAAGACCCGCGCAGCGAAGCCAGTCAGGAAGATGTGCAGAAGCAATTCGATTTCCTCACCAAAGTTCGGGATAAAGTGACCGAAACGCACGAAGCTATCCTGCAAATCCGCGATGCCCGTAAACAGATTGATGATGTAGTAGCACGCACCAAAGACCAGCAAGGCGGCAAAGCGATTGCCGACGCCGGAAAAGCGTTGAATGACAAGATGAAGGTGATAGAAGAGGCGCTTTATCAAACGAAGAATCAGAGCGGTCAAGACCCGTTGAACTATCCGATTCGTTTGAATAATAAACTGGCGGCTTTAACGGGTGTCGCCGCAAGCGCCGACTTCGCGCCAACGGCGCAAGCCGTAGCCGTTTATAATGACATTGCGGGAAAGATAGACGCGCAGTTACAGAAGTTGCGGCAAATCATGACCACGGATATTCCGGCATTCAATAAACTGGTCAGAGAGCAGGAAGTCCCGGCTGTAACCATAAAGACGAAAGGAGTAGCTAACCAGTAGATTGAAATTTGATTAAGCAATTTCCCAGGGAGCGTTGCTTCTCAGTATAGAGACTTTATTAATCTCAATGCTGAGAGATAACGCTCCTTTTTATTTATTTTTTCACACTTTGTGCAGTTTCATCTGTTAAACAATTTTTAATTACTATATAATACTCTCTTACAAGTACATATTCTGTACATATTATTATAGACGGAAGAGGTGACATGAGTAGTAATTCAAAAATTGAATGGACAGATGCGACCTGGAATCCTGTTCGGGGATGTAAAAAAATCAGTCCTGGATGCGCTCATTGCTACGCAGAAACTTTTGCTGAGAGATTTCGAGGTGTGCCGGGTCATCCATATGAACAGGGGTTTGATTTGAAACTTGTTCCAGAAAAGCTGACAGATCCTCTACGGTGGCAAACTTCTAAAATGATTTTTGTGAACTCAATGAGCGATCTATTCCATGATGAAGTGCCTGACGACTACATAGTTACGGTAGTCAAAGTAATGGAGGTTGCCAATTGGCACACCTATCAAGTTTTGACAAAACGCTCAGAACGTATGCGAAATTTACTAAACACGAAACTTAAATTTGCCGCATCTGCTTCCCATATCTGGTGGGGAGTGAGCGTAGAAAATAAAAAGCACGGAGTTCCTAGAATTGGGCATTTGCTTAATAGTCAGGCAGAAATCAAATTTTTATCAATTGAACCTTTGTTGGAATTTTTGGGTCCTTTACCACTAAGCGACATTGATTGGGTTATTGTTGGCGGAGAAAGCGGAGCAGGAGCAAGACCAATACAGCCTGAATGGGTTATAGACCTTCGCGACCAATGTAAAATGGCAGGCACTCCGTTTTTCTTCAAGCAATGGGGGGGCCCAAACAAGAAAGTCAAGGGACGTTTGCTTGACAACAGAACCCATGATGAATTCCCTAACCAACCCCAAAATGCTGTGTTAGAAACTGGTAAACGCCAGGAATTAATAAGGAAATTTGAGAGTGCTTATATCAAGGGAGTGTGAAGATGAGTGAACGTGAACTTTATACAGAACGCGAACAAACATTAGTTAAGCATTACATTCTTCAGCACTACCTGGAACGCTTTGCACATATTATTGGGTCTACTTGGAGCGGCATTACCTATATTGATTGTTTTTCAGGTCCTTGGAAAGCCCGTTCGGAAGATTTGAAAGATACTTCTTTTTCTATTGCTTTAGAAGAACTTTTGAAAGCTAGAGACACGCATAAAAAGAAGGGCAAATTACTACAGATCAGGTGTTTCTTTTTGGAAAAGTCCACTACGGCTTATGCTAAATTAAAGAAATTTGCCAAGGATATAAATGACGCAGAAATTCAGACTAAAAATGACATCTTAGAAAATTCTATCAGTGATATAATTGATTTCATTAATAAGAGTACTCTCTCTTTTCCTTTTATATTTATTGATCCCACTGGTTGGACAGGCTTTGCGATGGATGTCATACAGCCTTTGTTGCAATTAAATCAAGGTGAGGTGCTTATTAATTTTATGACCAGCCATATAAGCCGGTTTATAGACTCGCCGGAAACTCAGACAAAAGAGAGTTTTGAAAGACTCTTTGGTTCTGCAAATTTTAAAGACAAAATTCAAGGTCTGGCGCAAGAAGCTAGAGAAGAAGCCATGGTGGCAGAGTATTCAAAAAATGTAAAAAATGTAGGTAATTTTAATTATGTTTGCTCCGCGATAATTCTGCATCCTAACATGGATCGGACTCACTTTCACCTTATTTATGCTACTCGACATCCAAAAGGTGTAGAAGTATTCAAAGACACAGAAAAGCGAGCAATGAAACTGATGGAAGAAGCGCGTGCAAATGCTCAACAACGTAAGCGCACAGAGAAGACGAAACAAGGCGAATTATTTGGCGGTGAAGTGCTGCACAATCCCACTTACTATGATGCACTTCGAGAACGGTATCTCTCCAAGTCCAAAGCCATCGTTTTAGAGATTTTACAATCTCGGCTTCGAGTTCCTTACGATGATATTTGGGCAGAAGCTCTTTCTGTGCAATTGACTTGGGAAAGTGATCTGAAAGAATGGATAAAAGAGTGGATGGAAAATGGGAATTTAAAAATCGCAGGGCTGGGAAAAAGAAAAAGAGTCCCTCAACGAGGGCAAAATCATATTTTGATTTGGCAATAATTTATTTCAAAAAAGATATTCCGCCGGACAGATTGATGCGGAGTTACAGAAGTTACGGCAAATCATGACGACCGATATTCCGGCGTTCAATAAACTGGTCAGAGAACAGGAAGTCCCGGCGGTGACCATAAAGGCGAAAGCTAATAATCAGTGAGTAACAAATAAAGGGAGGTTGAGCAGACAAGTACCATGCTGCCGATTTGCTCAACCTTCTCTCGTTCTCAGATAAACGGATAGAATGCCGGAAGAATCAGGCTTTTGCCCGTGAGCGTTTCAGCTTTGGCTGCATAACTTGTCCGCCCAAGTGCGCCAACAAAATGGCGCGGTCAAAAGCAGCAAGCGAAGTGGGAATGGCTTTTTCCAGCGCGTCCAATATCAAGGATGAGCGCTCAATCTCACGCACAGCCGCGAACGCGGCGAAGATCAATTCGGGAGCGCCCCACTCTGGCAGTTTCGTGCTGGCGCTTTTCGCCAGGGTAATGGGTTCATCTCCATAAGCGAGCATATGAATCACCGGAAATCTGTCGCTTACAATGCTGTACATCCCTTTCAGGCTCAATGGCTCTTTTGAAAGCGCCATGACGCGCCTGCCAATCAACTCAGCAAGCAACAAGGCACGCAAAATCCCCTCGCTGCTTAATCGTAAATAAGATAACCGCAAGGTTGGCGCTAAAGTCAGCAGCAAATCATCAAAATCATCCCGACGCTTCTTTCGTTGCGGTTCATCAATGCCCATAATTGCGGCGGTGCGGCGCATAAAATCACGTAAGGCTTGCGGGTCTTTTGCTTCGCTTTCCAGCAGTGACGAGAAACTAACCTTGCCTAAAGACTGCGAACATCTGTCCCGAAACGCTTCTTCTCTTTGCAGTACAGATTGGGCATTTTCAGATGCGTGCAGCGGCACAGGCTTCATATGAGAATAGGTGCATTCCAGTAAGTCGCTCTCATAAACCGCTTCTGCAACTGCTGTATAAGTGCCATGCACTTGACCGGGTTGGGCGGGCAACAGCATTCGCAAGGGACAAAGATAATGTGGACTGACAGCAATAGCATCGCCAATTCTGGTTAGCGAGTTGAAAGGAAATAGTCGGCAAACGGCTGGCTTCAAGGCTTTTCCATATTGCTTTTCAACCCGACAGGTAAGGTCTGGTTCCAGCAAATAGCAGGCATTGGCAGGCGAAGAGAAGTATACAAAATCTCCATTTCTTGAAGATGCCATCGTTGTAATTGCCGGATATAGCTGAACCAGTTTGGGCAATTCTTTTCTTAAACTGCCGCCCAGCCCTTGCCCTCGACAGCAGAGCGCTGTACATTCGGCGCAGACGTAGTGCAACACGCCATCGGGAAATGCCATGTAGAGTTTTATTGAAGTCGTCTGCATTACTTCCGGCTCTTATAAGACAATTCAACTGCTATTTAGATCGGTTTTCAATTTGCTGTACGAATCATTTGGAGTGCAGTAACAAGTTACCGCACTCCAAACCGGACGTGCAATTGACATCTGACCTAATCACGCAATTGCTTTGGCAATTGTGACAAAAATCTCGCGGTTCGCCAGATGCAGTCGCCAAGTTGAAATGGCAGACGCGGCAGATTGTTGAAAGCGCCATTTATATCTACGGTGGCTTCAATCGGATTGGGCCAACGCAAACGAAGCGCGGTAAATAGATTTTTGGGATAGCGCAAGTATGTCTTCATCGGAGCACGCAAACCTTGAGCGACCTGATAAGTTGCCCAGTCTTTCCTGACCGTAGGTATCAGCCATTTCGGAAGATTATTTGCCCGCCGCTCTACCGGCGTGCCTTCTACATCTACGCCAAGCATTTGATGGGCAAGTCCAATGGCGCAGGCAGCCCAATCTGATTTCTTTTTATCGCCGCGCAGAAAATAATCCCAATCAAAATTTGCTGGCTTTGCTTCGAGAGTCGCGGCAATATCGCAAAGCCACAACGGTCGCCATGCTCCATGCTTCAATGTGTGGATACAGAGCAGTCGCAGATGATCTTCATGGGAAAACACCTGGGCGGCTATATCATCTATCGTCATAGACTGCGCCCGTTTGTATACTTCATCCAAATCAAGGTCATTGAGTTCGCTAATGCCTTTGTGTAAATCTATTTCATCTTCTGCAAAGCCTGCCTCTTTTAAGGCGCGAGCTACTTTAGAATAATTATCAGGTTTAACGTAAAGGTCTATGTCACCGTAAGCACGCAAGCCTGATTCAGGATAATACCGCGCTACTGCCAAGCCTTTACCTAGCAGCGGTTCCACCTGAACGGCACGATTGAGGGCGACCGCTTTCTTGAGGTTTAACTCGAAGAGACCGGCTTGCAGCGAATTGAAGCGGTAAACATTTTGTAGTTGCAAAGCTGCCGGTGTAGAGCGGAGTTCGCTGTGGCGAATTTTCCACCATGCTAAAGCGCCGCATCCTGCTTCGATCAATCTCTCAGTAATGAGTGATAAGTCGGAAGCAGAGAGTGACAATGCAGGAGGTGAACTGCGCCATGCTCCTTTAAGCACTTCGACAAGCAAATCGGCGCGTTTACTGGATTCTTGATTATCAGAGTTGCCTGTTGCCATGCGATGTACGCTATGAAGTATTTACTGGAAAGCGAGAGGATAGCAACTGCTTTGCGGCTCACGACAAATCTGGGTGAAGTATATCTGCTCGCTCCCTATGAGCGATTCATGCAAGAGATTTTTTTGATTTTGAAGGTCGTTTCAAAATTGAACTATCAATCCGCGAGCCTATATAGCCGAGCAATACGACGCGTTCAAACCCTAAAAGTGAAGCCGGTATGGTTTTCTCCAGCGATTCCAGTATACGCTTTGACTTTTGCATTTCGCGCAGAGCAGAAAAAAAGGCGAAGGTCATTTCAGGGGTAATTGCCTCCGGGGCTTTCAGGCTCATGCTTTTAGCCAGTTCAACAGGTTCATCGCCATGAGCCAGCAAAGTGATAAGCTGCCATTTGTCACTTAATATGCTGTACGCTCCCTTCAGACTCAATGGCTCTCTGGAAATTGACAGCACTCGT
>Ga0187894_10005606_pt1 | contig 12712 bp, 7 predicted proteins | sample GBC1701081metaG_FD_136650 | JGI IMG/M metagenome (GOLD analysis project Ga0187894, IMG submission 136650) | White microbial mat communities from a lava cave in the Kipuka Kanohina Cave System on the Island of Hawaii, USA - GBC170108-1 metaG ... | reverse complement strand
TCAGAGAGGGGGCGACGGGGCGACGGGGCGACGGGGCGAAAGACAATCCGCAATCATCCACAAGCAAGGGCCGCAATCCGCAATCAAAGGGCTGGGATGTGAAGTCGTTGTTGAAGACGATGGTGATGAGCGCGACTTATCGCCAGTCATCAAAAATCACTCCACAGTCGCAACAGCCTGATCCCGACAACCGGTTGCTGGCGCGTGGGCCGCGTTTCAGACTCCCGGCGGAAATGATTCGCGACCAGGCGCTCTTCGTTTCCGGATTATTGGTCGAAAAACTCGGCGGGCCTTCGGTCAAACCTTATCAACCTGATGGGTTGTATAAAGACATGGTCTATACCGATCAGACTAGTTACGAGCGTGACCAGGGCGAGGGTCTATGGCGACGCAGTCTTTACACCTTTTGGAAGCGCACGGTGTTGTCGCCGACGATGCAAGTGTTTGACGCATCGGCGCGCGAATACTGTACGGTTCGAGACACACGGACCAACACCCCGCTGCAATCGCTAAACCTGATGAACGACGTCACCTACGTCGAGGCGGCGCGCCTGTTGGCTCAGAGAATGCTGCGCGAAGGCGGCGCAACGCCGCAGGCGCGCGTCGCGTGGGCGTTTCTCGTGGCGGCGTCGCGGCGGCCGAGCGAAAGCGAATTGCAGGTCTTGTTGAAAAATTTGAGCTGGCAGAAGGATTATTTCGACCGCTATCCGGGGGAAGCGACAAGGCTATTATCAATCGGCGAGAAACGGGATGAAGCGAAACTTGATGAGGCGGAACTGGCGGCGTATTCCGCGATTGCGAGTTTGATCCTGAATCTGGATGAAATGATTACAAAGCAGTGAGCGGAAGGAACCGCGGATTTTACGATGCGACGGATCGATGCGGATCCGTCACACTCCGTAGCATCTGTTCAATCCATGATTTCTTCTGGGGTTTCTTCTGGTTCAATTTCAATGGGGGGGGGTACATGAATCCACTCGAAGAACAAAAATTGATGATGACGCGCAGGCATTTCTTCGGCCTGTGCAGCCTGGGCCTCGGCTCCGCCGCGCTCGCTTCGCTGCTTGGAGAAAGCGGATTTGCGCAAGGCGGCGGCGCAAAGTCAGGCCTGCCGGACTTGCCGCATTTCGCCCCGAAAGCGAAACGCGTGATTTATTTATACCAGTCCGGCGGCCCTTCGCAACTCGACCTCTTCGATCATAAACCACAGCTTGAAAAACTGCGCGGGCAGCACCTGCCCGAATCGATCCGTATGGGGCAACCGTTGGGCCAATCGACCGCGTATGAATCCCTGCTGACTGCGCCTTCGGCGTACAAATTCGCGCGGCACGGTAAATCCGGCGCGTGGTTGAGCGAGCTGTTGCCACACACCGCGAAGATCGTTGACGAAATCAGCTTCATCAAATCAATGCATACGGAGCAGATCGCCCACGACCCGGCGATCACCTTCTCGCTCACCGGATTCCAGCTTGCGGGAAGACCGAGTCTCGGCTCATGGATCGCTTACGGCCTGGGCAGTGAGAATAGAGACTTGCCTGCGTTCATCGTGATGATCTCTACTGGGCGAGCGCTTGGCCAGCCGCTCTACAACCGGCTCTGGGGAACCGGCTTTCTGTCTTCGCGTTACCAGGGCGTGACGTTTCACAACGGCCCCGACCCCGTGCTTTACCTGTCGAATCCGCCGGGCGTAAGCAAAGAAGTTCGCCGCCGCTTCCTCGACGACCTGGCCGAGTTGAATCAGATCAACGCGCGAGAGTATGGCGACCCTGAAATTCTGTCGCGCGTGGCGCAGTATGAGATGGCGTACCGAATGCAGTCTTCGGTTCCCGAACTGACCGATCTGTCGAAAGAATCTGAAAAGACGTTCGAGCGTTATGGCCCCGGCGCGCGGGAGCCGGGCACGTTCGCGTTCAATTGCATTCTGGCGCGGCGGTTGGCCGAACGCGGAGTCCGTTTCATTCAACTCTTCCATCGCGGCTGGGATCAGCATCTGAATTTGTCGATAGACATCCCGAAACAGGCCCAGGACACTGATCAGCCTTCCGCCGCTCTGATTATGGATTTGAAAGAGCGAGGGATGCTCGACGACACGCTGGTCATCTGGGGCGGAGAATTCGGTCGCACCGTTTATTCTCAAGGCAAGCTGACCGATACCAATTACGGGCGCGATCATCACGGGCGCTGTTTTACGGTCTGGCTTGCCGGCGGGGGAATCAACCCGGGAATCACAATTGGCGAGACGGACGATTTTGGCTTTAACATCACGAGCGATCCCATGCATGCCCACGACTTAAACGCGACGATCCTACATTGTTTGGGCATCGATCACACTCGGCTGACCTACAAATTCCAGGGTAGGAATTTTCGGTTGACGGACGTAGAAGGAAATATTGTGAAGCGGATTCTCTCATAACCCAAACTTTTGCGCGAAAGGCGCTCCTTCTTTGTCGCGGCAGCGACGCTTGATCTTAGCCGCGCGCTTTAACGCACGGTAGCGTCTGTTCGCCGCACGTTTTCACAAGAGGTTGATGAAATGACTAAAAGATTGTCCGTCATCGGCGGCATGTTGTCTCTGATTGCGCTGGCGACGATTGTACTGGTCGCCGGTTCCGCAACTTCCGACCCTGAGCATTGGCCGCAGTGGCGGGGGCCTTTCTTCAACGGTGTGGCGAAAGGCTCAGCCCCGCCGGTCGAATTCAGCGACACGAAAAATATAAAGAAAAATATAAAGTGGAAGACCGCGATTCCGGGCAGAGGTTTTTCGACGCCGGTGATCTGGGGCGACCGGATATTTCTCACTACGGCCGTGCCTACTGGCAAGATCACTAAAATCCCGCTGTTGGAGGATATCGGTGATGGTGGAGGAGTGGGCAGAGGCGAAGAGCATAAGTTCGTCGTGATGTGTCTGGACAAGAACACCGGCAAGACCTTGTGGGAGCAAGTGGCCAAGGTCGCCACGCCGCATGAAGGCTATCAACGCGAATACGGCAGCTTTGCCTCGAACTCGCCAGCGACTGACGGCCGCTATCTTTACGCCTCATTCGGGTCACGCGGAATCTACTGCTACGACCTCGACGGAAAGCTTATCTGGGAGAAAGACCTCGGTGTTCGGATGAAGATACGAGTTCAACTCGGTGAGGGCGCGACCCCGGCGCTTCACGGCAATCTGTTGATCCATCCCTACGATCAGCAGGGCGGATCGTTCGTCGTCGCGCTCGACAAGCGCAACGGCAAGGAGGTATGGCGCGTGGGTCGCGACGAGGAGAGTTCGTGGTCAACGCCGCTGATCGCGGACTTCAAGGGGAAGAAGCAGGTGGTCATCAGCGCGACCAAAAAAGTGCGGGCCTACGATTCTGAAGACGGCAAACTGATCTGGGAGTGCGCTGGGTTGGGCATGGCCGTGATTCCACACCCGGCGCAGCAAAACGACTTCGTGCTCGTCATGAGTGGTGACCCAACACCCAAGCTGATGGCGATCCGGCTAGGACGCGAAGGCGATCTGACGGGCAGCGACGCTATTCTCTGGACCCAGACGCGAGGGATACCCTCGACAACTTCCCCCGTGCTGCACGACAACAAATTCTACGCGCTGACCGACAACGGCATGCTCAGTTGCTTCAACGCCACGACGGGCAAACCTTACTACCACCGGCGGCGTTTGCGGGAACCGGATAATTTCATAGCCTCACCGGTGGCGGCCGGAGGCAACCTCTACCTGGTGAGCGTGAGCGGCGTGGTCACCGTCATCAAGCTGGGCGAGAAGTTCGAAGTCGTGGCGACCAACACGCTCGAGGATCACGAGTTCGTGGCGTCACCCGCCGTCGCCGAAGGCGAGTTGTTTTTGCGGAGCAAGACCCACCTCTTTTGCGTCAGCGACGGCAAGACAGAATAGCGAGGAGCAAGATGTTTCGTCGCCCAAGTTGGGAGGGACGGCCGCGGCTTTCGGAGCGCCATCCGGCTACTTGACCAATTATCCACCACAATATACTACGGTTCCGCATCTCATCGCGGCAGACGTAGACCTCCGCCGATCAATTCAATTCCGACCGCTGACTAGGGCGGTTATCAAATGCGTGTGCGGATCAGTATCACGAGCGGTAGCGAGCGTGACTCATCAGGAAGCACGCTCGCTACCGCTCGTGGTACTGATCCAGCGAGCCTTCCCGTACACGCAATCGCAAACTGGTCTAAGGAGGCAAGTCTGAACACCCGACTGACTCACGGAGAATCAATGCAAACAAGACGACTCGGAAACAGTGATCTTTACATCACCCCACTCGGCGGCGGCGGCGGGGATTGGGGCGGGGCCGGCTGGCCATCCTCGTCGAGGCGCCAGGACGACGACGCCTCGATCTCCGCGATTCACGCGGCGCTCGACGCCGGGATGAATTGGGTTGACACGGCCGCCGTCTACGGCCGCGGCCATTCGGAAGAGGTCGTGGCGAAGGCGCTCGAAGGCCGCGCGAACAGGCCGTATGTGTTCACAAAGTGCGGCCGGGTATGGGGCGAGAGCCGCCAGATCAGCGGATCGCTCAAGGCCGATTCGGTCCGCCGCGAATGCGAGGCCAGTTTGCGGCGGCTGAAGGTCGACGTGATCGATCTTTATCAAATCCACTTGCCCGAACCCGACGAGGAGGTGGAAGAAGGCTGGGCGACGCTCGCCCGCCTGAAAGAAGAAGGGAAGGTCCGCTGGATCGGCGTGTCGAATTTCAACCTCGATCAGTTGAAGCGCGCGCAAGCCGTCGCCCCAGCCGCCTCATCGCAACCGCCGTATTCGCTGATCGACCGCGAAGTCGAGGAGGACGTCCTGCCTTATTGCGCCGAACAGAACATCGGCGTGATCGCCTACTCGCCGATGGGTTCGGGGCTGTTGACCGGAACGATGACTCGCGAAAGAATAGCCGGCCTGCCCGAGGACGATTGGCGCCACGGCGGCCCGCAGTTCGAGGAGCCGCTGGTCACACGCAGCCTGAAGATCGCGGACAAGCTGAAGGAGATCGCCGCCCGCCACGGCCGCGGCGCCGGCGAGGCCGCCATCGCGTGGGTTTTGCGAAACAGTGTGGTAACGGGCGCGATCGTCGGCGTGCGGAGTCCGGAGCATGTCGCCGGCGTCATCGGCGCGATGGATTTCCGGCTGAGCGAGGACGAGGTCAATGAGATTGAGGCGTTCGTTCAACGCCTCGGTTGAGAGGTGAGCGACTTGAAAGAACCGGTTGAAAAGGTCGTGGAAGTGAAGGCGGTCGCGCCGCCCATCCCCAATTCGTTCTGGGACTATCTGCGCTCGTTCGGTCCCGGCATCATCATCGTGCTGACATGGTTCGGCGCGGGCGATGTCGTTGATATGGCCGTCGCAGGCGCGAACTACGGTTATGCGCTGATGTGGGTGCTGGTGATAGCGATCCTGATGCGATTCCTGTTCGTCTCGCTTATTGCGCGGTATCAATTGTGCAACCCGCACGGCGAAGGCGTTCTGGACGGCTTGGCGCGGCTGCATCGTTGGTATGCGCCCGTGCTGTTCGTCGCGACCATCGTGATGGGACATGTGTACGAAGGTTACATGATGGTCGGCGCGGGCGAAGTCTGTCGCAATTTATTTGGCGTGGGGCAAACGTGGCAATGGGCGTTGTTGTGCAGCGGCGTTGCGCTGTTGCTGGTGTTTCAGCCTTCGTATAACCGTTTGGAATGGGTCTTCAAATTCTTTTTAGGGTTGCTGGCGATTTCGTTTATTGGCTCGGCATTGTGGGTCGGATGCGATATCAAAGGTTTGGCGCAAGGGTTGTATCGCATCGGGCTGCCTGATCAGCGCGGACAGTTCAATCCAATGTTGGTTGCGGTGGCGATGATTGGCGCGGTCGGCGGGTCGTTGATGAATCTCGCATACCCCTACTTTCTGGAAGCCAAAGGCTGGCGCGGGCCGCAATATCGTCGCGTGCAGTTTTACGATTTTCTGCTGGCAATCGTGGCGATGATCGCGCTCAATCTAGCCGTGTGGACATTGGGCGCGGAAGTGCTCTATCCCGACAAACAAATCAAGACGCTGGATGATCTGCCGCACTTGCTGAGCGCGCTGCTGGGACGAAGCGGCGGCGTGCTATTTTATCTGGGCATTTTTGCGGCGGTGTACACTTCAGTGCTGGGAGTCGCCGCAGGTCTGGCGTTTATGGGCAGCCATGCTTACCTGCGCTGGCAAGCCGGAACGGCGCCGATTAAAACCGATTATCGACAGAGCCCGTTGTATCGTTGGATTGCGGCCTGGTGCCTGGTTTCGCCGCTGGTTTGGACGATTCCAGGCATGCCGGATTTCATTACGCTGACGTTGATCGCCAACAGCGCCCAGGTCGTGTTGTTACCGCTGTTGGCAGGCGGGTTGTGGCGCCTTACCAGCAGCGCGCGCTTCATTGGCGAAAAGTATCGCAATAGTTGGTGGGAGAATGTGGTGATGGGGCTGTTATTCGTGTTGGCGATATATGGCGCAATCAATTCGATCCGCTCCATTGCCCAGTTTCTACAGTAAGGAAAATGGATCAGTGAGTTCTGCTATTGTCCTCAGCATGTACTAGCCTCGATAGACGGCGTAGAGCATTTCTCCTCCACCAAGACACATTGTCCAAGCTGTCTGACTCGACTTCGAGCCGATCCTGTGGGTATTGCATCACCTTCCTACGGAGAATTGCTGGTAGTTGACCGTGTCCGGCTTTGGTTTGCGCACGCCTCAGTTAAATCTTCGTTTTAGTAGTCCCCAGTACACAAATAACGCAACAACGCAGAGCAAAAGCATCGAAGTTAGACTCTTTGATCGTTGCGGTGAAGCGATGTCCGTCTCATTTTTCGCTTTAATATCCAACAAAAAATGTACTCGACACCGAGTACGTCAATGCTTATACTGTTACTTCAATTAACACAGACGTCTTTCATCCGAAGTATCGAAGTTAGACTCTTTGATCGTTACGGTGAAGCGATGCCCACCCCAGCTCCTACTTTAATATCTAACAAAAACGTGCTCGGTCTCGAGTACGTTAATGCCTATATTATTACTTCAATTAACACAGACGCCTTTCATTCGGCACGGTCTCATTTTCCACACGCCAGCGGCGATTTCCATAGGAGAGAAACCAATGCGTTTTGTTAAAAGCCCAATCTGTGTTTTTTCAAGGCGACACGGCGCCGCGCGTCGATTAGTCCAAACAGCGGCAATGTGGTTTACCATCTTGTTCTGCGCCGTTACCGCCGCCAGGGCGCAGACGAACAGCGCCGAAATCATCGGCGCCGTCAAAGATTCGTCAGGCGGAGTATTGCCTGGCGTAATCATCGTCGCGGAATGCCAGGCCATCGGATTCAGGCTCGAAAGAGTTACTGACGACTCAGGAAAATTCCTGTTGCTGGCGTTACCGGTCGGCGAATATAACATTTCCGCCCACCGCGAAGGTTTCAAAAGATACAGCCAGAAAGGGCTCGTACTTCAAATCGGCCAGGTACTGAGACTAGAGCTAACTCTTCAGTCAGGCGACATAACTGAGGAAATAAGTATTACGGCCAGCGAATCGTCATTACAGACGACTTCCGCCGAGGTCAGCGACGTCATCGAGCATAAGCAAATTGTCGAACTGCCCTTGAACGGCCGGCAGTTCCTGCAACTCGCGCTCCTCAGCGAGGGAGTGATTAAACCGCCCGACGGGACCCGCGGCGCGGCCATGCAGCAAGCGGGCGACCTGGTCAACGTGGCCGGCCAGCGTAGCGGCCATAACATTTATATGCTCGACGGCGTCAAGATCACTGACGAGTACTTCAATAACATGGTCGTTAGCCCGTCGGTGGACGCGATTCGGGAATTCAAAATCCAAAAATCGATGTATTCGCCCGAGTTCGGCGGCAAAGCTTCCGCCTTGATCCATATCGCTACCAAGTCCGGTACTAATGAGTATCACGGCAGCCTCTTCGAATTTCTGAGGAACGACGCCTTCGACGCAAAGAACTTCTTCGATGACCCGCGCAAACCCATTCCGCCTTTCCAACAAAATCAATTCGGCGGTTCGCTCGGCGGCCCGGTCTCCATCCCGAACGTTTACGAAGGGAAGAATCGGAGCTTTTTCTTTGTGAATTACGAAGGCCAACGGATTCGCAAATCCGTCACTAAAACTTTTTCAGTCCCGACCGCCGCCGTGCGCGCAGGCGACTTTTCCGGCTTAGCCCCGATCTACGATCCGATGACCATCGCGGCGGACGGAAGGCGCTCAGCATTCGCCGATAACAGGATTCCGACCGACCGGCTTGATCCCATTGCCGTGGCGCTTCTTTCCAAAATCCCGCTGCCTAACCAGCTGGGGAATGTCCAGAACCTGATTACGGCGCTCAAAGAGACCACCAATGTCGACCAGTTCAATTTGAGGCTCGACCATCAATTGACGAGCAGAGATCAAATCTTCGGCCGCCTGACTACTTACCGCGCGCGGGCGCTCCAGCCCTACGGCGCCAGCCAACTCAACGAGAGCCTGGTCCCCGGCTTCGGGCGAGAGTTGACGACTAGAACCAATAATGTCGCTTTGAGTCATACTCACACGTTTACCAACAATGTATTGAACGAATTTCGCTTCGGTTGGTTGAGCTCGTCCGGAGGGCAGGCCAGTCTTAATCAAGGAGTGGACTTCGCTTCTTCCGCCGGGCTGCAGGGAGTCACGAAAGACCCGCGTGATGTAGGCCATCCTCAAGTTACGTTTGGCGGGCTTTACAGCGCCGTCGGCGATCCCGTCAACATGATTACTCGTAACAATCAAAGTTACGAGTTCTTTGATAATGTGCTGATCCAACGCGGCGCGCATAAGATCAAATTCGGAGGCTACTTTTTCCATTTGAAGTTCAGGCCCTCCAACCCGGAAGCGGCGCGAGGCGTTTTGGCTTTCACAAGTCGCTGGACATCGTCGCGGGCCGGCTTGACGGATGGTAACGCTTTCGCCGATTTCCTTCTCGGCGCGCCTTCGGCGGCCCAGGTCGGCATCGGTCGCGGGGACGAAGACGCGCGAACGAACTGGCTGCATGTTTATGGACAGGACGATTGGGAGGCGCCGCTCGGACTGACTGTTAACGTCGGTCTGCGCTACGAGATCAATCAACACATGCGGGCAGTCGATAATCGCCTCTCGGCAATCGATCCGACCGTGCCGGGCGGGCGTTTCGTGATCGCGAGCGACAGCGACGGGCGCATCAATCCGGCGGCGAACGCGCTGCTGCCGCTCATTCCCATTCCTCATGTTACGTCGGCGGCGGCGGGTTGGGAGCGGGGACTATTACAACCCTCCTACAACCGCATTGCGCCGCGCGTGGGCATGGCATGGAAAGCGCCGGGGAAGCGTGACACGGTGGTTAGAGCTGGATTCGGGATATACCTGAATCAGTGGGCCTATAGCGTGCAACAGGCTCTCGCCCGCAACCTGCCATTCTTTCTGGTCAAAAACGTCAGCATCGCCGCCGACGCGTTGAGACCTGCCGCCACGACCGCCAACATCCTGGCCACCAATGCTAGTGGCAGCCTCGGCGGAAACAACATGGATCATGATTACCGCATTGAATATAACGAGGCATGGAGTCTGAGCGTTCAGCATCTGTTGACCCCGGCGACGATGATCGAAGCCTCTTTTCTCGGCTCCCGGACCGTCGGGGCCGACAACTCGACCGTCCGCAACGTTCCTTTGGCAGGGCCAGGGCCGATCAATGCCCGGCGGCCAATTCCGTCGCTTAGCAATTTCAACAGCATTCGCTGGGACGGCTGGGGAACATACAGTGCGCTGACGCTAAAGATGGAGCGGCGGTTAACGCGTGGGTTGGCGGTGAATGGAAATTACACCTGGTCGAAATCCATTGACGACGCGTCTGACCCGGGCGGCACGGCCTTCGAGTCGAGCTTGCCGCAGGACGTCAACGACTTGCCGTCGGAAAAGGCGCTTTCCAGCTACGATCACCGTCACCGCTTTGTCGCCAGCTTTGTTTATGAACTGCCTCTGGGCCGCGGGAGCTCAGGTTGGAAGCGGAGAGCGCTGGCGGGTTGGCAAACCAGCGGAATCGTTTCCTGGTATACCGGCGCGCCATTCACAGTCAATCTTGGCGTGGATCAGGCTAACATCGGCGCCGGCCCGGCGCAGCGTCCAAATGTGTTACGCAACCCCAATCTGAGCGGCGGCCGAAGTCCTGAACGCTGGTTCGACACTGCCGCTTTCACGCTGCCCGCCGCTTTCACCTTCGGGAGCGCGGGGCGCAACATCGTTTATGCCCCAGGCTACAGTGGAGTGGATTTCTCGTTACAAAAGGAAACCAGCCTGACCGAGCGAGTACGGCTGAAGTTCCGAGTAGAAGCATTCAATTTGTTCAACCATCCCAATTTCGATGCGCCAAACCGAATAGCATTCACCCCGAACTTCGGACGCATCTTCAGCGCGGATGCCCCACGACAACTCCAGTTTGTGTTGAAGATGGAATTCTGAAACTCGGCGATCCCGCTAAACAGCGTCATGATTATTTTGTCTGCGTGTGTCGTAGTGTCTGCCCAGGGTTGAGATAAGTGGCCGAAACTACATTCTGGATACAGCCGAGATGAGCATCCCGGCTGTATCCTTTTCTGCTCCAATAAGTGGCCGAAACTACATAATTGATTAGCGACTTATCCGGAGACACTTCGGTCTGAGCGGGGCGATACGAAACCTCGAAAAACCTGAGTTAATTGGGGAATTCACCCAAACCGGCAGTCACTAGTCTGAATCAAAGCCTACGAATAGGAATGAACCTGTCCCTCGGGTATCCTAAGGGGAAGATGCTGCCGGAAGGCCGTCATGCGTAACCCCATGAAGTTCGATGCCAACCCTATGTAGTCCGGTTCCAAATCAGGATTGATGGGCAAAATCTTGCTAAACCCGCCAAACCTCATCGTCTCAGTGTTCCCTGGCAGAGTACTGAGGAGATGTTTATTCCATTGAACTTCTCCCGAGATGAATGTCGACTTATTGGAGGCGGACCGGGCAAACTCAAGCCAATAATGACTGACCCTGTTTGCAAAGATCTTGTCTCGGTCGGAAAAATTCTCATCCGGGGGCGGAGCGATGCCGCCAGTATCCAGGACATAGGGAATCTCGTACGAATGACGCGTGCCTTTGAGATAATCAGACTGCTCCGCAACGTAATCGAAATAGTAGCGCCAGCTTGGAGCCTTGGCCGTGTGTCTTTCAACGATTAGAAACGACATAGTGGTGAACAGCAGGTCGCGACCAACCTGACGGCCTAGCTCGTCATCAGCAGTGACGCCCGGATAAAGCGTTTTCACGTCGTCGTAGATCCCCAACATATGCAGGAGTTCGATAACCTTGTCCGGCCCAAAGCCGAAATCATTCAGCACGCTCGAATCGTCGCTGTTACTGCCGATGATGAGCGGCAATTGCAACTGATTGCCGCTTTCAAAAACATCGAAAAGCGGTACCGGCAACACGGCGTCCCCAGAGATCGGCGTCGGCGGCCCAAACGCCGCCGGGTTCGGTATGAGAGACTTACCCACCCAAGGAGGGATGCTCCAGAAAGCGTTCTTATCTATGTTGCGGAGATCGGCGGGGGTGGCCTCCGCTCCGGGCAATCCAAAGTGAGTGGCAACCGCCACGCCTCGTTCCAGCGCGTCTTCCCGAGACACATCGGCCAGCCCGTACACGCTCTGCGCCACTCCTTTGTGGAAAAGGTTCCCCGCGAGCGGCGAGGCGAACAGGGAAAGCACGCTACGGCCACCAGCCGATTGCCCGAAGATAGTCACGTTCTCCGGATCGCCGCCGAACCGCGCGATATTACGCTGCACCCACTTAAGCGCTTCGATTTGATCGAGCAGCGCGAAATTGTTAACCACGGAGCCTCTACCAAGATCATACTCCCGGTCCAACGCAGGATGCGCAAAAAAACCCAGATGCCCGAGGCGGTAGTTAATATTGACCACCACCGCCTGGCGCGCGGCCAGCGGTGTGCCCACATACGGCGGCAGGTCGCCTGCGCCGATAACATAGCCGCCGCCGTGAATCCATACCATAACCGGCAGCGCCTCAGCCTCTTCATCGAGATTGGGTGTCCAGACATTTAAATAAAGACAGTCTTCGTCCAGCGGCGGCGGCGTGGGATCGCCACCACCGACCAACTTGCACAATTCCGCATTCTGGAAGCTCGAAGGGCCGCGTTCCTGCGCGTTGCGTTCGCCCCCCCATTTCTCGACCGGCGCCGGCGGGCGCCAGCGCAGATCACCTACCGGTGGCGCGGCGTAAGGAATCCCCTTGAATACATAAATGGCTCCGTCCACGGCTCCCCGGACGAGTCCTTTAGTGGTTCTGACCAGCGGTTCAGATTTGATTGGCATAGATTTTCCTTTCTTTTTCATATCTTATTCGTCGTCTATCAGGCATGGTGAATTTGATTCCGAGCCGGGACAGGTAACGGCCTCGTGGCGCAGTGTTACCAATCAGTTACAGCCCAGGAAACGCGAACATCAGCAGTTACCAGCCGAACAAGAACAATTCTTGCTCGCTGCCTATACAACAATTTCGAGCTCTTTTTGTTACGGTGTGCCGTTGAAAAAAAAGGCTCTTTGTTAGTGGCCGTGAAATGCCCCAAAATATTGTGGTCACTAATCCACAATCATCAGGCAGGGCAAAATCATGACCATTTCCATCGAGCAGTTGTTGAATCTTCCTGACATCCACGT
>Ga0187894_10005605_pt1 | contig 12717 bp, 15 predicted proteins | sample GBC1701081metaG_FD_136650 | JGI IMG/M metagenome (GOLD analysis project Ga0187894, IMG submission 136650) | White microbial mat communities from a lava cave in the Kipuka Kanohina Cave System on the Island of Hawaii, USA - GBC170108-1 metaG ... | reverse complement strand
TTGCTGGTGGCTTGTCGCCCCGAGGTGGAAGCGGCTACGTATCGAGCGGGCGGCGCCCACGACGGGTTCAACCGCCTGGACCGGGTGATCTGCCCGGTTCTGTTGACGGTGGGCGCCCAGAGCCCACCGTGGGCGATGGACCTGGCCCGCAGTCAGAGCGGTGTATTGGGTCAGGCCCGGGTGGAGGTGGTGGAAGGAGGAGGCCATTTTGGACCCCTGCAGGCACCGAAAGCCATGGCCGAGGCCATCGGCCGCTTTCTCCGGTCCCTTTGACGGCACTTACCTCACTAAGTTGGGCTAATAGCCCGAAGATTGCGGATCGCCTTGCCCACCGAATTCGAGCGACGCATCCGCCGCACCGTCGACAGTTTCGATCGGTCGGCCGACGCCGCCTTTTCGCGCGTCCGGGGCCACAAGGTGGCGGACTCGGTTTTTTACACCGCCTCGGATCTCGGTGACTTCAGCTTCATATGGGTCGCCTTGGGTCTCGCCCGGGCCATGAAGCCGGGCCCTGATCGAAAGGCCGGGGGTCGCCTGGTAGTCAGTGCGGCAGTGGAGTCGCTTGTGGTCAATTCCGTGGTGAAATCCTGCTTTAAGCGGACTCGGCCGGATCAGGGCTTCGACCGACCGAGGGCGCTGCGCCGACCCCGGAGCAGCAGCTTCCCGAGCGGCCACGCCACCTCCGCTTTCAGCTCCGCCGTTGTCCTCGGAGAGGACGACCCGCTTGCGCCGTTGTATCTACTCCTCGCCTGCGTGGTTTCGCTCAGCCGGGTACATGTGAAGATCCATCACGCCTCGGACGTGGTCGCCGGCGCGTTGCTGGGCACCGTTTTCGGTGTCGCGGTACGACGAATCTTTCCGCTGTCTCCCAGGGGCGGCCAGTAGGACTCAGGTCAGTTAACTGTGACCCCATCGGCGAGCGCAAGAAGCTCCCTGGCTCCCAGAAGTGAACGCATGTCCAGGAGGAGGTCGGTCACCTCTGCGGTCGACACCAGTTCCCGGCTGTGCATAACAGCAAGACTGCGATCGATGATCTGCAGTGCCTGGTTGATGGCCTCGGTTTCGACGGTCTCACTCATCATAAATCCTCCAACATCGGGCCGACTGAGATGTTCCCAACGGTTGGCACCGTCCGGTAGTTCATCGTCGAGCTGAGGCGGACGCTTGAGACCATACCCGGCTTGGGTGGCCTGATGCATTCAGAAATATGATTGTCACAGCCCTTTGGCAAGCTTGGGAGATGACCCAGCCCCGGCCTCGTTCGAACCGCCAGCCGTGCGTTCCTGCTACGACTCCGCGAAGTTCCAACCTTTCGGCACGACGGTCGTCAGTGGTGCCCCCTCAGCAGCTGGTTCTACTCGAGCAGTCCAATCGCTGGATGATCGACGAACATACCCGTCGGGCCGGTCAGGTCGGATTGGCCATGGCCCGCCGAGCGCTGGAGCAGGCACGATCCGCTGCCTGACGCGAATCGGCCGTAGGGCCACCGTCGGGGTCGCCCTATCTCTCGTGCTGGCGAGTTGCAGCGCCAGTCCTCGGGTGGAAGGCGTGGCACCGGCTCCTGCACCCAGCGTGGTGGTCATCGACCCCTCGGGACAGATGCCGTCCACCGGGCTCGACATTGCGATCGAACGGGTAGTGGACGGCGACACTGTGGTGGTGGCAGGAGGGGTGCGGGTTCGCCTGATCGGAGTCGATACTCCCGAGACCAAGGATCCCCGCCGACCGGTCCAGTGCTTCGGCCGGGAGGCTGCTGCGTTCTTGGCTGAGGTCCTGCCTGCGGGGGCGCAAGTCCGCCTGATCGGCGACGTCGAACCACGAGACACCTTTGGGCGCACGCTGGCCTACGTATTTCGCCGTTCCGACGGCTTATTCATCAACGCCGAACTGCTTCGCCGGGGCTACGCGCAGGTGCTCACGATCCCGCCCAACGTGGCTTACGCCCAGACATTTCGGAGCCTGGGCTCCGAGGCGCGGCGTGGCGGCGTCGGTCTCTGGGGCTCCTGTCCAGGCGATTCCTGATCGGGTATCAGACCGTCAGGACCCCCGCCACCACAGGCGCCACGCCCGACTTCTCCACACCGCCTGCGACTTCTTCGGTAATAGCCAGGGCCTGCACTGGACCGGTGGCACGAAACGCCACTCGTTCGGGCTCTGAACCCAGCACCCCAACGGAAATGGTCTGGTCCCCCACAACGGCCCAGAGCTGATAGCTCCGGTCGGCATTCAGGGTAGGAAGGTTGTCCTTCACCACAAAACCGGTGCCATCGTCCAACAGCACCGCGTCGGCGAAGTACAGACCGTCGTCGGAGCGCAACGACACCCGACGGGCATCGGGATCAGCCGAGGCCGCTTTGGCCGCGCGCTGAAGTTCGTCGCCCTGAAGCCCGCTGACAATGGTGTCCAGCCGGCGACCGTCGCCAACGATCTTCGACGTCATGGCCCCGAAGACCAAAACGCTGGCAGCGACCATGCTGGCGGCCATCACCCGCATACCCCGACCTTGGCGGCCGCTCACGGGGGTGGCCTCAACAGTTGGGGAGCGCTTGCGAAAGGCCAGGACCGGAGCCAGGTCATACGGCGGCGGCACCTCCTCGAGCGATGAAGCGATTCGGTCCCACAGCCCGTCGGGCGCGGCGACCCAGCCGGTGAGGAGGGCAGCAACTTCGCGGTGGTCTGACAGTTCCGCCTGGCAGGCCCGGCAGGCGACCACATGCGTTTCAACATCGTTGCGCTCATCGGGCTCGAGAGCGTCGAGCGCCAAGGGGCCCAGAAGTTCGGCGGCCTCAGCGTGGGTTAGTTGTCGGCCCATGTCCCCACTCCGGCTTGGGCCAGGTCAACTCGCATGCGGCGCAGCCCGGAGCGGATCCGGCTTTTGACCGTACCTTCGGGCGCATCCAACATCTGGGCAACCTGGCGGTAGGTGTGGCCACTGAAATAGGCCAGCTCGATGGCCCGCCGCTCGTCGGTGGGCAGCGTGGCCACCGCTCGCTTCACTTCGACGGCCACAGCCGAGTCCATTACTTCGCGCTCTATATCGCCGCCGGCCTCCGCCGTTTCACGCGCTTCGCGCTCCTCGCGACGGCGGCGGGAGGTTTCCGAACGCAGTAGGTCCACAGCTCGGCCATGGGTCTGGGCCAAGAGGTAGGAGCGAAGACTCCCCCGATCGGAGTCGAACCGTTCCGGTGCGTTCCAGAGCCGGAGAAATACTTCCTGAAGGACTTCCTCAGACAGAAGTCGGTCATTGAGCAAACGGCGTGCCAGAGCGAATGCCGACCCTGCGTGGCGGCGATACGCCTCGGCCAGAGCGTCTTCCCGGTAGCGACCGATCGCCACGACCAGGGCTGCGTCGCTAGCTTCGTGCAGAGCCTCGTTTGTCATCTGCCCTGTCATACGGTTCCATGGGCATATCTGGATGGCAGGCAGCCATTCGGTCGGCAACCAGGCATCCGTGAAGGAGGCATACCCAGTGGCGCAAGAGGCGAACGACGTCGCTCCGACCGTGTTCGCCGAGAGTCTCGAGCTCAGTGTCATGGCCATCTATGTCGAGGCGGTGCAAAGCGGTGTGCTGCGACCAGCCATTTCCGACGTGGTGAACCTCTTCGCCCGACACCACCAGGAGCACGCAGACGCCTTTGGGGCCGCCTCCGACGGCAAGCAGACGGGCCAAGCTCATCCGGGCGTGCTGCTTGCTCTACGCCGGCGACTTGAGCGCGTGGTGGTCGACGGCGAGGCCGGCGTGCTCACCCTGTTGGTCGACATCGAGAACTCCCTAGCCGCCTCCTACATGTTCACGCTCGGGAGCCTCGTCGAACCGGCCGCCATGATGGTCACGGCGTCGATCCTGCCGGTGGCCGGCCAGCACGCCACGGTGTTGGCCGGGGCTCTCGGCAGACCGGTCGGGGCGTTGTTCACCGGGGCATTCGAGACCGATGCCGAGAGGTTCGATCCCGCAGACTTCCCGGTGCCGACGGAAACGACGGTGAAGCCCCCGACATTGTCTTCGACAAGTACGACCATGTCGTCTTCGACGACGAGTATCGCCACGGGGTTCCAGCCGTGAGCGGGCCCGACATGGACCGACGAAAGTTCCTCCAGGTGGCTGGATCGACCATGGCTCTGGCCTTGGTGGCCTGCGCCGATCAGGTCGGGGACGGTTTCGACCGGCGGCCCGGAGACCCAGATCGAACTCCCACCACGTTCGCCACCAACCTCGACGTGGTGATTCTTCGAACCGCGTCGTCATTGGAACGCCTCGCCATTGGCGTCTACGACGCTATTTCAGGTCTGGGGGTGGTCGAAACGCCCGAAGTTCAGGCCACCATCGACCTGTTTCGGAACCACCATCGCGATCATGCCGCCCTTTTCGACGCAGCTACCAACAGCATCGAAATCGATTCGGCCTTCACCGATTCGAATCCGGTCATCGCCGCCCGGCTGAGGCCGCGTCTTGCAGCCATTCGTACGGAGAACGATGCCCTGAAGCTGGCCTACGAGATCGAGACCATCAAGTCCTCTACCTACTTTTCCACTGTGGGCTCCTTCGGGGACCGCAAGCTCAACCAAGCGGTCATGAGCGTCGGTGGAATCGAGGCGAGACATGTGACCGTTCTCGGTGACCTGCTCCGGTCGACCGCCTCGCCGCCCTATCCGGCCGACGGCTTTGCCACCAACCAGGCCGCGGTGGTGGTCGGCACCGGTGTGTGACCGGCCCTAATCCCGCTCTGTAAGGCCGCTCGGGCCTTTTGAATCTAGTTCTAGTACTCGGTTACCTCTCGAATCTTCTCCTGGATGGCCTTGTACTCAGGGCTCTGGGTGAGAGGCAGCAGGGTCATCAGCTTGCCCATGTTGCCCGAGACCTTCATTCGACCCTGCATGAAGGCGGCATTTGGGTCGAGTTCGCCTTTCTGGATCTTGATCGAGTCTTCGAGGCTGAGGGTGAGCGTGAATTCAGCGTCGGGATCGTCGCCCAGGACGTCCTCGGTGATGGTTCCGTTGACGACTACCCAGTAGTACCGAATGTCCCCGTTGGGGCCACCCGTGACGTGATACTGCATTCGGGCCGTGGCTCCGGGGCGCTCAGGGAAGGCTTGGGCTAGCTCCTTCTGGGCATCCAGCCAGGGTTGGGAGAGGTACTTGTGCATGGGTTCGACCTTAGATCCCGGCGAAGAGATCTTGCTCCAGCCTCTCGCCCGAAACCGGGCCAACCGCCGAGCGGGCCAGGATGTAGTGATCCGTGCTGTCGAGGTTCCGACCGGGAGGATCCGCAAACCAAAAAGGTGAAGCAGGGTCGATCTGGGTGGCGTGGGCGCGCAGCGCAGCGCGGCGAATGTGGTTACCTTCGGCGACGGTAATGGCGGTGGTGACTCGATCGTCCAAACCGCTGCGACCCAACCAGTCCTCGCTGAACGGCGATTCCAGGCCGGCCTCTATGAATCGTTGGTGCATGGCCCGATAGCTTGCCCGGTTCCACGCCGAGTAGTAGAGCTTGGCAGGCATCCAGAGTGGTCCGGCTTGGGCGAACGCCGAAGGGTCGCCGCAGGCCTCATAAGCGGCCAGGCCGATTTCGTGGACCCGAAGATGATCGGGATGGGGATAGCCCTCCTGGTCGTCGGCATAGATGATCACAACCTGGGGCCGCTCCCGGCGCAGAATCTCGACCAGGCGGCCGGTCGCTGCGGCGGTATCCGCACGGGCGAAGCAGGCCGGATTGTCATTGGTGGTACATCCGGCCATGCCCGAGTCCCGATAACCCAGCCAGATCACCTCGGAATAACCGATTATGGCTGCCGCTTTGGCCAGCTCCTCCCGGCGAACCTCGGCGAGGCGACTTCGAACCTCAGGCCGGTCCATGGCCGGGTTGAGGATGTCGCCCTCCTCGCCGCCGGTGCAGCAAACCAGGACGCAGCGCACGCCGATGGAGGCGTAGTGCGCCACCGTGGCCGGCCCTTTCGAGGCCTCGTCGTCGGGGTGGGCGTGTACCGAGACCAGGCAGCGACGCGCTTGGTTCGGCCCCGTCGGGGCGGCGGGGCCGTTGGCCGCGACGAGCGAAACAGAGTCCATGGGTCCATTCTTGCCAGACTGTCGCACTATGAAGATCGCATTCGTGGGTTCCTTCTCGACCGGCAAGACCACCCTGGCCAACCTGTTCGCCCGGGAATGGGACTGGCCCCTGTTGCCCGAGGTGGCCCGCGAGGTCGTGGCTTTGGGCTTCCCGCTTGATCAGACGGCAACCGCGGAGACCGAGACACTTATATTCCTGAAGCAGTGGCAGGCCGAGACCCGTCATGAGCGCTTCGTGGCCGACCGGTCCATCTACGACGTCTTGGCCTACGCCGACTGGGTTATGGATAACCGTCAGTCCGAACGTAAGGAGGATCACCTTTGGTGGGCGGCCCGGGAGATTGCGACCGACGATCTTCGGGCCCGTTACGACCGCGTGTTCTATCTGCCGATCGAGTTCCCCATCGTCGCCGACGGTCTGCGCCCCGAAGACGCCGACTTTCAAGCCGACATCGACAACCGCATCACGTCGCTGCTCGCCGCTTCGGACGTGAGCTTCGATCGTCTCAGCGGTTCGATCGAGGATAGACAGTCCCAAGTTCGCAGCGCCGTCGGCCTACCTGCGCCGGGGTGATATCCGCCCGTGTCTACGCGGGCGGATCGGCCAAAGAGATCGAATCCGAAGCCATCTCCGACGTGGTCGGAACCGCCGACCAATTGTTGTGGGTACACGCCACCAAGCCCACCGAGGACGACCTGGCCTGTCTGGCCAAGGAGTTCGGACTTCATCCGCTGGCTATCGAGGACATTCGCGAACGCCACCAGCGCCCCAAGCTGGAGCACTACCCCAGCCATTCGTTCCTGGTGGCCTATAGCGCGGGATTGGCGGAGATGGAACTGTGCGTAGGTCCGGGGTGGGTCATCACCGTGTGCGACGGCACATGGAATCCCGGTGAGATTGCCAAGCGTTTCGAGCGCACCCGGACCGAGCACGCCTCGGTCGGCTTCTTCGTCTATCTCCTGCTCGACGAGGTGGTAGACGGGTACTTCACCGCTGCCGAAGCAATGGAAGAGGACCTCGAGGATCTTGAGGAACAGATCTTCAGCGAGGAGCTGGCCGGGGAGCGGGCGGCCCAACAGGAGTTGTTCGGAGCGCGCCGCCGCCTGCTGGTGTTGCGACGCCACGTGGCTCCCCTGCGCGACGTGGTGGCGTCGTTGCTGCGCCGGGAGGCGGATTGGGTGGACGACGCCACTGCAACCCACCTACAAGACGTCTACGACCACGTGTTGAGGGCGGTTGATCTGCTCGACAACCAACGAGAGCTGATGGGTAATGCCGTCGAGGCCCACCTGGCCGTCATTTCCAACCGCATGAACGAGGTGATGAAGACCATGACCTCGTGGGGGGCCATTCTTCTGGGGTCGACGCTGATAGCGGGGATCTACGGCATGAACTTCGCCAACATGCCGGAGCTGGACTGGCGGCTCGGCTATCCGTTTGCCCTCGGCTTGATGGCGCTCATCACGATCGTGGGTTTTCGCTCGTTCCGGCGCAAGGACTGGCTGTAACCGGCCTTCAGCCTCGGCGGCCCGCACCGGCCGGGACCAACTCCACTGACCCGGTGTCGTCGTCTGCAATCAACCGGTACCCACACAGCTCGGCCAGCAGGGTGTGGCCCTCGTCGGGCCCGGTGGCGATGAGCTCGTCACCGGCATAGAGCACGACTTCGCGGCGAGGCCGGTACAGGTAGCGGCCGCCCCGCCGAATGGCCAGCAGGTAGAAGCCAGTCTCGGTCTCGAGGCTCAGCCCGGCCAGTGACGAACCGTCGGCGGTTGCACCCACCCCCACCGGCACCCTCACCACGACCTCCTCTGCGTCGCCGAGGGCCAGCGCCAGAATGGGATGCAGCTCCTCGCCCTCCTCGACCAGCCACACCATCTGTTGGGCGGCGTCGCCAATTTCCTCGGCCGCAGCTCCCAGCTGGATCAGGCCGCGAAGGGCCGAGATGTCCATATGCTCAGCCGCCGCCCGCAGCACCCAGAGTTCCAGGCGTTCCTTCATCTCGTCGAGGCGGTCCTCCAGATGATTCACCTCGGCCGCCAGACCGGCGTCGCGCATGACCAGGGCGGAGTAGGCCAGACCCACCGCCACCTCGGAGACGTTTTTCATCTCCACCAGAACGTCGATGGCCCGATCGAAGTCCGAGACGGCCGGTTCGTCAGCGGCTTGCGGAGGCTGCCACGGTGGGGCCCCGGCCAACATACGAAGCTCGTCGACGCCGGCTGCGGCGCCCTGCAGGAACGCCACATCACCAGGTCGCAGCACCAGGTCGCCTTCGATGCGGGTGATCCAGTCGCGATCGCGGCGCACCGCGACCACGCTCATGCCCACCTCGACAGGGAGCTCCAAGGCGGCCAGGGGCCGGTGAGCCATGGCTGAACCGTCGCGCACCCGGACCCGATGGGAGATCTCCTCGGCTTTCGACAAGTCGGCCACCAGGGCCCGGGGAATTCCCATGCGACGGGTGACGATGTGGCCGATATCGACGGCGGCATTGCCCAGACGCTCGATAGCGCTCACGACCTGGAGGACCGAGGCCATGGCATCGGCGTCGCGGGGCGAACGAGCGGCCAATACACAAACAGCCCGCATCTCGTGGATCAGGGCCGAAAGGCGGTCTTCGAGTTCGTCCACCGCCTCGGCCATGGCCACGTCGCCGAAATACAGCGAGGCGTACCCAAGGTCGATCATCAGCTCGGAGGCATCCTTCGCCTCCGACAGCATGGTTTTGAGATTTCGGGGTCGGTCGTCCATAAATGCCCTGAGCAGGCCTTGACGATGCTAACGACCCCGGGTCGAAAATGGCGACATCAGCCGATCCCGACGGCCACGATGGCCAGGATGAGGCAGAAGGCGCCGATCAGGTCCATGGATGATGTGATGAGCGGGATGCCGTGGATGTCGGGATCGAGACCCAGCCGGAAAGCGGCGATCGCTCCGTAGTAGGCGATGCCCATCACGAAGGATGTAGACATTAAACCCCCGAGAAGCGCCACTCCCATCATGCGCAGGGGTCCAGGTGTGGCCAGCCCGCTGAGGGTCGAGGCCAGCTCCGCGCTGAGCGCCACCAGCGTGAATACCGGCAAGGCGTAGAGGGCGGTCAGCCAGAAGTCGTCCCGGGCCGGACGTTGGGGAATGTTGGTGGGCGCGATGATGCCCAGGTGCAGCTTGCTGGAGAGGCGACTGGCAAGTATTCCTCCCAAGGCGCCGGCGTCTTCCAAAAACGGCGGGACCAGGACCAACAAGCCGGGGAAGAGAACGAACGAAGCGAGGCGCTTTTCGATGGTGAGGCCGGCTAAAACGTCGACCGCACCGGCCATGCATAGAACCGGCACCGACTCCCGCACGATCCGGGTCAAAAGACCCATGCCCGATCGAAGTGCGCCCACCAGGGCGGCGCCGGCCAGGACCACACATAGCCCGCCCAGCAGGGCCGACACGGTGGGAACCCCGACGAGGAAAGTGGCCAGGAACAGCGCCGGCAGGGTGAACACGTCGCCGGCCGCCGTGACCAGCGGCGAGGCGACATTGTCCAGATCCCAGCCGAAGCGCACAGAGGCCGCCGTTACACCCAGGGTTACCAACAGCACAGGAATCGACGACACGATCCCCCCGAGAAGCGAGATGACCACGAAGTCGAGAATCGAAATGGTGTTGGGCACACCAAAGGCCACGGAGACGGCCTTGGCCAGCAGGGCGAGGGCCAGCGACACGGCGAGGGTGAGGGCCAGCGAAGCCAAGACGTTTTGGCCGACCACGGTGTCGGGCCGCCGGGAAAGGCGGAAGGTCCCGGCGTGGATGGCCGTGCCGAGGCGGCTTGCCAGGGCGCCGAAGATGTTGCCCCGCATGCCGATGGCGGCAGGCACCAGGACCAGCAGGCCGGGGAATTTGTCCAGAGTGCCGGTTATTGCTCCGAGCGTGAGCCCGGCCAGGAGGCTACCGGCAGAACTGACCCCCAGAGCGGCCAGGCTCTGGCGGATACTCGACGCGTCGGAGCGCGCAAGGGCCCGCAAACGAGTTAGCGCTCGGGGCGCAGGGCGACCCATGACTCGGCAGTTTCACCTAGACGACCTCCTTCAGCCCGAGGATGGTACCGGGCCCGAGCGGCCCTCGGAGCGGGGAACTCGCTGGCCCGTGGTGGTCGGGTACGCCGTGGGCCCGGCGCCGCCCGCGTGCTCCGGTTGTTGCGAAGACCACCCCGAAGGCGGTGGCGCCCACGAGCACGATGGCCGCCCCCGATGAGATGTCCAGGTGATAGCTGGCATTCATGCCGACAAAGCCACAGGCGGCGCCGATCGCCGTCGACATCCAGAGCATTCGAGCGAAGCTGTTCGTGAGCATCCGGGCGATCACAGCCGGAATGACCAGGGTGGCGGCGATCAGGACCACCCCGAGTACCTTCATGGTCGCCAGAATCGCCACCGCCAGTAGCGCCATCAATACAGCGTCTACTCGGGCGGTACGCACCCCGGAAACCTCGGCCACTTCGGGATCGAAGGTGGTGAAGAGCAGAGGCCGATATCCGGCGACCACCACCACTACGGCCAGGACCGTCACCGCCGCCACCAACCAGACGTCGGTGGCCGATACGCCCAGGATGCTCCCGAAAAGGGCGGCGTCGAGAGATTTGCGAACCTGGCCGAACCGGTTCAAAAGAGCGAGGCCGAGCGCGAACGAGGCGGTGGTGACGACCCCGATGGCGGCATCGGCACCGATGAGGCGGCGGCGTGTGATGCGGCCGATGGCGAGAGCCGAAGCCAGGCCCCAAAGACCGGCACCCAGATAGAAGTTGACCGAGACGACGGCGCTGGCGGCGGCTCCACCGAAAATGGCGTGGGAAAGGCCGTGACCGATGTAACTCATGCCCCGCAGGGTCACGTAGACCCCGAGCAGACCACAAAGGGCTCCGGCCAGGGTGGCCACGACCAGTCCGTGGCGGAAGAAGGCGAAGTCGAATGGTTCCAGGAGGACGTTCAACGGTCGGGCGCGCCGTGTGTCATGCCGACTTGCCTTCGGTCCCCGACAGGTAGGCGGAGGGCGGGCGCCCGTAGTGGTCCAATACTACCGGCATCCCGCCGTGTTCGAGGACTTCCAGGGCGGCTCCGTAGGTGCGCTCGAGCACTTCGGAGGTGAGCACCTGATGAGGTGAACCCCGAGCGATAACGGCGACGTTCACACACACCAACTCGGGAAGGTGGGCAGCCATTCCGTTCAGATCGTGGGTAGTGAGCACCACGGCCATGCCCTCGTCGTTGAGTTCCCCCAGCAGGTGCAGCACGTCATGACGGGTACGGACGTCGACACCGGCGGTGGGTTCGTCGAGCAGAATCAACTGGGGACGCGCCAGCAGCGCCCGAGCCAGGAAAACCCGCTGTTGTTGGCCGCCCGAAAGCTCGCGGATATGGCGGGACTCCAAGGCGCCGATCCCAAGTCGATCCAGCAATTGGCTGACCTCACGGCGCTCCTCGGCGCTCGGCCAGGGCCATCGGCGCCCGTGGGTTCGCGCCATGAGGACCGTTTCGGCCACGGTTACGGGGAAACTCCAGTCGACGGTCTCCAACTGAGGGACATAGCTCGTCCTCAGTCCCGGCCGCCGGACAACTGTGCCGGAACGGGGCACGATGCTGCCGAGAATGGCCCGTAGGAGGGTTGTCTTGCCGGCGCCCGAGGGCCCCACGATGCCGACGAACGCCCCGGGCGCTATGGCCAGGGTGGCGTCGACCACAACCGGCGCCCCGTCGTACGCGCATGTGACGCGGTCGAGGCCGACGAGAGCGGTAGTCACTGCGTCAACAGGGTCACTGGGGATAGATGGCCTTGTCAGGTGCCACGTCGGATGTGTCGATGGCTTTCAACGCTGAGGCGTCGCCCCCGAGGCTTTCGACCATGGTCACGAAATCGAAGCGCATCAGTCCCAGCCACGAGTGTTCCGGATCGCCAGGCTTGCCGATCAAGTCGTCGTCGCGCAAGACGTCCACGTAACGCACGCCGGCCTCCCGGCCAACCTGTTCGAGTACCGGACTGGGGAACACCTCGGAGCCGAAGACGGCCCTTACCTTCTCAGCTCGAACCTGCTCGATGAGATCCGCTACCTCCCGCGGGGTGGGCTCATCGAAGCTCGACGGCTGGATGGCCCCCACCACGTCCCAGTCGTAGTGCTTGGCAAAGTAGGCGTAGGCGTCGTGATACGTGAGCAGTTTGCGATCCTGGCGTGCGAGGGTGGCGGTGGCCTTCATCATGGCCCGATCGAACTCGTCGACACGGGTCGCGAAGCGGGAAAAATTGGCCTCGAACGCCTCGGCGTTGGCGGGATCCCGCCGCTTCAAGGTATCGGCCACGGTGCGGGCGTACTGCTTCGCCATGGGCGGGTTCGTCCAAAGGTGGGGGTTGGGTTTGCCTCCCTCCTTCGGAAACGAAAAGTCGTAGAGGTACTCCTCAGGCGAAATGGTGGCGTTGCCGAGCTCCACCACCTCGGAGGACTCCCTGGCGTTCTCTTCCGCCAGTTCCTTGGTGGGCTCTTCGAGTTGGAGGCCGTTCACGAAAATGACGTCGGCCTCGGCCAAGGCCCGGGCTGCCGAGGGCGGGGGCTCGAACGTGTGAGAGTTGGTGCCTTCAGGCACGAGTCCGGTGATGGTGACCAGATCGCCGGCGAC
>Ga0187894_10005604_pt1 | contig 12717 bp, 10 predicted proteins | sample GBC1701081metaG_FD_136650 | JGI IMG/M metagenome (GOLD analysis project Ga0187894, IMG submission 136650) | White microbial mat communities from a lava cave in the Kipuka Kanohina Cave System on the Island of Hawaii, USA - GBC170108-1 metaG ... | reverse complement strand
GCCAACATCCGCGCCTTGGCGCGGGCGAACTATTATGATGGCAGCGCCATTCTGCGCTCGCAGGACAACTACGTCGTCCAATGGGGCCGGCCGGACGAGGATCCGAAGCCGCTCGGGCAGGGTGCGGAGTCCGTTGTGGGTGAGATCGCGCGACCGCGCGCGTCGATCCCGTTCACGCCGTTCGCCGATCCGGACACCTACGCCGATGAAGTTGGCTTCGCCGATGGCTTCCCCGCCGCGCGCAATCGCCAAGAAACCTGGATGACGCATTGCTATGGCATCGTCGGCTCGGCGCGCGGCGATGGCTTGGATTCCGGCAATGGCGGCCAGCTCTATGTCGTGAACGGCCAGGCGCCGCGCCACCTCGACCGCAACATCACGCTGGTTGGGCGCGTGGTGCAGGGCATGGAGCTGTTGTCCTCGACGCAGCGTGGAACGGAGGCTCTGGGCTTCTACGCTACCGCCGCCGAGCGCACGGCTATCCGATCGATCCGCGTCGCCGCTGACGTGCCGGCGGCGGAGCGCACCAATCTCGAAACGTTGCGCACCGATAGCGCCACATGGGCGCGGGTGGTGGAGTCGCGTCGCACGCGGCGCGAGAGCTTCTTCGCCAATGCGCCGACCGGCCGGCTCAATATCTGCAACATCGCCGCGCCGGTGCGCCCGGCGACGCGTTAGCCGCCGGCGCCCACAAGCGCGCGCGCGAAGCGGTCAGCGCTGAAGGGCTGGAGGTCTTCGGCCTTTTCGCCGACGCCGACGAAATGGATTGGGATCGCGTGCCGCTCCGCGAGCGCGATCAGCACGCCGCCCTTGGCGGTGCCGTCGAGCTTGGTCATCACCAGGCCGGAAATGTCGGCGACCGAGCGGAAGCTTTCGGTTTGGCTGAGCGCGTTTTGGCCGACGGTCGCGTCGAGCACGAGCAAGGTTTCGTGCGGCGCGTCGTTGTCGATCTTGCGCATGACGCGGATGATCTTCGCGAGTTCCGCCATGAGTTCGGTCTTGTTCTGTAGGCGCCCTGCCGTATCGATCAGCACAACATCGGCGTTGGTTTCCTGGCCGCGCTTCACCGCTTCGAACGCGATACCCGCGGCGTCCGCGCCTTGCTTCGAGGCTACGAAATCAGCCTCGGCGCGGTGCGCCCAAGTCTGAAGCTGCTCGATCGCCGCTGCGCGGAATGTATCTGCGGCGCCGATGACGACTTTCGCGCCGCTGTCGGCGAGCAGCTTGGCGATCTTGCCGATCGTCGTCGTCTTGCCGGAGCCGTTGACGCCGATCACCAGCACCACGCGCGGCTTCGGCCCGTTGCTGAGATCAAGCGCGGCTTCGCGAGGGCGCAGGATATCGGCGATCTCACCAGCCAGGAACTTGCGCGCTTCATCGACGCCGAGCTCTTTGTCGAAGCGCTCCTTCTCCAGCGCCGCGGCGATGCGGTGCGCCGCGGCTGGCCCCATGTCCGAGGCGATCAGCGCTTCTTCGAGCGCATCGATGGCTTCGCGGTCGAGTTTCTGCTTGGTGAAGATGGCGCCGACGCTGTCGGTCAGCTTCGACGACGATTTCGCCAAGCCTTCGAACAGCCGCGCGACGCCGGATTTCTCCTCCTTCGCCGAGGGTTCCTTGTCCTTCTTGCCGAACAATCCCCAAATCATGCAGCCACGCCAATCAGATGCGCGCCGTCATGCGCGGTGAAGCGGAAGCGGGAGCAGGAGTTCGCTGGTGCGAGCGCCGGCGCCTCGAACAGAACGCTGGTAAAGTCAGGCAGGCGCGCGAAGCCTTCCTTCTCCACCAGCGCGTGGGCCTCGCGGCCAATCCAACGGGCGAGGTGGCGCTCGAGCGCGGCGGCCCCGGCCTCGCGCAAGCGCGCGGCGCGTTGCTTGATCAGTGGGCGTTGAAGCTGCGGCATGCGCGCGGCGGGCGTGCCTTCGCGCGGGCTGAACGGAAACGCATGCACGAACGCCAGATCGCACTCCTCGATCAGCGCCAGGGTGTTGGCGAAATGCGCGTCGGTTTCTGTGGGAAAGCCGGCGATGAGATCGGCGCCGAGCGCGACGTCGGGGCGCGCCGCTTTCACGCGCTGGCAAAGCTCAATCGCCTGCGCCCGGGAGTGACGGCGCTTCATGCGCTTGAGGATGAGATCGTCGCCGTGTTGCAGCGAGAGATGCAGGTACGGCGCAACGCGTGGCTCGTTCGTCACGAGATCGAACAAAGTCGCATCCATCTCCACTGCGTCGATGGACGAAAGCCGCAGCGCCTTGAGGTCGGGAACGAGCTTCAGGATGCGTGCCACGAGATTGCCAAGCGCAGGTTGACCCGGCAGGTCAGCACCCCAGGATGTGAGATCAACGCCGGTGAGCACGATCTCCTGATAGCCATTGTCAACAAGGCGCCGCACTTGCTCAACCACATTGCCCGCAGGCGCGGAGCGGGAATTGCCCCGGCCATACGGGATGATGCAGAATGTGCAGCGGTGATCGCAGCCGTTCTGCACTTGCACGTGCGCGCGCGTGCGCTCGGAATAGCCTTCGATCAGGTGCGGCGCGGTTTCGCGCACGCTCATGATATTGGCGACGCGCACGCGCTCCACACTCGGGCCCAAACCCGCCGCGCTCATCTTTTCCGTGTTGCCGATGACGCGGCTCACTTCCGGCATCGCCGCGAAGCTTTGCGGGTCGATCTGCGCCGCGCAGCCGGTGACGATGATCTCGGCGTTCGGCCGCTCGCGGCGCGCGCGGCGGATCGCCTGGCGCGCTTGGCGCACGGCTTCGTTGGTGACGGCGCAGGTGTTGAAAATCACCGCGTTCGAAAGCGCCGCGTCGCCCACGAGATCGCGCATGGCCTCGCTCTCGTAAGCATTCAGCCTGCAGCCGAACGTCACGATCTCGACATCGGGTCTCGGAGGGTGCGCGGAGGCGTTCATCTGGTCAGGGTGAAGTGAGCGTCGGCGGCGCGGAGGTCAAGCGCGACGCTGGAAATGAAAAGCCCCGCGATTGCTCGCGGGGCTCTCAAATTCGGTGTTTTGGAAAGCCTATTCCGCGGCGTCCGCTTCGGCGCCGACGAAATCTTCCTCACGCGCGCCGCCCGCACGTTCGGCGATGCGGGCCGACTTGCCGCGGCGATCACGCAGATAATAGAGCTTCGCGCGGCGAACCGCGCCACGGCGAACGACTTCGATCGAGTCCACGGTCGGCGCATAGAGCGGGAATACGCGCTCCACGCCTTCGCCGAAGCTGATCTTGCGGACGGTGAAATTGGCGTTGAGGCCGGCGCCCGAGCGGGCGATGCAGACGCCCTCGTAAGCCTGGATGCGCTCACGGTCGCCTTCCTTGATCTTCACGTTCACGCGCAGCGTGTCGCCCGGATCGAAGGACGGGATGGTCTTGCCAGCGGTGACGCGGGCAATTTCTTCTTTTTGGAGCGTCTCAATCAGGTTCATCGGCGCACACGGGACACGCGGCCAAGGGCCGGCGTCTCCAAAGGAAACGACAGGAAAGCGGGGCGTATAAGGGAACCGGAGGCCCCTGTCGAGGGGGCGGAAGCCGGTTTTAGCCGCCGCCGGCGGGCTCAGACCCAGCGGCCGTTGAGGCGCAGCCGACGTAAACGAGCGGCTGAGCGTTCGGGCGCATGATCCGCATCATCGGCAGGCCGCCCGAGGCGCCCAATTGCACCTGGGTTACCGCACCCGCAGCGTCGGTCAAATTCACGAGGCCCTGAGCCCGATCGGCGATGACGAAGCTTCCGCGACCCGGGGCGATGAACGTGAGATCGCTGCTCGGGAAAAAGAACGCACCGCCCTCGTCGGCGCTGTTGACGATGACGAAGCCGCGGGTCGCGCGAACCGCGTTGAGGGCGGGGGAATTCAGGTCTTCTGGCAGCACACTGTTGACTGCCTCCAGCTCTTCGAGCGCGCCCAAGCAGGCGGTCTGCGCCGCGACACGTTGCTGGCCCGGTGCAGGCGGTGGCAGGGGGCGCCAGAGGGCGCCGAGCATGCGTGCGACCTGCGCCAGGTCCGATTGCTGAGGCGCAGTTTGCGCAAAGGCTGGGGCGGCGAGGCCCAGTACCAACGCGACGATCAGAGGGCGCAAATCAAACTCCTGGCCGGTCTTTGACCCATTGGCGGCGCGCCTGTCCAGCGGCTAAGACACCTGCCGGTTGTCACCGCGGAGGGGGAACATGAAGAAGCTTTTCGCCGTAATTTTGGTCGCCGCGACTTTGGCCGGATGTACCGCCGCTAATGTGCTCAACATCGACAACGCACCGATCGGCGTGAACGGCCAGTCGCAAGATGTGGGCGCCGTGATCGAAACCGCGCTGCGCGAACGCGGCTGGCAGGTGGCGGCGCGCCGGCCGGGCGCGGTGGACGCGTTCATCGCCGTGCGCCAGCACCGCGCGGATGTGACCATCAGCTACACACGCACAAGCTACTCAATCGCCTATCGCAGCAGCGAAGGGCTCGACTATCGGAACGGCAAGATCCACCGGAACTACAATCGTTGGGTCGCCAATTTGAACAGCGACATTCAGCGCGCGCTGGGCTCGTTGCCACCGGCCTAGTCGCGTCGCCGGCGCGCCTTCGTGATGCGCTCGCGTTCGGCGCGCCGCCAGGCGGCGATTTTGGTATGATCGCCTGAGAGCAGCACGTCGGGAATGGGACGCCCTTCCCACTCGCGCGGACGCGTGTAGTGCGAATGCTCCAGCAACCCGTCGCCGCCAAAGCTTTCTTCAACAGTGCTCTCAGCATTGCCGAGCACGCCCGGAAGCAAACGTACGCATGCTTCCAGCAGCACCAGCGCCGCGGCTTCACCGCCCGCGAGCACGGCTTCGCCGACGGCGATTTCGCGCATGCTACGCGCGTCGATGACGCGCTGGTCGAGCGCTTCGAAGCGGCCGCAGAAGAGGATGAGGCCGGGCCCCGCCGCCCATTCGCGCGCCATCGCTTGTGAGAGCTGCTCACCGCGCGGCGAGAGATAGATCAGCGGGCGATCGTTACGCGGAACGCTGTCAATCGCAGCGGCCGCCACGTCCGCGCGCAACACCATGCCGGCGCCGCCGCCAGCAGGCGTGTCATCAACGTTTTTGTGCGGGCCCTGGCCGAAATCGCGCAGGTTCAATGTATTGTGCGACCACGCGCCCTCGCGCAGCGCCTTGCCGATCAGCGAGACGCCAAGCGTGCCCGGAAACACCTCCGGAAACAGGGTGATGATGCTCGCGGCGAACATCGCCGCGCGATCACTTGCCGACGGGTTCAGGCGCCGGCGGGTCGAGAACCACGCGCTTGCCGGTGAGGTCAACGAGCGGCGCGCTGTCCTTGGTGAAGGTGATGCGCTGGTTTGGGCCGCCGTTCAGCGGGCGATATTCGAGGATGTCGCCAGCGCCGAAATTCCACACCGCCACGATCTCGCCGAGCACGCCGCCATCGACGCTCTCCGCGCGGCAGCCGAGCAGGTCGACGATGTAGAACTCGTCCTCGGCCGGAGCGGGCAGATTGGCGCGCGGTACGTAGAGGCGCGTGCCTTTCAGCTTCTCGGCGTCCTCGCGCGTCTTTACTTCCGGCGCCGTGATCGCGACGCCGTCTTTCAAGTCGCGCCACGTCTTCGGCTTCAGCAGCACCTTGCCCTCGGCATTGTGCAGCGGACCGTAGGCAATGACGCCCTGCTTTTCCGCCGTGAACGCACGGAGACGCACTTCGGCCTTCACGCCAAACGCGCCGGCGACAGCGCCAACCAGCACCATGCCTTTCGCGCTGGAAGACTTGCCCTTGAACGCCGGCACTGGTTGCTCGTCGCCGATCGTCTCCGCCTGCACTTGCGGCTTCGGCGCCAGCACCGGTTTCGGCTGCGCGACAGGGCGCACTACGGGGCGCGCGCCGTTCGCAGCCGCAACCGGACGGGTGATGATCGGGGCGGTCTTCGTTGTCACCGGGGCGACCAGCGGCTTGGGCGGCGTCAGCGGCTTCGGAGGCGGCTTCGGCGCAGCCTTGGCCTTGGCGTCGGCCTTCGGCGCGGACGCAGGCTTTTCGGCCTTCGCTTTTGGCTCAGGCCTCTTCGGCTCAGCCTTAACGGGTTCTGGCTTCGCCTTGGCCTTGGGCTCCGGCTTGGCCTTTGCGTCGGCCTTCGGCTCCGGCTTAGCGGCGACCTTTGGACCGGGCTTGGCCGCTTTCGGCTCTGCCTTCGCCTTTGGCTCCGGCTTCGGTGGTTCGGCCTTGGCCGGCTTTGCGGCGCCCTTGACTACCGGCTTCGGCGCTTCCGGCTTCGCGGCAGGCTTCTTGGCCTCCACCTTGGCCTTGGGTTCCGGGGCCTTCGGCGCCGTCTTGGCGGCAGGCGCGGTCTTCGGGACCGGCTTTGCGGCGACCTTTGGCTCGGCCGCTTTGGCCGCCGGCTTCGGGGCTGGCGCGGCCTTGGCGACCTTTGCCTCAGGGGCCTTCGGCGTGACCGGGCGAGCCTCGGCCTTTGCCGCGGGACGCTGATCGCGGCGCGCGGCCGGAGCAGGCGTGGCCGCCGGTTTTGGGACGACGGCCTTGGCCGCGGCTTTTACCGCGGGTTTCGCTGCCGGCTTGGCAGAAGGCTTTGACGGAACTGGCTTTTTGTTCGTGGGCAAGGGTTTTCCTTAGGCCTCTGCAGCCTCGGCCGGAGCATTGGCGGCGCGCGCTTCTGTGCGTTCCGTCATCTTCTTGCCCGGCTGGGCCTTGTTCGGGTTGTTGCGTGGCTCGCGCTTTTGGACGCCAGCCTGGTCAAGGAAGCGCGCCACGCGGTCGGTCGGTTGCGCGCCTTTCTTCATCCAGTCCTGGATCCGCTCGAGCTTGAGGACGACACGGTTTGGATCGTCCGATTTCAATATAGGATTGTAGGTGCCAACCTTCTCGATGAATCGCCCGTCGCGCGGGCTACGGCTGTCCGCGACAACGATGGAGTAGAACGGGCGCTTCTTAGCGCCACCGCGAGCAAGACGGATTTTAAGGGACATTTCTTACTTTCTCCTTTGAACTCTTAGTCTTTTTTCTGGCTTCCGGGAAGCCCCGGCAGGCCGGGAAGGCCAGTTGGGCTGCCTTGATTTGGTAAACCGGGGAGACCGGCGCCCATGTTCTTGAGCATTTCCGGGCTCGGCATGCGGCTACCGCGAGGCATCATCCCAGCGAGGCCGGCGGGGAGTTTCCCCTTACCCATCGCCTTGGCCATGTCGGCCATGTTGCGATGCATCTTGAGAAGGCGGTTGACCTCGGCGACCTCGACGCCCGAGCCCTTGGCGATGCGCGCGCGGCGGCGGCCGTTGATGAGGTCGGGCTTGCGGCGCTCGGCGGCGGTCATTGAACGGATGATCCCGACCTGGCGGCGGAGCTGACGGTCGTCCATCGCTGACTCGTTCAACTGGCCTTTGAGTTTCTGGACGCCGGGCAGCATGCCCATGACGCCCTTCAAGCCGCCGATCTGCATCAGCTGGTTCAGCTGATTGGCCATGTCGTCGAAATCGAACGCGCCTTTGGCCAATTTCTTGGCCATCTTCTCGGCTTCGGCACGATCGACATTCGCGGCCGCCTTCTCGACGAGGCCGACGATGTCGCCTTGACCCAAGATGCGGCCGGCGACACGGCGCGCGTCGAACGGCTCAAGTGCGTCGGTGCGTTCACCGACGCCTAGGAATTTAATGGGCAGGCCAGTGACGGCGCGCATCGAGAGCGCGGCGCCGCCGCGGCCATCGCCATCAGCGCGCGTCAGCGCCAAGCCGGTAAGCGGCAGCCGCTCGTGGAAGCGGCGCGCGGTTTCGACGGCGTCCTGGCCGGTGAGGCTGTCGGCGACGAGCAGGATTTCGCCGGGGTTCGCGATTTTCGCGATCGCCGCGGCTTCCAGCATCATTTGCTCATCGAGCGTCGTGCGGCCGGCGGTATCGAGGATCAGAATGTCGTGGCCGCCGATACGAGCCGATGTGAGCGCGCGCTTGGCGATGTCGGCGGGCTGCTGGCCGGTGACGATCGGCAGCACATCAACGCCGATGCTCTTGCCGAGCGTGGCGAGCTGCTCCATCGCCGCCGGCCGGTAGACGTCGAGCGACGCCATCAGCACACGCTTTTTGTCGGTCTTGGCGAGGCGGCTGGCGAGCTTGGCGGCGGTGGTGGTTTTGCCGGAGCCTTGAAGGCCGGCCATCATGATGACGTTCGGCGGCTCGCCATCGATGCGCAGCGTCTCAGGCGGGCCGTCGCCGCCAAGCGTCTCGACCAAAGTGTCGTAGACGATCTTCACGACCTGCTGGCCGGGCTTCACCGACTTGATGACAGCTTCGCCGACCGCGGCGGTTTTTACCTTGGCGATGAAGTCCTTCACCACTGGCAGTGCGACGTCGGCCTCAAGCAACGCCACGCGCACCTCGCGCAGGGCGGCTTCGACGTCAGCTTCGCTCAGCGCGCCACGGCCGGTGAGCCGGTCGAATACGCCACCTAAGCGCTCTGTCAGGGCCTCAAACATCTCGCCTCCGTCACGCCAATACACAAACGCCCCGCCGGACGATCACGTCGGGCGGGGCGCCTCGCCAGCCTCCGGAGCTAAAATAGGAAGCCCGTGTGCCGGTCAAAGCGCGCTTTGAATTGGCGCGTTGGCAGGGCTTTTAGTGTGCGGATGCGTAACGGTCAAACTCCGAAACGGCCTCCGGCGCCGCTTTGCTTCGCACGTGCGGGGCGCGTTTCTGACAAACGGTTAACATCGTTCGGTTTCGCTTGACGAACCGAACGCCTGGTCCAGGAATTGTGGCGTAAACGGGGCCGTGAGGAGCCCGGTCCTGGGTGGACAGTCGCAACTTCAGCAAGGGAGACGTAGATGACGCAGTCATCCGCGAAGGCGCAGTCGCGCGCGTGGAAGCTTGCCGCTTCAATGCTTGCTTTGACCATGGGCGCCGGCTTGGCCAGCACCGCTTCGGCGCAAACCGCGCCCGAAGGGGCTTGGAACAGCCCCGACATCGTCAGCAACAACAACGTGAACCCGAACGCCGGTCCGCCGACAGGCTCGTTGGACAACACCCAGAACCTTACCGGCATTGGCCAGATGACGGTCCGCGGCAACCCCGCGACCACGGGCCTGGGGCTCTGCACGGGTACATTGATCAACCCACGCACGGTGATTTTCGCCGCCCACTGCGTAAACACCCGGCCGGCTGAAGCCTATGGTTCCGCGAACGGCACACCGTTCGGCGCCTGGACCACTGGCGGCACACCGATCGCTTTTGGCTTTGGCTTCGACAATTTGCCAGCCGTGCGCCAGTGGCTGGGCCTCGCATCGACGCCAGGCGGGACCGATGCAAACCCGGCGCTGCGGCACGCGACCAACGTTGCGCGCAATCTCTACAACGTGGAGCACGTTTGGTATGATCCGCGCTCGCTCGCGCCGACGTCCGCTGGGTTCCTTGAAGCGGACATCGCCATCGCCACACTCGACACGCCAGCGTTCGACATTCCCACCTGGGTGATGCTGTTCACACCGCTTCAGGGTGAGACACACGCCGTCATCACCGGTTATGGCGGCAGCGGCACCAGCGCATCGGTGCAAGCGGGACCGTTGCCCAGCGGCAATGCGGTGATCGATTTCCGTCGGCGCGCGGCGGAGAACATGATCTCTTTCCTCGGCTCTCTCGATGATCGCAATGATTTCCTCTTCGGTCCGTCGCCGACGCCGATCAATCCGCAAACGCTCTACCAGCTCGACTTCGACAGCCCCGCGGGCGAAGGGACTTACACCGGAACGGCGCCGAACTATGACTTCGATCTCTTCCAGGGCACGGCGTTGCCGAACGAAGGCATCACTGCTGGCGGCGATTCCGGCGGTCCGCTTATTGCCGATCAATATTTCGATACGCCGGTGATGGTGGCGACGCTTTCGGGCGGAACGCGCTTCCACGGCAACCAGCGCTTCTCGACTTACGGCACCAACAGCTTCTACCAACCGCTGTTCTTGTTCTGGGAAGAAATCGTCGCCAACAATCCGTACGTCTATGCCAGCAACAAAAACGGCAATCGCTCCTGGACCGATCCCAATCATTGGGTCCAACAGATGGATCCGGCCTACGGCATCGAGGTTGATGGCCAACTCGTGAACGGCATGCCGGGCTTCGAATCGGCGGGCGTGTCCGGCAGCACCTATAGGTTCGGCGAGGTTTGCTTCCTCGCCACTTGCACCAACAACGCCGCCGATCCGGAAGCGCAGCCCTATCCGGTGTTTACGCCGAACTCGGTGTTCGTGCCGGGCGGGCCGGGCTCGACGAACTTCGTGCCGAACAATGTGATTGCCAATCCGAGCCTCGGCATTCGCCCGCGCTATTACGACGTGACGCTCGACGGTCTCGGCGTGACGTGGCTGTCGGACGCTGTGACAATCGATCGGTTCACTATGGACGGCGTGCTCACGGCGCTCGATGTGCGCAGCAGCGGCACGCTCAACGTGCTGGGTGACTTCACCGTGATGCGCGGCGGCCTCGATCTCGATGGCCGCATCAATTCCGGCGAAGCCGTGTTCGTGCAGGGCCTGCTCACGGGCGGCGGCACGTTCAATCCGACATACTTTACCTCCGTCGATAGCATCATCGCGCCGGGCGATCTCTACGGCATCGGCACGCTCACCATTCAAGGCGATGTCGTGCTCGCGTCGGGCAACGAATTGCTGATCGAACTCGGACGCAGCACCAACGACCGGCTGCGCGTATTGGCCGATGCGGCGCAAGGCACTACCGGCATAATCGGTCTCGGCGGCGATGTGTGGTTCACGCCGTCAAGCGCCGGCGGCGGCCCGCGTCACGGCAACAGCTACACGTTCGTCACGGCTGACGGGGCCGTCATCGACACGTTCGACTCCGTCAACGCCTTCCTCGGCATCTTGCGGCCGCAGCTCACCTACGGCGCCAACAGCGTCACGGTGAAACTGAAGGCCGGCAGCTTCTGGGATGCGCTGCTGCACAATCCGGCGCTTGCGCCGCTTGCGCTCGCGCTCGATCAGATCCGCGAGAACCACTACGCGTCGCTCTACGGCCTCTATGGCGAGATCGACCTGATGAGCCCCTCGCAGCTGACCAGCGCCTTCAACACGCTCACGCCATCCTCACTCATGGATGCGCGCGGGCTGATGGCGATGCAGGACAACGGCTTCGCCACCACGCTGCAGAACCGACTCGCTCTGATCGCGCGCTCGGAAGAAGGCCCGGTTGGTCTGACGATGATGGGCGCGCCGTCTGACGTGTTTGCCTTCAGCGGCGATGCAGGCCTTGGCGCGGCGGGCGATCTCGCCTTTGCGTCGGAGCTGTCGCAATCGCGCACGATTATGGACCTGCCGAACGGCATGACCGGCTTCTTCAGCGGCGGTTATGACGAAAGCCTGGTGTCGCCGGTCTCTGGCCGCACCGCTCTGACCTCTGATGACGCGATGCGTACTTGGACGATGGCGGGCGGCGTCGAGCAGCATTTCGGCGCCTTCACGCTCGGCATTGCCGCGTCATATGCGCAAGGCCGCGCATTGCAAACGGCGACCTCGGCCAGCGCCGAGAACGACCTCGCGCAATCGGCGCTCTACGGCGTCTATCGCTTCGACGAAGGCATGTACGTGTCCGGCCTCGTGGGCGTCGGCACAAGCCGCACGACCACCGAACGCCGCTTCATGGCGGGCGCACTCGACTATCACATGCAGGGCGAGACCAATGGCTCGATCACGCTTGCGTCGCTGGAAGGCGGCGTGAACTTCGATCTGGCGCGGGGCCTCGTGCTGACGCCGCGCATTTCGGTGCAGCACTCCGAAACGCGCATTGACGGCTTCACCGAAGCCGGCGGTGGCGAAGCGGCCTTGGCGTTCGACGAGCAGGTGTATGAGCGCACGGAAGCGCGGCTCGGCGTGAGCCTCGCCGGCGATTTCAGCCTGACCTCCGGCTGGCGCATCGCACCCAACATCGACGTGTCGGCGGTGTCGAACCTCGCGCGCGACGGCGACGGCGTGTGGGCGCGGTTCGTGGCGGTGCAAGACGTGCCGTTCTACCTGCCGGGCGAAGCGCGTGACGATCTGTGGGCGGAAGTGACGGCGGGCCTTGCGCTCAGCCGCAACGAAACCTCGATCGCGCTGCGCCTCGAGCAAAGCATCGAGCGGCAAGAATTGTACGACGACCGTGTCGTCGCGCGCTTCTCGCAACGCTTCTAAGATCGAGCTTCGGTTTGAACTTGGTCCGCGCCCTTCGGGGCGCGGACTTTTTATTGGTGCAAGCGCCGCGCGACCTCTTCGCCGATCGCCAGCGACGATGTGAGGCCCGGGCTTTCGATGCCGAACAGGCAGACGAGATTTTCGACGCTGTCGTCGATGACGAAATCGCCTTGGTGCTCGCCGGGGCCGTGCAGCTTGGGGCGGATGCCGGCGTAGTCGGGCGCGAGCGCGCCGTCCGGCAGAGCCGGCCAGAAGCGGCGGACGGTTTGATAGAAGCTGGCGGAGCGCGCCGGATCGACGGCGTAGTCTTCGTGGTCAACGAATTGCAAATCGGGGCCGAAGCGGGCGACGCCCCCGAGGTCGCGGCGATAGTGCGTGCCGAGCGCGCCGGGGATCGGCGGCGGATAGATGAGGCGCGCGAAGGGCGCTTTCACGCCGTTGAGAGCGAAGTAATTGCCTTTGCCGTAGTACAATTGCGGGATGCGCGTGGCGGGAAAGCCATCGATTGCCCGCGCGCAGGTTTGCGCGCCGAGGCCGGCGGCGATGACGAGTTGCCGTGTGCTGATCG
>Ga0187894_10005603_pt1 | contig 12717 bp, 10 predicted proteins | sample GBC1701081metaG_FD_136650 | JGI IMG/M metagenome (GOLD analysis project Ga0187894, IMG submission 136650) | White microbial mat communities from a lava cave in the Kipuka Kanohina Cave System on the Island of Hawaii, USA - GBC170108-1 metaG ... | reverse complement strand
TGGTCTCGCACCTGGACGTGGTGCCGGCGGGCGTTGGCTGGACTCGCGATCCCTTCACGCCGACCTTCGACGACGGGCGCCTGTACGGCCGCGGCTCGGGCGACGCGAAGGCCTCCGTGGCGGCGATGCTGACGGCGGCCCAGGACGTGGCGGCCGCCGGTGGACCTCCGCGCGGCCGCCTGCTCGTGCTGCTGGGCTACGGGGAAGAAACCCGTCATACCACCATGCCGGAGCTGGTCCGGACCGTGGGGGCAATCGACGCCGCCGTGGTGGGAGAGCCGACCAACCTCGACATCGCCGTCGCCCAGCGCGGCCTGATGATGGTGGATCTCGTCGCACGAGGCGATCAGCGGCACGCGGGCTACGCGGACACGGAGGAGGGGACGGGGCACGGCACGGACTTCGTCAACGCGACCCAGCGGCTCGCGCGCGACCTGATCGCGCTCGAAGGGGTGGCCCGCGAGCGCCGGCACGCGGTGCTCGGTCACCCGACGATCACGCCGACCATGCTCGAGGCCGGCGTCGGCCGCAACGTCACGCCGCCCGTCGCGCGCGCCGTGCTCGACGTGCGCACCACCCCCGCCTGGTCCCACGCGGAGCTGGCCGAGGCGCTGCGGCTCGCGCTGAAAAGCGAGGTGGTAGTGACGTCCGACCGGCTCGTGCCCTGCGAAACCCCAAAGGACTCGCGGCTGCTCGCGGCTGCGCGGCAGGTGCGGCCCGAGGCGAAGTGTTTCGGCAGCCCGACCTGCTCCGATTGGGTGTTCCTGCGCGATGGCGACGCGATCAAGTGTGGTCCGGGCACCAGCCGCAACAGCCACGTCCCCGACGAGTGGGTGACCGTTTCCGAAGTGACCGAGGCCAGGGCGTTCTACGCCCGGTTGGCCGGAGCGTACCTCGCATGAAGTCCCGCCCGCCGTCGCGCACGTTGTGGTCACAGCCCGAAGGTGGTGGGGCCGACGCGTCGATGCTGTCGTACACGGTCGGCGACGATCGACATTGGGACACGCGGTTGCTGGCCTGGGACGTGTTGGGCAGCCTGGGGCACGTCGAGGGGCTGCGGGCGGCCGGGCTGTTGTCGGCCAAGGACTACCGGTCGCTGCGCGCCGGCCTCCGGGAAGGATTGCGAGCGGTCCGCAGCGGCTCGCTCCGCATCGGAACCCTGCAGGAGGATGCCCACACTGCCGTCGAGCACTGGCTGACGCGACGCGTGGGCTTGGCCGGGGAACGGCTCCACACCGGTCGCTCACGCAACGACCAGATCGCGAGTGACCTGCGACTCTACCTCAAGGCGACGTTGCTCGGGATCCATGAAGCGGCGGCCGCTCTCGGGGAAGCGCTCCTCGTCTTCGCGGCCGGGCACCGTGACGCTCTGTGGCCGGGTTACACGCACCAGCGCCGCGCCATGCCGTCGTCGGCCGGACTGTGGTCTTCGGCGTTCGCCGAAGGGTTGCTCGATACGCTCGAATCGCTGCCCGCCCTGTGGGCGCGGGTGGACCGCTGCCCGCTGGGCAGCGCCGCGGGGTACGGCGTCCCGCTCCCGCTCGACCGTCGCGCCGCCTCCCGGGCGCTTGGCTTCGCGGCTCCGGAGCACAACGTGGCCACGGTGCAGAACGGCCGCGGCAAGCTCGAAGCCGCCGTGCTCGCCTGGTGCGCCGAGCTGGGCCACGAGGCTGGAAAGCTCGCGACCGACGCGGTGCTCTACAGCGGCGAGGAGTACGGCTTGCTGCAGCTCCCGCTCGAGCTCGCCACCGGCTCGAGCATGATGCCGCACAAGCGAAACCCCGACGTGTTCGAGCTGACGCGGGCGCGCGCCGTGGCGCTCGACGCGGACCTGGTCGCGGTGCTGACGCTCAAAGCCAAGCTGGGCAGCGGTTACCATCGTGACTTTCAGCTCCTGAAGGAGCCGCTGTTGCGCGGGTTGGATCGGACCCGCGAAATGCTCGTCATGCTCGCCTCGGCCGTGCCGCGACTGCGCGTGAACCGCGCGCGGGGGACCGCGCTCCTGTCCGGCGATCCCCTGGCCACGGATGAGGTCATGCGTCGCGTCGAAACGGGTGAGCCGTTCCGTACCGCCTATCGGGACGTCGCGGCAGGCCTGGCCAAGGGGAAGCGGTTTCCCGGTCCGGGGAATCCCGAGCTGCTCCGGCGCCGCGGCAGTCCCGGAAGCCTGGGCAACCTCGACCTGGGCGTCGTCCGGGCTCGACTCGCCGCGCGCCGACGCTGGAGTGCCGCCGTCGGCCGTCGCTACCGAGCCGCCCTGACCCGTCTCGCGGGTGCGAAGCTGGGAGGGATCGGGCCGTGAGCGCCGAGCGTCGCAAGCGACTGCTCAAGATCCTCGAGCTGATCAGCACCCGGGCGATCAAGACGCAGGCGGAGCTGGCCGAGGCGCTTGCGGGGGAAGGGTGGGACGTCACGCAGTCGTCGGTGAGCCGGGACATCAAGGCGCTGCGGCTCGTCAAGACGGGTGGCGCCTATCAGCGCCCGCCATCAGTGGCCTCTCATTCTCCCGATCCCGATCGGCGCCGTGTTGCCGAGGACGTGATCGGCCTCGAGACGGCCGGCGATTCATTGATTGTGCTGCACACCCCGCCCGGAGAGGCGAGCGCCGTGGGTCTGGCCCTGGACCGGATGGCGTGGGGGGACGTGGTCGGCACGATCGCCGGGGACGACACGATCTTCATCGCCGCAAAGGATCCGACGTCGCAGCGCCGCCTGTATCGCGAACTGCGAAAACTGACCGCCGCCGTCTAGTGGTGGGCGGCGGTGATGCGCCGTCCCAGCTCGCGGGTGACGACCCCGAGCGCCCCGGCTTCGGCGTGCGTCAGACTCAGGCGGCCGGCATCCGCGTCATCGAGAATTCCCTGACAGATTTCCGCCGTCCGGCGTAGTCGGAAACGCTCGTTGAACACCTTGTAGTCTTTGCTGTTGACCGCCATCAGCAGCCCCCACAAACGGAACCGCACGTCGTCGACGGAGCTCTTGAGGCCTTCCAACGTCTCCTGCGGCAAGGCATCGACCGTCTCAAGCTGCTGCGTCATCTCCTTGACGGCGTCCTGCATGCGATTCAACGCGCTCGCTTGACTCGATGCCATCGCCTTTGGTCCCGAGGAAGGTCGGTCTACGGTAGTGGAATCAGGGTGCAGCGGCAATCGTGTGCCCGGCCCGTCGCCACGCCTGAATGGCGCGAGTCAGATCGGCCGCTGACGCCTTCCCTCGCGAGGGGCTGGGCCAGCGCCGCCACGATCCCAATCAGATCGAGTGGCAGCGGTCCGACGACCCGCACCGCGCGATACTCGCGTTCGCAATGGGGCTCGCCCGCCACGAGCGATTGGGGAGCGGTCACGGACAACTCCGTGCGCGTGCGCGTGATCGTGAGAAACGGCTGGGGGACGAGTGCCCACGGCGGCAGCGGCCCGTCCGCGTTGAGACCGCAGACCGCGATGGTGTCCGGCACAATTTGCAGCGGCAAGTGATCGCGGTCGACCGTGGTCGCGGCTTGCCCGGCCAATCCCCGGCCACACACCAGCATCAGGGCCAACACTCGAATCGTGCTCATGACACCTCCGCAATGATCCGCTCCAGCGACGACGCCTGATCGGTCAGCGACTGCAATAGCGCGAGCTGCGCCCGGCACCGGATCAGGTTGTGCCCGGGCCTGTCGATCCGGTAGTAGCGGTCCCCTTCCAGATGATCGGTGAGAAACCGCACGGCCTGCTCTACCGTGATGAGCCGGCCCGCGAAACCGAGCAATCGGACCTCGTGCGCCGTGAGCACGTCCCCCGCCGATTCCAGATACCCGCGCGCCAGCGCCGCGAACAGCTCCGACCGCACCCGGATTTTCGACACATCGGTTTCGTCCTCCGCCGTCGGGCTGACACTGGAGCGCACGAGATCGCCGAAGTCGTGCAGCGCCGAGCCGGGCATCACCGTGTCCAGGTCGATGACGCACACCGGATCGCCGCTCGCCGCGTCGAACAACACGTTCGCGATCTTGGCGTCATTGTGGACCGGCCGGAGCGGCACCGCCCCCGACGCCAGCAATGGCGGCAACATGTCCGCCAGGGCTCGCTCCGCCAGCACCGAGTCGATTTCCGCGCGGGCGTCGGTGGCGCGGGCGACGCTGTCGGCCCGCACGGCCGCGTCGAGACGCGCGAACCGCGCGCGCGTATCGTGAAAGCCGGGAATCGTCTCGTGCAGCGTTAGCCCGGCATCGGCCAGGAGACGCAGGAACTCCCCGAAGGCCTGCCCCGCCCCGCCGGCGTCGACGGTCGATTGCACATGCTCGCGCACGCGAGCGCCATCGACGTAGACGAACATGCGCCACACGCGTCCGGCCGTGTCCGTCACCCAATCGCCGTTGTCCCGGGAGAGGACCAGCGCCGGGTAGCGGGCGCTGCGCTGCGCGAGATGCCGCGCGACGCGTGCCACGTTCTCCATGACCAGATCGGGACGAGCGAACACATGCGGATTGAGGCGCTGCATCAGGTAGCCGCGTCTGGACCCGTCGGAGTGGCGTGTCTCGATCCGATAGGTGTCGTTGATGTGTCCGCCGGGTACCGGCAGGACGGCCGTTACCGACCCGTCGACTCGAAACCGCTCCGCGACGGCCCGGACTTCCTCGAGGCCTGCGGTCACGTCCACAATCGCTCGGGATAACGACCGGCGCTTACCAGGGCGCGTAACTCCGCTTCGACTCCGGAACGATCCGCCTGGTGGGTGATCCCGAACCACCGGCTGCCGGGCTCGAGCACCCGGACCCGGCACTCGCCAGCGGCGATCGCCTGTCGGATGACCGTCGGTAACAGGAATTCGCCACGCTGCGCATCGGGACCCTGAAAGAACCGGTCCAGACCTGTTCGCAGCATGTCGAAGAGCGCTGGGGTGAATCCCCACAGGTTCATCGACACGATCGCGTCGCGATCGCTCGTGCCGTCGATATTGACGACTTCTTCGATGTCCTCCAGCCATCCGTCGCCATCGATGCGGCACACGCCACGATTGACCGGACCCGCATCGGACAGTGTGTCCGTGAGGCGATAGCCCACCAGCGCGAAGTGCGGGGGCCGGGCAGCGGCAGGCGCGCGCAGGAACGCCGCCAACGCCGCGAACGCTTCCGCGCCGTAAAAGTCGTCCGCGTTCAAGACGGCGCATGGGCCGGTGACGGCCGGCGCGGCGGCGAGGACGGCATGCGCGGTCCCCCAAGGCTTGGCGCGGCCCGCCGGCAGTGCCACACCCGCCGGCACGTCCTCCAGCCGCTGCAACGCCGTGCGCCACGGAAACCGACCCGCGAAGCGCACCGCGAAGTCCCGGAAGGCGTCCGCCATGTCCGGACGAATGACGAAGACAACGTCGTCGAACCCGGCGCGCCGGGCGTCGAACAGCGAGTACTCCATCAGGGTCGTCGCGGCCGGGCCAACCCCTTCGAGCTGTTTCAGGCCGCCGTACCGACTGCCCAGACCGGCGGCGAGGACGACCAGCTGCAACGTCATGCGGTTGCTCTTGGCGAATGAGAGTTCATCTTGGATGCCATGGCCATCGAGTACGAGATCGATCACGCGCGGCGGCTCGTCTGGGCCACGGGTAGCGGCCACCTGACGGGCGACGACATCATGAACTATCAGCGTGAGGCCTGGTCGCGCCCCGACGTGAAAGGGTTCAACGAGCTGATCGATATGAGCGCCGTCGAGCAGTTCGACATGCCGACGGCCCGGATCTCAAAGCGCTGGCCGAGACAGCGGCGACCATGGATACCCGCGTCTCGAGCAGCAGAGCACCAAAGAGGTCGGCGTGTTCCGCACGCTCGACGAAGCGTTCGCGTTTCTGGGCGTCACGCCACCCTGACGCGCTGGGTCACCGCGATCGGAACACCTCGAGCGCCGACATCCGTCGCGTGCCGGGATAGGGCGTCTGCTCGCCCTTCACCGCCATCCACAAGACGCGATTGAACAGGTCCATGTCGGCGCGATCCATGCCGAGATCGAGCCGTTCCGATTCCCTGACAGCCCGGCCGCGCGGCGGATTGCGCTCGTCCAGGGGCACGGCAGGCTCGAGCGCGACGTAGGGCGCGGTATCCGGCGCGTCGCGCCAGATGTCGCGCAGCGGATGCCCGTAGTGGTCGAACTGCGACAGGGCATCCAACCCCAGAATCTCTTCCATGGTGCGCAGCGCGTCGGTCGTGTTCGTGAAGCGGTGATGCACGCCGGCGCGATTCCACGGCGACACGACCAGCAACGGCGAGCGGTGCGAATCCACGTGATCGGGCCCGTTCTGCGCATCGTCCTCGATCACGAACACGACCGTGGTTCGCCAGAACGGGCTCCTGGACAGCGCCGCGATGATGCGGCCCAGGGCGAGGTCGTTGTCCGCCACCATGGCGCGCGGCGTGGGCGATCCGGCGCGCGCCCCGTCCGTGTGATCGCACGGGAGATGCAGGATCTGGAACGCCGGCATCGACCCGGCCTGCACCCAACCGCGCAACGCGTCGAGCCAGATGTCCGCGCGGTACTGGTCCGGGATGCTCATATCGAACCCCGGATAGCGGGGATCGGTGTGGGCCGCGAGAAACGGCTTCGTGCCGCGATAGCGCTTGCCGCTGCCGGGCTCGTTCTCCTCGATCGCGAATTCGCCGAAGTTCGCAAAACTCAGCCCGGCGCGACGCACCAGGTCCCACAAGTACCCCTGGGCCGGCTCGGCGACATCGTCCTCGGCAATCCGGTTGCGATTGGTGCCTTCGTAGTCGTAGGTGCGCCCCCCGCCGTCATAGTGAGTAGGGGTCGTCTTCTGGGTGTAGTCGGTCGCATAGGCGGCCATCGACCAGTTGTGGCCGTCCGCCGACACCTCGGCGTTCACGAAAAAGCGGTCGAAGATGCCGAACCGCTCGGCGAGGGCGTGGTGATTGGGGGTGACCGCGCGGCCAAACAACACCAATGACGTATCGCCATCCGCCTGCGGCAGGTCGCCCAGCAGCTGGTCGTAGGTCCGATTCTCCTTGAGGATGTAGATGACGTGCTCGAGTGGCGGATAGGGACGGCCGCGCGAGCTGGTGCTGTCCCATCCGTTGGCGCGCGCCACGCGTCGACTGAAAGCGTCCAGCGCGCCGGCTCCGACCCGCGCCGCGGGCACGATGCTGAGACTGCCGCGAATCTGTCCCAGGGTGTACGCGGAGTCGGGATTCGACCGGCCCGGCTGCGGGCCCTCGGGATTCGGACCGGTTCCCTCCCCTTTCCCGTTGGCCACGAGCAGGGTGTCACCCAATACCAGCAGCGCCGTGGGATACCATCCCACGGGGACGCGGCCGGCCAGTCGATCGTTGCCCGCGGCGCCCGGAACGTCCGCGGTCTGTGCCGAGAGATCAAAGACGGCGACCGCGTTGGCATCCGCTTCGGCCGCGAACAGCCGCATGCCGTCCGCCGAGAGGGCGAGGGCAGCCGGCGTCGTCCCTTCGTCGGGGCCAGCCGGCGGCGGATCGGCGAGCGTAGCGATCACCCGCCGCGCCCGCGTATCGATCACGGCGATCCGATCGGTGCTGCCGGAAGCGACGAACACTCTGGTACCGGATGCGTTCGCCACCATGGCCGACGGATGGCGCCCCGCCGCGATCGGCGACCCGGCCACCAGCCGGCCGCCCGCGCCCGGAGTGAACAGCGACACCGTGCTGGCCCCCCAGTTGGATACCAGCACCTGGCCCAGCGCGACGATGACACCGTAGGGGTAGGCTCCGGTGGCGAGCCGCTGCACGACGGTCTTGGTGGCGAGATCGACCACGGCGAGCGAGTCGGCGAGATTGAGCGCCACATAGAGCTGCGATCCGTCCGGAGACAGGGCCAACCCCGCTGGATATGTGGTGCCGTCGGCGCGCGGCGCGCGCGGGGCGAGCACGATCGAGTCGGCCAGCGTGGCGCTGTCGGCGTCCCAGCGATAGCGGTACACGACGTCCGTATTCCCGCCCGACACATAGAGCGAGCGGCCATCGCTCGAGAAGGCGAGACCGACGAAGGCGGCCGCCTGAGGGCGCGACTGCATGACGTCGCCCGAGCGGTCGACGACCTGCAGACCATGCTCGCGCCAGCCGCTGAGGAGCAGCACGACGCGCCGGCCGTCCGGCGCCGCGAGCATACCCAACGGCATCTGGCCCACCGGACGCATCACGCCGGCGGGATCGAGACTCCGCCCGGTCGGGAGCAGCCGGGGTGGGGACCCCGGGGGCTGCCCGACCGGCGGCTGCCGGCAGGCCGTGGCGACGATGAGGAGCAGGAGGCCGATGCGGGTCATGGGGCGGCTTTCTGCTGGCGCAACAGGACGGTGCCCTTGGCCGCGCCGCGGACCCGCGCGCGCAGCGTCACGGTGCGACCCGTGACCGGCAGCGCAATCAGCACGACGTCGTTGCGCCCTGGGGCGAGTCGCGCCAGGGTCGGTTGCGGTCCCTGGTCGACGCGCAGATCGAGGTCACGGACCTGCACCGCGGACCCATCGTTGGCCACCAGCCGCAGGCGGTATTGTCCGGCGGCGGGAACCTTGCTCGTCAAATCGAGCGTCAGGGTGTCCCCGGTCCAGCCGCCCACCGCGTCATCGGCCCACAGCGAAACGGGATCGCGCCAGGTCCGCGGCGGCGCTACGCCGACATTGAAGGCCGCGAAGCGGCGGATCACGGGCTCGTCCACGGTCTCGGTCACTCGCAGGCGCAGCACCGTGTATCCGTCCGGACGGATCGGGACAATCAGCTTGTGGCCGATGGCGGTGCCGGCACCGATTTGCTGGGAGCGCCCCCACGACACGCCGTCGAGACGCCAGGCCCGCACGCGCTCGCCGCGTGACACCTCTTCCTGGATGACCAGGTGGTCCACGCGTTGCGGTTCGGGGAAGCTGAGGAACGTGTCGCGGCCGACAGTCCCCGTTTCCGACACCGACCGCCCGAAGCGAAGGCGAATCTCCTCGCCGAATGCGGCGGCCCGATCCGTGTCGACGGCGGGAATCCGCCCGGTGCGGTCCGGGGTCACATTCAGCAACAGCTGCGTCCCGCGGCCGACCGACCGGTAATAGATCTCCACCAGATCGTCCAGCGAGAGCAGGTTCTTGTCGTTGGTCGTGCTCCAGAACCAGTTGGGGCGGCGAATCGACACGTCGACCTCGACCGGCATCCAGGCATCGCCTTCGGGATCCCCGTGCAGGGACGTCGCAACGCCGGTCCCGGCATCCTGTGCGTCGAGCGAGTTCCAGCACGGGTACGGCGCGAACCCGTCCTCGTTCCCGACCCAGCGAATCGTGGCCTGCGGCCCCTGAAACACCATGGCGTCGGGCGCGTGCTGCGCCACGATATCCCCGGTCGGCACCACGCTCGAGCCGTCGAGCCACAGCTCGGTGATGGGACCGTAGCGGGTCAACAGCTCGGTGAGCTGACGGCGGTACAGCGCGTCGTATTCGGTTTGGGCTTCGGGCGTCGCGCAGCGTCCTGAAAGCGCGGCCCCGTGCTTGTCATCCCGGGGCGAGAGGTAGACGCCCAGCTTGAGGCCGCGGGAGATGCACGCCTGGGAAAGCGCTTCCATCGCGTCGCCGCGGCCGTCCCGCCACGGCGACCCTTTGATGCTGTAGTCGGTGGTGTCGGTCTGCCAGAGGCAGAACCCTCCGGTGTGCTTGGCGACGAGAACGATGTAGCGCGCTCCCATCGCGACCGCCGTGTCGGCCCACTGCGCCGGCTCGACCGCCGTCATGACAGCCGCGGGCGCGAGCGAGAGGTCGTCGTATTCCTGCTCCTGCCAGGTATTGGGGGCGAAATGCACGAACATCCCGACCTCGAGATCCTGCCAGTCTCGTTGCGCAGCCGAAGGCAGCGCGAGCCGTGGTGGGAGCACGAGGGACCCGCGGGCCAGGCGGAGGCCAGGCGTGGCCATGGCCGCAGCGGCCAGGTGTTTGACTACTTCCCGTCGAGTCGGCATCGATCAGCGGAGCAGCATCATGGTGGAGTCCTGACTGCCGTCGTTCGGCGCGGGGACGAGCCCGAGGATGCGGGCAATGAGATCATACACGTGAATGTTCCGGAACGGCGGCGCCACGACCCCGCTGCGAAATGCGGGTCCCTGGGCGAGAAACAGGGCGCGCATCGCGGACACCGTATCGTCGTACCCGTGCGCCCCGCCGCGGAAGCGCTCGGGGTGGTCCACGACGTCCTGGCGGGTCACGGCCAGCGACCACCCAACGTCGGCTAGCGCGATCAGCGGCGGAATGCGCCGGTGGTCGCGATAGTGAAATCGCTCCGGGACCTCCGCGCGCTTCCACACAGAGAGATGGGGATGTCTCCCGCGCAGCGAACGGTACGCGCTATCCAGCATCCCCGGCAGCGGCCACAGTCCCATCACCGGACTCCCACCCGTCACTCGCTGCAAGAGACGCCTCGAGACGTAGGCATCGAGCGCAATCACGCTGTCCGGAGTGGTCCGGGCCATGCCGTGATCGGACACGACGATCACGTTGACGGTGCTGCGCCCCAGTGCCTGGAGGCCCTCCAGCAACCCGCCGATGGCGCTGTCTACCTGGAGTACCCGGGCGGCGACCTCCGGGCTGTCCGGACCGGAATCATGTCCCGCGTGGTCCACTGCACTGAAGTACAGGGTCACAAACGTGGGCCGTTCTGGTTCCGGCAACGCCAGCCAATCCAGCACTTGCCGCACCCGCGTCGAATCGGGGACCCGGACGTCGTAGCGTTTCCAATACCGGGGGCGCACCCCTGCGATTGCCGCCTCGGTCCCGGGCCAGAAGAACGCAGCCGCGATCTGTCCCTGCCGTTGCGCGGCGACCCACAGCGGCTCGCCGCCCCACCAACGGGCGTCGGTCACGGCCGCATCGTCGCTGATGCGGAATACGGTATCGAACACCGGATCGTACATGGTGTTCTCCACGACGCCGTGATGCTCCGGGAAGAGGCCCGTGACGATCGAGTAGTGATTGGGAAACGTCTTGGTGGGAAACACGGGCACGAGCGGCGCGCGCACGCCCGCCGCAATGATGCGGTGCAGGTTCGGTGAGGGATAGCGGTCGAGGTAGTCGTACCGGAACCCGTCAATCGAAATGAGGACGACGGTGCCGCCACCCATCGCCGGAACCGGCGCCCCGCCCGTACACGCGATCGCGACGAGCGCCGCGATGGTCCGTGCGCCCATCAGGTCTACCTTACTCGTGGATTTGCTCGAGCAGGCCCGAGATCCGTCGAATGCGCTCGGGGTCGGTCACGGCGCGATCGAACTCGTTGGGCAACGGCTGCTTGAGCAGCGTCAAGTGGCTGGGCCGGAACGAAGCGGGGCTCTCGAGCAGTGCGGTCGCGCGCACGTGGACTTCCCGCACGCCGGTTTGCTCGGCCACGGTCGTGATGTTCTCCTCGCTCAGCCCTCCCCCCGCGAGCACGATGATCCGGCCTTCGGCGCGGCTCACGAGGCGGGTGAGGGTCTGCATGCCTTGCACGGCCATCGGGGCCTGACCCGACGTCAGCACGCGCTCGATCCCGAGGCGCATGAGCGTGTCGAGCGCGTCGTCGGCGTCGGGGGTGAAATCGAAGGCGCGGTGGAAGGTGATGGACATCGGCCGGGCGGCCCCGATCAACGCCTTGGTGCGCTCGGTGTCGATCGTGCCGTCGGGACGCAGCGCCCCCAACACGACGCCGGCGACGCCGAGCCGGCGCGCCAGGGCGATATCCCGCTGCATCACCTCGATCTCGACGTCCGAATAGACGAAGTCCGCACCCCGCGGCCGAACCAGCACGTGGAGGGGAATGTGCAGTCGCTCCTGGCACACCTCGATCATCCCCGCGCTGGGCGTCGTTCCGCCTTCGAGCAGATCTTCGCACAGCTCGACGCGGTCGGCGCCGCCGGACTGAGCGGCCAGGGCCGACTCCACCGAATCGACGCACGCCTCGAGCAGCACTCTCACCGTTCGACCTCCAGGGCGATCACCTGATCGACCGTTCCCGCGACGCGGGGGGGAAGCGTCAGCGTAACCCCCTCCGGGCTGACCCGGTAGCGCACCGCTCCGGTCCCACCGATCACCCGCGCGGCGCGCACGCGCCCGAGCGGTGGCAACGACAGTTCGCGATCGGTCCAGTCGAGCACGTGCACGAACACCGTGTCACCGCGTTGCGTGGTGACCCCCCAGGGCCGCGGGGGAATCGGGCCGCCGCGCGTCCCGTACACGGATTCTCCGTAAACGGAGAGCCAGCGCCCCATGTCCCGGAGCCGGTCCGCCTCCTCGACCGGGATCTCTCCCTGCGGAGTCGGGCCGACGTTGAGCAGGAAATTCGCGTTGCGCCCCGCCGCGTTCACCAGGTACCGGATCAACTGAGCCGCGCTCTTGAAGTTGTGGTCCTGGAGCCGAAAGCCCCACGAGTCGTTGATCGTTTCCGCCGTCTCGAGCGGCAACGCGCTCACGGCCTGTCCGGCGTTGAACCCGGTCGTGTGCTCGCCTGGCAGGTCCTTCTCGAACATCTGGAAGTCCTCGCCGGGATGAGGCGTGCGGTGATGGTTGGAGCCGATGAGGGCGGCGGGCTGGAGCGCGTGAATCATTGCGTAGGTGTCATCAAGCCGCCAGGCGGCGTCGTATCGGTCCCACTCGCCGTCGAACCAGACTCCGCCGAGCGGGCCGTAGTCCGTGAACAACTCGCGTAGCTGGGCGTTCATGTAGTCGAGGTAGCGGGACCACTGCCCCGAATCAGGGCGCTCGGCCCAATGGCCGGTC
>Ga0187894_10005602_pt1 | contig 12721 bp, 9 predicted proteins | sample GBC1701081metaG_FD_136650 | JGI IMG/M metagenome (GOLD analysis project Ga0187894, IMG submission 136650) | White microbial mat communities from a lava cave in the Kipuka Kanohina Cave System on the Island of Hawaii, USA - GBC170108-1 metaG ... | reverse complement strand
GGGCTGGTCAAGCTGTGCTTGCGAACCAAGGGCTTCTCGTGGGCGAAAGCGTGATTCCTAATCCGAGAGCCGGATGCGGGAAAACCGCCCGTCCGGTTCGATGAGCGGGGTGTGGAAACGGAACGGCAACCTCGCCGTCACCGCGCCACACCTCGACTCTACAAAGAACTTTCGTTGCGAATGTCTTGGATCGTGACAGCCAGTCTGTAAGCCGGTTTCCCCGGGAAAGTCGCATTTGTGCCGGAAAGAATTTGCCCGGTTAGGCCAGCGAGTACCAAGTGGAACGCCCTTTCCCGCTGCGCTTGAGGTGGCGGGCCTTCGTCAATTCGGTGAGGCGCTTCTTGACCGTAGCGCGGGGCGCTTTAGTGACGCGGATCACGTCGGCCACGCTGATTTGGCCATACTCGGCGGCAAGGTCGATGATGGCGATGGCCAGTTCCGGCAGGGTCGAGCGCATGATCTTCTCGCGCTCAACCTTCGCTTCCAGTTTGCTCTTCTGCTTCTGGAGGCTGTGAAGGAAAAACGACAGCCAAGGCGACCAGTTCGGGGCATTCTTCTTAAGCGTACCCTGCGTCCGGCGAAGCGCGAGGTAATAGCCCTCCTTGTTCTGCTCGACGATGCTTTCGAGCGAACTATAGGGAACATAGGCGTAGCCGCTCTTGAGCAAGAGCAAGGTCGTGAGGACGCGCGACAGACGTCCGTTGCCGTCCTGGAACGGATGGATCGCCAGAAACACGACGACGAAGACCGCGATGATAATCAGCGGGTGGAGGCTCTTGTCCTTCGTCGCTTTCGTGAACCATGCGACAAGTTCTTCCATTTCGCGCGGAGTGGCAAAGGGCGTCGAAGTCTCGAACACAATGCCGACTGACTTGCCGGATGCGTCAACCGCTTCGACGTTGTTGGACAGTTTCTTGTACTCGCCGCGATGACGGGTGTCCTTCTTGGAGAACTTAAGGAGGATGGCGTGAAGCTGCTTGATGTAGTTTTCCGTGATGGGGATGGCGTCAAAGTTTGCAAACACCGTGTCCATCGCGGCGGCGTATCCGGCGACTTCCTGCTCGTCGCGAGTGGCGAAAGTTTTTGCCTTTATGCGTCCTAGCAGCTTTTCGACTTCACGGTCGGTGAGTTTGGCACCCTCGATGCGCGTGGAAGAGCCGACGCTTTCAATCGTCGCAATCTTGCGGAGTTGGCGCAGCCGCTCCGGCGCGAGCTTGCCCAACGCGCGCCACGCGCCTTTGAATTCGTCGATTTCGGCAATCAACGATAGCATCTCTTGTGTGATGGTCAGCGAGCCGGTTCGGATCATAGCCGCAACTATAGCCAATTAGAGCCGATTCTGTAAAGCGGATTTTTGGCTCTAATTGGCTACGGAATCGGCTACAGCGTGGCGGGGACTTGGGATTGCAGCGATGCGGCCTCGCCGATGTCCCGGCGAGGCCGCTATTTTTTTGGCTCTAATTGGCTACGCAATCGGCTACGGCGTGCCGGTCATTCGACCGGCTTCCGCTCTCCGCGAATCCAATCGGACGCCTTCTGAGCGGCTCCGGCAGCGGCGATGACGAGTTTCTTATCGCCGCGAAGCTGCTTCAACCAGCCTTGCAGGTAGGCGGCTTGGTTCTCGATGGTCACGGGCTTGATGCCCGCATGGGCGGACAGGAACGCGGCGGCCATTTCGGCGACGAGTTCTTCCTTGCCGTAGTCGGGCGAGCCAAACGGCTGCGGATCGGAGTCGATTCCTCGGTCAAGGCGTTTGCTGTGGCCGGTCGAGTGGGCGAGTTCATGGAAGAGCGTCGAATAGTATTCCTCGCAGGACGTGAAGCGGCTCGGTTCCGGCAAGCGGACCACGTCGGTTGACGGGCGGTAGAACGCCCGCGTCCCGCCGTGCTCGATGACCGGGGCATCGGCGTAGGCTTTGACGATGCTCTCGGCGGCGTCGATGGGCTGGAAGTCGGTCGGCGTGAACGTGGCGGCGTCCGGTGCGGCGACGCCTTCGCACTGGGCGACGTTGAAGACGCGATAGTATCGCAGGACGGGGACTTTCGTCGGCTCTCCCGTTTCCTTGTCGGTCGTCTCGTACTGCTTCCAGAAAATGACGAACGACGATTTCTCGCCTTTCTTGACGCTGCCTTTCTTCTGCTTCGCCTGATTGAACGTGAGCCAGTACGACGATTCGTAACCGCTTGCCCAAGCGGTGAACGCCAACAGGAACACGTTGACGCCCCGATACTCCTTGCCGCTCTCAAGATTCTTCGGCATTCCGGCGGACTGCCTGCCGAGAATGGGAGAACGCCAGGGAACGACGCCCTTCTCCAGCATCGCGATAATCTGGTCTGTGACGTTCTGGTAAATGTCGAATTGCATGGGTGAATCCTCCAATCGGGTATTGCCTTCGGCGGCTGTGCGAACGACGCACACGCCCGCCTTGCAACCGATAGGTGGCAAGCCCCAGCGACCGCGCGCCGCAGTCAAGGTGGAACCGTCGGAGAAGAGGACTCCTTTGGAGTAGTACCTTGACGGCGAGCACGGTCGCTAGAATGAGGGTGTTCTGATTTGCAAGGCGGGGGTGTTGACCGCACTACTCGAAGCCCGCCATGCCCGGCGGGATTCGCCATGCGATGTGACTTACGGAAGCGTTAGAGAAGTGATTGAAGTTCGGTGAAGCGCTTTTGTACGTCGTCCCACGACGGGCTTTCTCCGAAGCAAAGGACTTGACATTGCGCTTCGTAATCGTTGCGGATGACGGCGAGCAAGTCGCCGGTCGGGAAGAGCGCATCGCTCCTAGCGAAGCTCATGCCGTCGGGCGGAAGGTAGTCGCGTTCAAAGTATTCTTTGCTGATTCGGTCGTAGTCGGCCTTGATATTCGCGTACTCGTCGGATTCGAGCATGGCTCGAACCTGCGGCTGCCCGGCAAGTTGGAACAGGTCGTAATAATGCCTGGCGTAACTGCCGATGGGGCGGCCTTCGCGCTTGTAGATTTCTACCTTCGCATGAATGGTGAACATTTTCTCGACGAACGTGCGCCGGAAGTGAAGCAATCGCATCGGGAACGGCTGTTCGTCCTCGGCTCCGAGCGTGTGATTGGTCTGTTTGAGGAATTCAGCCAAGTACGAGCGAATCTGCACTTCTTCGGTCGGCTCGCGTCCGCTAGCTGCCCCGGCCTCCAGCAAGATTCGGTTGGGGACTTCGCCGGGTCCGCCGAATCGTTGAAGGTAATTGAACACGTCGTTGCGGCCAAAGCCGCCGATGGTCTTGCTGTCGTCGGGCAGAAACGTGAACGCCGAATGGTTCTTGACCGCGTCGCGGAGTTTCCTGAGTTCACGGTCAATGCCGTTCTTGCCAAGCGGCGGCGTGAATGCTTCGGGGTCGAGGAAGATGTCGATGTCTTCGGAGAACCGGTCAATCAAGTTCCAGCCTTTGGAAAGGCTGGTGCCGCCCTTGAAAATGATCTTGTCGCCGGCAACGCCGGTGATGGCGCGCAGCGCCTCGGTGACGTAGTAATCCTTTTCGATGATGGCCGGACGCAGGCCACGGGCGCGGAAATGTTCCGCCGCCTGGATGATGGCCTGCTCGAAATCCAGATGCTCGAAAAGTCGCATGTCAGCGATTGCTCTTGGCTTGCCAGTTCTTCGCAGTCGGCATCGCAGCGAAGATCCCAAAATCAAAACGCGACAACGGATTCAAGGATTCCCGCAAGCGCCTCAGTTCTTCATCGGCACGACGAAGCAGTTCGCCGAACGCACCGAGCATCGCGCGCACGCGCGGAGGCTCGGTGTCCGCAATGGCGATTAGCCGCTCGTAGCGGCCGGGTTCTGATAGCAGCATTCGCATCCGTTCGATGGTCTCCTTCGCCGATAGCTCCCCCGTTTTGCCACCGTGGCGCAGGAAGTCAAGAATTGCGGCGTCGGTCGCGGGAAGCCGCGACCACGCTTCGGGTCGGCGCGTGTGGATCAACGCATCTTCCCCGACGAGTTTTCGGGGTAGGCTGAGTGCGCTGGTGGCGAGTTCCGCCCGCCTGGGGTTCTGCGTGGTGAAGCCCAAGTGACTGGCGGCGGCGATGCCCGATGGAAATGCGTTCTTGCGGCTCGTCGCCAGTTTCCGAATGGCGGCGGGATTGGGGCGGCTCGTGCCGAAAGCGGTTTGCCGCGTTCGATAGTAGATGCCTTTGCTAAGCCGTTGGATTGCTCCTTCGCGTGTCATGCGCGAAAGCGCTTGGGCGGCTGCCGTGAATGACAGGTCGCGGAAATCGTCAAGCCGCCAAAGGCGGTCGCCGCCTTGCTCGATTCGCTGACGAATGAGCGTGGCGGTGCGGCTGGTCGGGGATGTGGCCTTGCTGTCCATGTGTTAATTATGGGCAAGGCCGGTAGGAATGTCAAGTTTTATTGCTGAAAAACTTGACATTCCTTGCCCTGCCAACGGTCAGGGAACGATTATCGGCCAAGACGGGCGTTCACGCGGGTTTCGAGCTGGCCTCGGCGATCCGCTGACAGGCGTACTCGAAATAGACCGGGTCGCATTCGATGCCGACGAATCGCTTGCCTGCCATGACGGCGGCAACGCCGGTCGTACCGCTGCCCATGAAGGGGTCGAGGATGCTGTCGGCCTGGATGGAATCGCAAACGTACCGCACTTGGGTGAGTGGGCGCGGGCACGGGACGGGGTTGCCGCCTGCGTAGCCGTCATACGGCGTCAGGTCGGCCATGTGCCAGTCGCGGGGCAATTCGTCGTGGATGCGCGAACGTCCGCTCCAGAAAATGACGGGGTCCCAGCTGAGGCAAGCGCTCCTTCCTGGGCGGTCGGGATAGATTTTACACGCCGCGATGATGCGGAATTTCCCCGGGAAATATTTGTGCCAATCTCCGGCCCGAAGCGGGCTTTGCCAGACGAAACACGGCCCGTCGTTGGTGACACGAATTAGCTCGGGCACAAGGCGGCACATCATGCCGTCATACTTGCCCGGCGCGTCGTCGTAACTGCGGTAGGCGAAACCGATGCCGTATGGCGGGTCGGTGACGACGGCTCCGATGTTAGAAAGCGTCGGAAGCACGTCAAAGCAATCGGCGCGGTACAGCGTGGCATTCCCGATGATGCGCTTCTCGACTGGAAGCAATTCGCAGGATCGGCGCTGTGCGACAACCGCGACCCCGCTACTGGTAAGGTGTTGACGCCCCGCCAGAAGGGAAACCGGCGCATCGGCTACGACTTCAATTTTCACGTCCCGAAGAGCATTTCCATCGTGTACGGCCTGACGAAAGACGAGCGTATCGTGGAGGCATTCCGCGCATCAGTGAATGAAACGATGCAGGACATGGAAGCGGAAATGAAAACGCGCGTGCGAACGGCAGGAAAGAATGAAGATCGCACGACGAGCAATATGGTGTGGGGCGAGTTCGTGCATACGACGGCGCGGCCGGTGGACGGCCTGCCGGACCCTCACCTGCACGCACACTGCTTCGTGTTCAACACTACTTGGGACGAGAAGGAACAGCGCTGGAAGGCCGGACAGTTCGCCGATCTGAAACGCGATGCACCGTACTTCGAGGCGAAATTCTACTCTCGGTTTGCTCGTCGCCTGGAGGAACTGGGCTTGCCGGTCGAGCGATTGAAAAAGGGCTGGGAGCTTCGTGACATCCCAAAGTCGGCGATAGAGAAGTTCTCGCGGCGGACGGCGCTCATCGAACAGGAAGCCAAAGAGCGTGGCATTACCGACGCCGCCGAGGAAGACCAACTTGGGGCGAAGACCCGCGAAGGAAAGTGCAAGGCAATCAGCTTCGACGAATTAGGCGAATATTGGCGCTCACGCATGACGGCCGATGAAGGCAGCGCGGTACATGCTGTTACCGGTCGCATCGGAAGCGCCGCCATTGGTGAAGACCGGCACGTCGCGGCGGAAGCCGCATCGCGGGCGGTCGAGCATTGCCTGGAGCGAAGTTCCGTTGTGCCGGAACGCAAGCTCCTGACCGAAGCGCTCAGGCGCAGCGTCGGCGGAGCCTGGCCGGAGACGGTCGAGCGGGCCGTCAATTCGCAAGGACTGCTCGTCGCGAAGCGCGACGGGCGACGGATAGCGACGACGCGAAACGTGCTCATTGAAGAGCGGGCAATGATCGCCTTCGCCCGCGACGGCCGGGGGACATGCCGCCGCTTGGGAACGGCGGACTACACGTTCAAGCGCGCGTGGCTCGATGACGGCCAGCGCAAGGCAGTCTTGAACGTGCTGAATTCGCCGGATCGCGTGATTGTGATTCGCGGCGCTGCCGGAACCGGCAAGACAAAAATGATGCAAGAGGCCGTGGAGGCAATCGAAGCCAGCGGCAAGCACGTCTTCACGTTCGCGCCGTCGGCGGACGCCAGCCGTGGCGTGCTAAGAGAGGACGGATTTGCCAATGCTGATACCGTCGCGCGGCTTCTGAAAGACGAGTGGATGCAGGCAGAAATTCGCGGACAGGTGGTTTGGATTGATGAAGCGGGGTTACTTGGAACGAAGCAGCTCGGACACGTATTTGAACTGGCGGGAAAACTCGATGCCCGCGTGGTGCTGTCGGGCGACCGCAAGCAGCACGGCTCCGTCGAGCGCGGCGCGGCGCTGCGGCTGCTGGAACAGGAAGCCGGTCTCGTGCCCGCCGAAATCCGCGACATCAAGCGCCAGTCAGGCGATTACAAACGGGCGGTGGAAGCGTTAAGCGACGGCCGGACGGAAACGTGATTCCGACAACTCGACAAACTCGGCTGGATTCGGGAAGTATGCACGACGGACCGGTACAAGACTCTCGCCGCCGATTACGTCGGCGCGGTTTCGCACGGCAAGACGGCGCTCGTGATTTCGCCGACGCACCGCGAAGGCGAGTGGATCACCGACGAAATCCGGTCGCTTCTCAAGCGAACGGGCAAGCTCCGCGACGGCGAGCGTCGGCTGTGGGTATTCCACAACCGTAATCTGACGGAGGCGCAGCGCGCCGACTCGGTCAACTACGATGCGGATTCAGTGCTCGTGTTTCATCAAAACGCGAGGGGATTCACCAAAGGGGACCGTGTGACGGTCGATGCTGGACCTCTGCCGCTCGCCGAAGCGGCGAAGTTTCAGGTATTCGACCGGGATGTCCTGCCGGTCGCGCCGGGCGACGTGCTGCGCGTCACGCGCAACGGCACTACGATTGACGGTCTGCACCGATTGAACAATGGCGAATTGTTCTCGGTTGAACGCTTCGATAACGCGGGCGACTTGGTCGTAATGAAATTAGGCGGCGACGGGAAAAAGAAGCCCGACAACGACTGGGTGATATCGAAGGAATACGGACACCTGGCGCACGGCTATTGTGTTACGTCGCACGCATCTCAGGGCAAGACCGTGGATCGCGTTTTCATCGGGCAATCGTCCGAGTCATTCCCCGCGTCGTCGCGGGAACAATTCTACGTTTCCGTCTCGCGCGGCCGTGAAGGCGTCACGATTTACACCGACGACAAGGAAGCGTTGCTCGATGCCGTGAGTCGCTCGAATGATCACGTGTCGGCGACGGAACTTGTGTCGGGCCGCGATTCGCGGCATCGCGCCGAGATTCTGCAACGCATCGAACGGCTGACGCCGGACTTCGGCGTGCCCGCGCAGGTCGCGGCAAGAGAACGAGAGGGGATGATTCATGATCGATAAGATTCTGGACAAGTATGGCGCGCGCGACACGGGAGCGAACGACAACGAATCGCAGGAGGAAGTCGTCGTCGATGATCTCGGCTCATTCGGATTTCTGCGCGGGTCGCGCGAGCGTGCGACGATGCTGGAACTGCGACTGAAAGACGGCGGCATTCTCGCCGTCGCCTACGGGTACATGGACAAGGCGGAGTTTGATCCCTCCGACGGCATCACGCTTCACCTTGCCGGTCAACAGGTTCGCATCAAGGGCCGAAACCTCAACGTCGAGGTTCATCCGAAGGTCCAGCTCTACGAAGCTATTTGCCGCCATCGCGTCCCGTGGTTGCGGGAAGCCGACGAACCGGAGCTAATGGCGGCAAGCGAACGGGCGGCAATCATCGAGTCGATTGAGTGGTAGAGGCCGAACTTACCCTCGAGACGAGCCCGTGAGCCGTGTAGCAGTAAACCTTTCACTTATAATCTCTTGCGATGTGATCGCCGAATTCGGCGAAGTGACGGTTCTCCCTCCGGCCTGTGTGATGGCGACCGGAGTCCGGACTCCCCTCCCGCCGAATTGAGATTGCTGTTTCCACTCGATAAAATCGTGGCCAGCGTGGTAGCCCGGTCTGCTTGATTTGATGATGAACCGGCCTTGAGGTGTCTTTCGGCATCTTGGCACGCGTTGGAGCCGAGAAATGAAGCTGCATCCTGTTGGCATTCGGGCCGTGTTCGCAATAGTGGGACTAACCGTGCTTGCGGTTGCTGAAGGTGCGGTCGCGCAGATTACCGTCACTTCTTTGGCCGATTCGGGGCCTGGGACGCTTCGTACTGCCATTAGCCAGGCTACAAGCGGATCGGGGAACGTTACGATCCTCTTCGACCCCTCGCTCGCCGGTGGAACGATACACGTCTTATCGTCGCTCGGGAATCTGAACAAGGACGGCATCACGATTCAAGGTGACATTAACGGTGATGAAGTGCCTGACATCGAACTCGAAGGATCGTCTGCGCCCACTAATACAAATGGCCTCACTATTCAAAGCGCCAATTGCGTTGTATCCGGTTTGGTAGTGAACCGTTTCGGCGCGAACGGCATCCGAATCACGGGAGCCAATGCCACCAACAATACGATTCGGAACTGTTTTGTTGGGACAAATCCGGCCGGTGCAGCGGCACTGCCGAATCTGGCTGGCGGGATACTCATCAACTCCGGAGCGTCAAACAATGTGATCGGGCCAAGTAATGTAATCTCGGGGAACTCCGGAAATTCCGCCGACGGCATTCAAATCAACGCGGCCTCTGGCAATACAGTCAAAGGCAATCGGATTGGCACTGATCTGGCCGGTGTGACGGCCATTCCGAATCAGGTATTCGGCATCAACATCACAGGCGGCAGCTCTGTCAACGTGATCGGCGGAGTTTCGGCATCGGATCGTAATGTCGTATCAGGAAACGTATCAGCGGGCATCCGTGTCAATGGAGCCTCAACGAGCGCGAATTCGATTGTTGGGAACCATTGCGGGGTTGACATAGCCGGACTCAACGCCGTACCCAACAACAACGGCATTTTGCTCAACAGTGGGACGAACCTAAATATCATTGGCCCCGGCAATGTGCTGGCGGGGAATACGTTAGATGGGATTCAACTTAGCAACGCCAATAACAACACCATCAAGGGCAATTGGGTTGGCACTGATTTCACCGGCACGGTCGCCGTTCCTAATCAACGGCATGGTATCAACCTAGCTGCGAATGCATCAGGCAACACCATTGGGGGCAGCGTGGCGAGTGACTGCAATGTTGTGTCGGGGAATCAATCGACCGGAATTCAGATAAGCGGGTCAGGATCGATAACAAACTCCGTGATTGGCAATCTCTGCGGCACGAATCAAAGCGGGACGGCTGCGTTGCCAAATTTAGCGCAAGGGATTCTGGTTACGAGCGGGGCATCACAGAACGCAATCGGTCCTGGGAATGTGATTTCAGGAAATGGCGACAATGGAATTCGCCTCACTGGGTCAACAGCATCATCGAATTCTGTTTTTGAGAATCGCGTTGGTACCAATCAGACGGGGACGGCGGCCATACCGAATGGCGGACAAGGAATCCTCGTAGATTTTGGTGCATCACAGAATGTCATCGGACCAGATAATCTTTGCTCGGGGAATCAGGGCAGCGGTATTCGTGTCAGTGGAACCGGCACGTTATCGAACTCAGTATCCGGAAATGTTTGCGGCGTTAATCAGTCAGGTACTAGTGCCATACCAAATGGGGGCCCGGGAATCCTGGTGGATTTTGCTGCGTCACAGAACATGATTGGACCCAATAACGTATTGTCCGGAAACCAAGAAAGCGGTCTTCGGCTCAGCGGCGCAGGTACATCGCAAAATCAGGTTACTGGAAACTTGTGCGGCACAAATCAGGCAGGAGATGGCGCGATGCCCAACGCTGGTTCTGGAATTCTGATTGATTTCTCAGCAGCACAAAACACGATCGGGCCAGGCAACGTGATTTCGGGAAATGTTGGACGCGGAATCAACGTAAACGGATCATCGGGCAACGTCATTCGAGGCAATCGAGTAGGCACCAATGCCCTTGGTCAATCCGCTCTCGGTAATACGCAGGCCGGAATTATTCTTCAAGGAGGCGCGACCGGCAATCAGATAGGTGGGCCACAGCCGACAGATGTCAATGTCATTTCCGGTAACTTGGCGAACGGCGTTACGATTCAGGGATCTGTTACGACCGGCAATGTGGTGCTGGGAAATCTAATCGGGAGCAGCGCGGATGGCATGCTCGCCGTAGGCAACAACACCAATGGAATCCTACTTCAGTCGGGGGCGAATCAAAATACGATTGGTCCGGCCAATGCGATTCGCAGCAATGGAGGAGATGGGGTTCATATTCAAGATTCCACCACAGCACAAAACAAGGTTACGCGGAATGCCATTTGGACAAATAGCAGCGAGGGGATCGCACTTGCACTGGGTTCCCAAGAAAACATTTCATCACCGATCATCAATGGCGTGACGGCCACATCGGTGAGCGGGACCGCCGCATCGAGCGACGGGGCAATAGTCGAAATCTTCAGTGATCTCGAAGACGAAGGCCAGACCTATCTTGGAAGCGCCACACTCAATTCAGGCCAGTTTGTCTTCGGTGGCTCGATTCCGCTGAACCGAAGAGTGACAGCGACTGTCACCGATACGAATAACAATTCATCTGGATTCAGCACGCCATTTGTAGTGGGTGACAATTTTCCAAGCCAAGCCCCGCCGTGCGAAGGCGACTTCCTCATCGCTTCTAGGAAATATGGTTCGGTTTACGCGGTGAACGGCACGACGGGTCTCATCCGTGGACTGGTGTCGGGACTTGAACTGCGAAACTCATCAGGCGCTGTGCGGGGTAGCGGGCCTGTCGTGGGTCCGACGACTGGCGCGCCTGTTACCTATGATATAAGGCTCCTGTGTGATCCGGCGGGTACCATCCTTGCGAGATTTGGATCGGGGTCGGCGTCGTTTGGAATGATTTCAATAGATCGCGCGACCGGGAACCGGATGCAATTGCCTTCGACGAACCAAACAATGTGGGATGAAGCTGGCGACCTCTTCTATTTGGATGCGAACACGATTATCAGCAGCGCCGACCATTGGAACACGGGCACCACGGGAGCGATATTGCGCCACGACCTACTCACTAGCACGACGACGATTGTCAGTGGTCCGACAGTCGGCGACGGTCCGTTGCCCCTTCTGCCACGGCCCGTGGCCCAATTAGATTCCAGCACGTTGGTGGTTGCTGAACTTGGACTTACGAACGTTACGTCTCCCTCGGCCTATCCTGATGTCGGCGTGTATCTTGTTGATCTTCCAACAGGGAACCGAACGTTCTTGAGCCGCCTCACCTATTACAAGCTTGGCTTCACGCGGACGGTGATCGTGAATGGAAGCCCGGCCGGGACGGTGACGATCGGGGACGATGAAGGGGGCCAAGGGCCGGTCATGAATACGCAGTGCCGCTCGGTGGTCGTTGTGAATGGCCGGATATTTGTCAGCGAGTCGGTCTTCTTGGGCGGGGATTCGTTTCTCGGTGGAATCCTGGAGATTGATCGCCAAACTGGCGACAGATCGCTTGTGGTAGGACACGCATTTGCGGACGACGGTATGCAATCCCAAGTCGTCGAAGTCTTGCCCACAGGAGCTTCATCGGTGAACTTGGATGCGCCCATCAGCCTTCAGAACGACGGAAGCGGCAATCTCCTTTTCACTCACCTGTTCGGCACCAACGGATTGTATCCGATCCATCGTTACAACCTGATCTCCGGCGTTCTGGAGCAGCTTGCCGAGATTTCATCGCAAGTGTTGCCCGAGTATTCCGACTTGCAACTAAGCGGTCTTGCCGTGTACCACGGCCCGTCACTGAACATCAACGAGCAGCCAACGGACCTCACGATCTGCGCTGGGAGCGATGCGCATTTGAGCATTGTCGCGTGCGGAAATCCAAGTCCAGCCTTTCAGTGGCGTTTCAATGATGTGCCACTTTCCGACAATGGGCATGTGCAGGGAGCAACAACTCAGGCGTTGACGATCTTGTCCTCAACTTTGAGCGACGCTGGTCCGTACGATTGCCTCATTTCCAATGGATCCGGTGAAATCACGAGTATTGATGCCGCACTAACCGTACTAACCGGGGGGACCGGAGACGGGAACGGGGATTCGCGTGCGGATGGATTGGATATTCAAGGCTTCACGAATGCCCTTCTGGTTGGCGGTCCTCCTAGTCCTGGCTACTGCGCGTACGACATGAACGGCGACGGAACTGTTAGCATGGCCGATGTAAATCCGTTCGTTCAACTGTTGCTGGCTTCGTGACGGCGCACCGCAGCGCGAGGCAGGCGATTTGATCCGCAGACGCGCTCGATGGGAAACTGTCAGTGAATGGCGCACGAATATTGCGGTGCGCCAATCGGTTAATAACAGTCTTGCTCCGTTGAAACCCTCATCGATTTGGCACTGAATGTCCGATTCATGATTCATGAATACCCGACGCAGCAGGACGCGGTCGCCGGTGGCGTTGGCCAGGATGGCCTTGCGGGTC
>Ga0187894_10005601_pt1 | contig 12721 bp, 12 predicted proteins | sample GBC1701081metaG_FD_136650 | JGI IMG/M metagenome (GOLD analysis project Ga0187894, IMG submission 136650) | White microbial mat communities from a lava cave in the Kipuka Kanohina Cave System on the Island of Hawaii, USA - GBC170108-1 metaG ... | reverse complement strand
GCGTCGTTTTGGCTTTACGATGGAGCTTCATCCGGGGTGTCCTCCAGATCGAACGGCTGTGTGGCAACACCATTCTTTCCAGAGCGCTCCGGATGAACAACGTATTTAGCAACTACAGCTAGCCGCCGTCAGCGCAGGCCTGGCCCGCGCGCGGCTCACGGCAGGAACGGCACGCCCGGCATCGCATCGCGCCGCTTGCCGTTGATCCGGCTGCTGTCTGTGTGCGTGGGGAGTGGTCCCCCGCCCTCCCTGCCGACGGCATCGACGGGCGGGGCCTTCGCAGACCGTGGGAGCATCAACCGCAGGTGCATTCCCATCGCGGACAGGGCTCCATCCCTCCGCAGAAGGGAAAACCAGTGTTCCTGCACGCCAGCACCGTCGGGCAGCCCCTGTCGCGGCACGCGGAGAAGCACTGGTTGCAGTTGTATTGGAATGAGACTACTGTCGGGCAAGTGGCGGCGTTCGGCGCCGCTGACCAGACCAGGCTCCCACCGAGCAACACCAGCACAGCGAACCACTGGCGAATCATTTTCCGATTCATACGACGCCTCCTGTGTGACGAATGCGCAGCAGCTATACGTTGCCGCGCCGTGTCGATGGCATCGCGCAGTATGACGGCTTCTGGCGCCCGCCACGTCAAGTGTTCGATAGCTCCAGGTGTTCGCGGAGGGGACGGCGCTGTCGTGCTCCCCTGAAGGCCCGCGATTGGAGCCGTTCCAGATAAACGTCGTGCGGCTCGATCGCGGAGTTGTGGCAGAAATCCGGTCCAGCCGGTCCAGACTGAAACAAGATGTTTCGGACTCGTTACGCCAGATTCGTGACAAATGCGGTCACGATGGCGGTGGCGATGCCGGCGGCGACGAGCATGCCGATCGTGCGGCGGACGACGCTCGCGCCAAGCTGGCGAACGATCGCCTCCGGACCGCCTTTCATGACGCGCGTGATCTTCGACCAGTCGTGCGGGTCGGCGACGATCGCGCGTTGCGCCGCGGAATATTCGCCGAACACGCACACCTCGGCGCCCCGCTCGACGTGACGCTCGCTCATCTGGCACTTCGCGAGATCCTCTATGCGCTCGACATGCCGGCGCTCACGCCGATACTCACCGTCGGTGTCGGTCCCCTGCTGCTCGATGCCCGGGCGCGCAAAGGGCTTCCGCGACGGGTCGAACGGCAGCGTCTGCATCAGCGCGATCGCATGTTGCAACGCCGATTCGCGGTCGAGCGCCGTCTCGTCGCCATCCAGCTCGGGAACGGCGAGCAGTCGAAACGAGCCCGCACGCGTGACGATCGTGCATGGCGTCAGCGCGATCCCGTCACAGAACGGGACTTTCGATCGGGTCCGCCCGATCAGGCGCATTTCGTACGCCTCGAAGGTAAACGCGACGCAATCACGCCCGCTCAGCGGCGCGCGCGATGTCACGCCAAGCGGTTCAATCCGACCGACGAGAATGGCTCGACGGCCGTCCTCCGGCGGCACACCGGAGATGCCGGCCCGCAGCGCCGCCCGCTCGCGCCACGCGCTGACCGCTGCCTTCAACAGGTTGGCGGCGATCCACAGACAGAGCCCGGCGAGCGCCGCGACACCGATGACTGCGCGCCATTCGACGCCGTAGTGATAGCTGAGCGCGGCCGCAACGCCCATCACGGACGCCGCAAGCCCGAAGAGCGACACGAGCAGCCTGAACGCGCAACCTTTCACGGTGATGGCCGGCGCCATTGTAGCGCAGGCTCACCCGCGATTCAGTGGAGCGGGCTCATCGCGCTAGAATGGCGGCCAGTACTTATGAACGACGCAATGACGGATGACGCGTTTGTGGAATCGCTCTACGAGCGGCTCCTGCTCAGGAACGCGGACGAGGGTGGCAAGCGGCACTATCTGGGTGTGCTGGCGTCAGGTCGCTCTCGGCTGGACGTGATCCAGAGCCTCGTGACCAGCGCGGAGTTCTTCGACCTGTTGTGCCAACAACGTTTTGGCCCACAGACCGGGTCTCCCTTTCTTCGAGCCGTTCCGCCAGGACACTTCTACTCGCCGATTCCCGCGGTCGATGCCGTGGAGGTGTTGAGCCGGCAACCGGAGTCCTTCGACACGACGCTCTGTCCCGGTCTCGATCTTCGCGTGGAGCAGCAGTTGGCGCTCCTGGCGGAACTGGCGCCGTTCGCCAGGGATGCCCGCATCCCCGATCAGCCGACGCAGGGCCGCCGTTACTATGCCGATAACGCCTCATTCGCGCCGGGCGATGGCATCCTGCTGGCGGCCCTCGTCCGCTGGGCGCGACCTCGTCGGATACTGGAGATTGGCGCAGGTTTCTCGACGGCGATCATGCTCGACACCATCGAGGAATCGCTCTCAGGCCACGTCCATCTCGAAGCCATCGACCCTGAGCCGGCCAGAGTAAAGGCCGTGCTCCTCCCAGGAGACGAGCGCCGTTTCACGCTACGAGAAGGCGTCGTGCAGGACCTGCCACTGACGGCGTTCACGAGCCTGCAGTCGAATGACATGCTGTTCATCGACTCCTCGCACGTCATGAAGGTGGGGAGCGACGTCACCTTCCTGCTCAACGACGTGCTCCCACGATTGGCTCCAGGCGTTCTCGTCCATATCCACGACGTCGCGTGGCCGTTTGAGTATCCGGCGGATCACTATCGCCAGGGCTGGGTCTGGAATGAGGCGCAGGCGCTGCGTCTCGTGCTGACCCACAGTGCACGTTACCAGGTGGAACTGTTCGCGGACTATCTCGCACGAGCGAAGCGAGCGGACGTGCGCCAGATCATGCCGGAGCTGCTCCGACAGCGGCCGGGCGTGTCGCCCGATGGCAACAGCGCCTGCAGCTTCTGGTTCCGTGTTCGCGCGGATGCGCCAGCGTCCTGACGGAACACGTCCACCATCAGATCCGACTCTGAAAGTTGAATGCACGTGATGTCAGCGATCCGACGCCGTCCCGCCGGCTCTCATTCTTGACATGACGCTGTGGAACGTCGCGCGTTTCGCGATGCGCGAGTCGTGCCAGCCGCGAGAGAAGCCCCCACCGCTTGTGGAACTACCATCAGGACCACGCTGAGATACATCACCGCACGTTCGCGAGTCTCGGACGGCGGACACCGTGGACCCGGTTGCAACAGGCCGCCTGAATGAACAACGTGCTGGACATTCGCAGCTAGCGAGCGCCGGGAGTCCCGCGATCCGGCCGCGCGGCTCCCGATATCACGCCGGATGAATACATCATTCTTTTCGTTGGGGGCACATGAACACGATGACTTCAGCGGCGACCCTTCCCGTCGCCGCGAGGGCCGCGCGCGGCCAAGGCCACGCGCCGCTCGACACGCTCACTCCCCGTCTACACGCGCGCACATCCAGCGTGTCTCATCGCATCTGGTTGGTAGGGGTGCTCTGTCTGACAGCGATCTGGTGCTGGCCGTCACAGGCTGACGCGCAGGGATGGTCGCTGACGACGGCGCAGCGGAAGGCGTATCTGAACGACTACGCGCCCGTGATCCTGCAGCTCTCAGAAGAAGGGACCGGCTCCTCGCGTGGGACAGACTGGATCTCGAACTACGATTTCGACCGCGACGGCAACTTTGCCAACAACCTTGACACGTGGCATCGCCTGCTGCCGCAATACCTCGCCGCCGCCGCGGCCGGCACCACCGCCTATCAGCACTGGCGCATCCGCCCGACCTTATACACGGCGCTGGTGGAGTACATGGAAGGCAGCAACAAGAACGTCGTCCTGCTGTATCACATCTTCCATCCGACCGACAAAGCGGCGCATGAGATTCATGACTGGGAACGGGTAGAGATCCATCTGCGTGGGGTGGCCGGTGTGCCAGGTGGTTCCGGCGAGTTTGTCGGGCACGTTACCGTGACACGTCACCACGATCACATCATGCGGTCCGCGGGCAGCCCCGACCTGAATTTCATGACGACGGCGACCGGCTCGCACGTGCTGCTCTGGCAGGCCGACCAGGTCGCCCTCGATCGCGCGTGGGCCGGGCAGATCGTCCGCCGTCCCCGTCGTCCAGTCGGACGGCAGGGCCTTGGCGTACCACGCCATCTCATACAGCCGCGGCGGCCGATGGGGCACAGCGGGCCGGTTCGGCCGCCAATCGCAGGCAAATCCGATGATTTCGATCGCCAGGGTCCCGTCTTCGTTCAGGACGTAGACGTCGCCCTCGAAGCCGGCGTCACTGCGCGCCGTCACCCACGCGCAACTCCACAGCGACGTCCCCTGGAGGGCTTGATGAATCTGCACGCGACGGATGCGGACAGGCAGGACCAGACCGCCACCGTCCTGGCTCCCGAGATCATCGAGCACCGTACCCAGGAATGTGTGCAGGCAGGCGTCCAGGATGGCGGGATGCACGTGATAGACGTCGGGCGGGTCGCTCAAGGCCGCCGGGACATCGATGCGGCCCAGCGCCTCGCGTTTGCCACACCAGAGCGCGTCGAGATTCCGGAAGAGCGGTCCATACACGTGAACGTCTCGAACAGCACCTCCAGCAGTATGGCCTCTGGTCGGCAGCCGTGAACGAGCGGCTCAGGATCGTAGTGGGCGATCTGAGCCAGCCGCAACTCGGACTCCCGCCGTCGCAGTACGAGCAGCTCGCCGCCGAGATGGATCTGATCGTGCACAACGGCGCCGCGATCAAGCTCACGCAGCCCTATGACTAGATGCGGGGGCCAAATGTCATCGGCACACGAACGCTCCTCCTCTCGCGGCGCAGACACGCATCACGCCCATCTGTCTCGTGACGACCACCTCCGTCTTCGACACGCCCGAGTTCGCGGAGAGCGCGCGGGTCTATGAACCCGATGTCCCTGTGCACCCGGCACGACTCGCGACGGGTACGCCCAATCGAAATGGGCGGCCGAGCAACTGGGATTCCTGGCGCGCGCGGCCGGGCTGCCGGCGATGATCTGTCGGGTTGGACAGGTCAGCGTCCCCCCGCTCACGGCCGCGCCGCCCAGCGACGCCTTGGGGATCATTCTTCGCAGTCTGCTCGATGTTGGTGCGGCGCCGAAATTTCCGCGCCCGGTGGATCTCGTGCCCGTGACCTATGTCAGGCAAGCCATGGTCGCCCTGATGCTCCACGCCAGGACCTTCTCGACCACGTATCATGTCGTCAACCCGTCGCCGGTGCCCCCGCAACTCTTGTGGGTACTCGCGCAAAAACACCACCTCCCGCTGCTGCCGATTCAGGACTGGCAGATGCACGCGGCCTCGTTCGCGCGCATGCACCCGACGCATGAGCTGTCGCCGACGCTGGCGTTCATTTCCCCGACCAACGGCGGGAACGCGACGGCCCTGGAGCGGGCGCTGCTGCGGCCGGCCATCGACTGCTCGGAGACGCTCATCGGCCTGGAGGGTCGCGGGATCGTCTGCCCACCCGCCGACGCCCTTCTGAATCGGGTCCTCGGCAGATCCTCACCGTGATATCCGATTGTCCTGTGCTGGCGCTGCGCCTGGCGCTTCACAACGACATCCCTGCGGGCGCGGGCAGCCCAGCTCTTGACGGGCACGAAGTCTTCGGGCGTGCGTCACGCGCGCCTGGGCGCCGTACTCGGAATCTTTGGGACGAATCCGGCGTGGGCTGCCGACTTCGCGGCGGTGCGGGTGACGCCGGCGAACGAGTGGCGCCATCGCCGTACTAGCGTCGGAACGAGCGCGGCAGCCGGCGATCGATCCGATCGCGCTCGCGGTCGGCCGCGGTCTCCGGCGGCGCTGGGATCATCGCCGTGGCGAGTGCCTCCGGTGGCAGTCCCGCCCAGCGGCGAACGATGTTCGTCGCCGCGTCGCGGTCCGAGGGCGGAAGCCGCCCGATGTTGGCGCGATGGCCCCCGGCGGGCTGGATGTAGACATACGAGTCGGCATTCGGCCCGGGCTGGAAGCGCTCGGCCCCCCGCGGATCGTATTCCCCGTAGATGAACATCTGCCGCCGGCCCGCAAAGCGGACGTAGAGATCAATATCGAGCATGGCCCACCACTGGTGCTCGCGCATCGGAATCTCGGCCGGCACGAACGATCGCGGCACGTTCGTACCCGGATAGCGCAGGAGATCGGTCAGGTGCGCGTCTGCCGGCGTCGGATAGCCAAGCTGTGTGCCGGCCTGGTGATAGTAGGGCGTGAAGTCGAGGAAGAACTCGTCCGACGAGAAGAAGAAAAAAACGTGCAGGAAGTCGAAAATCGCCTGCGTCGACGCCCCCACCGGCGGAATGAAGCGGCACTCGCCCGGCCCGAGTTCGACCTGCCAGAAGGCGAACGGAAAGTCGAGCACGAGCGCTTCGAACGTCTTGTCCGCCGATCCCATGACGCCACCAAACGTGTAGCCGAAGAGATCGGCATCCGCCTGAAGCATCGGGAGGATCTCGTCGCGGCGCAGGAGCGCTTCGCGCTGGAGGGCCTTGAGATTCTGGGGGCACTGCGGGTCGGGGCCGACGTGATCGAGGAATGCCGCGTAGGCGTCGTGGCGGTCGATCGCGTCGTTCGGCGCGACGTAGGCGATCAAGCCATCGACATCCTGCGGGTAGAACCGCGTGTGATAGGTCGCTTGCATCCCGCCCTTGCTCACGCCCGTCCGCAGCCAGCGTCCCGGGAAGAGCGGTCGCAGTGCCTGGACGACGCGGTGGTCATCCGAGGCTTGCTGGAAGATCGTCAGATCGTCCCAGTCGGCCGGTGTCGGACGCGACGGCTCGAAGAACCGGTGCTCGATGACGATCTGGTTTCCGCTGACGAGCCGCGCCACTTCGCCCAGGAACGGTTGCGTCCCCGCGCCGTAGCCGCCCGAGTAGAACACCATGGGCCGTCCGTCGCCCTGGTAATAGAACATGAGGCGCTGCGCAAACGTGCCCTTCCACGGTTTCAGATGGTTGACCGGCTGCTGAAAGCTCAGCACGAAGAACCGGCCGCCTGTCGGGGTTGACTTCTCCTCGACGATCGTCAGACCGGGAACGGCGTTCAACCTGTCGATCAGTGCATCGGCGGCGGCCGCCGACTGGACGAACGTGCCCAGCAGGGCGACGCTGCACCACAACACCCGGCGCGAGATCTGTCGCGGCATCCATGTCGGCATGAGGAGACTCCCTTCACCGATGAAGACAAGCGCTTCACGTTGTGTGGTTGGCGCTGGCGCGAGGATACAGACGCGTGCGACGTTCCGACTGTAGATGCGCGGAGCGTTCACGACGACGAAGCCCGCGTCTCTGCAGGCACGTCGCGCAGCGGAGATAGGCATGATCCGATCCAGGCGAAGAGCGATCATCGCGTGACGCTCGTCCACACGATCTCGACGGCCAGCGACCTCGGGGTCGGTTCCACCTCTTCTTGAACGGTCATTGACCGTCGCGCCTGTTCGCGAAGCCGAGACGATTCCAGACGCGGACACGGCACAGCCGGCACGTGAACAGGCCGCGACGGCGCGCAGCGGCACGGCAGTGTTGCGTCTGGCGCGCGGGCTTAGGCGGCGTACGCTCGAGTCTCTTCCGGAGTACGGTGCTGACGTTCACCCAGGTGCGAACGGCGTCTGCGTGCGATGCGATCGCGGCGCCCACAGCACAAGGCGAAGAGCCAACGCAAAATGGCGCGGGTGCCGTGAGCAGGTCTGTGCGGGAGGCTCGGCACCGTGGCGGACAAGTTGAGGGAAGACGTCAGCGGGCGACGCGCGCGGAATGACGTCATTGGCGAAGCCGTCCTCGGGACGGTGGCATACGAGTTCAGCGTATCGCGAGCCTCGATGCACTCGGCGCAGGCAGGGTCACCTGCTGGACGAGCACCACGGGCGCGTGGGTGCGATCCCCATCTGTCAATGCGGCACCGTCTGCGCCTGGACCGAAGCCGCGTCGATCCGCACGGGTTGGAGGGCACCGCTTGCCGGTGCTGGGCAAGCGGGCCTCTCCATACGACTCTCGCGCACGCGCGGTGGCACGCCGGCACCGTTGCCCAGGATGATCTCCACCAGACCGTGCCCGCCGTCGGGCACGCCGAGTCCGATGGACGCCTGTCGGGAACAACGGGAATCCGCCAGCACCGTGTGGTTCCATTGACGTGTGTCACGATCTGCGCTCGCTGAAGCAGCTGATCTTCGAGGTGGCCACACGGGTCGCTCGTAGATACGCCCAGAGGATTCGCTAGGCCGTCGGCGGGGCCATCTGCTTGAAGACTTCGGCCGCGCGCGCCATCATCTCTTCCTCGGTGAGGTCTTCCTTCCGCGTCGCGATCCACCAGCTGTAGCCTTCCGGATCGCCGACGCAGCCGGCGCGGTCGCCCCAGAACTGGTCGTCGATCGGCACCTGCACGGTCGCGCCGGCGGCGACGGCGCGTTTGAACAGTTCGTCGCTGTTCTCCACATAGAGCCAGAGCGACGATGGCGACCCGCCGTAGTCCTTCGGCCCCTTCATGCCCGGCATGGTGTCGTTCGCATAGAAGTGCGAGTTCCCGATCTTGAACTGGGCGTGCATGATCTTGCCGTCGGGACCGAGACTGCGTCCTTTGTCCTCCGCGCCGAAGGCCTTGATATACCAGTCGAGCGTCTGATTCGCGTTGTCCAACGTCAATTGCGGCGTGAGGGTATAGAACCCTGCCGGCACCGCGTTCGCTGCTTTCGCCATGGCCACCTCCGATTCGTCCTGAGAAGAATCTGACTCCGGTGTCTCTAAAACGAGTCACTATGGTCTGGATTTCGTGCGGATGCAAGCTGTGCGCTGTAACGTCTGCATGACCTCACCGACAGCGCAGCGGGCGATGCTTGAGAATGAAGAACGGCGCGATACGCGTTTCGGCCTGACGTCCCCAGCGACGCTCGATCCCCCGCCTTCGTGAACAAGCAGGCCGCCGAGCCAGTCCATGGCGGTGAAGACTTCATACTGCGCGGGAGGAGGTGAGCATGTCACATCGCCGAGTCGCGTCACTCTCGATGATCGCTGTTGGCGCCATCACGTCCGTCCTCCTTTCGTCCGTGCCCGCGTCGGCCGAAATCGTGCAATTGACGTGCCTGGGCACGGGGGCAAACCACTATGAACCTGGACTCACGAACACCCCGAGGTTGACGACGGCGACGACCACCGCAGTCCTGGGGCCCTGCATCGGCGTGCCGGTCGGAATCGTATCAGCGACCTACGAAACCCTTGGCACAGGTCCTCTGAGCTGTACGCTGGTGCCAGCAGCCACCGCTCCGGCCGTGACGACCATCAACTGGAACGATGGCACGCACAGTCGGGCCCTGCTGGTGGCGAGTGTCGTCGATCGGCCTGCAGGACAGATCGTGATCACCGGGACGTTCACGGTTGTCGAGGGGCGTTTCATCGGCGCCACGATCGTACAAACCGGCACGTTGCTCCAGACGGATCTTCTCGGATGCTTTACGCTCGAGGGCGTATCCGATGTCGCAGGCCCCGTGACGCTGACCGTCACGAAGCTCTTCTAACCGACCGAGCTGCGCATCGATCACGCCGACGGCCCGGGCCTCGCCCGGGCACGCGCAGATCATCGCCGATCTGACCTCGTGCCTGCCCGACGCCACAGTGACGCTTCGCCGCGATCGCGCGAGCTGGACAGGGGATCCGGCGGGCGCCACGCCCGTCCTCATGCGCGACGCGGCCCGTGTGACGCGGCGCGTCGGGCCCTTCTCCTTCAAGCGGCTCCTCGCCGTCCCGGAGGCCGACGCCGAGGAGCCGGCGCGGAGAGCTCATCGAGATCGTGCGGGTCGCCGGAGCGTGGTGCACCCCGTGGAGCAGGCCCACACACGGTCATGGGTCGCGTTCATGGCCTCGGCGTACGCCTCGCCGATGACGGCGACCGACTGGCGCGGCCGGACCAAGGCGCGCCATGAGAATTTCTTCTGTTTGTACGAGATGTCGAGCGACATTCGAGAGCGTACGTGATGTCGTCGCCGCGTCAGTGAGACGCTGCGGATCTCAGAACCAGGTGTCGTCGGTACCGCAAGGGAGCAACGGATCACACCTGCAGGACGCCCCGCAGTTCAACGCCATGAAGGAGACGCGCATCATGTCCTCGTACGGCCAAGCTGTAGGCGAGCGCGGTCAGCACGACGTGGCGTTGCCAGCCGGGCAGCGAGCGGCCTTCGAAGTGATCGGGCCAAATTCGTCTTTGAGTTCTTGGTACTGCTCGATCGCCCACCGCTGGTTGCGCAGCGACGATCGCGGCCGCCTGTGATCGGCGCGATGTCGGGGCGGGAGGACCGGACGTGTGCGAGGCCGGCCACGCTGCGCGGGCGTCAACCACGTCTGCGGCAGATACAACTGGGCGCCGAGCATCCACGCGCGTGCACCTCGTGCGGCGCGGGCCGGCTTACCTCGCCTTGCGGAATGTCAGATTGATGCGGTGACGTCCGATCAGCGGATGCTGTCCGTCTTCGAGGGGCCGGACGCCATGGTAGCGCAGACGCGAGGGACCGCCCCACACGACGACATCGCCGTGCGTCAGCCGCACCCGCCGCGGCGTGTCGCCGCGACGCAGGCCGCCGAAGAGAAAGACGGCCGGTAGTCCGAGCGACACCGAGACGATTGGCGCGTCGAAGTCCCGTTCGTCCTTGTCCTGGTGCATCGACAGCCGGGCGCCCGGATCGTAGCGATTGATCAGGCACGCATCGGGCGCGAAGCCGCGGAATCCCGCGGCCTCCGCCGCCCGCTCGGCCAGATCGGTGAACACATCCGGCATCGCCGGCCACGGGCGGCCGGTCGTCGGGTCGCACGCGTCGTACCGATAGCCGGCAACATCGGAGACCCATCCGACCGCGCCGCAGTTCGTCATCGCCACGGACATGCGACGTCCGCCAGGGGTGAGCATGTGCCTGAACGGCGCGACCTCGGCGACCTCGCGCAGTGCCGGGACCAGCAGCGCCTCAACGGGCCGCGCGAAGCCGCCCACCACCATCGCGCCGTCCGCCAGCGGCACATCGCTTCGCAGGTCCTCGAACAGATCCGGAATCATCGCCGATCCAGTGTGCCACGACCGGAACGAATACATACGCATCCATCGCGGCGACGCTCTCACAGGACACGCGGAGCCGCCGCGCGGACATCTTGGCAGAGCGAACAGCGCTGCTCAGACACACACGCGCTTGTCGCTCGATTCCGGCCACGAACCGGAACGTCCTCGTGGGAAGGAACGACGTGGAACGAGACTCCGCCGGCGCCTCTCGTTCCACGCTACGTTCCGTCCGTCCCACGTCACGTCCGACCGTTCGTTCTGGCACTTCTGAGTGCAGCGCGTCCCATTCGCCTGCGAACCTCGATCCCAGGCACACGTCAGGAGGTCATCGCCATGCGTCGCCAGACACAGCGAGCTTTCGCCGCTACGTTCCTCGTGCTCATGATCGCCGCATTCGCCCCCGGTCCTGGAAGTACCGTCCTGGCCGACTGCCACGAAGGCCCGTCCTACGTCAGAGTCTTGAACATCTATGACGGAGACATCAGAGGAGTCCTTGACTCGCGCACGCCTGGCGCGACGATTGTCCTCACGCAATCCATCTTCAACTTCACCGTCTATCACATGGGCGACATCATGCCGAGGCAACGCACCACGTTCGACTACATCCATCTGAACTCCGGCTCGATGTTCCAGTACACGACGCAACAAGCCCGGAGCAACGGCATCATCCATCAGGAAAACGAGTGGCTCCACTTCAACTCCATCCCTCCCGGCTCGTTGTTCGAGTTGTACGGAACGTTCCTGGACGAATGCGGCGCAGGCATTCGGCGAAAGTTCCTGGGCTACGTCCGGGTGACCGTGTAGGAAAGGCCGGCGGCTGCACCGACGCTCACGACGCCGATCCGGAACCTGGCGTCGATCCGGCCTCGCTCGTCCACGGCACGCCGATGGGCTCGGTACGTGCGTGCCATCAGATAATGGGGGGCATCGCTGCAGTCGAACGGTGGTCTGCAGGGGGGCAGCTGGTCCTCCGTCGATGTCGTGACCGCGAGGGGTCACGTTGGCGCGAACATCCGCGCCGACGTTCGCTCCTGGGTCGGTCCCCAGTACGGCGGACAGCCGGCCAGCAGGCTCACCAATGAGCGGCGTCAAGAGCAGATCGAGGGCCAGCACGCAACGTCTGTTGCAGCTACCCAGCTCGATCTGACAGCTTTCCGGGCACCCGCGCTCGCCGCCGCAAGCATCGAGGCACAACCTGCAAGAAACCCTGCACCGCGCCCGGTAGCACTCGACATCACAGGTCTGAGCCTGCAGCGGCCGGCGGACGGGAGCGTCCACGTCGTGGTCGCGAACATCAGCATCGTGAGGCCCTTGCCCATATATTGTCTGGGTGTCACGAACACGTCCTGAATCGACACGTGACCGTGAACGTCTGGGCCCTCGTCAGGACCAGGCAGGCACGCCGGTTCGTCAGAACGTGCATGTGGGGATGACGAGGCCAGAGAGGTAGCAGACGCAGGACGTCCCCTCGGCATCAGAAGCGCAGGTGCCCCCGAGCGCATCACAAATGCTCAAAGGACAGAAGTGATCGGAGAGCACGACGAGACATGGATCCTCCATGGACGGTGCGCGCGTGACATGAACCTCGAGAGGGGCGTCAGCAACGGGCGAACCCAGTCGTCGCGACGCACGGAGCACACGACGAGACCTCGGGTGTCCTCCTGTGATCCGCCCAGCCGGAGGGTGGCCCACTTTTACGATCGCGTCCGGGACACTAATAACGATCGCTCTACAGTTCTGACGCGATTCCATGCGTCACGTCGTCACGACGCGGTT
>Ga0187894_10005600_pt1 | contig 12727 bp, 9 predicted proteins | sample GBC1701081metaG_FD_136650 | JGI IMG/M metagenome (GOLD analysis project Ga0187894, IMG submission 136650) | White microbial mat communities from a lava cave in the Kipuka Kanohina Cave System on the Island of Hawaii, USA - GBC170108-1 metaG ... | reverse complement strand
GCCCAGAAACAATGAAAATGCGGCGCGCGATGTCCGACAAACTTCAGTTTGTCGTTGACCCCACAATGGGCGCGCTCCGGGAGCCACGACAAACTGAAGTTTGTCGGACATTTTCGGAGGAGAAAGACTATGTCTACAGCAATGCTCGAATACGAACTCGAATCCGAACTGGAAGGCGAATTTGAGTGGGAAGGCGAGTCTGAGGCCGAAGAATTCTTTGGCCGCCTGGCGTCGTTGGCGCGGCGAGCGGCGCAGAATCCGGAGCTTCGCCGCGTCGGGTTGGCCGCCGCCAGGAGCGCGTTGAGTGGATTGGGATCGCTCGGGGCCGCCGCAGGCGGACAATTGGGCGGGGCGCAAGGCGCGGCGTTGGGACGTCGTCTTGGGGCCTCTGCCGGCCGGCGCCTGACCGGGCGATTGCCCCAGGCCGAATATGAATACGAAGGCGAACACGAGTGGGAGTTCGAGGGAGAGTTGAATCCGATCCGCCGCGTTTATCCCGACGCTTTGATGGAACACTTCGGCCACGCCGCGGCCGAAGCCGAAAGCGAAGCCGAAGCCGAAGCCTTCATCGGCGCGATGATTCCGATGGCGGCGAGACTGATCCCGCGCGCCGCCCCGGCGATCATGCGGTCGGCGCCGCAACTGATCCGCGGCCTGGCCGGGGTAACGCGGGCGCTGCGCCGCCGCCCGGCGACGCGCCAGCTTATCCGAGTTTTGCCGCATATCGTCTGCCGCACGGCGGCCAGCCTTGCGCAACAAACGGCTCAAGGCAGACCCGTCACGCCGCAAACGGCCGTCCGGACACTGGCGCGGCAAACGGCGCGCGTGATCGGCAGCCCGCGGCAAGCTGTCCGGGCTTACCGCCGTTCGCGCGCGTTGGATCGTCGTCACCATCAGGCCATGAGGCCTGCCGCCCCTGCCGTGCGCCGGGCGGCGACCGCTTACAGAGGCCGATAAAGTTCCGCCATTGCCGGAACATACCGCGTTCCGGTGCGCCCGACATTGACCCGTGAAGCCGGAGTTGATTATGTACCCGTTGCCGGAGATCGAACGACCGCCGAGCCCAAGAGCCAGGCCCCGCTCGCGTCCCGTCGTCGCTGACGCCACGGTGAACCTGCCCCCGCGCGCCGATTTGCCGCCCCGCGATCCGCGATTCGCCGCCGCGATGGCGCCATTGCTGCGCGCGCAGGCGATCAACGTCAATCGCCATGCGGCGGCGTTGCGCCCGTTCCAATGCGATGAGTTCGGCGACGGCGTCGCCGCGCCGAGCGAAGGCCATATCCGGGCGGTCAACGAGTTGATCAAAACACTGCGCGGAGGTCTGCTGCGGCTGACCAGGAAAGTCACCGACGCCGTCGCGCAATCCACCACCGAGCCGACGACAGCTAATTTGCAGCAGGCGGTGACGCGCAAAGAACATGCGCACAATTGGGTGCGGCGGGTCGAGCGAATCTGGGATTTCTACTTCGAGCTGTTCGGCCAGCGCCAATCGCAGTTCGCCGATTGGCTGATCAGTTGCGATCGCATCGCGCTCGACTGTTACGAGCACGCCTTTCTTGGGATGGGCGTGGCGAAATCAATTCCCGCTCCGCCGCCATTCTCATATATGCGCACCGGCTTTTCCCCGGCGACTTTCCGGCGCGGGATACCGTTGCGGCGGTTGGGGCGGCAGCTCAATCCGTTTCCGCTGATCCAACTGCCGTATCATCGCCTTGTCAATCCGTGGACGCTGGGCGCAATCCTGCACGAGGTCAGCCACAATTTGCAGAACGAGGTCGGGCTGGCGAGCGCCGTGCCGCGCAACATCGCGCGCCGGTTGTTGCAGAGCGGCTTTCCGCGTTCGGTGGCGGCTACCTGGACGCGATGGAACCGCGAAACCTTCGCCGACTTGAGCGGCTTGCTGCTGGGCGGGCCGGCGGTGGTGGCTTCGTTGATCGATGTCATCGGGAGATCGCCCGCGACTGTCACCGGCTACAGCCGGCGCGGGCCGCATCCGACGCCCTACCTCCGGCTCTTCATCAGCACGGAATGCCTGCGGCGGATGGGTTTCCCCGAAGAGGCCAGCCATTACGAACGGGCGTGGCAGCGTGTTTATCCCGATCCACGCGCCGGCAACATCCCACGGGAGTTGCTCGACACGTTCCGGGACGCGATCAAGGTGGTGGTGGATACGGTTTGCTATCAGCCCTACGCCGAGCTGGGCGACAAACGGTTGAGCGAAGTCATCCGCTTCGCGCCGAAGGAGCAGCAGATGGTCGAAGAGGCCGCGCGGCGATTGGCCGCCGGAAACGATCCGGGCGTCGTGCCCGAACGGTTTCTGATCGGCGCCTCGCGCCTGGCGCTGGACCAGCGGCTGGCGCGGCCAGGCGTGATCACCAGGAATTTTTACCGGGAATTGGTCAGGAGGTGAGGGTGGCTATCGAGTTTGCCGGAAAGGCGCGAAACACGAGCGCAGCGCTGAAAGGAGCGATTTTATGAGCGGTGAAACAGATTTGCTATGGCGGATAAAGGGCTTTATCGGACGGCCCGACAAGATGGGGCTTCCGGGCAATGTGGGGGCCGGCAATATGGGGGTTGGCGGCATACCGGTCTTTTTGATGGATAGGCAGAAGGCCATTATCGCCACGGCCATGTCCGAGAGCGAAGGTAAGCGGGCGGGGCGTTACCATTTCGACGATCTCCCCCTGGGCGAATATTACCTGCTCTTCATGCGCGAGCACTTCATTGAAGGAGACGCGCAGGAGCTTCTAGGCTTGATCACACCCGCCGAAGTGCGGATTGAGTTGGGAAGCCGGGAAGCCGTACCAGTTGAGTTGAGAAGCCGGGAAGCCGTACCGGTTGAGTTGGAAGACCGGGAACAGGAAGCGCCGCCAGCCTACTACTTCCTCAGTCAGGCGGAGCGGCTCGCCGGTCGAATCATCAAGAGCCTGGAGCGTCTGACTACCGCCCTTAAAGAGATTAAGCCGCCTGACCTGACGGCGTTTGCTGACAGACTGGAAGGAGAGCTGCCGTCGCCTAGAAAGGCGCTGGCTATCGCCATGCATGATCCGAGGGCCGTGCGCGTTGAAGGTGAAGATCTCGAACCTTTGACGAAGGCGATCACTAAAACTCAGGAGAGATGGCGAGAGATCAACTACCGCCTGCGAGACATCGGGAAAATTTCCTATCTCCCGAATGAGTTCGGGGAGCAAGTCAGGGAATTGCTGGAGCTGGCCGTCACCGAGGATCAGTGGTTGAAGAGGCAGCAGGCTTCCCTGGATGAGAAGCCTCTGGCGGTGGACTTGTTTGAGGCTATTCGGGCGCAACTGCGCGACGAGACGTGGCGGCAGCGGGGCCATCTCGTCGGCGCGCTTGAAGGCTTGAAGGAGGCGGCTGCCGCGCGCGCCGAGGCCGAGCGGGATTACGGCGCGTCAGATGGAGTGGACTGGGATGCTCTCGCTGAAAAGTTCAGCAAGGTGAAAGACACCGTCCTAAAGCTCGACATCAAAATAGACGGGCCCGGAGCCGGGGGACAATTTGGCGAACCGGCGCCCAGGCTGAGCAGAGCCGCTGACTGAGGAATAAGGAGAACAGTCATGATTTTCGAAATGGTGACGAATTGTCTGAAGTCGCTGGCCGGCCAATGGGACGACCTGGCGCGGGATTTCCAGCGGCTGGCCGCGAGCCTGAAGGAAGGTACGCCAGGCCGGGAGAGCATCGGCAATTACAAAAAGCCGCACCCGGCCCGCGCCCCTAATCCCAGCCTGCAGTTCGATTGCCAGGAGCAGCACGCCTGGCTCAACGGCGAGATCAAGCTCATCACCGGGCTGCGCCCGGCCTCGGATCTCTTCGTCCGCGCCATCAGGACTCTCAAGGAGAGCGAAGACAAACGCGCGCAGGTGGACATCAAATTCAAAACTTTGATCAAAACCTTAGCCGACGCGCCGCTCGATACCGTCGAGACCCAGATCTGCTCGAGCCAGCTCGAACAGTTGCGCGAGGCGATTGCGCACTGCGTGGGGGAGTTCGAAGAGGTCATCTCGCCCGAAGGCGAGCGCTTCAGCATTCAGGGCATCAAGGGGTCGGTCGAACATCTCGCCTCCTTCCCATTGCTGACCGCCGATCACAACTTTGCGCCCGCGCCGTCTCCGCCGGCGACGGGCGGCGTCTCGCTCCAGCGCGTGATCGAAGGCGCGATGCGCGAAGTGTTGGGGCGGCTGCCGAAGCCGCGGGACACGCGCTCGTTTCTCACTTCGCTCAACCAGTCGTTCGCCATTGCCGAGGTCGAGGGGCATACCGAGTTCACCTGGACGCCGCGCAGCTATGCCGGGCAAACCGATCTCGGCGGCGGCGTGACGGGAGCGCAAGCCAGCCTCGCCGCGCGCGGGCAGGTCGCGCTCGACAATTCGCTGCCGCTGCTCAACGGGCTCTACCCGCTGCTGCCGGACGCCGATATGGATGAAGTCGAGGCGGCGCGCGCTATCGTGGTTTCGGAGCTTAGGGCGATAGTTGGCGAGTTCGGCATCGAGGGCGGACCGCGCGTCCAGCGCGTGGATGCGTTCTTCGATCTGCTGCTCGACGGCGACACAACCGGGGCCGATGGCAAACTGATCCGTGACGGCAAGCTCGGCTATTTGCAGGAAGTCTGCGGGTTGAAACAGGGGCAGGTCAACACGCTCGATGAGGAGCTGAACGTCACCAACTTCATTGTCCTGCGCGACTACGTGGAATCGTTGCGCAGGAGTTGGGAAAGTTTCCGCGACACCTGGTTCGGGAAAGACCTGGGGACGCGGCTGGTATTGCTCGGTCGCGCGCTGTCAGTGGTGTCCGAGGCGGTCAACGAGGTCTACGCCGCGATGGACTCGGTCTTTGTCGGCCCGGCGGAGCGCCAGGTCGCTTCCTTCCGCGCGACGAACGGACGCCCCATGCTGGTCGAAGAATTGCTGTCGTGGATTACGACCTTCGCTTCGGACGAGGCGCCGCGTTTGGTCTATGAGGGCGGCCGGCGCGGCGTCGAAGCCCTTGTCCCGACGGCGCTGACGTTGGAGCAACTCGTGCAGTGCTTCCTCGACGCCATCACGCACGAACCTTCATTGCCCGCCGGCCTGCGCCACCCGCGCGTGCGCCACCCGTTGCAAGAATTGCGCAGCTACCTGTTACAAACGCGCAAGCTGGCCGAGGACGTGCGCCGTCCCTGAGGGCTGGCGCGAGACGAACCCAATGACCTTGAAAGTGAGGAGGGGCAACAATGGCGACTGAACGAGAATATCAGAGCCTCTACGACCGAATGGCGGCGCTACGCGCGACGCTGACCGACAGGCTGGCGCCGGACTTAATCCAAAATCCGCAGCTCGCGGACGCGCTGACCAAGCAGCTTGACGACATGCTTGTGGCGGTTGTCGAAGCTGACGCCAAAACGCCGCCGCCGCCCGACAAAGGCCTGGCCGAATTGATCGGCATCGGCCCGGAAGCGGCCACCGAGTTCGGCAAGACTCGGGTTCCGCAAGGCGTCGAGCCTTACGACGAAACGGTCACTTCCGAGCGCATCGTTGCGGTCGGCGATCTTTATTACATCTACCAGCACGAAAAGATCGGCGTCTTCCGCGTCGTGCGCAAGTTGCAGGAGCTGTTCCGCGCGGGCACGGTGCGGTTGTCGGCGGGCGCGGGCGCGTACGCGCTCTACCAGTTCGACCGCCGCGAAGTGTTGCGTTATACGAATCGCGACCGCTTGTCGGCCTACCGCCGCGTGCTCGGTTACGGCGGCGGCCCCGTGCCGGCCGGCTCGCGGGCGAACACCGACTATCACAATCTCTTTTCTCATTTCATCAACCAGGTGACGCTCTTCTGGCGCGATAAACGCATTTCGGACGTGATCCGCGAACGCGCCTACGACCCGAGCTTCGGTTCGATTGCGATCGTGCGGCGCGCCGGGCTGGATTTGCGGAACAACCTCAAGTTCACATCGTTCGGGCACCTGAACGTGATGCGCGTCGAGGTGATGCAACTGCTCGACGAAGCGTTCCGCATCCTGAACGCCGAAGACATCAAGCGATTGTTCGGAGCGGACAATGCCTGGGACGTGGTCGAAGAAGTCCTGATCCGCTACTTCAACGAACGGCTGGTGACTTCGCCGCGCCAGCGTATGGGAGTCGCCGGGCGCGAGATTCTGCGCTGGCTGGCCGCGCCGCATGTCCTGCAAACCCAACGGGCGCAGTTTGAAGCTTTGCTGCTGGAGGTCGCCGAGTACGCGGAAGAATGGTTGACCAGCGCGCAGGCGATGGGATTGGCCGGAAGGCGTACCGGCGGGCGCGTGTTGCCGTGGGATCGCAGCGCGCCGCAGCCGGCGCGCGTGGCGCGAGCCGCCACAAACGGACATCAACCGCAGCGTGAGTTCGAGTTTGAATATTGATCGGGGCGTCACGCGCAGAGGAAAAACTATAGAAAGCGAATGTGAGACTCAAGTCGACCGCCTATACCGCCCATCATCGCCCGCGCTTCGTGGCGGAGTTGCGAGACTTCATCCGCTTTCCCACTGTGAGCGCTCAGCCTAAACACGCCGGAGACATCGACCGCTGCGCACGCTGGCTTGCCGCGCATCTGCGGGGCATCGGCCTGCAGCGCGTCAACATCGTCCCCACCGCCCGCCATCCGATTGTTTACGCCGATTGGCTGCGAGCGCCCGGCCGCCCAACGGTTCTGATCTACGGCCATTACGACGTTCAGCCGGCCGAGCCTTTCGAAGCCTGGCGCACGCCGCCGTTTGAGCCGGCGGTCATCGGCGACGACTTGTATGGCCGGGGCGCGTGCGACGACAAAGGGCAGATGTTCGCTCACGTCAAAGCGATTGAAACCTGCCTGAAAACTCAAGGCCGGTTGCCGGTCAACGTTAAATGCCTGTTTGAAGGCGAAGAAGAGATCGGTTCGCCGAACCTGAAACCATTTGTCGAACGGAACCGGCTCAATCTTGCCGCTGATGTGGCGGTGATGTCGGACACGCGGATGCTGGCGGCGGATCAACCGGCGCTGACTTACGGTTTGCGCGGCGGGTTGAGTTTTGAACTGGAAGTCAGCGGACAGAAAAGCGATTTGCATTCCGGCAATTTCGGCGGCGCGGTGCACAACCCGTTGCAGGCGCTTTGCGAGATTATCGCCAAACTGCACGACGCCGGCCGGCGCATCGCCGTACCGGGCTTTTACGATCGCGTGAGACGATGGGGCGCCGCCGAGCGGGAGTTTATGGCCTCAAACGGTCCGAGCGATGAACAGATTCTCCGCGACGCTAAAACCGGGCGCGGCTGGGGCGAGCGCGGTTACTCTCTTTACGAACGCGCGACGATTCGCCCGTCGCTCAGCGTCACGGGCATCACCGGCGGTTATCAGGGGACTGGCGTCAAAGCCGTCATCCCGGCGCGCGCCACGGCCAAGCTCAACTTCCGGCTCGTGCCCGATCAGGACCCGGTCGAAATCGAACGGCTCTTTCGCCAGCACATCGCCCGCATCACGCCGCCGGCGGCGCGAACGACAATCAGGAGTTTTCTCGCCGCCCGGCCGGCGCTGATCGATCGTCATCATCCGGCGATGCGCGCGGCGGCGCGAGCTTACGAACTCGGATTCGGCGCCGCGCCGGTCTTCCTGCGTTCGGGCGGCACGATCCCTATCGTCAATCACTTTCAGGAACTGCTCGGCGCGCCGACTGTGTTGATGGGGTTCGCTTTGCCGGACGACCGCATCCACGCGCCGAACGAGAAGTTTCATCTGCCCAATTTCTATCGGGGGATCGGCGCCTGCATGGAGTTTTTAGCGCAGATCGGTTCAGGGAGATATGGACAGTGATTATTGACGCGCATTGCCACGCCGGACGCGGAGACGTGATGAACGCTCCGTGGAATACCAACGCGCCGCTCGACGCCTATCTTCGGCGCGCGCGCGCCGCCGGAATTGACAGGACGATTGTCATCCCGGCCGGCCACAGCAATTACGCCGAAGCCAACGCCGAGCTCGCCCGCATCGTCGCCCGCCATCCCGGCCGTTTAATCGGATTCGCCTCCGTTCACTCGCGCCGCGACGCCGGGCGCGTCTTTGAAATCGTCGCCCGCGCCGTGCGCGAGTATGGCTTTCGCGGATTGAAGGTTCACGGCTACGACGCGCTGCCGACGCGCGAGGTTTGCGAAACCGTTCGGCGGTTGCGAATCCCCATGCTGGTGGATGTGGTCGGGCGCGCTTACATCGTCGAACTCCTGGCTTCGCAGTACCCGGACGTCAACTTCATCATTCCTCACCTGGGAAGTTTTATGGATGACTGGCGCGCGCAGCAGCAGGTCGTGGATCAACTCGTCCGATTCCCCAACCTGTACGCCGACACGGCTGGCGTGCGCCGGTTCGATTACATCGTGCAGGCGATCAAACGAGCCGGGGCGCGGAAACTGATCTTCGGCTCGGACGGTCCCTGGCTCCATCCCGGAGTCGAACTGCACAAGATTCGCGTGCTGAGGCTACAGCCTGAAGATGAAGCGCTGATCCTGGGCGGCAACGTTTTGCGGTTGTTGCGCCAATCGAGCGCCGCGCAGCGACCTTCAATTCTTCCTCGCTCACGTTTATCCGGGTTCCCTGGGCCTTTACGTTGAGTGAGTAGAACATCAGCCAGCCTGAATCGGAACAGACAAGATTGGAGCGCGTGATCAACAGCATTCTCCATATTCAATTCCTCCTTCTCCATTCTTAGGCGGGAGAGAGGCGCCTTTCTCTTGCCTAAGAATGGAGAAGGAGGAATTGAATATGGAGAATGGCGCCGGCTCAATCTAATTCATCTCCACTTCAGCCAAACGCTGGGAACTTGCGGCGATTTCCCGTAAGATCACCGCCGCATTTCGCTAATTCAGATTAAAACACCAGGAAAATGAGGCATGTCTCAAACGCTTTCGACGCTTGGCCTGTTGATGGCTGGCGCAACTTCGATCAGCAACGTCATCAAAGACATTTCGGCCAAAAAAGTCGTCGATCATCACGAACTGATCGCGTCTACGTTCTGGATCCGGTTCTTCGCGGCCATCGCGTTCATCATCGCGTTGGGCGCGCGCGCGTTGATGGGAACCATTCCGCGATTCCGCGACTCGGGCGGGGAACTGTTCGGCATTGACGGATTGCAGATCGGGCCGCTGCCGACCTATCTAATCTATCTTGCGATCGAAGTGTTGATGGTGGCCTTCTCGACGCTGCTCTATTTCCGTGCGATACAGGTGACGCCGATTTCACTCTGCATGCCGTACATGTCGTTCACGCCGGTCTTTTTGATCATCACCGGCAACGTCATGCTCGGTGAACTGCCGGCGTCCGAGAAATTGGTCGGCGTCACGATGATCTTCATCGGCTCGATTGCGATGCATCGGTTGTTGTTCGCCAAGGGCTGGCTGGAGCCGATCAGGGCTATTTGGCGCGAACGCGGCTGTTTTTATATGCTGATAGTCGGATTCATAAATTCGATCACCAACCCGATTGATAAAAAGCTGGTGACGATGACCGACGCGTTCACCCAGTCCTGCGCGTTCGGCGCGGGGATGTGCGTCTTCTTCACGCTGTTGCTTGTCGCGCGAAAGGCCGACGCAGGGAAGGTTATTCGCTCCGTGCCTTTCTGGGCCGCGCTCGCCGGGACGCTCGAAGCCGTGGCGCTGATCTTCCAATTGTCATCGCATAACTACATCGACGTAGTGATCACGATCAGCGTCAAGCGAGCGGGGATAATTCTGGTCGTGTTGCTTGGCTGGCTCGTCTTTAAAGAGAAGGGGATCGGCGACAAACTGATCGCATCGTCCGTGATGTTGGTTGGCGTGCTGATCATTTATTTGCCGGTGACATTGACGCAAGGCGCGCTGATTGCCGTCGCGGCTTTGCTGGCGATGTTTGTGGCGCTCTATCTGACGCGGCCGAAAGTAAAAGTAGAAGTCGAAACCCCGGTTTCCTGAGTAAAGTGGCGCCTCTTTTTGCTCAAAAAACAAGAATTTGATTCCCGCGACCGTGTTGTGATTGAGTTGAAATGGTTGAAGTAAACATTCGATTCTTCGAGGTGATAAAAATGAAAAGAACGATATGGACGCTGCTATTGCTGTCACTGCCGGTTGCTCCGGCGCTTGCGCAATCGAATGACAGGCCGCAAGGCGACATCGTCTCTACACGCGAGATGGAGCGCATCAACTGGATGGAGTTCCGCGAAACCGTGCCGGCGAAGATCAACACGGTTTTGTTGCCTACCGGCACGCTCGAACCGCACGGCGTGGCCAACAACGGCGCGGACATCACCGCGCCGGTCGCCATCTGCCGCCAGATCGCGAAGCGGCTCAACGCGATGATCGCGCCCGTGTTGCCTTACGGGATGACGGGCAGTATGGAGGCTTATCCGGGCGCGTTTCAGATCACCGAGTCGGCCTACCGCCCGTTCATCAAACAGGTGATGGAAGGATTGGCGAGGAATGGTTTCAAAAACATCATCATCGTCAACGGGCACGGCGGCGGGCAGACGGCCGTGCTCAGCGCCGTCGCCAGCGAAGTCTCAGCCGAGAAGAAAGTCCGCGCGATGGTCGTCAATTGGTGGTCATATTGTTCGGACGTGACGAAACAAGTGTTCGGCGAAGACGGCGGTCACGCGGGGTGGAACGAAACGGCTTTCGTCCAGGCTGTCGATCCGGCGCTGGTTCATCCGGGGCGTTACAAAGATGAACTGACCACGGCTTACCCCGCGCCGAACACATGGTCGGCTTTTCCATTCCCGTCCTCGATTGGTCTGTACACGGCGGGGCAGGGTTACCCGAAGTTCGATCAGAAGAAGGCCGATGAATATTTCGCGAAGGTCAATGACAAGGTGGCCAACCTGATCAGCGAAGTGATTCGCAAGTGGGACCTGGCCGGACTGTGAATTTAATCGCTGAAGAGAGAGTACGGAAAAGACGGAAATAACGGAGCAGACGGAAATGTTCATGCTGTTTCTTGGTCTTCTTCCGTCTGTTCCGTTATTTCCGTCTTTTCCGTACTCTCTCTTCACTCTGTGAATGGTAACTGATCACTCCAGCCGCCAACCCCACAACGTGCGACGCCGCGTGTAGAGGCGCGCTGAGCGGTCGTGTTCCCCGGAAACCAATTGCTTGCCGTCGGGCGAGAAGGCGAGGGCGTAGACAGGCGAGGCGTGCGATCCGATTCGCGTGATGAGTTCGCGCCGGTTGACATCCCAGAGCGCGATGACCTGATCTTCGCCCGCCGAGGCGATTTGGCAACTTCGGGGAGAGCAGGCTGGCGAGAAGGCGACGGATCTGACCCGCGTGGCGTGACGCCCGATGACCGATATTTCCCGCAAGGGGGCGGTCTCCCAGAGCCGCACCGCGCCTTGGTCCTCGCCCGTCACCAGCCATCCGCCGTCGGGCGAAAACCTGACGCTGACCAGATTCGCGTTTCGCAGGCGCCGAATCGCGATCAACTTCCACTCCGCGACGTCCCAGAGCAGCGCCTGCCCATGCGTTGTTACGCAGACCATTCGCCGTCCGTCCGGTGAAAAATCTATGCTGTAGACAGGCCGGTATGTTCCGTCCTCGTTTGTCGGATAATCGAAGATCAGTTGTCGCTTGGCCAGATCGTATACGCCAAACGAAGTCGCCAGCCATTTTCCATCAGGCGAGAGCGCCAGACAGTAGCTTGCGCGCTCTTCCGCTTTTCTAGGCGAGGGAAAATTCAATCTGGGACGGCGCGTCGCCAGTTCCCAGACGATAACGTTGCCGTCCATATCGCAGGAGGCGACGTCATTGCCGTCGGCTGAGAACGCCACGGCCGTCACGCGCCGCTCGTGACCTTCCAGCACCGTCTCGACGCCCGCGCGCGTTTGGTTCCAGATGATCACCGACCGATCCTCGCCGGCTGAAGCCACTCGCTGTCCGTCGGGAGAAAAAGCCACGGCGCGCACGGAATCGCTGTGTTCGTTGAAACTCGCTCGAAGCTCGCGTTCAGCCACCTCCCAACGCAGAATGGCGCCGTCCGCATGAGTCGAGATCAGATGACGACCGTCAGGAGAAAACGCCAGACTTGTTACGTTGGCCGGATGCTTCAACCGGACCAGCTTCGTCATTTTGATCGCGTCCCAGAGAATAATGTCTTCAGCGCCCGAAGCCGCCAGCCGTCCATCGGGCGAAAAGGCCACGGCGCGTCCGTGATCCTGATGTATGCGCTGATGAGAAAGAAGCCGTGGCTTCAATGAGGTCCAAAACCGGTTCATATCCCAGAACGCGACTGCCCCGCCCGATCCCACACTGACCATGCGTGAGGCGTCGGGGGCCAGCGCGGCCCACGCCCAGGGCTGGTTGCGCTTGTTAATCAGGCTCCGGCCCGTCTCCAGTTCATAGGTAGTCCAGACCGGGGTGATGAGCGCGCGCCCGTCCGGCGAGAGCAGGAAAAAACCTTGTTGGAAGCCCGAGGTGCGGATTGTGCGGACCTTTTCCCACCGCCCGGCGGCCCACACATTTTTCTTGTCGTCATCCGCGGGCGTGACGAGAAACTGTCCATCGGCTGAGAAAGCGATTGCCCTGACAATTCCGCGGCGGCCGGGTAGCGTCGCGACTTTTTTCAACTGCGCGGCGTCCCAGACAATTACCTGGCCGTCCGCGCCGGCTGTCGCAAGCCATTTGCCGTCTGGCGAGAAGGCCAGCGTCGTAACCCAGCCCGTATGATCGGTGAGCGTCTTCAGCCGCTCGCGCCGCGCGAAATCCCAGACGAT
>Ga0187894_10005599_pt1 | contig 12728 bp, 11 predicted proteins | sample GBC1701081metaG_FD_136650 | JGI IMG/M metagenome (GOLD analysis project Ga0187894, IMG submission 136650) | White microbial mat communities from a lava cave in the Kipuka Kanohina Cave System on the Island of Hawaii, USA - GBC170108-1 metaG ... | reverse complement strand
TTCGGGCCGATCAGCCCGACGATACGGCCCTGCTGGACGCTGAACGTGACGTTGTCCAGCGCCTTCGTATCGCCTGCCCGGCTCTTGAAGCGCCAGGACAGGCCCCGCGCCTCAATCACTGCTGCCATTGTTCGTCCCTCTGTCTTTGGATGCGCCGGTCGCAGGCGCCGTCGCCGTGCCCTGCGCCAGCAGCTCGCCTGCATCGAGGCCGAGGCGGGCGATGGTCGCTCGCACCTTGGGCCACTCGTCCTCGAGGAATTTCTGTCGTTCGTCTTTGAGCAGGGCGCGGCGCGCGCCGTCGCTCACGAACATGCCGCGCCCACGGCGCTTCTCGACGAGCTGCTCGTCGACGAGCTGCTGATAGCCCTTCAGCACCGTGAGCGGGTTGAGCTGATACTCGGCCGCCACGTTGCGCACGGAGGGCAGCGGATCCCCCTCCTTCAGCACACCTTCGAGGATCATTGCGACCACACGATCCCGGAGTTGCCGGTAGATCGGTTGGCTGTCGTTCCAGTTCGGATCCATGCCCAGTGCGCCTGCGTCAGACTGTGGCGGCCAGCTAGCGAACTACTGTACCAAAACGGACCGCGGCGACTTGGCCCGCGAAGCTTCGGTCTCGCCCGTGCTCGCGCTCGGCGCGGTCGCGCTGGTCGCGCGCGCCACGGTCGAAATGCGCGGCGCGGTCACGGTCATGCTGCCCAGGTTGGCAATCGCCGCCTTGGCAACCGTACGGACAACCGGCGCGGTCACTGTCATGCGGCCAAGCCATGCGGCTGTATCACGCGCTCCCGCGGACGCCTGCGCGGCAGCTGTCACGCTCAACACCGCGAGCAGGCCGGCAGCCGCCATTGACGCGACACCCTTGAACCCCTTGCGAATGCGAGTCGTCATCTGTTCATCCTCCGGCACCCTCGGTGCCCTTCTGGTCTTCCATCGAACCGGCAGGTTTGCCTGCCGCCTTGGTGTTATAGTTAACTATAACACCAAACAAAAAGCAAGCCCTGTTTTGTGGAAAAGGAAGGTCGTCGCCCCCTTCTGGAGGGCCTCAATGACACCTCCCGGCCTGGATCGATGCCTATCTTGTTAATCAATTCAGCTGGTTATGCGTCTGGCTGACCCGGAAGGCCCTGTGGGAGCGTTCAGTGATGCAACAGGCATGAACGCGACTCTCACCCTCGACGCCGTTGCCAGCGCGGGCGACGCCGGTATCGTGGCGGCGATGGACCGCGGCGACGACTCGTCCCTGATGCAGCGCTATTCGCGCGGCGACATGGCTGCCTTCACGCTGCTCTACGAGCGGCACAAGGGCGCGCTCTATCGCTATCTGCTGCGCCTGACGAAGCGCCGCGACGTCGCGGACGATCTGTTCCAGGAAGTGTGGGCGCGCGTCGTCGCGAGCCGGGCGCGCTATCAACCGCTCGCCAGGTTCTCGACCTTCCTGTTCTCGATCGCGCACAACTGTTTCATCGATTTCTGCCGTCGCAGCGCCAGCTCGCCGACCGCGCGCGCGCTCGACGTCGAAGAACACGGCGATGCGCTCGCCGAATCGGAGCATCGCGGGCCGGAACGCAGCGCACAGAGCGAGCAGGTGGCCGAGCGTCTGCGCAGCGCGCTGGAGAATCTGCCCGAGGAACAGCGCGAAGCGTTCCTGCTGCACGAGGAAGGCGGCCTGTCGCTGCAGGAAATCGCCGAGCTGACGGGCGTCGGCATGGAAACGGCCAAGAGCCGCCTGCGCTACGCGCTGGCGAAATTGCGCCAGAGTCTCGCGAAGGAACGGGAAGTGGCGGCGGAACCGGCGATCGCGGTCGCGGGCGCGCCGCTGCACACGAGGTGACCGAAGTGAGCCAGAACATCAGCGACGCGGAACTGGAGCGCTACCTGCGCCGGCGCGATCCGCTGTCGAGCGAATACGCGGCGCTCGGCAGGGAGGAGCCGTCGGCCGAGCTCGATGCGCTGGTGCTGGCGCGTGCGCGCGAGGCACTCGATGAGGATGCGGGCTCGGTCAACTGGCGGCGGCGACGCTGGCCGGCATTCACGGCGCTCGCCGCCACGGTAGTGCTGTCGTTCGCGATCATCACGCGCATCACGATCGACAGCGATCAGGCGATGTTCGCGCCCACGGCCCCGTCGCAGGCACCGGCCGCCTCGCCGGAGCCGGGCTCGGTCGCTTCGCCGGACGCCGGGCTCGCATCGCAGCCCGCCGCGGTCGCTGCGCCTTACGGCAGTCTCGAAGCAGCGGCGCCGGCAACCAGCGCACGCGACGCCCGGATCGGCAACGTCGCCGGAGCGAGCGAGCCGCTTCTCCTGAAACGTCAGAACGCTGAAGGGTTCGCACCGCCCGCGGATCTCGCGCGCTCCGACACCTCTGGCTCCGACACGTCTGCAATAAAGGCGGGGGTACAGGCGGGCGCGGCACAGGACATGGCTGCGCAGGCGGACGCGGATGCGCGTACCAACGGCGCGGCCGCCAGCAGCGCCGAACGCGTCGCAGACGAGGGCTCGCCCTCGGTCTTCCAGACGTACGAAGCGCTGCGCGCAGAGCAGCGCGCGCGCGAACGCGAGCAGGCAGCGGCCGAGGAAGTCGCAAGCCCCGCAGTGACTGTCACCGGCTCACGGATCCTCACGGAGCGCGTCCGCGCCCGGCCATCCAATCCGCAGAAAGCGGTCGAGGCGAAAGTAGCGCCCGCGCGATTCGAAGCATCGGCCTCGACGCCGGCAGCTCCGGCAGCACTCGCTCCAGCGGCGCAGGATCTGCAGCGCGACCCGATGGAGTGGCTCAAGGAGATCCAGGAGCTGCGCACGGCGGGGCGCAACGAGGAAGCGGATCGCGAGCTGGCGCTCTTCCGCAGCGTCTATCCGCAGATCCGGGCGGTGTACGAAGTGGACGGAGCCGCCATGGACGCCGGCGCAGCCGCGAAAGGCGACGGCGCGGCGGCCAAGGGCGAAGGCGCAGCGACCAAAGGCGACGGTGCGGCCGCTGAGAGCGAAGGTTCCGGCGCCCGGAGCGCCGCGCCGCGACCGCCCACCAAGTAGGCCCACAAGCGGGCGAGCCTGCTAGAATTGCCGCCCTTTTCCGGCGCGCCCGTGGATCCGCGGTCGCGCGCGATCCCAGGGAGCGTTCCATGAAGAAACCCGTCAACGTCGCCATCACGGGCGCGGCAGGACAGATCGGCTACGCGCTGGCGTTTCGCGTCGCCGCGGGCGACATGCTCGGAACTTCGCAGCCGATCAACCTGCATCTCCTCGAGATCAGTGCCGCGCTCCCTGCACTGCAGGGCGTGCTGATGGAGCTCAACGACTGCGCCTTCCCCACGCTCAGCAAGGTTGTGGCGACGGATGACGCGAAAGTCGCGTTCCGCGACTGCCAGGTCGCGATGCTGGTCGGCGCGCGTCCGCGCGGACCCGGCATGGAACGCAAGGACCTGTTGCTGGCCAACGCCCAGATCTTTTCGGCGCAGGGCAAGGCGCTCGACGCTGTCGCGGATCGCGACCTGCGCGTACTGGTGGTCGGCAATCCCGCCAACACCAACGCGCTCATCGCCCAGCGCAACGCACCGGGCCTGAAGCCGCAGCACTTCACCGCGATGACGCGCCTCGACCACAACCGCGCCCTGTCGCAGCTCGGCGAGAAGACCGGGACGCACGTGACGCGGATCCGCCGCATGACCATCTGGGGCAACCATTCTTCGACGCAGTACCCGGACATCAGCCGCACGACCGTGGACGGCAAGCCGGCGAAGTCGCTGGTGGACGAGAAATGGATCGTCGAGAGCTTCATTCCCACCGTGCAGCAGCGCGGCGCCGCGATCATCAAGGCCCGCGGCGCCTCGTCCGCCGCCTCGGCGGCGTCCGCCGCCATCGATCATGTGCGCGACTGGGTCAACGGCACGGCATCGGGTGACTGGGTCAGCATGGCAGTGCCGTCCGACGGCAGCTACGGCGTCGAATCCGGGATCATCTATTCCTACCCGGTCACCTGCAGCGGCGGGGAGTACAAGATCGTGCAGGGGCTGGGCATCGACGACTTCAGCCGCGAACGCATGAAAACCACGGAAAAAGAGCTGCTGGAAGAGCGCGACGGCGTGAAAGAGCTGATCTGAGGCGCGCCGGCCGGGGCCGGGCTATAGTCGCTGCCAACGGTATAGTCGGCGCCGACGGGCTCCGCGGCCAAGGATCGCTCCCATGATCAGCGTGCTCTGGTTCCTCCTGTTCGTAGGCACGATCGTCTTCGTGACGTACCGGCGCCTGCCGTTGCTGCACGCAACCCTGGCCATCACGGCGGTGGTGTTCGCGTACAGCGTATTCACCGACGCGAATTCCGCCTGGGCCGTCGCCTGGCGCGCCGTGCTGTGGATCGCCCTCGTGCCGCTGTGGCTGCTCACGATCCGCCCTTTCCGCGTGGGCTTCATCAGCCGGCCGTTCCTGCGCACCTACAAGCGCCTGCTGCCGAGCATGTCGACCACCGAAAAGGAAGCGCTCGAGGCCGGCACGGTGTGGTGGGACGGCGAGCTGTTCACCGGGGGCCCGCGCTGGGAAAAGCTCATGTCGGCGCAGCCGCCGCGCCTGAGCGCCGAAGAGCAGGCGTTCATCGACGGGCCGTGCGAGGAACTGTGCCGCATGCTCGACGAGTTCGACATTACGCACCGGCGCGCGGACCTGCCGCCGCACGTCTGGGACTTCATCAAGAGCCGCGGTTTCTTCGCGATGATCATTCCGAAGAAGTACGGCGGCCTGCAGTTCTCCGCGTACGCGCATTCGTGCGTGTTGATCAAGATCGGCAGCCGCAGCGCCGTGGGCTCGTCGACGATCGCCGTGCCCAACTCGCTGGGACCGGCCGAGCTGCTCCTGCACTACGGCACCGAGGAACAGAAGAACCACTACCTGCCGCGCCTCGCGCGCGGCGAAGACGTGCCGTGCTTTGCGCTCACCGGCCCGCGCGCCGGCTCCGACGCCGCTTCGCTTCCCGATACCGGCATCGTCTGCAAGGGCATGTTCCAGGGACGCGAGATCGTCGGCCTGAAGCTCAATTTCGCCAAGCGCTACATCACGCTCGCGCCGGTCGCCACGGTAATCGGCCTGGCGTTTCGCATGTTCGATCCGGACAAGCTGCTCGGCGACAAGACGGATCACGGCATCACCTGCGCGCTGATCCCGCGCAACACGCCGGGCGTGACCATCGGCCGGCGTCATTTCCCGCTCAACGTGCCGTTCCAGAACGGCCCGATCCAGGGGCGTGACGTGTTCGTGCCGCTCGACTACATCATCGGCGGCGTGCAGATGGCGGGTCAGGGCTGGCGCATGCTGGTCGAGCAGCTCTCGGTCGGGCGATGCATCTCGTTGCCCTCGAATTCCACCGGCGGCGCCAAGGCAGGTGTCTACGCCACCGGCGCGTACGCACGCATCCGCCGGCAGTTCAACATGCCGATCGGCCGCTTCGAGGGCGTCGAGGCAGTGCTCGCGCGCATGGCCGGCCACACCTACATCATGGATGCCGGCCGCTCGGTCACGGCCGGCGCGATCGACGGCGGCGAGAAGCCGTCCGTGCCGTCGGCGATGCTCAAGTACCACCTCACCGAGATGGCACGCGTCGTCGCCAACGACGCGATGGACGTGCACGGCGGCAAGGGCATCTGCCTCGGGCCGAAGAACTACCTCGGCCGCGGCTACCAGGTGGTGCCCGTGGCGATCACGGTGGAGGGCGCGAACATCCTCACGCGCAGCCTCATCATCTTCGGCCAGGGTGCGATCCGCTGCCATCCGTTCGTCCTGCGCGAGATGAACGCCGCGCGCGACAGCAATCGCGAGCGCGGCCTGGAAGCCTTCGACAAGGCGCTGTTCGGTCACATCGGCTTCACGATCAGCAACGCCGTGCGCTCGCTGGTCATGGCACTGACGCTCGCGCGCTTCACGCGCGTGCCCGACACCGGCGCGACCAGCCGGTACTTCCAGCACGTGAACCGCTACAGCGCCTCGTTCGCGTTCGCCGTCGACGTGGCGATGCTGACGCTCGGCGGCTACCTGAAGAAGAAGGAAAACCTGTCGGCACGCCTCGGCGACGTGCTGAGCTGCATGTACCTCACCTCGATGGTGCTGAAGCACCACGAGAACCAGGGACGTCCGGACGACGACCTGCCGCTGGTCGACTGGGCATGCCGCACGCTGCTGTATCGCGCCCAGGAGCAGCTGCACCTGTTCCTGCGCAATTTCCCCGTGCGCTTCCTCGCCGCTTTCATGCGGCTCTTCATCTTCCCGCGCGGCCTGACGTATTTCGCGCCGAGCGACCGGCAGGGCCGCGCGATCGCCGACCTGGTCATGAACCCGACCGAGGTACGCGAGCGCCTGTGCCGTTACGTCTACAAGACGGTCGAGCCCGGCAATCCGCTCGGCCTCCTGCAGGAAGCGATGACGCTGGCGATCACTGCCGAGCCGCTCGAGAAGCGCATCCGCGTCGACGGCGTGAAGACCGGGCGCGTCACGGCCCTCGACCTGCCGACGCAGATCCAGCAGGCACTCGCTGTGGGTATCCTCACGGAAACCGAGGCGGCGCTGCTGCGCGACTACGACCGCAAGGTCATGGAGCTGGTCAACGTGGACGACTTCGCCTCGCAGGAAATGGCGGCGGACACGCAGTCCGAGCCACGGGCTGCGCAGGCCGAGCGCCTCGTTGGCTGAAACTTCGCGAGCCGTCACCAACGTTCCGGTCCCCGCAGCCGGCAGCGCGCGCGCGCCGGGATCCGATGAGGCTCCGGGTGGCGGCGCAGTGGCCCCTGCGCATTTCGGTCCGCTCAGCACGGGCTGGTTGCTCTACGAAGTAGAGGTCGAGCTCGACCCCGTCATCGAGTCCGACTACGACGCCTGGTTGCCCGCGCACATCGACGAAATCCTGGAGATACCTGGATTTCTCCGTGCCGACGTCCTGGTGCGCGATGACGTGGTCGACGGCGCGCGGGCAGGCTGGCGTCGGCGCACCATCCAGTATCGGCTCGCGAGCCGCGGCCACCTCGACGCGTACCTGGCCGGGCACGCGCCACGCTTTCGCGAACAGGCGATGGAGCGCTTCGGCGACCATGCCCGCTACGAACGACGCGTTCTGACGCAGAGCGCGCAGCGACTGCCGGGCCAGCAACAGATCGAGTTCTGCCAGAACTGCGGCGCGGTCCTGAACGGACAGTACTGCGCCTCGTGCGGCCAGCGCGCGCGCGCGCGGATCATTTCCCTCTGGCACCTGATCAAGGAAGCCGCCGGCGACATCACGCACCTCGATTCGCGCCTGTGGCGCACCATGTGGCCACTGCTGGCGCGCCCGGGCCTGCTGACGAACGAGTATCTCGCCGGACGGCGCGCCCGCTTCATTCCGCCGTTCCGGCTCTATCTCGGCCTGAGCATCGTCTTCTTCGTGCTCGCCAACCTCGGCGAACCGGAGGAGCTCACGCCGACCGAGCGTGCGGAAGTGAATCAGCAGATCGCGGAAGGCAAGGCCGAAGCGCTGAAAGAGTTACGCGCACGCGGCATCGAGATGCCTGCCGGCGTGGAGAAGGAGGTGACCGCGCCCCCGGCGGGCACTGCGCCGGTGAAGGATACGGAAGGCGACTCGATTCCCACGCCGATGGACACTGCGCGCTCCGTCATCGCGGAAGCTGGCGAGCCCGAGGATGCCAAAGCCTGCGAAGGCCTGCGGCTGTCGCTGGCGGTTCCGGGCCGGGAGCGCATCGAAAAGAGCCTGCGCGCAGCTTGCGAGAGCATCGCACGCGACGACGGCAGGACGTTCATGAGCGCGCTCGGCGCGAACGTGCCGAAAATGATGTTCGTGTTCCTGCCGCTGCTCGCGCTCGCCAACAAGGCGCTCTATCCGCTCTCGCGCCGTTACTACGTCGAGCACCTGCTGTTCTACGTGCACTTCCACGCCTTCGCCTTCCTGCTGTTCGCGTCGATGGCGCTGTTCAACGTCCTCACCGGCGAGCCCGCCTCGCTGGAAACCGTCCGCAACTTCATCGTCTTCGCCATCGTCGTCTACATCCCGATCTACCTTTACAAGGCGCTGCGCCGCGTCTATCGCCAGGGCCGGGCAGCCACGCTGTTCAAGTTCACGATGGTGTACTTCGCCTACGTCGGCTGCATGACGCTGACGCTGCTCGGCGGCGTGCTGTATACCGCCGCAACGCTCTGAGTTGCGCGCCGCCCGGCGCCCACCTAGTCTCTTGCCTCGACATTTTCGGGGGATTTCACATGCGCAAGATCGTCGCCACCGTGGCCGCCGTGGCGGGCGCCATGGCACTGATGTCAGTCTTTCACCTCGCCGGAGCCCTGGACCGCACGCCCTCGCCGGCTGGCGCCCAGGCGGAAATCATCAGCCCGGCCGACGGCGCCCGCGTGAAGAGCCCGGTGCGCGTCAGATTCGGTCTCAAGGGCATGGGAATCGCGCCGGCGGGCGTCGCGTTCGAGAACACCGGCCATCACCACCTGCTCATCGACACCGACCCGCCCGCGGACCTCGGCCAGCCGCTGCCCACCTCCGAGCGCGTGGTGCACTTCGGCAAGGGGCAGACGGAAACCGAGATCGCGCTGCCGCCCGGCAAGCACACGCTGCAGCTCGTGCTCGGCGATCAGCTGCACGTGCCGCACGATCCGCCGGTGATGTCGCGCAAGATCACCGTCGTAGTGGAGTAAGCAGGGCGCCGGCAGTGCAGGGAGCCTTCGTCGCAAGCAACCGTAACGTGACCAGTCATTCCAACAGGGCGATCCTCCATGTCGACATGGACGCGTTCTACGCTTCCGTGGAGCAACACGACGACCCTGGGCTGAAGGGCAAGCCGGTCATCGTCGGCGGCACCGGCGGACGCGGTGTGGTCGCAGCGGCGAGCTACGAAGTGCGCAAATACGGCGTGCATTCGGCGATGCCGATGCGCGAGGCGCTGGAGCGCTGCCCGCACGCGGTCTGTGTCCCGCCGCGCATGCGCCGCTACCAGCAGGTTTCGCGGCAGGTGTTCGGCGTGTTTCACGAGTTCACGCCGCAGGTGGAAGGGCTGTCGCTCGACGAAGCGTTTCTCGACGTCACCGATAGTCTCACGCTGCTCGGCGCCGCCGACGCCATCGCGCTCGAGATCAAGCGACGCATCCGCGAGCGCACCGGGCTCACCGCTTCGGTGGGACTCGCGGCCAACAAGCTGCTCGCAAGATCGCCTCGGACCTGCGCAAGCCGGACGGCTTCGTCTGGATCCGGCCCGAGGACGTGAGCGCGGTGCTGGACCCGCTGCCGATCCGCCGGCTGTTCGGCATCGGCCGCAAGACCGGCGCGCGCCTCGAGGAGCACGGCATCCACACGTTCGGGCAGCTGCGCCTGGCCGCCGACGCGCTTCTCTGGCCGATCTTCGGCCGCTACACGCAGCGCGTGCGCGAGCGCGCGAGCGGCATCGACGAGCGACCGGTGGTCGCCGACTGGGAAGAGAAATCGATCAGCGCCGAAGAAACGTTCGGGCGCGACATCCGCGACCACGAGCAACTCTACGCCGAGCTCGCGAGCCTGGCGGACCGCACCGCGGCGCGCTTGCGCGACAAGCAGCTCGTTGCCGGCGAGGTGCACGTAAAGATCCGGCGGCGCGATTTCACCACCTACACCCGGCAGAAGAGCTTCTCGCCGCCGACACAGGAGACACGCCTGATCGTCGGCATCGCGCGTGAGCTGCTGCGCCGCTGGCTGCTCGCGCAGCCGCGGGCCGCCATACGGTTGCTCGGCGTCGGCGTCGGCGCGCTCGGCCCCGCGCAGCAGCTCGACCTGTTCGAAGCTGCCTCGGCCGCGGCGCCCGGGAAACTGGACAGCGCCGTCGACCAGATCCACGAAAAGTTCGGCATGCAATCGCTGGCGCGCGCCAGCAGCCTGCGCCCGCGGCAGTGAGAAACCCTCTGCTTGCCGTTGTGTTGCTGCTATCCGCCGCCGCAGCGGCTGCGCGCGACTACGCGGTCGGGCCCGCTCCCTCCTGGGTGCTGCCGGCGAACGCGCACGCGCGTCCCGCGCCAGCGAGCGAGGTTTCCGCCGGCGCCTACTGGCGCGTAGTCGACTACCAGGTACGTGTCGACGACAACACCACGGAGGAATACCACCGCTTCGCCATCGAGCTGCTCAATGAACGCGGCGTCGAGGACAACGCGCAGATCGCGCTGGATTTCGATCCCACGTACCAGTCCCTGACCGTGCACCAAGTTTCGATCCGGCGGGGCGCGACGCGGGCCGACGCGCTCGGCAACGCGCGCGCCTCGGTCCTGCAGCGCGAGAAGGATCTCGAGAATCGCATCTACGACGGCAGCAAGACACTCAACCTGGTGCTCGCCGACGTGCGTGTCGGCGACGTGCTCGAATACAGCTACTCGCTGCGAGGCCGCAATCCGGTTTTCGGCACGCGCTACTACGACAGCTTTCGCATGGGCTGGGCGGACCCCGTCGCGTTCCTGCGCCTGCGCGTCCTGCATCCGCCCGGCCGAGACATCCGCTACAAGGTTCATGCCGGAATCGCACAGCCCGTGAGGCGCGACCAGGGCGACCAGCGCGAAATGCTGTGGGAAATGGCAGATGTGCCCGGCCGGATCAACGAGGACGATCGCCCTGGCTGGCACGTGCTCTATCCCTACATCCAGCTCAGCGAGGCGCGTAACTGGAACGAAGTAGGTCGCTGGGCGCATGCGCTGTTCCAGGCCTACGCGCCGGGCGGGGAAAAGCTCCTCGCGCGCAGCGGACTGGCGCAAGCGCGCAAGCTCCCCGCCGGCGAACGAATCCTGCGCGCGCTGCGCTTCGTACAACAGCAGATTCGCTACACCGGCATTGCGATCGGCCCGGGGTCGCATCAGCCCGCAGATCCCGGGGTGGTCCTGGAACGGCGCTTCGGCGACTGCAAGGACAAGTCGCTGCTGCTGGTGCAACTGTTGCGCGCCCTCGACATCGAGGCGGACACCGCGCTCGTGAACAACTACCGGGGAATGTCGCTCGACGCGCTGCTGCCGAGCCCGCTCGCTTTCAATCACGCCATCGTCCGGGCACGCGTCGACGGCCGCGACTACTGGCTCGACCCGACGATGGCGCCACAGGGCGGCGGGCTGGATGATGTGTACCAGCCGGACTACGGCTTCGCGTTGCTGGTCGCCGCCGACACCACGGAGCTGTTGCGGATGCCGCGCGCCCGCGCGGCGGCTCCGCTGCAGGACGTGCACGACGTCTTCGACCTGCGCGCCGGTGTCGGCAAACCCGGCACGCTCACGGTCACCTCCCGATACCTCGGGCGCGAAGCGGACCGCATGCGCGCGCGCTTCGCGGGCAGCAGCCGCGCGCAGATCGAGAGCGACTATCTGAATTTCTACGCGCGCGACTATTCCGTCGAGGCGATCGGGCGCATCGAAGTCCGGGACGATCTGCCAGCCAACCGCCTGCAGGTCATCGAGCGCTATCGGCTGGCCACCGCGTTCCAGGACGCCACCGAGGGCGGCAAAGAGCTCCACGTCCGTGGCTACTCGCTCGACGAGTTCGTCCGTAAGCCCGACACGTTGGTACGCCAGTCGCCGCTCGCGATCTCGCACCCGGTCAACGTGCGCCACGTCATCGAAGTGCGCCTGCCGGAGGCGTGGAACCTCGAGGACGAGTCGGCCGAAATTCTCGATCCGGCGTTCGAGTTCCGCGCCAGTCGCCACTACGACGCCCGGGAAGAAGTCCTGAGGCTCGAATACAGCTACCGCTCGCTGGCCGATCACGTCGCGCCGCAAGCGCTCGGCGCGTACCTCGCGAAGCTCGACACGGTCGACGAAGAGTACGGCTACTGGTTTTCGTACGGCGCGGACTCAGCGGACGGCACGGGCTACGTGCCGGCGTTCTACATCGTCGGCTTGCTGGCGCTCGCTGCAGGCCTCTGGCTCGCGCGAGGCATGTACCGGTACTCGCCACCGGCCTTGCAGCCGCCGACTGCCGAGACGCGGCGCGGAATCCATGGGTGGTTGCTCCTGCCGGCGCTCGGTTGCGTATTCGGGCCGCCCGTCGCGCTGTACATGGTGTGGACGTTGTCCGGGCACTTCGGTACCGACGTCTGGGGCGGCACATACGCCGTGCTCAGCCCGGTGCTGAGGTCGATCGCGCATCCATACCTGGTGGCCTGCTTCGCGCTCGCAGTCGTGTTCGCCTGCGCGGAGGGCGCACTTACCCTCTTGTTCTTCAAGAGGCGCACCTCGGTCCCGAGGCTCTTTCCCGCCATGTGCTGGGTGAGCGTCGGCCTGGTCGTTCTCATTTCCTTCGGCTTCGATTCCGCCAGGGACGAGGAGTCCCTGGCCACCAGCCTCAGCGAGGTCGCGCGCTCGATCTTCACTGCGGCGATCTGGACTGCGTACTTCCGCCGCTCCAGGCGCGTCCGGTCGACCTTCGTCGAAACTCTTCCCGAGCCCACTGCCCTCGGCGCGCCCGCGCCGCCGACCTATGCCGTTTCGGTCGCGGCGCGGTCCCCCGGCGCGGCAGGGCCAGCGATGGCGACCGATCCACCGCCGGCCTGATGTCCGGCCCCGCATCGCGGGCGGCCCGGTTTTACTCTCACACGGCCCCGGGGCAATATGCTTCGGCGGTGCGCCAGCGCAGCGCATCAACGACTTATGTATACGACCTTCTTCGGCCTCGGCGAAAAGCCTTTTGCCATCACCCCCGATCCCCGCTACCTCTTCCTGAGCGAGCGGCATGCGGAGGCGCTCGCGCACCTGCTCTACGG
>Ga0187894_10005598_pt1 | contig 12729 bp, 12 predicted proteins | sample GBC1701081metaG_FD_136650 | JGI IMG/M metagenome (GOLD analysis project Ga0187894, IMG submission 136650) | White microbial mat communities from a lava cave in the Kipuka Kanohina Cave System on the Island of Hawaii, USA - GBC170108-1 metaG ... | reverse complement strand
TCGTCGCGCGGCTTTTCTTGAAGCGTCGACTGGACCATATAGTCGGCGCCAGCGCCGGCCCGTTCTGGCTCATGCCGGTGCGGGATGTGTTATCGTTCGGGTTGTTCCTGGTGTCCCTGTTCGGGCGCACCGTGGACTGGCGCGGCAAACGGCTCCGCATCGGCAAAAGCGGGGCGATGTCGCCATCATAGGATGCAGGCATGCGGACCCTCTTTCTCCAGGCCCCCTCTTTCGACGGTTTCGACGGCGGCGCCGGTTCGCGCTACCAGGCTCGCCGCGAGGTCAAGTCCTTCTGGTATCCGGTGTGGCTGGCCCAGCCGGCGGCGCTGGTCGAGAACTCCAAGCTGATCGACGCGCCCTCGCATGGCACGACCTTGGACGAGGTCTTGGCCCAGGTGAAGGATTTCGACCACGTCGTGATCCACACGTCGGCCCCCTCGTTCTCGTCCGACGCGAAGGTCGCCGCGGCCCTGAAGGCCAAGAACCCCGACCTGTTGGTCGGCATGATCGGCGCCAGGGTGGCGGTCAATCCGGAAGGGTCGCTGCGTGATGGCGCGCAGATCGACTACGTCGCTCGCAACGAGTTCGACTACACGATCAAGGATGTTGCCGACGGCATCCCGCTGAAGGACATCACCGGCATCAGCTATCGCAACGACCAGGGCGTCATCGTGCACAACGCCGAGCGCGCCATGATCGAGAACATGGACGCGCTGCCGTTCGTGACGCCGGTCTACAAGCGCGACCTCGAAATCGAGAAATACTACAACGGCTACCTGCGGCATCCCTACCTGTCGCTGCACACCGGCCGCGGCTGCAAGTCACGCTGCACCTTCTGCCTGTGGCCGCAGACCATCGGCGGGCATCGCTACCGCACGCGCAGCATCGAGCGCGTGATGGAAGAGATCCGCTATGCGCGCGAGGCCCTGCCGCAGGTGAAGGAGTTCTTCTTCGACGACGACACCTTCACTGACAACGCGCCACGCACCGAAGCGATTGCGCGCGAGATGGGCAAGCTCGGTCTCACCTGGTCGTGCAATGCCAAGGCCAACGTCTCGCGCAAGACGCTGGAAATCCTGAAGGACAACGGCCTGCGCCTGCTGCTGGTGGGCTACGAGTCCGGCAATCAGCAGATCCTGCATAACGTCAAGAAAGGCATGCGCGTCGATGTGGCCGAGCGGTTCACCCGGGACTGCCACGAACTCGGCATCCTGATCCACGGCACCTTCATCCTCGGCCTGCCGGGTGAGAGCACCGACACGATCAAGGAAACCATCGAGTTCGCCAAGCGCGCCAACCCGCACACCATCCAGGTGTCGCTGGCGGCGCCCTATCCGGGCACGTTCCTACACAAGCAGGCGACGGAGAACGGCTGGCTCGACGAGGCCAACGCCGAGCTGGTGGACGAGCACGGCATCCAGATCGCGCCGCTGCATTATCCGCACCTGTCGCACAAGCAGATGTTCGACTCGGTCGAGCACTTCTACCGGCAGTTCTACTTCCGCCCCAGCAAGATCGCCTCGATCGTCGGCGAGATGATGCGCTCGACCGACGCCATGAAGCGCCGCCTGCGCGAGGGCGTCGAGTTCTTCCGCTTCCTGCGCGAACGCCGCGACCAGGTGGTGTGATCCCTCCGGTGTCATCCTGAGCGAAGCGAAGGATCTTTTATGCCGTCGCTTCGCACGGGAGAATTCACCAGGGCACAATGCGTCATCGGTAGGCCCGTGCGATAGGACCGCTCAATAGATCCTTCGCTTCGCTCAGGATGACAATGGTGATGAAACACCTCATCGTCACCGCCGACGACTTCGGCGCCGCGCGCGAGGTCAATGACGCCGTCGAGCACGCCCACCGTCACGGCATCCTGACCGCCGCCAGCCTGATGGTTGCCGCGCCCGCCGCGGCCGATGCCGTGGCACGCGCCAAGGCGATGCCCGCGCTGCGCGTCGGACTGCATCTGGTGCTGGTCGAGGGCCGCCCCGCCCTGCCACCTGCCGCGATCCCGGACCTGGTCGACGCAACGGGCCACTTCCGCACCGACATGGCGCGCGCAGGCGCCGCGATATTCTTCCGGCCCAAAGTCCGCCGTCAGCTCGACGCGGAGATCACGGCGCAGTTCGAAGCGTTTGCCGCCACCGGGTTGCCACTCGACCATGTCAACACCCACAAGCATTTTCACCTGCACCCGACCATCGCCGGCGCAATCCTGCGGATCGGCACGGCTTTCGGCATGCAGGCGATGCGGGTGCCGTTGGAGCCGCCGGCGGTGCTGGCTGCTGCCGAGCCCGGTGCGTCGACGCCGCCCGCCGTCATCACATGGCCCTGGGCCGCTTTGTTGCGCCGCCGACTGCGCCGCGCCGGCCAGCGCGTTCCCGATGCCGTCTTTGGCCTCGCCTGGTCCGGCGCCATGACCTCCGTGCGCATGCGCGGCCTGATCGCCCATCTGCCCGAGGGACTGTCGGAGATCTACCTACACCCGGCCACAGCAGCCGGCTTCGAGGGCGCCGCCTCTGGCTATCGCTACAAAGAAGAGCTCGACGCATTGACCGACCACGATGTCGTGACCGCCGCGCGCCAACGCCAGATTCGCCTGGGCGGTTTCGCGGATTTCAGCGCCTAGGCAGCCTCGATCCGGGCAGGCTGTCGCCGAAGGCGCGGCTGGCTTCGGTACGGCTCGCAATCGTCGGAGAGAAAATCGAGCAGCGCCCGGATCGACGGCAGCAATCCGCGTCGCGATGGAAAGATCGCACAGACGGTATCGGCGCGCGGCCGCCAGTACGGCAGGACGTCCACAAGCCTTCCGGTATTGATGTCCGCTCTGACCAGCAGGATCGGCAATTGCACGATGCCGATTCCCTGCAGTGCCGCTTCACGCAGCGCCGACAGATCGTCGCTGACCAGCCGCGGCGTGTGCGACACCAGAGCCGCGCGACCGTCGGCGTGTTCGAGACACCATTTATGATCATCCTGCGGCATGCCGAAGGCCAGGCTCGGCAGACCGGCGAGATCGTTCGGATCGACGAGTTCGAGCGTGCCGTTCAACAGGGCCGGGCTGCTCACCAGACACTGAGGGTTTTCGCCCAGCTTGCGCATCACCAGACCGCCCTGCTCAGGCAACGCGTTGCCGACGCGGATGGCGAGATCATAGCCCTCGGCGATGATATCGACGCGGCGGTTGAAGGCCTTGAGGTGGACCTGAACGCGCGGATGCTCAACCATGAAGCGTGCGATCAGATCGCCGAAATGATAGTTTAGCAATCCCGGCGGGCACGTCATCTTGATCACGCCCTGCGGCACTGACCGCACGGCGTCGATCACGCTCTGGGCGGCTTCCGCGCCAGCCAACATGGCGACGCACTGCCGGTAGTATTCCTGGCCGATTTCCGTCACCGAAAAGCTGCGGCTTGATCGTTGAATCAGACGAACGCCCAGCCGCTCCTCGAGCAGGTTGATCCGTCGGCTGAGCTTGGATTTCTGCACACCCAGCGCCCGACCCGCGGGTGCGAAGCCGCCGTGGTCGACCACGTGAACAAAGTAAACGAGGTCGTTCAGGTCCTGCATGGTCCTATGGATAGGACGCAGAGTGCCATTTGGCAATCTACAGGTATCGCCGTCCGAAGCTTACAGTCTGCCCTGCGTCGCAAGACGCCTCACGACAGTAGTCGACATCAACCACCGCCCCGCCTCCGTGCCGGCCGGCAGTGCCCGGATTCCGGCTGGGCGGACATCCAACAAGAGGGACCTGGACCATGACCAGCGAAGCCATCCGCGATCCTGTCAAAGATCACCTCCTCACGCCGCACAATGCCGCCTTCATCATCATCGACTACCAGCCGGTCCAGGTGAATTCCATCGCCTCGATGGATCGACAGCTGCTGGTGAACAACATTGTCGGCGCCAGCAAGGCGGCGGTCGCCTACGGTCTGCCCATCGTCCACTCGACGGTGAACGTCAAGACCGGTCTCAACAAGCCGCCGCTTCAGGCGATCCAGAAGGCGCTGAAGGGCTACCCGACCATCGATCGCACGACGATCAACTCATGGGAGGATGTCGAGTTCCGCCAGGCCGTCGAGAAGACCGGGCGCAAGAAGCTGATCATGACGGCGCTGTGGACGGAGGCGTGTCTGACGTTCCCGGCGCTCGACGCGCTCAAGGAAGGCTACGAGGTCTACGTCGTCGTCGATGCCGTGGGCGGCACCTCGGTCGCAGCCCACGAGGCGGCACTGCGGCGCATCGAACAGGCCGGCGCCAAGATGATCAGCGTGCCGCAGCTCTTCTGCGAGTTGCAGCGTGACTGGTCGCGCAAGGAAACAGTACCGGCGTTCATGAACCTCTTCATCGAGACGGGCGGCACTGCCGGCCTGCAGTTCTCCTACGACCGTGCCGAGTGAACGGACAACTTCCGACAGATATCGAAGGAGAAAGCGATGAGTACGTTCCCGAACGTCGCCAACTTCAATGGCGCCGCGCCGATGATCGACGCCAAGGATGCAGCGATGCTCCTGATCGACCATCAGAGCGGCCTGTTCCAGACCGTCAAGGACATGCCGATGACGGAGCTGCGCGCCAACGCCATCACGCTGGCCAAGGTCGCGACCTTGGCCAAGATCCCGGTCATCACCACGGCCTCGGTCCCGCAGGGACCCAATGGCCCACTGATTCCCGAGATCCACAAGTTCGCGCCGCACGCCCAGTACATCGCACGCAAGGGCCAGATCAACGCCTGGGACAACCCGGACTTCGTTGCCGCGGTCGAGGCCACGGGCAAACGCACGCTGATCATCGCCGGTACCATCACCAGCGTCTGCATGGCGTTTCCCAGCATCAGCGCCGTCGCGGCCGGCTACAAGGTCTTCGCGGTGGTGGATGCGTCCGGCACCTACTCCAAGATGGCGCAGGAGATCACGCTGGCGCGCATCGTGCAGGCCGGCGTGGTGCCCATTGACACCGCCGCCGTGTGCTCGGAGATCCAGCAGACCTGGAGCCGGCCGGATGCAGCGCAGTGGGCTGAGGCCTACGCCACGGTCTTCCCGCCCTACCAGCTACTGATCGAGAGCTACGCCAAGGCGCAGGAGGTCGTGACCAAGCACGAGATCCTGGACTCGCAGCGTACGTAAGCCAGGGCGGGCATGGCGCCCGCCCGGTGGCGCCATGCCCGCAAACCGAGAGGCCGCAAGGAGCCAGGCGATGAGCGACCTGCATCTGGTCGTTGCCCTCTACGCGAAGGAGGGCAAGGAGGATGACCTGCGCCGCGATCTGATCGCGGTCGTGGATCCCTCGCGTAAGGACGAGGGCAATCTCCGCTACGAGCTGTTCGTCGATCGCGGCGATGCCCGCCGCTTCGTGTTCGTCGAGCACTGGGCCAGCGCCGAGACGCAGGACAAGCATCACACCCAGAGCGACCACATCCGTCAGTTCAACCGCCACGGTTCAGCCAATGTGGAACGGATCGACGTCCTCTACATGCTCGACCGCATTGCCTGACGGCTGGCCACGACGATCCCGAATTATCGTCACGGGTTTCACGGTCGCCTTGCTGTGGTCGCCGACGCTTCGCGCCCAGGGCGATGGCGAAACACCGTTCCTGCCCAAGCCGCTGCGCTACGATGAGGACTATCGCTACCTCGCCGATCCGGCAAAGCGCGGCGCGCTCTGGGATCCGTTGAAATACATTCCTCTCGACGGCTCCGGCAGCACCTACCTGTCGTTCGGCGGCGAGTGGCGGGAGCGCTTCGAGTCCACACGGCATCCCGGCTTCGGCCTGGCGCCCTTCACCCGCGACAGTGTCCTGCTCCATCGCCTGCTGCTGAGCACTGATCTGCATGTCGGCGCCGAATTCCGCGCCTTTGTGCAGTTGGGTGCCTATGATCAGACCGGCAGAAAAGGGCGGCCGCTCACGACGGACGAAAACCGGCTCGACGCCCAGCAGGCATTCTTCGATGTCTCCAGCGGCCTCGGCAACGCTGGCCGTGCCACCTTGCGTGTCGGCCGCCAGGAGATGGTCTATGGATCGAGCCGGCTGGTGTCGATCCGCGAGGGGCCGAACGCGCGGCGCAGTTTCGACGGCTTTCGTGGCCTCTATCGCTCCGCCACCATCGACGTCGATGCCTTCGTCACGCAGCCGGTCAAGCTCAGGCCCGGGACATTCAACGATCGACCGGATGCGGATCAGGCGTTCTGGGGTGCCTACGCCGTGGCGCGCCTACCCGGCGGCACGAATGTCGATCTTTATTATTTCGGATTGAAGCAGGCCAACGCCCGGTATGTGTCCGGCATCGGCGACGAACAGCGTCACACGGTGGGCACCCGCCTCTGGGGCGGCCTTGATCGGGTCGACTACAACATGGAGTTCGTCTATCAGTTCGGCCGCTTCGCCGATCAGACGATCGGAGCCTGGGGTGTGTCCGCCGATATCGGCGTCACCGTCGCCGCGTTGCCGTTCACGCCGCGCCTGGGGCTCAAGGCCAACCTGGAAAGCGGTGACCGCGATCCGCGCGATCGTCGCCTCGGCACGCTCAATCCGCTCTTTCCCAATCATGCCTATTTCAGCGAGGCGGCCCTGGGCGCGCCCATGAACGATATCGACATCCAGCCCAACGTCACCCTGCAGCTTGCCGAGCGGCTGTCGCTGGTCGTCGCCTGGGACGTCTTCTGGCGGCACCGCAAGCAGGACGCCGTCTACAACGCCATTCTGCGTCCGATCCCGGGCACGGCAGGTGGCGGCAGTCGCTATGTCGGCAGCATGATCAGCAGTCACGTCCGCTGGCGCTTCGATCGCCACCTCGAGTTGAACCTGGACTACACCCGCTTCTTTGCCGGCCGGACGATCCGTAAGGCCGGTGGCCACGATGTCGACTTCGCCATGGTGTCCGTGGCCTATCGCTTCTGACCTTTCGGCATGGACAATGGGCGACACAACCCCGCTAATCGCCGTGAGGTAGATGATTTGAACCACGCCCGGAATAGCACCGTCATGCCACCACGCGCCGCCCACGGAATAAGCGGCCGCCCCGCTCGATGACCGACCTTGCCGTTTACGCCGGCCTGTTCATCACCGCGCTTGCCGCCGCCACCATCCTGCCGATGCAGTCGGAAGCGGTGCTGGCCGGGCTTCTGCTCACGGATGCTCAGCCCCCTGCCTTGCTCATCGCCGTGGCAAGTGCGGGCAACGTGCTGGGATCCGCCATCAACTGGATGCTCGGCCGCGGCATCGAGCGTTTTCGCGATCGGGCGTGGTTTCCGGCGAAACCCGCAGCCCTGGAGCGCGCCCAAGGCTGGTATCGACGCTATGGCAAATGGTCGCCGCTGTTGAGCTGAGTGCCGGTCATCGGCGACCCGCTGACCATCGTCGCCGGCGTCCTGCGCGAGCCGTTTCCAATGTTTTTGCTCCTCGTCGCCGCCGCCAAGACCGGACGCTATCTCGTCCTCGCCGGCATAGCGCTGGACTGGGTATGACAACTCATTGTCGTCTGCCCCGCGGTGTACGGGCATTGCCTCCTGCAGTGTATCAATTATCAGGGCTGAGCCGGAGCCTGATGCGCCGCGGCCATCACACTGATGTCTGGCTTGGTCTGGTCAGGCACGGCGTCCAGGCAGCGGCCCGCCGCTGACAATGTAAACGCCGACCGAGATCGAGACGATGGCCACCCATTCGATCGTTGCCGGCCACTCACCAAGGATCGGGATGGCCATGAGCGCCGTCATGGCCGGACAGAGAGCGGCAAACGCGGCGCCGCTCGAAGCGCCAAGGATACTCACCGCACGCCCATAGAGGAGATAGGAGACAACCGCCGTCAGAACTCCCTGCACAAATGCCTGCAAGGCTATGTCGGTCCAGGCAGCTTTCGCCAAGCTCGTCTCGCCGATCATCCAATAGACCGGGACGTACAGCACGAGGTCTCCCACGGCCACAATGGCAGCGGCGTGCAGTCCATCGAGCCGCGCCCGGCGCATTGCGATCGTGTAGAAAGCAAAAGACAGGCCTGAACCAAGAAAGAGAAGATGGCCGATGTTCTGCGACGAGCCGATGGTTCCGCCCGAGGCCCAGGCGATGGCGCAGACGCCGGGCAGGATCAGAGCGAAGCCGACCTTTTTCGTGGTCGTGAATGCCTCCCCAAGCACGACGGCTGCCAGAACGGCAACCATCAGCGGCATCACACCCGGATACAGCGCTCCGGCATGTGCCGCTGGCGCGAACAGCAGACCAGCGTTGGACAGCAGGACGGGGGCACCACCGCCGAGCACGACGGCAGCCCATCCGGTCCAGCCGAGACGTTCAAAAGCGAGGCCTCTGCTCAGCACGTACGGCAGCAGGAGCAATCCGGCCGCCGCGAAACGAATCGCTGCGATGTCCCATGGCGACAAGCTGGTGCGAAGGCCAAGGCCAACCACGACGATCCCTCCCGACCAGATGCTCACAGCAGCCAGGCCGCAGAGGGCGCCACCCGCGTATTCGGCGGCAACCGGGCGCATGGGATCCCCAAACTTTGTCTCAGGCCGACAGAGGATCGCGCGGGCTTTCCATATGCTGCAAATGAATATAGAATATGCGATCATTACCAGAAGGAATTCAGTGGACACCCCATGAACCTGGCGGCCGTCGATCTGAACCTTCTCGTGGCCTTCGACGCGATGTTGACCGAAGGCAGCGTGAGCAGGGCTGCGCAACGAGTCGGCCTGAGCCAGCCTGCGATGAGCAAACGCTTGGGCCGCTTGCGGGCGTTGTTCCGCGACGACCTCTTCGTACGGAGCGGAGACGGCGTCAGGCCGACCGAGCGCGCTCTTGATGTCGCTGACGCAATCCGTTCGGCGCTGCGTCAGATCGAAGATGCGCTCGGTGGTTCCGGGAAATTCAACGCATCGCACTTGAGCCGCACGTTTCGGATCGGCGCCATGGACCACATTGCGTCTGTGTTGCTGCCTCAGGTCATGGCGATGGTTCGCACCCAGGCTCCCCGCGCCGCCTTGATCGTGCGGACAATGGACAGGCGACGACTCGCCGACGCCCTCGAGCATGGCGACATCGACATAGCGCTGGCGGTTCTTCCCGATACGCCGGGCGCGATCAGACGTGCGACACTCTTCGAGGAACGCTACGTGTCGCTCGTTTCCGCGCGTCACCGGGAAATCAAGAAAAGGCTGACGCTGGCTCTGTTCCTAAAATACCCTCACCTGCTCATCACCCACGTCGGCGACCTGAAGGGTACGGTCGATCGGCTCCTTGATGAACGGGGACTCAAGCGGCAGGTCGCGATGAGTCTTCCTTATCACCTTGCATCTCCGGCAATCATTGCCAACACCGACATGATCGCTACCCTGTCGGCACGCATAGTCCGTCTTTCGTCGTGGGTGGGCGTACGCGTGTTTCCGGTGCCGATCGAGTTCCCGAGCTTCCGCGAGACGATGCTCTGGCACCGCCGCAACGACAATGATCCAGCTCATACCTGGTTGCGGGAGTTGATCCTCACGGCAAGCAAGACGCTTGAGGGGCACGGCGCAACACCGTGAAGGCAACGCGACGTGCGACGGCCGCGGAGCCCAGGTCAGATGGAAGCTCTTGGAGCTGTCGCGGCGGGTGTCATCGTTCAAATTTTTCTCCTTTGAAGATTATATTATTGATCTTTAAAGAAGAACAATATAATTATTGGACGAGACCCCCGCACTGAGGCCAATGCGGGCACACAGATCGCAGCGGCCCTGCTCGCTTTTCGAGTTTCGGCAATTTGCGCAACCAGATCGAGGCGCTCGGCTCTTCATTGCGGTGACGGTGATGGTTTCTATGTGCCTTTCCAAAAATTCCATGGGAGGGAACCAGGTCGCAACTTTTGGAATTTCCGCATTTGCGCAGTTAGCGCAAGTGCAACAGGCGATCCGGAACGGTGGGAGGTCAGCGACTTTCAGTCGTTGTTGTCACTCATTTCACGACGACGACTTGTTTCCGGCTATATGGCGCAAGCCGGGCAGCCTGCTGCCTGACGGCGTCGTGTGAGATGAGTGTGGTGAGAAGACAGGCATGAACCGGACGTCGACCTTTGCGGCCCCGCTGCGTCGCGCGCGTGCTGGCGCGGGCGCGATCGCACGACAAGCCGCGCCGTCATGAAGCGCAGCGTTGTCTTGATCGCGCTCGCGGGCCTGCTGGGCGCGGCGTACCTGATCTACGTCGTCGGGTTCGATGCCGTTGCCGATGCTGCCATCTCCGTCGGGTGGCTCGGCTTCGCCCTGCTCTGGCTCTATGGTGCCGCCAATTTCGTGCTGCTGGGCCTGGCCTGGCTGCTGCTCGTGCCACCCTATGACTGGCGCGGCGCGGTAACCTTCTCCTGGGCGCGCGCCGTGCGCGACTCCGTGGGCGACGTCCTGCCGTTCTCCCAATTCGGCGGCATGGTGGTCGGCGCGCGGGCCGTCATCCTGCGCGGCGTCTCGCGGGTTGTCACCTTTGCGTCGCTGGTCGTCGACGTCACTGTGGAGATGGTGGCGCAGATCGCACTCACCATCCTGGGCATCGTCATCCTGGTGATCCACCTGCCCGGGCAGGCATCGAATGCCACCGTGGTGCAGACCACCATTGTCGGCATCGTGATCGCGATCGTGTCCGCTGGCGCCTTCGTCGTCCTCCAGCGACGCGGCTTTTCCGCACTTGAGAAAGTGGCCGAGCGTTTTGTGCCCGCAGCCGCCGCGCCGGCGGCGGCCGTAAGCGAGGCCGTCGCCAAGATCCACGCAGCGCCCTGGCCGATGGCGGGTGCCTTCGTCCTGCATTTCCTGGGGTGGATTTCCACCGCCTTCGCGACGTGGCTGGCGCTGAAGCTGATCGGCAAGCCCATCAGCTTCGCTGAGGCAATCGCCATCGAGAGCCTCCTGTGTGCGGCGCGCAGCGTCGCCTTCTTCGTCCCGGCCGCCATCGGTGTCCAGGAAGCCGGTTACGCCGTGATGATGCCGCTGTTCGGGCTGACGCCGGAGATCGGCATCGCCGTCTCCCTGCTCAAGCGCGCCCGCGAGATCGCGCTGGCTGTACCGGTGCTGCTGAGCTGGCAGATCGCCGAGGGCGCCCACGCCGTGGCCCGCAGGCCGGCCGATACGCATGCGGGTGACGCGTGATGGAACAAGGCCGCGCTCTGGTAACCGGCGCTTCGGGCTTCGTCGGCTCGGCCGTGGCGCGGGCCTTGGTCGCACGTGGCTTTCCCGCGCGGGTCCTGGTGCGCCCCTCCAGTCCCCGCGGCAACGTCGCCGACCTTGGTTGCGAGATCGTCGAAGGCGACATGCGCGACGCGGCCTCGATCGGCGCCGCGATGACGGATGTGCGCTACGTCTTCCACGTCGCTGCCGATTACCGGCTGTGGGCACGCGACCCGCAGGACATCATCCGCAACAACAAGGAAGGCACCCGCATCGTGATGGCGGCCGCCCGCGCTGCCGGTGTCGAGCGCATCGTCTACACCAGCAGTGTTGCGACCTTGAAACCGCATGACGATGGCAGCGATGCCGACGAGCGCGACCGCGCCGATGAGGCCGACGCCATCGGCGCCTACAAGAAAAGCAAGGTGGCAGCCGAACGGGTGGTCGAGGCAATGGTGGCGGAAGGTCTGCCGGCGGTGCTGGTCAGCCCGTCCACGCCGATCGGCCCGCGCGATATCCGCCCCACGCCCACCGGCCGCATCATCGTTGAAGCGGCCAGTGGGCGCATGCCGGCCTATGTCGATACCGGACTGAACCTGGTGCACGTCGATGATGTCGCCGAAGGCCATCTGCTGGCCTTGGAAAAAGGCCGCATCGGCGAGACCTACATCCTGGGCGGTCACAACGTGACCCTGAAGGAAATGCTGGCGGACATCGCGGCGCTCGCCGGACGCCAGCCGCCGCGCGTCCGCCTGCCGCGCGGGCCGATCTATCCGCTCGCCTACGCCGCCGAGGCCGTGGCGCGCCTGACCGGCAAGGAGCCGTTCGTCACCGTCGATGCGCTCGACATGTCCCGGCACCTGATGTTCTTCAGCTCGGCCAAGGCCGCGCGCGAGCTGGGCTACACCGCCCGCCCGCATGGTGCGGCGCTGCAGGATGCGCTCGCCTGGTTCAAACAGGCCGGATACATCAAATGATCTGGCTCCTGCTTCTCGGCGTCCTGCCGCTCGTCATCTGGCTCTATCTGCTGCTGGGCCGCGGGCTCTATTGGCTGACGCGCGAACGCGATGACCGGCAGGAACCATCGCTCGCCCTGTCGCAATGGCCGTCGGTCACCGCCGTCGTGCCGGCGCGCAACGAGGTCGATGTGATCGCACGCACCATCGGCAGTCTGCTGGCACAGGACTATCCCGGTCCCTTCCGGGTGATCCTGGTCGATGACGAAAGCGACGACGGCACGGCTGCCGCCGCATCGGCGCTGGACGGCAGCGGCCGGCTGACGGTGATGACGGGCGCCAAGCGCCCGGCGGGCTGGACCGGCAAACTGTGGGCGCTATCGCAGGGGATCACGCGCGCGACCGCGTCGGACCAGCCGGACTACCTCTGGCTCACCGATGCCGATATCTCGCATGCGCCCGAAACGCTGCAGCACCTGGTGGCGCGTGCCCAGCAGGACAAGCTGGTGCTGGTCTCGCTGATGGCGAAGCTGCATTGCTCGAGCTGGACGGAGCGCTTCTACATTCCGGCCTTCGTCTATTTCTTCAAGATGCTCTACCCCTTCGCCTGGGTGAACGATCCTGCGGCCAGGACCGCGGCCGCTGCCGGCGGCTGCATGCTGGT
>Ga0187894_10005597_pt1 | contig 12730 bp, 10 predicted proteins | sample GBC1701081metaG_FD_136650 | JGI IMG/M metagenome (GOLD analysis project Ga0187894, IMG submission 136650) | White microbial mat communities from a lava cave in the Kipuka Kanohina Cave System on the Island of Hawaii, USA - GBC170108-1 metaG ... | reverse complement strand
CTGCTTTCGGAACATCTCCGGCATCGTGACCACGCCCGGGACCGCTTCACGGACTTCCTTGTTGTTCGCGAAAATCCCGGTTGTGTCCGGCCGCAATCCGCTGAGAACCGACGCGCGGCTTGGCCCCGCAGAGCGGATATTGGCAGTAGGCGCGGTCGAATCGAACGCCGGAGCGGGCGAGCGCGTCGACGTTCGGCGTTTTGGCGAGAGGATGGCCGTAGCATCCAAGCGCGTTGTTCATGTCGTCGGCGGCGATGAACAGAACGTTGGGCCGCTCGGCCGCGGTTTTCCGCGCCAGCAAGAGCGTTGGGGCAAAAATCAGACTTCTTCGCGTCACTTTCAAAACCTGTAATGCAGGCCGAGTTGAATGACTCGAGCGGACCCGCTAATGGCGTTGATCGAACCGAAGGCGGCGGTTCCCCGGGACTGATTGGGAAGATCGAACACCGGATGATTGGCGACGTTGAGAAAGTCGCCGCGGAATTCCAAGCGCTGCCCTTCCCGAACCCGCAACATCTTCAAGATCGAAAGATCTCCGGACACGCTCGCGGGACCGACCGCGACGGTCCTCCCCAGATTACCGAACGTGCCAAACGCGGGCGCAACAAACGCCGTCGTGTTGAAGTATTTTTCGCCCAGCACATTGCCGCGCCATTTGGGATTCGCCGCGTAAGCCGCATTCGCGCTCGAACGCACGGTGACGGCTGTGGGATAGATGGCGGCGGCATTCGATTCGATCACTCCGAACGGCGATCCCGTGCGCGCCTCGAAGATTCCACTCACCGACCAACCTCCCGCCACAGCGTCCAGTACGCGATTTGCGGTTCCAATCCGGCGTCCTTTGCCGATGGGCAATTCCCACACGGCGCTGGCGATCAAGCGGTGGTTGACATGGTTGCCGGAGAGACCCTTGTCGGCGCGCCGATCGTACTGATTGGAAAAAGCGTCAACGCCACCATTGCCTCCCAACTCGTTTCTCGATTCGACGTCGTCGATCGCCTTGGCCCACGTGTAGTTGGCATTGAACTGCAAGCCCAGGGACATGCGCTTCTCGATCTTGAGGTTCGTGGCGTTGTAGTTGGAGTTGCCGATTGTGGGCTGTGCGACGCCAACGTCGGAAAACTGCGGGAACGGGCGCAGAGCCTGCACGTTGCCGGGGCGAATCAAGCTGGGCGGTACCTGATTGATACTGCGCGTGACCGGCGCAACCAGCTTGTGACCGCGCGATCCCAGATATCCGGCTTCGATCACGACGTTCGAACTGAGTTGGCGCTGGATGTTGAAGCTCCACGTCAGCAGGTACGGTGTCACGCGGCCTTCGGGTTGGAAGTATTCGACGCCAAGCACGGGGTTCTGACCGATCGGAACGGCGCCAAACCCGGGCGTGAGATCGGCTTCGGTGATTTTCTTGAGCGGCGGGACGCCATCCTTTAGAAGGAATGCGGCAGTTCGACCGCCGTCCGGCGAAACAAAATCGCCTTGCGTCGCGAATCCGGTGCGAACGGAAGCGGGCGACGCCTGGTCATACGCGCCAATGTAGACCACTCCGGCGCCGCCGCGGACTACCCACTTATCCGTTGCGCTATAGGCGAAACCGAAGCGCGGGCCGAAGTTGTTGTAATCGAAATTGTGGGCGTACACGCTCCTGCCGTTTCGTCCCGACCAGGCTAACGTCCCGGGGCAGTTGCATACGGGATTGGTCGCCGCGGCGTCGAAGGAGTTCTGCTGGTTATTGATCGTTTCGCGGCGCGGCCGGTCGAGATCCCACCGCAGCCCCAGATTCAGAGTCAATTTCGGCGTTACTTTCCAGTCGGTCTGAGCGAAGAGTCCGACAGTCGCGGCAACCGTGTGCAGCAAGTCCGATTCGTCGCGTGAACCCGAAGCAACCCAGCCTGTCAGCAAGGAAGCAAGCGCGTCGCCTGTCGCAACCGGGGTAAAGCTGAACGTGCCGCCGCCATTGTTTCTTACCAGGTCCTCGCTGCTCGAAGTGCGGTATTGCGCCCCGAACTTCATCGTGTGTTTGCCGCGATTCCGGGTCACGCTATAACTCCAGTTCGATCCCTGTATAGGCTGCTGAATGCGTTCGTGCGTGGTGGTACCCAGCGCGTAGATGCCTGTCGTGTTCACACGGGGAAAATATCGCGGGTTCGTGCCTTTGAGCCCGATCCGGTCCACCAAGCCGGCGTCAAGGCCGCCTTGCCAGTCGTTCGAGAAACGCCAATCGCCCTGGTAGCGAAACTCGGCCAGGGTTGTGGGGCTCATGTTGTGTAACCAAGTGGCGCTCCACCTGTGATAGGGACGATCGGCGAATGCGTGGTTCGAATCTACGCCAGGGGTGGGAAAGATCGGGCCGTTTTCGGAGAAGGCGGTGCCAGTCAAATAGTGGCCGAAGATCCGATGGCGATCGGAAATCGTATGATCGATGCGCGCTACTCCGACGTTGGTCGGCGCCTGGCGGCGCTGTTCGGCGCGATAGTTGTTATTCCGGCTGGCGGCTCCCGGCACGTTGGGGCTGGGATAAAACGCCGCGAGGTTGCGGCCGACCGGATCGAGCCGGCTGGCCGGGATGACGTTGCCCGGGAAGGGGACTTGCGTGACCGGATCGCGAATCGCGGCCAGTCCGGAAAAATTGCCTGCTATTTCCTGTTGGGTCGGGATGCTCGCCAGGACCGGCGATTGCGAGTTGTTCCGGATACCTTCGAAATTGACGAAGAAGAACGTGCGGTCTCTTTTGATGCGGCCGCCCAGGCTGGCGCCGAACAGGTTGTAGCGGAGCCGGGACTTCCCGGCGGAAAAGAAGTTCCGGGCATCCAATGCGTCATTCCGAAAATACTCGTAGGCCGAGCCGTGGAACGAGTTGCCGCCGGATTTGGTCGTCATTTGAATTACGCCTCCTCCGGTGCGGCCCAGTTCCGCCTTGTAACTGCTGACCTGAACGTCGAATTCCTGCAGGGAATCGATGGGCGGGTCGAAGTTCAATGTGGCGACGCCATGGATGATATTCGTTGCGTTACCGCCGTCGATCGACCAGGCAGCGTTGTTGCCGCGTCCTCCCGCCATTGCGAAGTTCGAGCCGGAGCCAACAAGAAAACCGTTCAACCTCGCCAACTGGGCGGCGCGGCGGCCGATGAGCGGCATGGTTTGAATCGTATTCGCGGTGATGACGGAGCCAACGGAAGCCGATTCGGTTCGCAATTGCGGAAGCGCCGCATCCACGGTGACGCTATCGCTTACGCTGCCCAGTTCCATCACGATGTCGGCGCGGGCCGACGCTCCGGTCGCCAAGACAATTCCGGTCTGCCGGAAGCGTTTAAAGCCGTCCTGGTCCGCCGCGAGCTCATAGGCGCCTGGCTTCACGGCCGGGATGGTATAGACGCCGCTTTCCCCTGAAACGCTAGGGAAAACCTCTCCGGTGGCGATATTCACAAGCTTCACCTGGACCTTGGCCATCGACGCTCCGCTGCGGTCCGTGACAACGCCCGAAACACTGGCCAACTGTTGCGCCATTAGGACCGCCGGCAGGGCGGAAACGGCCAGGAGAATCGCTGATTGGACTGCACGACGCTTTACCGGGGTGTCCATGATCGCCTCGCTTTCTGTGTCACCGAATTACTGCTGAACCTTCCATGTGCTTAATTCTCTATTTCGAAACTCTCTACTTCGAAACTCTCCGCTTCGACAGAGGGCTGATTTTCGGGCTGCCCGCGCAGCCGCCAGCGGCCGTCGGCCTGCTGGCGCGTCAGACGGATGGCTTCCAGGGTCTGCTCGATCCCCCATCCGACGTGCTCACGCATCGCCGCGACGGCGGAGTCAGGGTCCCCGCCGCAGAGTTGCGCGGCCAACCGGATATGAAAGCCGGCCGGCGGCGGAGACTGCGCGCCCGCCATGTCGTAAATCCAATTCAGAACCAAGACGTTGTTCTTGTCGATCAATTCGCGCAAAGCGGCGCAGCCGGAATGTTCGGCGATGCGCATATGAAAATCCAGATGAAAGCCGTGAATCGCATAGAGCAGTCCCGCATCGGCGGCCTGTCCCTCCCGCCGGCTGAGGAGAACGTCGAGGTTCTCGGCCATTTGCTTGAGGTCGTCGCGCTGGCGCCCGGTTGCATGTTGGCAAAAAAGACGCGCCGACTGCGTCTCAAGAGCCTCGCGCACGACAAACCCCTCCCGGACGTCGCGTTCAGATGGGATGCGGACTCTGGTGCCGACTTGAGGGCGGCTTTCCAGCAGACCCTCCCCAGTCAGTCTTTGGATCGCTTCGGTGACCGGAAGCAGGCTCATTCCCAATTCGTCCGCGACACGCCGGCGCGAGATTACTGTTCCTAGCGGGAGTTGGCCGCGGAGAATTTGGGATCGGATGCTCTCGTAGGCTTGGACCGCGAAAGTTTGCCTTGAGCTGGTCCGTGATTTCACGAATGGAATTGTAGGCCACTTTTTACTGTCATGTCAATAACGGACTTTCTGCCTAGCTAATCGCTCCGTACTTGACAGTAATCCGTAAAAGGAACTAATCTTCCTGTATTCTTTTGACATGACAGTAACCAGCCGTCTGCTGACCCTTATCCTCTGCTGTGTGGCATCGGGCGATGCTCAAAGCGGCCCCGGCCGTGGTCCGCTGCGCCTGCTTACGTCGAATCCCCGCTATTTCACCGACGGCTCCGGACGCGCCATTTATCTCACCGGCACGCACAATTGGAATAATTTCCAGGACACCGGTCATCGCGCCGGACCGGGCGATCCTCCGCCGAAATTCGATTATGCCGGCTACTTAGACTTCCTCGAAGCGCACCATCACAATTTTTTCCGGCTCTGGCGTTGGGAAACTCCCCGATGGCACGATGACAAGCCGGTTGGACTAGCCCATTCCGAGCCTCATCCCTGGGTTCGCTCGGGTCCCGGACTGGCCGCCGACGGGAAGCCCAAGTTCGATCTGACGCGATTCAACCCGGAATACTTCCAGCGCATGCGCGAACGTATTCAGGCCGCCGCGGCCCGCGGAATGTATGTCTCGGTCCTGCTGTTCGAAGGGTGGGAAATGCAGTTTGTGGATGCCTGGATATGCCATCCTTACAATCCCGTCAACAACATCAACCAGGTGGACGCCGATGTCAACCACGATGGGCGCGCTGTCGAATACAATACCTTGCACACGAGCGATATGGGTAAGCGGGTGCTCGGGTTCCAGGAGGCCTACGTCCGGAAAGTGATCGATACCGTGAACGATCTGGACAATGTTCTTTACGAGGTCTGCAATGAGTCGGGCGGCTTCTCCACGGCCTGGCAATATCACATGATCGGATTCGTCCACGACTATGAAAAAAGCAAGCCGAAACAGCATCCGGTTGGCATGAGCTTGCAGCAGCCGGGAGGAAACAATCGCGAACTCTTTAATAGTCCCGCCGATTGGGTTTCGCCGGGCCTCGGGGCGCCGGCCGATAATTATCTTGAGAATCCGCCGGCAAACTTCAGCGGCAAGGTGGTGGTGAACGACACCGACCATCTTTGCGGACATCTCTGCGGGGACAACGTGTGGGTATGGAAGAGCTTCACCCGAGGCCTCAACGTGCTCTTCATGGAGGAACTCACACCTCCTCCCACGTGGCATGAATCGGCCCGCACCGGAATGGGCCAGACTCGCAGGTTCGCCGAAAGGATCAACCTCGCGGAAATGTCCCCGCATGACGAGCTCGCCTCGACGCAATATTGCCTTGCCAAGCCCGGATTCGAGTACCTTGTTTTTCAACCTGGGGGCAGAGGCGGGTTCAGCGTCAATCTGAGCGACGCGAAGGGACAGCTTGCGGCCGAATGGTTCAACGTGAACACGGGCAAGACCGAGCCCGGCGGCCTGGTGGAAGGCGGGCGGCGGACGAACTTCCGAACGCCCTTTCCGGGACCCGCGGTTCTCTATCTGAAACGGGCGGACGGCCGGCCATGAAGCTTGGAGAGCCGATGGAGCTTGCGGACCTCGAAACTCCGGCGCTGCTGGTGGACCTCGACGTAATGGAATCGAACCTCCAACGCATGGCGGCGTTCTTCCGGACCGTTCCGGCGAAACTTCGCCCACACTTCAAGAACCACAAGTGTCTGGAGTTGGCCTCCCGGCAGTTGAAAGCCGGCGCGATCGGCATCACCTGCGCCACGCTGCGGGAGGCAGAGTGCCTGGTGGAGTCCGGAGCTGGCCCCGTGCTGCTGGCGAATGAAATCGTCGATCCGGGGAAGGTCCGCCGCTTTGCCGAACTCTCGCAGCGCTCCGAAGTCATCGTCTGCGTGGATAACGAAAAGATAGCGGACGAGCTTGCCGCCGCGGCCCGCAATCGCGACACGCAGATCCATGTGCTGGTGGATGTCGACACGGGACTGCGCCGTTGCGGTGTGCAGCCCGGCGAACCCGCTGTGCGGCTGGCGCGCGCGGTTCAAGCCAAGGGCCTGCGCTTCCGGGGATTGATGGGGTATGAAGGGCACGTATTGCGGATGCCGCCCGGCGCGGAGAAAGACCAGGCCGCGGCCGCCGCCATGGGGCCACTGATGGCGACCAAGGCTTCGGTCGAGCGCGAGGGGATTCCGGTTGAGATTGTGAGCGTCGGCGGCACCGGCACATATTCCATCTCCGGGCGATTTCCCGGCGTCACGGAGATCCAGGCGGGGTCCTATCTTCTGATGGACACGGACTACCGCAAGTGTTGCGCCGACTTCGATCTCGCGCTGACGCTTCTGACAAGCGTGCTCAGCAAAACCCCCGGGGAGCGCATTGTCGTCGACGCCGGATTGAAAGCGATGAGTTGCGAACGAGGCCTACCCTCGATTAAGAATCTGCCCGGACTTGCCACCCGAAGACTCACCGCTGAACACGGCATCATCGATCTCACGGACTCGCGGGCGGCGGTCGAGGTAGGTGATCGGATCGAGATGTGGGTTCATTATTCGGACGCCACCATCAACTTGCATAAGCGCATGTATGGCACCCGACACGGACGCGTGGAAGAGGTGTTCCAGATCGGGTGTTGAATGGGGCCCCGTTTTGATTCATGGTCGTGTCTTGTTTCCCTGAAGATCGTCCGCGCTCTTGCGGTATTCACTCCACCGCCGCGTCCAGCCGGATTCGTAAAGTTCAGGCGCATTGTGCTCTGGCAGCAAACGCGCCAGCCGCTCTTTCAAGGCCGCATGCTCCGGTTTGGGGGCCAAATTGATCCACTCGTGCGGATCGGCCTCGTGGTCGTATAGCTCCTCGTCCCCGTTCGAGTACCGGATATAGCGGAAACGGTCTGTGCGAAGCGAGTGATTATTGGCGCCCATAGTAGTCAGGACCGGTTTGCCGCGCGAGGCCTGTTGGCGGCGCAGCACAGGAGTCAAATCCACGCCTCCGAGCGAGTGCGCCGGGCGGGCCGCGCCACTCAGCGCGAGAAGCGTTGGGTAAAGATCGAGCAGGCTCACGGGCGTCCGCCGCAGTCCGGTTGCGATTCCCGGACCCGCGACGATCAGCGGTACGCGACAGGCAAGCTCCCAAAGCGCGAACTTGCTGAAGCGCCGCTTTTGGCCGGTGTGCCAGCCGTTGTCGCCGGCCACCACCACGTAAGTGTTGGCGCGGTGCGGACCGTTGTCGAGCGCATCCAGCACACGGCCAATCTGTTCATCCGCGTAGGAGATGGAAGCGTACTTTGCTTGCAGCGCTCTCTTCCAAAGGCCGCGTTCCTGGATATCGCGGAACACGGGCGATTGACGGAACCAGTGAGCGGCGGGAGGCAGATCGTCCAAATCGTCCCAAAGAAGTCCTTGAGGCGGCTGGATGCTATCTAGAGGAAAGCGATCGTAATATCGACGCGCGACGTACCAGCTCACGTGCGGGCGGTACAGGCCGAGGGCGCAGAAGAAGGGGGCGGCTTGGGGCTGCGACACCAGACGAGCCGCGCGGCCGGCATTGCGCGTGTCCTGCAGCATCTTGCGTTCGTCGGCGCGGTCGAAGTCGTCCGGCAGCGGACCCCACGTCCATTCGCCTTCGTTCGAGCCGCGGACGTGTTCGCCTGCTGGAACATGACGGCCCGCCGCGTGGTCCTCCTCGACCGATAGCGGGTAGTAATGGCCTTCGGTCCAGACCTGACGATTGACGTCCGACTGTTCGCCGCTGTGGAACACCTTGCCGTAGCCCGCCGTCAAGTAGCCTTCCGATTTGAGGCGCCCGGGAAGCGTGACCACGCGGCGCAGCCATTCAGGGCCCTTCCGGAACGATTGATCGTTCTGATACACGCCCGAAACGGAAGGATGGATGCCGGTCAGCAGCGCGCTTCGCGAAGGTCCGCAAGCGGGGGCCGCGCAGTAGGCGTTCGAAAAGACCGCGCCGCGCCGCGCGAGCCTCGCCATGTTGGGCGTCGGCACGGCTCGCGCTTCATTCAAACTAACGACGTCGGGAGCGCAGTCGTCAATGACGATGAGCAACACGTTCGGCCGCGGCGCGGGTGGGGACGCGATGGACAGCGTGGCGGAAAGGAAGTCGCGGCGGTTCATGCTCGATAGGCTGGATTGCGCGGAGCGGTCTGCGCATCGACTTCCTTCAACCAGCGGTCCAGATCGTTCCGCAAGCGGCCGCGGACGCGTGGCAGCGCGGCGGCGAGGTCCGATGCTTCACCAGGGTCGCGAGAGAGATTGTAGAGCGCGTCGCGGCCGTCCTCGTAAAAGTGAATCAACTTAAAATCTCCGGAGCGTATCGCGGATGACGGCGCCGCCAAATCGTTCGCCATCGAGCGCCGGTAATGAGGCCAATGCCAATATACCGGTTCGCGCTTAGGCGTCCGCCTTCCATCCAACAGGGGACGCAGGCTCGCGCCATCGTTCAAAGGCGCGCGATTACCGGCCAAATCGATCAGCGTGGCGAACAGATCCATAGTGACAACCGGTTCGGCGCGAACCGATCCCGCCCGGACTCTTCCGGGCTGCCATGCCACGAACGGGACGCGGATGCCGCCCTCGTACAGCGACGACTTGCCTTCGCGGAAAGGACCATTGTTCGCGTAGGGAAGGAAGCCGCCGTTGTCGGAGGTAAAGATGACGAGCGTGCTCCGTTGGAGCTTTAGCCGCTCGATTTGCTCGACAACGCGCCCAGTGAACCGGTCGACATTCTCAACCAGCAGGGTGTAAAGCGCGGACGAGTCTGGGCTGCCGGCCGCGTTGGGTCCGGCCTTTGGCCCGAACGGGACGTGCACTTCGTTGGGATTTAGGTAACAGAAGAACGGCTTGGCGCGTGAACCGGCGAGAAAATCAAAGGCGTCGCCTTCGATCCTCTCGAGCGAACCGTTTCCGCAATCGTCGAACCCATACGCCTTCGGATCATCACCAGGCCCGGATTTGCCGAAACTCGCGCAACGGTATCCTGCCTCTTTGAGCAAAGCCGGCAGCGCGATGGAACCCTCCGGCAACTGGGTGCGGAAAGGAGGATGCAGCATCTTGCGCACGGGCGGATCCTGCAGGAACGAAGGTTGCCCGGTCAGATGAAGCCTAGCCGGGTACTTACCGGTCAGAATGCTTGCGCGCGTTGGCGAACAGCACGGAGCCGCCGAGTAAGCCTGAGTAAACTTCATTCCCTCGCGCGCCAACCGGCCGATGTTCGGAGTCCGATGATACGGATGCCCGTAGCAGGCCGTGTCGGCATAGCCAAGGTCGTCGACCTGAATGACAACGAAGTTCGGCTTCGGGGCCTGCGCTGCGGCAAGCGTGGGCACGGCTAGAAATCCGCGCCGGGAGATCATCGCACGGTCACCACCAGAAACTCTATATCCGATCCCTCGGCGGCGATCTGGTAAGGCACTTTGCGGGGAATGCTCAGTACGGCGCCCTTTTTCAAAGTCAATTCGCGGTATCCGCTGGCGGTTCGAGCGCGATATTCGCCCGGAGAAATGAGCTGCGGATCGACGAGCGTTCCGCCGACGCGCATGCGAGCTTCGCCGCTCAGGATATAGAGGACTCGGTCCTGCTCCTCGTGCAACTCGAAAGGTCCATTCCGGTTCTGCACGCGCGCCGCTTTCACGGTTTAGTGTTCCTGAACGATAATTTCCCGGTTGGTCGGCGGCGTCCTGGGAAGATTGCGGAACGCAGCGGCGACTTCCTCCGGCCGTAGCAGGGCGGCGTCCGGTTGCGTGCCGGCGGAGAGGGCCACCGCGGCCAGCAGAAAAACGCATCTAGTGTTCATGCGAGAAGCTCCATCACCGGTTCTCTTTTCCATCCTCAATGACGTAGAACGGCCGCTGCTCGACCAGAAAGCCGTGGTTTGCCGGAATCCCAAGCGCATGGTAGATCGTCGCATTCGGATCGGAAACGGAAACCGGGTTCTCGACAACTCGGCACGGGCGTTCCTCCGCCGTCTTTCCATAAACGAATCCCCGTTTCATTCCGCCACCGAAGAGCAAAACGCTCGACGCCCCGGTGCAGTGCCGGTGCATGCCGTAATGTTTGGGTTCCGTCATCACGCGGGGCTTTCCTTCGACGATCATATCGCGGCCGAAATCGCTTGCAAGCACAACCAGGGTCCGGCTCAGGAGGCCTCGCTCTTTGAGATCGAGAATCAGCCGCGCAACCGGCGCATCGATCATGCGCTTCATTCCCGCCGCGCGGGGATCGGAGCGGGGCGGTTCGCCTGGAAGGCCCTTAGGAAGCGGAAACGCGCGTGGCGCGTTTTCTCATCTCGGGGCGCCATTTCGCCGCCAGCGCGCAGAACGCTCTCACCGCAGGCGAAACGTAGGCCGAGCGCCGCCGCATCATCCCCACCTCCGACGCTAGCGGTGGCTCCTTGCAGCGAATCTTCACCAGGCGCCCGGTGCGAATCTCTTCCTCGACGGTCCAATGGGGCAGCAGCGAAACGCCGAACCCGGCCAGCAGCATCGCCTTGATCGGCTCGGCGTTGTCGAGCCACATCGTCACCTTCGGCTGAAGTCCCTGCCGGTCCAGATAGCGCTCGATAATTTCCTCGAATACCGTGCCGCGCTTGTAGAGAATGAACGGAAAGCGTTGCAGCTCATGCATCGTCCGGATCTTCTCCACTTTCAACGCGGGGCTCGCCACTGGCACGATCTCGAATTTCCAGCGAGCTTCCACGTGAAATTCGGACGCCGCTTTCGAAACCAGGAAGACCAAATCCAGTTGCCCCGTGCGCAACTGCTCCGTGAGGCGCCCGGAGTGACCGGAGTCCACGATGATCTCGATGGCCGGGTAGGCGGTGCGAAACCGCTCGAGCAGGCTAGGAAGCAGATAGTTGCTGAACGAAGGCCCCGAGCCGATTCGAATGGCCCCGTTTTCCAGTCCCCGCATCTCCTTGGCTGCCGCCGCCAGCGAGCCGAACTGCGCCAGCAGTTCGTGCACCAAAGGCAGCAGATCGCACGCCGATTGCGTCAGGATGAGATCCCTCCCCGAGCGTTCGTACAGTGCGAGACCCATCTCCTCTCCAAGGACTTTGAGTTGCCGGTGAACAGCCGCCGGACTCAGGTTCAAGCGGTGCCCCGTCAAGGCGAGCGAGCCTGTCTCGGCGAGCGTGGCCAAGCTGCGGAGTTCGCGGATCTCCATGCGGTCTTCAGTTTATCTGAAGGAGAGTTCCGAAAAAATCACTTTCTCGATCGCACGGGCAAGAGTATGATGGGCGCGTCCATGATGGGCACTTTGGTGTTTTTAGATGCAGCGCAAACGGTTGCGTTGACCAACGAAGCTTCGGGCACCTTGACTCCGATGAATTCACGGCGGGCGCCGCGCGGCCGGTTTCGCCGACATCCATGATCCGCATTTGGCTCACGCACCGGCGCCGCTACCTGGTCATCGCGCTCCTATTTTTTCTGTCGATGATCAACTATCTCGACCGGCAGATGCTCAGCGTGCTGGCTCCGATGCTGCGCGAGCGCTTCGGCTTCACACCGCAGGAGTACTCGTATGCCGCGACGGCGTTTCTTATGGCGTACGCGGCCGGCTACAGTTTCTCCGGAAAACTCCTGGACAGGTGGGGACCGCGAATTGCGTTAGCGGGCGCGATCGCGTTCTGGTCGGCGGCCGGCATGTTGCACGCGCTCGCTTCGGGCTGGCGCAGCCTGGCGGCGTGCCGCTTCCTGCTGGGACTGGGGGAAAGCTTCAACTCGCCGGGCAGCGGCAAGGTAATCGCCGAGTGGGCGCCGCGCCGCGAGCGTGCCTTCAGCATGTCGGTGCAGTCCACCGGGCACATCGCCGGAGCGATCCTCGCGCCACCTCTGGGCGCGTTTCTGGCGCTGCGCTACGGCTGGCAGCAGGCGTTCCTCATCACGGGCGCCGCCGGCTTTGTGTGGATGGCCATTTGGCTGCGCATCTATCGATCACCGGAAGCAGATCCGCGCTTGAGCGAGAAGGAGCGGCAGCACATCTTAAGCGAACGCGAGCCCAAGCAGGACGCGATTCCCTTCTCAACCGCCAGCCTGCTGAGGAATCCCGCCTGCTACGGCTTGTTCATCACGCGCTTCCTGACCGATCCGATCCCTTTCTTCTTCACCTTTTGGCTGCCCGAGTATCTGCGCCACAGCCGCGGCTTCTCGATGGAGTTGATCGGCATGACGGCGTGGATACCCTATCTCGCGGCCGACATCGGCGGCATGGGGGGCGGCGCTCTGTCCGATTTTCTTGTGCGCCGCGGCTGGGCTCCGCGAAAGGCCAGGCTTCGCCTGATGCTGATCGCCGCCTGTCTCACGCCGCTTGCGATCGTCGCCGTGCGTACCGGCAGCGCGGCGCTTGCCATT
>Ga0187894_10005596_pt1 | contig 12730 bp, 7 predicted proteins | sample GBC1701081metaG_FD_136650 | JGI IMG/M metagenome (GOLD analysis project Ga0187894, IMG submission 136650) | White microbial mat communities from a lava cave in the Kipuka Kanohina Cave System on the Island of Hawaii, USA - GBC170108-1 metaG ... | reverse complement strand
GATGATGCCCGGCCCGGTCGCTTCGCCCAGCGTCCGCGTCTCCCCCGCCTTCACCATGTTCTTCCACTGCCCGTCGTCGTTCGCGCCCGACCGGTCGTAGGACGACAGGCGTTGCGGCGTGTATGTCTTCAACGCGGGGAGCCGCAGCGGATCGTCGACCGCGCCTTGCGAGCGAGCGGGCGCATACGCCCCGATCGTCAGCAGCACTCCAAGAACACAACGGAACAGCAGCGTGGCATGTCTCATGTCAGACCTCTGGTTTGTCTTACACATTCCCGGAAGGGACGAATCTCATTTCCGCTCGGCCGTCCGCGGCGCGAGCCTGGGCACGGCAGGCGTCAGCTCGCGCGGCGGCGTCGGCGTCAGTCCAAAGATGAAGACCTGATCGGGCACGTAGCGCTGACGCACTTCGAAGTTCTCGAACGCGAGCCCGCCAGGAATCGGATCGGTGGACGCCCAATACACGCGGCGTCCGTTCACCTTCACGCGCAGGTCCGGCTGGATGTGCCAGGCCGGCACGCGCCAGTACTGCGTCAGCTTGATCGACTTGTAGGTCCAGTGCGCCTTGGCGGCCACGGCGACGCTCGACGGGTCGTCTTCATTCGCCGTCGCCAGGACCAGCGCATCGCCATCGCCCCACGTCAGCATCTCGTCGCGCGGATAGTTGTCGAGATCGATGAAGCCGTCGCCGGTGTAGCCGCTATAGAGATCGCGGCTGTCGACGATGCGGTCGCGCAGCCAGAGATGACGCAGCCGTTCGTAATTGCCCATCGTCGCCGTGAGAGTCAGCTCCTCGATCGGCGCGCTGTCTTCCTCGTGACGCACGCTCAGCGCCAGCTCGCGCGGACGATCGCTGGACATGCTCGCGATGACGAAGACGTGCGTCCCGTTGGCCGTGAACGGTTCGACGTCGATGCGGACGCTCAAGCGCTGCACCGGCGCCGGCTTCGCGGGGAGCGTCGTCAGCTCGCCCGCCCACTGCGTGGTGGACAGACGCTTGCCGCGCTGTCTGGCGTCCAGCACGCTCATTTCCAGCTCGCTGAACGCGATCCGGCTCTGTCGCGTGCCCGCGCCCTTCGCGATGGGCTCGATCGCAATGAAGTTGATCAGCTCCGGCTTCCCGTCCTTCCCGAGGATGCCGACGCGAATCAGGCCGCGCGGCCCCGGCAGGCCGCCGGTCGACGGCAGGCCGAAGATGACGCCGTCGCGGCGTCCCCAGATCAGCGCGTCGCCCGCCGTCTTCGGACGCAGCCAGCCGTCCGCGTCGACGACTGGCGCGGACGCGGCGGGCTGGGTCTGTGCCGCCGCGGCGCCGGTCGCCGCCACCGCGGCGGCGACCAGACCGAGCGCGAGTGTCAGGGTCAAACTGCTTCGACGCATGCGCTCGCCTAAAACTCCAGCTTCAAGCCCAATTGGACGCGCCGCGGCGCGTTCTGCTGGCCGGTGAAGATGCCGAACGGCGTCTCCGAGTTGCGCAACGTCTCCGGATTCAGATCCGCTGGCGCGAGATTGAAGATCGTCATGGGCGATCCGCCTGTGCCCAGCACGACGCGGTTGAACACATTGAACGCGCTCGCCTGGAAATGAAGGACGACGCGCTCCGTGAGCGGCGTGCGCTTGGAGATCGAGAAGTCTTCGTTGAAGTACGGTTGGGCGCGCAGATTCGAGAAGAACTTCGGCGCGTTGCCAAACTCGCCGGCGGGCGGCGCGGTGAACGCGGCGGGGTTGATATAGAACTGGCACGGCTGGCGCCCGGCCGTCTGGAGCGGACCCGAGCAGCTTCGGTCCCAGGCCGGATTGATGATCGGCACGCCCGGCACGATGTTCGGACGGAAGCTGAAGCCGTCGTTCGCGCGGTACGGATTGGACGCGCCGAAGGCCTGATACTCCAGGAACAGCGGACGGCCGCTCTGATAGAGATGGATCGCGCTCACCTGCCAGCCGCCGGCGAGCTTGCCGACGACGCCGCCCTGGTTCAGGAACTTCTTGCCCGGCCCGATCGGCAGTTCGTACGTGTAGCTCAAGGCCAGCACGTGCGGGATGTCGGAGCTCGTCACCGACCGCTCGCTGCGGTTGTCGTAGTAATCCTGCTGGAACGACCGCGCGAACAGCGCATTCTGCGCGCCCGCGTCCGCGCCCTGGAAGGAATCCACCGTGCCCAGCGTCTTCGAGAACGTGTACGACATCAGCATCGTCAAGCCGTTCGAGAAGCGCTTCTGCACCTTGGTCAGCAGGCCGTTGTACGACGCGCTGCCGATCGGCTGCATGATGTTGTCGATGTTGCCGTACTGCGGGAACGGCCGCAGCGCCTGCGCGACGGTCGCGCCCGCGCCGAACATCTGCACGAACGACGGGAACGGCGCCTGCAGCCCCGACCCCGCGACGCGCGGATCGGTGATCGACAGGTTCATGAACTCGTTCAACGGCAGCCCCGCCGCCGTCGCCGCGCCGCGATACTGCTCCGCCACCTCGCGCGCCACCTGATTCGGCTTGCGCCAGATACCGACGTGATAGATGTGCGTGCCGACGTACGCCGCGCTCGCCAGGAAGCCGCCCGGCAGCTCGCGCTGCAATTCGAACGACCAGTTGATCTGCGTCGGCATCTTGCCGGCTTCCGGACTGATCAGCGCCGGGTTCGCGTTGCCGGTCAACAGGCCCGCGTCGATGAACGGCGGCAACTGGAATCCCGGATACGGTTGATCCCAGAAATACGCGGCCGACCCGAGCGCGTCGCCGGGACGGTTCACCGTCGCAACGCCGTTGAAGCCCGCGGCATAGAGGCCGCCCGAGATGCCGTTCGTCAGGTTGTCGTTGCCGAGCGGACGCGTGATGGCGAAGTTGCTGCGCAGCACCGAGCGGTTGTTCCCGAACAGCACGCGCATCAGGCCGCGCTCCGGCGCCGGCGTATACGCGAGTCCGAGACGCGGCTGGAACCCTTTCCAGTCGATCTCGCCAATCCGTTTCCGGCCGTTGCGGCCCGGGCCGTCGCCGTAGAACGTGTACGCACCCGGCAGCCCGCCCGCGAGCGGATTCGGCAGGTTCGGATCGACGGTCGATACGCGCCCGAAGACTTCCGTGCGCGGAATGGCCAGGTCATAGCGGAAGCCGAGATTGAGCGTCAGGTTCCGCGACACGCGCCAGTCGTCCTGCGCAAACCCGCTCACCGTCAGCCAGCGATAGCCCGCCGTCGTTGCGCCGATGTCGAAGCGCGAGAAGTCCACCGCGCCGAACAGGAAGCTCGCCACGGAATTGCCGGTGCCGCCGCCGGGGATCGACACGGCCACCGGTCCACCCGCCGTGTTGATGAAGCCGACGCCGTTCAGCGCCGTCTGCGTCGGCTCGAACGCGAAGGCGCCGCCGTTGTTGCTCTGCTCGTTGCGCTGCAGCCGCCTCAGCTCGCCGCCGAACTTGAACGTGTGCGTGCCGCGCGTCCAGGTGGTCGTGTTGCTCAGCAGGAACCGGTTCTGCGCGACCTGCGAGAACTGGTCGATGCCGATGCCGTTCTGGTTGCGGAGACGGATGACCGGATACGGCGCGCCCGATGGCAGCGAGATCCCCCCGAGCCCGAGTTGATCGAGCGACGGGCCGGCCTCCACCGGTCCGTTGACGAAGCGATCGCGCAGGAAGCCGAAGGTGAAGCTGTTGAACACGTTCGGCGTCAGCGCCATGTTGTGCGCGAAACGCGTCTGCCAGGACGGCGCTTCGTTTTCGAGCGCGTCGAGCGTGTTGAGATTGCCGATGTTCGAGCGGCGGCTGCTGCCGAGCGACAGGCTGCCGGAGAGCGTCTGACGCGAGCTGAGCGTGTGATCGAGCTTCACGACGAAGCGTTCCTGATCGTTCACCTCGCGCGTCTGCCGGAAGTAGTTGTTGAACACCGCGTCCGTCTGCGCCTGCGGGAAGTCCTGCATGATCCGCCGCGCCGCCGCGCTGAGCCCGGCGTGGTTCCCGGGAATGAGGTTGCCGGTGAACGGATCGCGGATCTGATACGACCGGCCGTCGGGGCCCGTCACCGTGCGCGACGAAGTGGGATCGTAGATGGCGCCCTGCAGCACGGGACGTCCGGCGGCGTCGAAGACCGGGAGCATCTCGCCCGGATTGTTCGGATTGGCCACCATCAACTGTCCGCCGAGCACCTGCGAGAAGTCCCCCTGCCGGAAGCGGTTTGGAATCGTCGTGAAGTTCGGATTGTTGGCGCTGGGCCGGAACTTGAAGCCGGAATAGCTCGTGAAGAAGAACGTCTTGTTGTGGCCGTCGTAGACCTTCGGCAGCCAGACCGGGCCGCCGAGCGTGAAGCCGTACTCGTTCTGCTTCAGCGGCGCCTTCCGCTCGCCGCGCGCCTTCGTGGGAAAGTCGAGCGCATTGAGCGCGTCGTTCTGCAGGTACTCGAAGACGCTGCCCTTGACGTCGTTCGTGCCGGATCGCAGCGTGAAGGAAATGATGCCCGTCGCGAGGCCGTACTCGGCCGCGTAGTTGTTGTTGGTGATCTTGAATTCGCCGACCGAGTCCAGCCCGGGATGATTGCTGCCGATCGCGCCGGACGAGTTCGTGTCGGCGATCGGCACGCCGTCGACGTAGACCTCCGCGGAGGCGGCCGGCGCGCCGCTGATGTTGAGCCGCAGGTCCGGCGTCGCCCCCGGCACCGACCCGCTGACACCCGGCGTCAGCACGACGAAGTTCAACGGGTTGCGCATGTTCCCCGTGAGCGGCACCGGCAGATCGAGAATCTGCCGGCTCGTCATCGTCGTGCCCGTATCCGATGTCGTCGTATCGAGCGCCAGCGTGCCGGCCTGCACGGTGACCGTCTCCGTCAGCGCGCCCGCTTCGAGCACGAGCCGCAGCGACTGCGTGCGTCCGACTTCAACCTTCAGCGCCGGCTGCACGAGTTTGCGGAACCCTTCGAGCTCCACGGTCAGCTCGTAGGTGCCGACGATGAGCGACGCGAAGCGGAAGGTGCCGGTCGTGTCCGTGGTGATCGGCGTGCTGACGTTGGTGTCCGTGTTCCGGAGCGTCACCAGCGCGCCGGGCACGAGCTGATCCTGCTGGTCGACGACCAGTCCGGTGATCGCGCCGCGATCGCTTTGGGCGAACGCGGACGTGGCAGGCATGATGAGCGCAACCACGAATAAAAGGGCGAACGTGAGTTGTTTCATAACGGTCCTTCCGGGGCGCGAGAGCCAACATTCCGAACGCGCACGTGACGAAATCGATCCACCTTGTGGACTTCCCTGCGAATGATGAATCCGGGCACGCCCGCCTCTCCTTACACGTCGTTGATCACCGTCATCGCCGCTGCAGCAGCACCGCGCCGACGATGATCACGCCCTTGAGCAGCAACTGCACGTTAGCGTCGACGTTGTTGAGGCCGAGCATGTTGTTGATGATGCCGATGATCAGCGTGCCCATCAGCGTGCCGACGACCGTGCCGCGGCCGCCGGAGAGCGACGTGCCGCCGATGACGACCGCCGCAATCGCATCCAGCTCGTAGGCCACGCCGTCGTTCGGATTGCCCTGCTCCAATTGCGCGCAGTGGACGAGGCCCGCGAACGCCGCGAGGACGCTGCAGATCGCGAAGACGCCCACCTTCACCGCGTCCACGTTCACGCCGGACAGACGCGTCGCCGTCTCGTTGCTGCCGATCGCCAGCACATAGCGTCCGAAGCGCGTCTTGTTGAGGACGACCCAGGCGACGGCGACCGCCAGCAGGAAGAACAGCGCGGGCACCGGGACGAGCGGACCGATCTTGCCGCCGAACCACGCGAAGCTCTCGGGCGCGCCGCCCGCGCCGTAGCCCAGCTCGACGCCGGATCCACCGGACGCGAGGCGCGCGAGGCCGCGCGCGACCGACATCATCGCCAGCGTCACGATGAACGACTGCATGCGTCCCTTCGTGACGATCAGCGCGTTGACGACACCGATGGCGAGTCCGGCCGCGAGGACGGCGAGCAGCGTCTCCGGCGTGCCGTAGCCGCCGCGCATCAGCATCACGGCGGACAGCGTCGCCGAGAACGCGAGCACGGATCCGACGGAGAGATCGATCCCGCCCGCGAGAATGACGAACGTCATGCCGACGGCGAGAATCCCCTTCTCCGAGACCTGCCGCAGGATGTCGGACAGGTTGCCCGCTTCGAGGAAGATCATCGTGCCGCGGCGCACGGGCGAGAAGAAGCACGCCAGCGCGAAGACGGCGATCAGCCCGACGAACGGCCGGAGGTGTTCGAGACGCACGCGCCCGGTCCACGGACGCGCCGCGCCAACACCGGCCGCGGCGCGATCGTCATGCGACGGCTGCGTCACCCGCGTCCTCCATCTTCATGGTCGCCAGCGCGATGATGCGCGCCTCGGTCGCGTCCGCGCGATCCAGCACGCCGGCGACGCGGCCTTCACGCAGCACCAGGATGCGATCGCTCAACGCGAGCAGCTCGGGCAGTTCCGACGACACGAGCAGGATGCCGAGTCCGCTGTCCGCGAGCTCGTCGATCGCGCGATAGATTTCCGTCTTGCCTTTGATGTCGATGCCCTTGGTCGGCTCGTCGAGCAGCAGCACCGTCGGCTGCGTCAGCAGCCACTTCGCGAGCACCACTTTCTGCTGGTTGCCGCCGCTGAGCGTGACCGCCGGCGTGCGCGCGTCCGGCGTCTTGATGCCGAGACGCCCCACGAGGTCGTCCGCCGCGGACGCTTCCTGCCGCGACCGGAGGAACCCGAAACGGCTGAAACGTTCGAGGCGCGCGAGCGTGATGTTGTGCGCGACGCTGAAGTCGAGGACCAGGCCTTGCGTCTTCCGATCCTCCGATACGAAGGCCAGCCCCGACCGGATCGCCTGCCGCGGACTCGTCACGGCGAGCGGCCGTCCGTCGACGAAGACGCGCGATTCGCTTGTCGTGAGCTGCACGCCGAAGAGGCTTTCGAGCAGCTCCGTGCGTCCCGCGCCCATCAGGCCGGCGATGCCGAGGACTTCGCCCGCACGCACGCTGAAGCTGATGTCGGCCAAGGGACGACGTCCGTTGGCGTCGAGGTCGCGCGACCCGAGCCGCTCGACGCGGAGCCGCTCCACGGACGCGAGGCCGCTGGCGCTCGCGGCTGCACGCTCCTGGTCCTGCGCCTGATCCTGGTCCTGGGCCTGGTCCTGGCCCTGGCCCTGGTTCACGGCCGCCGTGTTGCGCGTGCGGACGTAGGCCACGTCTCGCCCGACCATCATCCGCACGAGGTCCGCCGGTGTCGTCTCTGCCATGACGGCGTGTCCGGTGCGGCGTCCGTCGCGCAGGACCGTGCATTCGTCCGCGATGCGGAACAGCTCGTCCATCTTGTGCGAGATGTAGAGCACCGCCGTGCCGCCTGCCGCCAGCATCCGGATGACGCCGAACAACCGCTCGACATCGGCCGACGCCAGCGCGGTGGTCGGCTCGTCCATGATCAACACGCGCGCGTCGAGCGAGAGCGCCTTCGCGATCTCGACGATCTGCCGGTCGCTGACGCGCAACAGTTCGACGGGCCGCCGCGGATCGAGGCGATGTCCAAGGCGCGCGAGCAGCGCGGCGGCGTCCGCCTCCATGCGCCGGCGGTCCACGAAGCCAGCGCGCGCGGGCTCGCGGCCGAGAAAGATGTTCTCGGCGACGGAGAGCGCCGGCACGAGATTCAGTTCCTGATGGATCAGCACGACCCCGGCACGCTCGGCGGCGCGGGGCGAGGCAAAGACGAGGGGCTGTCCGTCGAGCAGGAGATCGCCGGCGTCGGGGCGAGAGACGCCAGACAGGATGTGCATCAGGGTCGACTTGCCCGCGCCGTTCTCGCCAACGATGGCGTGGACGGCGCCCGGACGAACGGCGAGGCTCACGTCGTCCAGCGCAACGACGCCGGGGAAGCGCTTCGTCACATGACGGGCTTCGATCCGGAAGGTCATGAGGGTTCGTCCGGCCGGCGCGGACTTACTTCGGGCCGCCTGCCGCAATCGCTCCTCTGAAACGTTTCAGTCCAATCGGTCGCTCGCGTTGAGCGATGACGTGCATCTGAACATCGACCCGGCAGCGAAGGCGTTGACGTCATTCGACGTTGACGCATCCGCGTGAATGTCGGAATATTGAAACGTTTAATACATCGGATCAAAACGCCGTGTCAAGCGTGGAGGGACTGGCGTCGAGCACCGGGGTTGATGGACGTGAGGCCGTTTCATTCCGGATCGTTTCTCGGTACACGCCCCGCGCGCCGGGTCGGCGGGCGGCCACGGTTCTCGTGTTTGAAACGTTTTAGTCGAGGCGAACGGCGGCCGGCGCGGCGCTTGCGCCCGGTCCGCATCGCCTGTATGCTGCCCCTGCCGGTTCCATCCCGGCGGTTTCGAACAATTCGTTATGGCTGACACAGTTAGGACGCCCGTGAAACCGCTGACCATGGTCGACGTCGCCCGTCTGGCGCGCGTCTCGGTGGCGACGGTTTCGGCGGTGGTGAACGACAAGGGCGGCGTCAGCGAGGAACTGCGGCTACGGGTCCGGGACGCCATGACGGCGCTGGACTACCACCCCGACCACGTCGCGCGCAGCCTGAAAATCGGGCGGACGCACGTGATCGGCATGGTCGTCCCCGACATCAGCAATCTCTTCTTTCTCGAGGTGGTGCAAGGGCTGGAGACCGAAGCGCTCCAGCACGGCTATTCCGTCATCCTCTGCAACTCGGGCGGCTCGCCGCCGCGCGAGCAGGCGCAACTCACCACGCTTTTCTCCCGCCGGGTCGACGGCGTGATCCTCGCCTGCACCGACTCCTCCTCCGCCTACGACGGCCTGATGCGGCGCCGGTTCCCGCTCGTGTTCATCGACCGCGTGCCCGTCGGGTTCACGCGCGGCGCGGTGGTCTCGGACAACGTCCAGGGGGCGTACGAGGCCACACGGCACCTGATCGATCTCGGCCACACGCGCATCGCGATCATTGCCGGCGACCTGCGCCTGTCGAGCGGCTTCGACCGCGTCGAAGGCTTCCGCAAGGCGATGCAGGAAGCGCGGCTGCCCGTGCGGGAGGAGTATTTCGCGCGCGGCGATTTCCAGATCGAGAGCGGCTATCGCTGCGGACAGGAGCTGTTCCGCCTGCCCGAACCGCCGACGGCGGTGCTGTCCTGCAACAACAAGATGACTCTGGGCCTGATGCGCTCGGCGAGCGAGATGCGCGTCCCCTGTCCGGGCCGCGTCAGCGTGCTCGGCTTCGACGATTTCGAATGGGCCGCGAATTTCAGCCCGCGGTTGACGACCGTCGCGCAGCCCACGCACGCGATCGGCCGGCAGGCGATGAAGATGCTGCTCGGCCAGTTGAACCCGGCGCTCGTCGATCCGGACGTGCCGCCGGATTCGCTCATCGTTCTGAAAACGGAGCTGCGCGTCCGCGAGTCCACCGCCCCGCCACCCACGGGCGGCGCCGCGGACCGGAACGTCGACGCACGACCGGAATGAGCGGGAACGATTAGACGACGAGAACGAGATCAGCGCGAGCTCGGAACGAGAGAGCTCGACAGAGATTGGAACTGTTGGCCGAATGGCCAACTGAGCGTCGCGGGCTGAGGCGTTAGCCGGAAGCCCGCTAGAACGCTACGTGCCGTGGAGGAACGACAGCCGATGGTGATGCCACACGTGTCCAGGTCCCTTGCTTTTCTCACGCGACGCGCAATGCGCCGGCTGACCGTGGCCGCGCTCGGCCTCGCGCTGGCGGTGTCCGCGTCTGGCTGCGGCGGCGCGCAGCAGCAGCCGGATCGGTTCGTCATCGGCTTCTCGCAATGCAACAAAGCCGAGCCCTGGCGAACGTGGATGGACAGCTCGCTGATGACGGAGGCGGCGAAGCATCCGGAGATCGAGGTGCGCTACGCCGACGCGCAGCAGGACAACAGCAAGCAGGTGGCGGACGTCGAGAACTTCCTGCGCCAGCGCGTCGATCTGCTGATCATCTCGCCGAACGAAGCCAGGCCGCTGACCGCGATCGTCAAGCGCGTCTACGACAGCGGCATCCCCGTCATCGTCCTGGACCGCGGCATCGACGGCGATTCCTACACGACGTTCATCGGCGCCGACAACCGCGAGATCGGCCGCGCGGCCGGCGAGTACGCCGCCGAGCTCCTCGGCCGGCGCGGCCGGATCGTCGAGCTGAAGGGCCTGCCCGGATCGCCTCCGGCCATCGATCGCAGCGAGGGCTTCCGCGAGGCAGTCGCGAAGTTCCCCGAGATCCAGATCGTCGCGGACCCGGTGGCCGACTGGCTGCGCGACAAGGGCCGCGAACAGGCCGAGGGCGCGTTGCGCGCGCACGAGCAGGTCGATCTCGTCTACGGCCACAACGACCCGATGGCGATGGGCGCCTATCTGGCCGCAACCGCGATGAACCGGAACCAGGGCCTGCGCATCCTCGGCATCGATGGCCTGCCCGGTCCCGAAGGCGGCGCCAAGGCCGTGCTCGACGGCAAGCTGCAGGCGACGTTCCTGTATCCCAACTGCGGCAAGGAAGCGATCGAGACGGCCGTCAAGATCCTGCGGAAGGAACAGACGCCCAAACGCATCCGCCTGCAGACGGCGCGCATCACGAAAGAGAACGCCGCGCAGTTCGTCAATCCGTAACGCCGCATGGAACCGCTCCCGCCATCGGCGCGGGAGCGGCGTCATCCGACGAGCGCGAATCCGACAAGTGTGAAGTCGTGATCGCGATCGTTCTACGCGGTCACTGCCTCACCACCGAGAAGTCATCGAGCTGGATCCAGATATCGCCGTTGTTCGTCCAGACGCCGGCGAAGATCTGCACCGCGCTGTTCGATCCGCTGTTGAAGGTGATCGTGAACCGCTGCCAGCCGTTCGTCCGCGGGAAGTTCACCTCGTTGATCACCACGCCGGACGTCGTGCGCGCGCCCATGTAGGCGTTGTCGCTGTTGGCCGACGTGCGTACCCATCCAGTCATGCGATAGTTCGTGTTCGGCTGCACCGCCATCTGCTGCCAGACGTTGCGCCAGCCCGTGTTGTAGCGCGTGAAGCCGTTGCGGTCCCCTGAATAGCCGCCCGCCGGCGTGTTGTCGATGCCGCAGTTCGGCGAGCAGGCCCACGTCCCGTTGAGACCGTTGTTCATCGCGCCGCGCTCGAAGCTCGGGTCGCCCACCTGGTTCGGCTTTGTGAGCAGGCCGGCCGTATCGATGGTCACCGCCATCAGGAAGACGTTGTACGGATTCCACTGCGAGAGCGTGAAGTACAGCGTGCCGTTCACGCTCCACGGATGGATGAATCCGCCGTACAGCCCGGGATAGTCCGCCGAGCTGACCACGACCTGCGGACTGCTCCACGGCCCCTCCGGGTTGATCGCCGTGCGCATGACGATGTCCTCGCCGCCGAGATACATCATCACGTAGCGGCCGGCGAACGCGTGGTAGTGGACCGAGAGCTCGCCGACGGGACCGGGGACGATGGCCGCCGCCACGGTGTCGTTGTTCACGATCCAATTGCTGCCGTTCCAGTACTGATACTGGCTCTTGTTCAGCATCTGCGCCTCGGGTACGCGCGCCACGTGGGCCGCGCCGAACCGGCCGTTCGGCGTGCCGTAGACGTAGACGAACCCGTTGCGCCGCACGAACGCCTGCATCTGGAAGTCGTGATCGCCGGCGGGGTTCTCCCACACCGGTCCGCCGGCGGTCGTCCAGTGCTCGCCGTTGTCGTCCGACCAGGCGATGCCGGCGCGGTTCGTGTCCCATTGGCCGGCCGGTCCCCAGTGCCGGACGGACATGTAGCCGAGATACTGACGCGTGCCGACCGACACGCCGGCCGTCGGAATCACCGTGATCTCGACGTTGTCGACCTTCAAGCTCGGAATCAGCTCGGCGGCGCGGCCGGCGAACTGCTCCGGCGCGCTCTGGAAGCGCATCCCGTCGGACAGCGTCGCGTCGTTGCTGCGCAGCAGCACGTTGCTGCGCCACGCGGCGTCACCCGGACCAATCGTCACGCCGGGCCCGGTCCACGCGTCGCCGAAGGTATCGCCGAACGCGGTCAGTACCTGTCCCGCGCCGTTGTCCCACATGATGCCCAGGTCCGTGCCTTTGATGTCCCATCTTCCCCACGTGTCGTTGATGGAACCGGGCCCGGTCATCTTCTCGATCAGCGTCGCGGACGTGTGGGCGCCGGTCGCCAGGAGCGACGGGAGCATCTGCATCACGGCCACGATCGTTACGACGAGCGCCAACAGGGAGCGCATCGCGGTCCAAGGTCGCTGATTCATGGCTTCCTCCTCTTCAACTGCGGATTGAGTGCGGCACGAATATGTGTGCCGCAGATCTTACGCCCGGCGTCAAGAGGGCACGTCGCGCGCGTGCGCGATAGGCGGCGGTACCTATCTACTAGAGATGTATCGATGCCTATCGTGAGAGGTGCGCACAGCCGCCCCAGCGTTGTGGTCCGGGGCCGTGGCGTGCGGCGCGGTCGCCGGGGTTGGCGAGCTGGCATTGTTCGAGCGACAGGCATCCGCATCCGATGCAGACGGTGAGCGTATCGCGCAGCCGCTGCAGCTCGGCGATGCGCTCATCGATGCGGCTGGTCCAGCGTCCTGACAGCTTCGCCCAGTCCGCGCTGGTGGGGACGCGTCGATCGGGCAGCTTCGCGAGCTCGGCGCCGACTTCGTCCAGGGACAGGCCGACGCGTTGGGCAAAGACGATGAAGGCGACGCGGCGGATGACGGCGCGGGGATAGCGCCGGTGGCCGGAGCCGGTGCGGATGGAATGAATCAAGCCGCGTTCTTC
>Ga0187894_10005595_pt1 | contig 12734 bp, 7 predicted proteins | sample GBC1701081metaG_FD_136650 | JGI IMG/M metagenome (GOLD analysis project Ga0187894, IMG submission 136650) | White microbial mat communities from a lava cave in the Kipuka Kanohina Cave System on the Island of Hawaii, USA - GBC170108-1 metaG ... | reverse complement strand
GTTCGGAGTGTAAGTCCTCTCGGTCAGCAAGGGCTGCCGTCCGTCCAGGTCGGCGCCGGAGATGGAGATGCGGTATCTGATCTTCGTCTCGCTCATCACCTCACGCTCGAATCGTTCCCGCAGGCCGGGCTGGCCGCCCGGCCCACTCGCCCCGCTCGATTGGATGTAGGTCTTCGTTTGCAGGCAGAAGGCGCCCTTCTGTTCGTTGAACGCGGCGTAATTCGGGATCAGATCGACCGTGAAGTTGTAGACGACGCCGGCCTTGAAAATTCCCCGCCCGCCGAAGATCCATTGATTGGATTTCTGCGCGCCATCCGGCTCCGGTTCCACCGAGCCTTTGTGAACGCGCATGCCCAGAGCGCCGGTGAACCCATGGCTGGGCCGTTCGGGATAGACGGACGGGAACGGTGAATAGGAGCCGTCAACGGGAAAGCGGATCGAGTATTTCAAACGGATGCCGACGGGATTGCCTTTTTCCGAGAGCAGAGGCTCATCATTCCAGCTCACGACTTGCGCGCGGATGACCTTGTATTCGCCCTCGACAACGCTCTGGTTCCATTCCTGCGGCGCCGCCCAGACTTGAGTCTGATTGGAGCCTTCGGCCTGCGCGCCTTCGGTCTTGGAATTGGACGGTTCGGAGGTCTGAGGTCTGATCAACCACCCGATCACGCGTTGAAAGCTCTTGCCGCTCGTATCGCGTCCCTGCGCCAGTACGCGGAAAGGCTGATCCGGCGTGTCCACCAGTAACGCGAAGTTGTGCGGGTCCGAATAATCCCTCTGGCGGAACTTGACGGGCGCGATCAATTCGCCCTGCTCGTTGATCAGCCGGAATTCGATCGTCTCGATGTTGTAACCCGACGTGTAAATCTGCGCCTGCTGCCGCACGCGCCTAACCGGCTGAAACCTGTCCATCGAATGGACTCCGTTGCGCCCGAAGAATTGAATGCAACAAACGTGAAGCTCACCCTGCGTCGTAACTGAAGCCGTGAATCTGCCCGATCCGGACAGGCGAATCTTCCACCTGCCGGGCCTCGGATCCCACATCAGGATCGAGCGTCTCTCTTTGCTATTGGTGATCGCGAGGTTGGGCATGTCCAGGGGGAGCGGGCGGTCGGAAGGCGTGATGACTGTCCAATTAACGTCTCCGGCGTATTGAAGATTGAACTGCAACTTCCAAACGCCGACCTCGACCGGGATTTCGATCTCGCGGGTCTGCGTCACAAGCTCGCCCGATTGGATCAAAATATATTGCGCGTTCGGGTCCTCCTGCGCTGAAGCGCCTGGCGAGCTTTGCGCGTAAGCTCCCGGCGAGCCGGACGCTGAGCAAACCATGATCGCCGCGAAGACAAAAAGCGACTTCAGATATGTGTTCAGAAACATACGACAAAATCCTTGCTGAATCGGAAACAATTATGTGTTGTCGCCAGACAGCGGGACGTTCTCCGCTTCACGACGATCTCTACGCGCCAGCCGCCTCAGCCGCCCGAAGAGTTTCGCTAACAGATCATAGATACGCTCAGATTCCTTTGTCAGCAGTGGTCCGAGCACCGCTAGGATCAGCACGTACAAGGCGGCGAAGGGTTGTAACACCGGCAGCAAGCCTCCGGCCTTGGCCAGGTTCGCCATAATAATCGAGAACTCACCACGCGAGACGATTGTCAATCCGGTGTTCAACGAGGCCGATGCGGAAAGTCTTGCGCTTCGCCCCGCCAGCATCCCGGCGGCGATATTCCCAATCAGCGTGAGCAACACCGCGCCCAGCGCCGGCCACACCGCCCCGCCCAACGTAAACGGGTCAATCGTCAAGCCGAATCCGAAGAAGAAGAGCGCGCCGAAGAAATCTCTGAACGGCACGATCAAATGCTCGATCCGCTCGCTGTGCTCCGTTTCAGCCAGCACCAGTCCCAGCAGCAACGCGCCAATCGCCTCGGCCACGTGGATCGTCTCTCCAAACCCAGCGAGCAGGAACAGACAGGCGAAGATCACCAGGAGGAAAACCTCGTTGGAAGGGATGCGAAAAAGCCAGTTCAGCAAAGGAGTGGCTTTCATTCCAATGAATATCAATCCCAAAATAAAAGAGAGAGAGAGAACCACCGAGGTAAGAACCCCACCGAGTGACGTCGCGCCGCTCAGGACAATGCCTGAGACGGCCGATAAGTAGAAAGCCAGAAAGACATCCTCGAACATAATAATGCCGAGGATCAGCTCGGTTTCCGGATTGGCGGCGCGCCGCAGGTCGAAAATAACTTTTGCGACGATGGCGCTGGAAGAGATAGTCGTGATGCCCGCGGCGATCAACACCTCTTTCAACGGCCACCCCATCAAGTAGGCGTAACCAAGCCCGGCTGCGAAATTGATGGCGATGTAGATCGAGCCGCCCAATGCGATGGAGCGTCCCGCTTTGATCAGACGGCTGACCGAAAATTCCAGCCCAAGGTAAAAGAGCAGGAAGAGAACTCCGGCGCGGCCCATGAATTCGATGAGCGGGGCGGTCTGGACGAAGCGGAAGTCGAACGGCCCGATCTTTGGCGCATGTGGGCCTACCGCCATCCCGATCAGGATCAGGAATGGGACAATGGAAAAACGCAGCCAGGCTGAGAGCGCCGCGGCGATCGCTATCAAGCTGAGCGCTAGACCGATTTCTAAAACCAGATGATCCATCAGACCCTTCCGTGAACCAAAAGGTGTTTCAGCCTGGCGATAGTCCGCCGGTCGCCCGCGAGGATGAGCGTCGCCCCCTCGTTGAGCGCGGTCTCCGGGCCTGGGTTGATTCGCTTCACTCTGTCCGGCTCGATAATGGAGACGATGGAAGCGCCGGTCGCCGTGCGCACCTGAAGATCCTGGATCGTCTTCCCGATGCACGCCGACCCGGGTTCAATCGTGTACCACTGGAGGAGGAGATCGTCGAGGACAATTTCGGCCGATGGCAACGCCTTGGGCACATAGGTCAGCCCGCCGATGATGCCGGCCACTTGTCTGGCCTCGCTGTCGGAGAGAGTCACGACCGAAGCGACCTTGTCGGGAGACTTACGCGCGAAGTGGTAGAGTTCACGCGTGCCGTCGTCATGAATAACAATGGTCAGCCGGTCGCCGCTCGCCGCCTCAATCTGGAACTTGCGCCCGACGCCAGGAAGGTTTGCTTCGCTGATGGTAGACATAATCCTCTTTCGCCTCTCTCAGGCTCACTCCTCTTCTCTTTGAATTTGCGCTATGCGCGTTGAAGAGAGAGTACGGAACAAACGGAAATAACGGAACAGACGGAAAACAAACAGAAAATCTTCCGTCTGTTCCGTTATTTCCGTTTGTTCCGTACTCTCTCTCCTCATTAAGCCAAGCGCTACGGTTAACGCGGAGCTACCGCGCTTACATGGAGCGCCAATTTTAAAACTATTGGTGGTTGCATTTAAATCTCAAACACCATAAAGTCTGCGCCATCTTCGCTGTCCCAATTTTGGCGTTTCGGATTCAGCATCGGAAATCTGAAATTGCCATCAATGAAAAGGCCGTGTTAAGTTGCCGAGCGGCGTCCCGCACGACCAAACACCTTAATCAGAGCAAGGAAAAGGAGAGGCCCGTATGTCATCCAGAGTTCTGATTGCCGATGATGATCGCGACGCTCGCGTGCTGTGGTCAGCCGTAGCCGAAGCCGAAGACCTGACGGTCGTTGAAGCTGAAGACGGACGCGAAGCAATCAGGGCGCTGAAAGAGAATCCTGACTTTGCGCTGGTCATCACGGACGTAATGATGCCGTTTTTTGACGGATACGAAGTGCTCAAATTCATCCGCGAAGATGAGCGGTTGAAACATTTGCCGGTGATCGTTTCGACTTCCGACCGCACGACGCGCGGGTTGACCGGTGTTCCGGTTGATGACAGGACGTTTTTCGTCAACAAGGCTTCGGGGCTGGACAGTATGCGACGCGGCGTCATAACCGCGCTCGGCGGATAATGTCCGGCAAATCGCCGGTTCGTCGCCTGATCCTCCGCGGCGGCGCCTCACTTCACGTTGCTCGGCCAGAGAACGGCTGGTTGGGATGGCGGAAAAACAATCTTATATCCTGACTTTCAAAACGGCTTCTTGCGGACCCAGACTTTTCACCTCTATGAACTTCGTAGAGATTCCACAAGAGCTTTACGGCTCACCGCTGATTCGCGACCCCTGATTTCCGGCTTCTGGTTTCCGGCCCCCGATTTCCGGCTTGAAGAGGTGGAGATGGGAATGATAATTACGAATGAACGCGTTGAAAAGCCTCAACGCACTGTGCTCATTGTAGACGACACTATTGAAGACCGATATATTTACCGGCGTTATCTGCTGAAGGACGAGGAGTGGCGGTACCGTGTGCTGGAAGCCGAGACGGGTGAAGAAGCTCTCGCGCTGTGCCGCGAGTCGCAGCCAGACTGCATCCTGCTCGATTACCGGCTGCCCAACCTCAACGGGCTGGAAGTCCTTGCAGCGCTCGCCGGGGATTGTGAAGAAGCGATCTGCCCGGTGGTTATGTTGACAGCGGAGGAAGATATCGCCGTCGCCGTCGCGGCTCTCAAATTGGGCGCGCAAGATTACCTCAACAAAAACACACTCACCGCGGTTGACCTGACACACGCGGTCAACAACGCCGTCGAACGCGTGGCGCTGAGACGCGAGAACGCGGGTCAGCGGCGCGCGATCCTTGAACAGAACCGCAAACTGGAAGAGGCGCTCGCCGCAAGCTCGCGGACCGAGGAGATTCTCAGGCGATATGAGTTGCTTTCGGAGCGGGCGCGCGACATCGTCCTGCTGATGCGCCGGGACGGGCGCATCGTCGAAGCCAATCAGGCCGCCATCGCCGCCTACGGTTATGACCGCGAGACGCTGCTCGAAATGGTCATCTGCGATTTCCGCGCGCCGGGCACGGCGCCGGACTTGGCCTCGCAGATAGCGGGGGCGGACGCGGGTGGCGTCCTGTTTGAGACACGGCACCGGCGCAAAGACGGCGGCGAGTTCCCTGTCGAAATCAGCGCCGCTGGCGCGGACTTCGCCGGCGAACGGATGCTGCTCAGCATCATTCGCGACATCACGGCGCGCAAGCGGGCTGAGGAAGCGTTGCGCGAAAGCGAAGAGCGCTATCGCATCGTCGCTGAAACAGCCTCCGACGCCATCATCACTGTGGACCAGGAGGGCGCCATACTCCTCGTCAATCGGGCGGCGGAGAAGATCTTCGGCTACTCGGCGAGCGAACTGCTCGGCCAGGAGTTGACCATGCTGATGCCCGACTATCTGCGCGAGATGCACCTCGCGGGCTTCAAACGCTACATCGAGACGGGCGCCCGGCACGTTACCTGGAAGGGAATGGAGATGCTGGGGCTGCATCGGAACGGGAAAGAGATTCCCGTGGAGGTCTCCTTCGGCGAGTTCAGCAAGGACGGCCGCCACGTCTTCACGGGGATCATCCGCGACATCACCGAGCGTAAACGCATCGAGCAGGAGCGCGACCTGCTATTGCGGCGCGAACAGCAGGCGCGACAGCTCGCCGAAGACGCAAACCGCGCCAAGGATGAATTCCTCGCCGTCGTCACGCACGAATTGCGATCGCCGCTCAACGCGATGCTCGGTTACGCCCGCATCCAATGCCTCAAGCGGCATATTGAACCCGAAGAGGCGCGGCGGGCTTTCGAGACGATCCGCCGCAATGGCGAGCGGCAGAAGGTGATGATCGACGACCTGCTCGACACGGCCCGCATCATCACCGGCAAGCTGAGGATCGAAGTCACCCCGGTTGATCTTGCCAGCGTGATCAACGACGCGATTGAGACGGTACGCCCGGCGGCGGACTCGAAACTGATTCTGCTTGCGTCGAAACTCGACCCGCGGGCCGGGCAGGTCACGGGCGACGCCGAGCGGCTGCAACAGGTCGTCTGGAACCTGCTCTCCAACGCCGTCAAATTCACGCCTGAAGGCGGACGGGTGGAAGTGACGCTCGAACGCGTAGGCCCTCGCGTGACGCTCAATGTGAGAGATACCGGCAAGGGCATCGAGCCTGACTTCCTGCCCCGCATCTTTGACCGCTTCACTCAGCAGGACACATCGCATTCGCGCCGTTATAGCGGTCTGGGATTGGGACTGGCCCTGGTCAAGCAACTGGTCGAGATGCACGGCGGTGAGATCAAGGCGACGAGCGCAGGCGAAGGACAAGGCGCGACTTTCACCGTTACGCTGCCAGCCGCGGCAGACAAGGAGACAAGGAGACAGGGAGACAAGGAGACAAGGAGAGGGGGAGAAGAATCCTCTCGTCCCCTTGTCTCCCTCTCTACCTCTCTCCCTCTCTTGCTTGAGGACGTGGGCGTGCTGATAGTGGACGACGAGGAAGATGCGCGCACGCTGGTCTCGAAAGTGCTCGAAGACAGTGGCGCGAACGTGGTGGCCGTCGGCTCAGCCACTGAAGCGTTCGCGATGATCGTCGAGCCGCCGAAACCGAACTGGCCCGACGTGCTCGTCTGCGACATCGGGATGCCGGAGGAAGACGGCTACAGCCTGATGCGCCGGATTCGCGATTGGGAGCGGGGACGAGACCTTCACCTGCCATCTGTCGCGCTGACCGCCCTCAACCGCGCCGAAGACCGGGTGAACGCGCTCGGGGCCGGTTACAAAATGCACATCGCCAAACCGTTCGAACCGGAGGAGGTGGTTACCATCGTGAAAAGCCTAGCCACTTGCGGTAAGAAATCGGGAAATCACCATAGAAGAAAAACGTAGAGGATTGCGGATTGCGGATTGAAGATCGCATCATCGCGCGTAAGGTAGTCCGCAATCCGCAATCCGCAATCCGCAATCCGCAATCCGCAGTCCTCGATCCTCGATCCTTCGCGGTTTCATTTTTCCTGAAAGCCGTATACCCTAATGGCTCCGTATGAGCTTTTCCGAATTGGCAATAGGCGCAAGATCAGCGTATTGGACACCATCAATGAGCTGAAGCGGCAATGCATGTACCTGATTGACGGTAACAACGTGATCGGCCAGCGAGTCGGATGGCACCGTGACAAACCCGGTTCACGGCGGCGGTTGATGAAGGATCTGGCGCGACTGATCCGGGCGAAAAAATCCCGTCTGACCGTCGTCTTCGACGGCGCCCCCGACCCTCAATTCCCTGATGGATCCGGTTATCGCGGCGTCAGAATATTCTATGCGCGCCAGGGATCCGACGCCGATATGCGCATCATCGAGATGGTCGAGGCCGAGCGGAATAAAAAAAATCTGGTTGTAGTGACTTCGGACAGGACGCTCGCTTCGCGCGTCCGCGCATGTGGCGTTCGCGTCATGCGATCAGGCGAATTCCGCCAGATGCTGGACGAATGGATGCTGGACGAAGCCGTTAGCGCCGCGCCCGATGAACAGCCCGGCGTAAAGGACGATGAAACGAACGAGTGGCTGCGCTATTTCGGCGTTGATGACTCCGATGATCAATAAGAGACGGAGAGATGGAGGGACGGAGAGACGGAGGGACAGAGCGATAGAGGGATGGAGGGACAATATCATCTCTCTCTCTCTCTGTCTCTCCGTCTCTCCGTCCCTCCGTCTCTCCGTCTCCCTGTCCCCCTATCCCCTTGTCCCCCTGATTGACTCCCCCTCGATAATCGGCATAATTTCCCTGACCACGTTTAGCCCCCTTTGGCTACTGAGGAATTTCTATAATGGCCAGACAAGATTTTCGATACTTGACGTGGCGGCAAGCCCCGTTCAAACGCGCTTACTACCACGCGACTTCGCGTATCATTCTAGCTCCTCTGTTGATCATCGGACTGATCCTGATCGGAGTTCTCTTCTACTATTACAGCCGTTACAGCGCGATCATAGACGCCGGTTTACGCGGAGACATCTTCGTGCGGTCATCGGGCATTTACGCCGCGCCGCTCACCCTTCGCAACAACGCGGGAACCCGCCTGAACGACGTGATGGCCCACCTGCGGAAGGTCGGTTATCAGCAGGGCGGGCCGGTTGAGAACGACAAGCGCGGATACTATTCCTTGCGCAATAATGTGATAGATGTCTACCCCGGCAGCGATACCAGGATTGACGGCGAAAAGGCTTTTCCGAACCTCCGCATAACCTTCGGCAGAAACGGTGAAGGCATACAGAACATCGTTGATCTGGATAATCAGCAACGGCTCACGACGGCGCAGATCGAGCCGGAATTGATCTCGTCCGTGGTCAACCAGGAGCGCGAAAAACGCAAAATTATCGAATACAAAGACCTGCCGAAGTCGCTGATTGACGCCATCACCGCGGTCGAGGACCGCCAGTTCTTCGAGCATTCGGGCATCAACTGGCGCGGCATCCTGCGCGCTCTCTACCGCGATTACCAGGCGGGCGAATTGAAGGAAGGCGGCAGCTCGATCACGCAGCAACTCGTCAAAAACTTCTTCCTCAAACCCGATCCCACGTTCAAGCGAAAACTCTCTGAAGCCTACATGTCCGTCATCCTCGAACAGCGGTTGAGCAAAGAGGAGATCATGTCGATGTACTGCAACCAGATCTATCTGGGCCAGCGTGGAGGGTTTTCAATCAACGGGTTCGGCGAGGCGGCGCGCGCCTATTTCGGCAAAGATATTTCTCACCTCTCGATTCAAGAATCCGCGCTGCTGGCCGGGGTCATCCGAAGCCCGAACCACTATTCGCCTTTCTCGCACGAAGACCGGGCGCGCGACCGCCGCAACAAGGTTCTGGACATAATGGTCGAAGACGACAAGATCACGCGTGACCAGGCTAACGCCGCGAAAGAGTCGAAGCTCGGCGTGGTAGCCGGTAGATCGGGAGCTGTGGACGCTTCGGACGCGCCTTATTTCATCGACTACCTGACTCGCCAACTGGAAAGCCAGTATGACGAACGCGGCGGCAGTCTGCGGTCGCTGCGCATCTATTCGACGATAGACCTGGAATTGCAGCACGCGGCATACCAGGCGATCTCGAAAAACATGGCCGGAATTGAGCAGTTGCTGTCGAAGCGCAAGAAAGGCGCGGCGGGGTTGCAAGCGGCGATGGTGGCGATGAACGCGAAGACCGGCGAGATTCTGGCGATGGTCGGCGGCCGCGATTACGCGCAAAGCCAGCTCAACCGCTCGACTGACGCGCGGCGCCAGCCTGGTTCGGTCTTCAAACCATTCGTTTACGCCGCCGCAATCACCGCCGGCGGCGACGAAATGAGCAACCCGATCACCACGGCGACGACCTTTATTGACGAGCCGAAGGAGTTCCAGCACGGCGGCGGGGTTTACGCGCCAAGCAATTTCGGCGACAGGTTCGAGATGCGGCCGATGACCGTGCGTGAGGCGCTGGTCCAGTCGAAGAACGTGATTACGGTCGAGATCGCCCAAAGCATCGGTTTCGCCAACGTCGCGCGGATGGCTGAAAAAGCCGGGCTGACGAAAGTCCCGCCGGTGCCTTCGATGGCGCTGGGCGTGGCCGAAGCGACTCCGCTGCAAATGGCTTCGGCCTACACATCGTTCGCCAACCAGGGGCGACGCGTCCTGCCCATCGCAATCAGACGGGTGACGACCAAAGACGGCTCGACGCTGCTCGAATCGCGCGCTGAAACACGGGAAGTGATGAGTCCTCAGGTGGCTTACATCATGACCTCGATGATGCAGGATGTGCTCGACTACGGCACGGGCGCGCGTGTCCGGCAGATGGGATTTAACGGCGTGGCCGCGGGCAAGACAGGATCGTCGCGCGACGCCTGGTTCGCGGGATACACTCCAAACCTAGTCTGCGTAGTATGGGTCGGATTCGACGACAATTCCGACATCGGGTTGACCGGAGGCGTTATCGCCGCGCCGATCTGGGCCGAATTTATGGCCCGCGCGACGCGGGCGCGCCCCGAACTCGGCGGAGGGTTTGAGGACCCCGGCGACCTGGTCGTTTACGAGATTGATTCGATGACCGGCGCCATCGCTCACGGCGAATCGCCGAGCGTGCGCCGCGAGATTTTCCTGAAAGGCACGGAGCCGAGCGGCGGCCAGGCGCTGCCCGACTATTCGGTTCCACAATCCGAACCGTCCTCGAATCCTGATGGCGCATCTCCACGCTCCGCGCCCAAGGCGCCGGATGGCGGCGGCCGCGCCACAGCCGACATCGGCAGCCTCGATCCTGATCTGATTCCGCTCCCACCGGACGCGCGCAAAACCAGACCGCGTCCGCTCGACGAACCGACACCAGTTCCAAAACGGTCATTCGGCGCCAAGTTGAAAGATCTTTTTGGCCTTGGCTCGCCGGCGAAGGCCAAGACAACGCCGACGCCGACGCCAACGCCGACGCCGCCAAAACCTTACCGGCCTAACCAATCTTATCAGCAACCCTATCAGCAGGGGGATACGATCCAACCCATGGCGAGGCCCACTCCGAGGACCGCTCCGAAAACGGAGCCGACGCTTAGGCCGATCACGTTCGACACCGTAAGATCAACCACGCCCGCGCGTCCCGCCCTGACGCCAAGGCCAAAACCGCCGCCCCGCTCGCAGGTCGCGACGAGGCCACGCACTGTGACGGATCGGAAACAGAGCGAAAAGACCGCCTCCAAGGCGCCAAGCGCCCCGCGCGCCGTGAAACCGGATAAGGACAAACCCGCCGTAATCAAGGGCAAGGCCGAAGAAAAGAAATCGGCCAAGAAGGGGGAAATCAGAAGTGACGAGAAGAAATCGATCACGAAGGTTGAAACCAAGACGGCGAGTAAGCAACCCGAAACCAAAAAGACCGGCGACCAGATAGCGAAATCATCAAAACCCGCGCCAACGCCCACTCTTCCTCCCAAACCATCTCCGACGGCCGCCCCCGTCACGCCAGCGGTCGCCAACTCCATTCCCAAAGGCGAGGGCACGTTCACGCTCGAAGTATGCTCAGTCAGCGGGTTACTGCCCGTTCGCGGCGTGTGCAAAAATACGACGCGCCAGCGATTTAAACTCGGCAGCGAACCCACGAAGTTTTGCAGCGCGGCGCGACACTGAGGTGACTAATGGCAGCCGAACTCAAACCAAAATTAACCTTCGACGAATACCTCGAAATCGAGGGCAAGGCTGAATTCAAGAGTGAGTTCGTCAACGGATGGATGTACGCCATGGGTGGGGCCAGCCCGGAGCATAACCAGATCGTCGCCAACCTAATAATTGAATTTGGCGCGCAGTTGAAAAAACGTCCGTGCATAGTCTATCCGAGCGATCTGCTACTGAAAGTGGAGAAACGAGAACACGGCAGATACCCGGATGTCACAGTCGTCTGCGGCGAGCCCCAGTTTCACAAAGGTAAATATCTTAAGGCGCTGATCAATCCAACCGTGCTTGTTGAAGTCCTCTCGACCTCGACCGAAGATCTTGATCGGGACACAAAAATCGAAGAGTATCGCAGCATCCCTTCACTCCGAGAGTATTTGCTAATCGCGCAGGACCACTGCCACGTCGACCATTATGTCAGACAAACCATCAACCAATGGCTGCTCACTGAATTCAACGACCTGCAAGACACGGTCTATCTTCCTTCGATCAATTGCCATCTGGCATTGTCGGATGTCTATAACAAAGTGAAATGGCCCGAAGCGGAATAATGTTCCGTGTAACTGCAACCCGCGCCTTCGCTCTGTACCTGCCCGTCAATCTCCGCTATTCTTTCCGCGCCTTTCAACAGCAATATTTATCGTTAACACCATAACAATCGGTTCATAAACAAACTCGCAAAGGGGATTTGAAAATGGACGACGCCGGCAATACTCCGAACGCGCCAATGCCGCCAGCTCGACCTTCGGTTTCGCACAATGGCTCCGGCAGATTGCGGCGATTGCTGATGCTGCTGGTCGCGCTGCTCGGCCTGATCGCGGCCTCGATTATCGTTATCGGCATGATCCCGTTTACTCCCGACATCCCACCCGCCGGATTGACCAACGGCAATCCGGGCAGCGGCGGCGTGCGGCGGACGTTTCCTGAAATGAAGTTGCGCGCCAACAACCAGACGACACAGGGGAAGGTTGAACTGGGCCGATTGCTCTACTTCGACCCCGCGCTCTCGGGCGACAACGAGCAATCCTGCGCCACCTGTCACCACCCCGACCTGGGCTTCAGCGACGGGCGAAATTTTTCGATGGGCTTCGGCGGCAAGGGCGTAGGCCCTGACCGCAAGGGCGGTCAACAAGTGCGGCGAGCCGCTCCGACGGTCTGGAACGCGGCCTTCAACCATAAACAGTTCTGGGACGGCCGCGCGAACGACCTCGAAGACCAGGCGCGATTCCCCATCACTTCAGCCGACGAGATGAATCAGAATCCCGACGAACTGGTCAGAGAGCTGAAAGCCATCCCCGAGTACGTCCGGTTGTTCGACAAGGCGTTTGGCGGCGCCGATGGCTCGACGATCACAATGGACAACGTCACGTTCGCAATTGCGGCTTTCGAGCGCACGCTCATCAGTGACGACTCTCCGTTCGACCGTTATGCGGCGGGCGACGCGACGGCGCTGACCGCCGAACAGCGGCGCGGTCTGACGCTCTTCCGTTCGCTGAAGACGCGCTGTTTTGAATGCCACGGCTTCCCTACCTTCGCCAACCCCGACTTCAAAGTCATCGGCGTGCCCAAGATGCCCGGCCAGGGAGATGATTTCGGACGTTCGGAGATCGAAGGCGGCGAGCCGTACAAGAACGCTTTCAAAGTCCCGACGCTCCGCAACGTGGCGCTGACCGCGCCGTATATGCACAACGGCAGATTCCAGACGCTGGAAGAGGTCAT
>Ga0187894_10005594_pt1 | contig 12734 bp, 9 predicted proteins | sample GBC1701081metaG_FD_136650 | JGI IMG/M metagenome (GOLD analysis project Ga0187894, IMG submission 136650) | White microbial mat communities from a lava cave in the Kipuka Kanohina Cave System on the Island of Hawaii, USA - GBC170108-1 metaG ... | reverse complement strand
GCGAGCGCGACGCGCTGCCCGCGCGCGTGCAGCTGCACCGCGATCCACGCCGCGAGCGGCGTCTTCCCGCTGCCGCCGACGACGAGGCTGCCGACGCTGACGACCTCGCACGCGAGCCTCGAGCGGGAGAGGACGCCGCTCTCGTACGCCGTGCGGTGCGCACGCGCTGCCATGCCATAACACCACGAGGCGGCGCGCAGCGGCGCGAGCGCGACGCGACGCGCGAGCGGCGGATCGCGCTCGTCGAGCCAGCGCGGGCGCTTCATCGCGCGCTCACGAGCAGCGCGTCGATCCGCGCGATCGTTCGCGCCAGAGCGCCGCGGTGCCCTTCCAGCGCGGCGCGACCGGCTGCGCCGAGCGCGGCGGTGCGCGCCGGATCGCGCAGCGCGCCGACGACCGCGCGTGCGAGATCCGCCGCGTCCACGACGCGCTCGCCTCCGCCGCTGGCGCGCAGCAGCTCTTCGGCGTCGCGCGCGTTCTCGCAGTGCGGGCCGTGCAGCACGAGCCGCGCGTGCTGCGCCGGCTCGATCAGGTTGTGTCCGCCGACGCCGCGCACGAGCGTGCCGCCGACGAACGCGACGCTCGCGCGCGGCCACAGCGCGGGCAGCTCGCCGAGCGTGTCGAGCACGAGCACCTCGCCCGCGCGCAGCGCCGCGCCCTCGCCCGCGCTGCGCAGCCGCACGCGGCGGCCGCGCGCGAGCGTCAGCACCTCGCCCGCGCGCTCGCTCCGGCGCGGCGCGAGCACGAGCGCGGCGCGCAGGCCCGCCGCCTCCGCCGCCGCGAGCGCGGCGAGCGCGGCCTGCTCTTCCCCTGCATGCGTGCTGCCCGCGACGAGCAGCGGCACGTCGCCGAGCCGCGCCGCGAGATCCGGCGCGAGCTCGGGCGCGCTCGCGTCCGGCTCCAGCTTGAGGTCGCCTGTTATCGAGACGCGCGCGGGGTCCGCGCCCAGCGCGACGAAGCGCTCGGCGTCGGACGCGCTGCGCGCTGCGACGGCATCCACGCGCGCGAGCACGCGGCGCACGAGCCCGCGCGCGCGCCGGTAACGGGCGAAGCTGCGCTCCGAGATGCGCGCCGACGCAATCGCGACTCTCACGCCGCGCGCGTGCGCGAGCGTGATCCAGCTCGGCCACAGCTCGGTCTCGACCAACACGAGCGCACGCGGCTGCACCCGGTTCAGCGCGCGCGAGACGCACCACGGATGATCGAGCGGTGCGAGCCCGGCCGGGATGCCCGGAGCGAGCTCGCGCCAGAGCGAGCGCCCCGCGGCGGTGGTCGCGGACCCGGCGAGCGCTTCACTGCGCGCCGCGAGCGCGCGCGCGATGCGCACGGCGACGCGCACCTCGCCGACGCTCGCGCCGTGCAGCCAGATCGGCCGCGCGCCGCCAGCCGCGGGGTGCGCGCCGAGCCGTTCGGAGACTCCGGTCCGCCAGCCTGGCCGTAACAAGCAGCCGACCGCGAGCGGCGGCGCGAGCGCGAGCGCGGACAGCGCAGCGGCCGCCTGCCAGCCGACGCTCAGCGACTGCGGCGAGCCGCTCGTCACGCGCGCGCCGGCGCGGCCAGCAGCTCGCACGCGATCTCGGCAGTGCGCGCCGCGGCGCCTCCGGCGCCGAGCGCCGCGCGTACGCGCGCCAGCGCGGCGAGCTGGCGCGCGCGCTCCGGTCCGGCGAGCAGCGCACGCAGCCCGTCCGCGATCCGCGCCGGCTGCGCGTCCTCCTGCAGCAGCTCCGGCACGACCTCGGCGCCCGCGATCAGGTTCGGCATCGCCCAGTGCTCGAGTCTCACGAGCCGCCGCATCGCGAACGCGCTCGCGGCCGGCACGCGCGCTGTCACGAGCTGCGGAGTCCCGAGCAGCGCGACCTCGACCGTGACGGTGCCGGGCTTCGTGAGCGCGACGTCGGCCGCACGCGCGAGCTCGTGCGTGTGCCCTTCGATCAGCGCGACGTCGAGCAGGCTCGGCAGGCGCTCCGCCGCGACCGCACGCGCGACGTCTTCGCGTGCGATCGACGGCGCGACGCCGAGCGCGAACGCGATGCGCGGATCCTGCGCATGCAACACGCGCGCGGCGGCGAGCTGCAGCGCGAGGTTGCTCGCCAGCTCGTTGCGCCGGCTGCCGGGCAGCAGCGCGACGAGCGGGCGCTCGGCGGCGAGCCCGAGCGCGGCGCGGCACTGCGCCGGCGCGCGAGAGAGCAGCGGCGCGAGCCGATCGACCAGCGGGTGGCCGACGTAGTCGACGCGCAGGTCGGTGCCCGCATACACGCCCGGCTCGAACGGGAAGATCGCCGCGAGGCGGTCGACGCGCGCGGCGAGCTTGCGCGCGCGGCCGCGCCGCCACGCCCACAGCTGCGGGCTGATGAACCACAGCACGCGCAGACCGAGCCGCTTCGCGCGGCGCGCGAGCGGCAGATTGAAATCGGGCGAGTCGACGAGCACGACGAGATCCGGCCGCTCTTCGCGCAGCGCGCGCGTCATGCGCCGCCACGCGCGCGCGACGCGCGCGAGGTCGCGGAGCACCTCGAACAGGCCGCCGATCGCGAGCTCGCGCTGCTCCACCAGGATGCGCGCGCCCGCCTTTTCGAGCGCGGGCCCGCCGAGCGCGCAGACGTCGAGGCCCGGTATGCGCTCGCGCAGCGCGTCGACCACCGCGGCCGCGTGCAGCTCGCCCGACGCGTCACCGGCCGAGACGAGCACGCGCGTCACGAGAACTCGCTCTCTTCCGGCATCGCCGCGACGATGCGCAGTGCGGTACGCAGCGCGGCGAGGCCCTGGTCGCCGCCGCCGGCGAGCGGCCGGCGCTCGCGCACGCCCTGCACGAACGCGAGCAGCTGGTTCGCGAGCGCGTCCTCGCGGTCGAGCTGCAGCGTCTCGAACGTCACCTTGCGCTCGCCGCGCGCGTCCGGCGCCCCGCGCTGGCCGATCGTCGCGCTCGACTCGAGGAAGTCGATCGAGAAGTAGCCGTCGGGCTGGAAGAAGCGCAGCTTGCGCATCGGGTGCTGCGAGACGCGGCTCGCGGTGAGGTTCGCGACGCAGCCGCTCGCGAACACGAGCCGCGCGTTCGCGATGTCGGCGCGGCCGGTGAGCACCGGGACGCCGAGCGCCTCGACGCGCAGCGGCTCGGCGCCGACCAGGCGCTGCACGATGTCGACGTCGTGGATCATCAGGTCGAGCACGACGTCGATGTCGAGCGAGCGCTGCGGGAACGGGCCGAGCCGGTGGCCCTCGAAGAAGCGCGGCCGCGCCGCTCGCGCCGCGACCGTGCGCATCGCCGCGTTGAACCATTCGAGGTGGCCCACCTGCAGCACGCGGCCGCGCATCTCGGCGAGCGCGACGAGCTGCTCGGCCTCCGCGAGCGTGGTCGCGATCGGCTTCTCGACGAGCACGTCGAGGCCCGCCTCGAGCGCGTGCGCGACGAGCTCCGCGTGCGCAGCGGTGGGCACCGCGACGATCGCGGCCTCGGCGGCCGCGAGCGCCTCCTTCAGCTCGGTCGTCGCGAGCACGCCGTGCGCGTCGCCGACTGTGCGCGCGCGATCGAGGTGCCGATCGGCGACCGCCGCGAGCTCGACGCTGCCGTCGACGCGGGCGAGCTCGGCGACCTTCTCGGCGTGGAAGCGGCCCATGTAGCCGACGCCGATCACCGCGACGCGGAGTGGCTTCATCGTGGTGTCCGAGCTTCGCTCGCCTCGCGCGAGGCGAAGCCTCGCGTGGGCTCGCTGACGCCGACGACCGCGATCCCAGCCCGCTCCGCCTCGCGGGCGAGCTCGTCGCGGTCGAGCACGAGCGTGCGCCCGGCTTCGACCGCGAGCGCACTGCCGCCGCCGGCCGCGAGCGCGCGCACCGTGTCGGCGCCGATCGCCGGCACGTCGAAGCGCGGGTCCTGATTCGGCTTCGCGACCTTGACGGCGCACGCGGGCCGGCCGCGCTCCGCGAAGCCGAGCCCGCGCGCGATCATCGCGTCGGTGCCTTCGATCGCCTCGAGCGCGAGCACCGCGCGGTTCTGCACGACGACGCTCTGCCCGACATCGAGCCCGCCCAGCGCGCGCGCGATCGGGAAGCCGAACGCGACGTCCTGCACCTCGGCGTCGTTCAGCGCACGCCCCGCGATCAGTCCTTCGGGCGCGACCAGCTCGGCCGCCAGCTCGAGCTGGCTTGCGAGCGCGAAGCCCTGCTTCTCGAGCAGCTCGGCGATCGCCCCGAGCAGCGCGTCGTCGTTGCGGCTCGCGAGGCCGGCCAGCAGCGCGCGTGCGCGGGCGTCGATCCGCAGGCGATCGCGCTGCTGCCAGAGCAGCGCCTTCGGCGTCTTTCCGGCGAGCGCGACTTCGCGCGCGCCGCTTCGGCCGAGCGCGTCGAGGATCTCCTCCAGCTCGCCGAGATGCCGCCACTCGCAGCGATCGACTTCGGCGCCGAGGCTCGGGTCCGCGAGCCCGTGCAGGCCGATCGCGTGGACGCGCCGGCCCTGCGCGCGCGCGCTGCGAGCGATCCAGTGCGGCAAACGGCCCGCGCCGGCGACGAGCGCGAGCGGCGGCGCGTCAGCGATGAAGGAGCCCTCGGCGGGGCGCATGCGATATCCCGAATCTCCGCGCGCGACTCTACTCGCGGGGGCGTTCTTTACGAAGTTCAAAGAACGGGCCTGCGGTCGCCGCCATCGTCGAGAGCCGCCCGCGGAATGCGATCGCGGCCCGCCGGCAAGGCGCCGGCCGACGACGGCGTATCGCGCGGCGTACGCCGAGTCGGCCACAACGCAGCCGGCGGGCCGCGAGCGCGTTCCGCGCTAGCGGCTGACGCCGCGCTCGGACGCCTCGAAGAACGCGATCAGCCGCGCAACCTCGTCGGACTTGAAGTCGGCCGCGCGCACGCGCGCGAGCGCCGGCTCGAGGCGCAGCTTGCTGAAGAACAGGATGTGGAACGCGCGCTTCAGCTCCTCGCGCACCGCCGCGACGACGCCGCGGCGCTTCAGGCCCACGACGTTGAGGCCGCGCAGCGTGGCGCGTTCGCCGGCGACCAGCGCGAACGGCGGCGCGTCGAGCGTGACGCCCGAAAGCGCCGCCACCATCGCGGACTCGCCGATGCGCGCGTACTGATGCACGCCCGAGAGCCCGCCGATCACCGCGAAGTCCTCGACCGCCGCATGGCCCGCGATCGCGACGTGGCTCGCGACGATGATGTGCGAGCCGATCTGCGCGTCGTGGCCGATGTGGGCGCCGTTCATCACCAGGTTGTCGTCGCCGAGGCGCGTGCAGCCGCCGCCGCGCGGCGTACCCACGTGAATGCTGGTGTGCTCACGGATCACGTTGTCGACGCCGATTACCAGCGCGGTCGACTCGCCGCTCCAGCTCTTGTCCTGCGGCTCCTCGCCGAGCACGACGAACGGGAAGATGCGCGTGCGCGCGCCGACGGTCGTGCGGCCGGTGGCGTGCACGTGCGAGCGCAGCTCGACGCCCGCTGCGAGCTCGACCTCGGGCCCGACGGTGCAGAACGGCCCGATCACGGCGTCGTCGGCGAGCTTGGCTCGCCGGTCGACCACCGCGGTCGGGTGGATCTGCGGCACGCGAGCTATTTGGAGGCGTTGAAGCGCGTCACCACGAGGTCTGTGATGTCGTGCTGCTCGCGGGAGTAGAGGATCAGCTGCGGAACCTGGCGCTCGAGAATCACCGAGTAGCCCTGCTCCTTGCCGACCGTCTCGATCACCGACTTCAGCTTCTCCTCGAGCGGCGAGAGCAGCCGGGCTTGATCGATCTTCAGCTGGCCCTCGAGCTCCTTGCCCTTCGACTGGTAGCGGTTCTGCTGCTCCAGCAAGCGCGCCTGCATGTCGCGCAGCGCATCCTGAGCGAGCACGAACTTCTTCGCCTCGATCTCCTGCTGCAGCTTCTGGATGTCATCCGCGAGCGGCTTCAGCTGGCCCTCGGCCGCCTTCACCTTGGCCTGGAGCTCGTCGCGAGCGCGCTTGCCCTGCTCGGTCGAGAAGAGCGCCTTCTCGCGATCGACGAAGGCGATCTTCACTTCTTGAGCAACCGCGGCGAGCGGCGCGAGTGACATACCGAGCGCGATCAGCCACGCCAGGCGCTGGGTCTTCCGGTGCATTTGAGCGAACTCCTTCAGGGGAACTGTTGCGATTCCGGCTCAGGGGCCAATCCGAGGGCGACAATGATTGCGAACGGCGCCGCGTCCCGATACAGCCGCCGCCCGCTGGGCTCCGCCCCGAAGCCGCGCGCGGTCAGAAGCCCTGACCGCCGACCGAGAACTCGAAGACCATCGACTTGTCCACCGTGGTCTTGTCGAGCGGGAAGCCGAGGAAGAGCTGCAGCGGGCCGAACGGCGAGAACCAGAGCACGCCGGTCCCGGCTCCGAAGCGCCACAGATCCACGTCCCACATGTCCTCGTCTTCCGCGAACGCACTGCCCGCGTCGACGAACGCGATGCCGATCAGCCCGAACTCCTCGCTGATTGGAAACCGGTACTCGAGCGTCGTCGTGAAGAACTTGTTGCCGCCGATGATGTCGGTCTCTTTGAGGTCTTCGAAGTCCGAAAGCTTTCGGTCGTAAATGGAGTTACAGCGCCCGTTGCCGTTGCCGTAGCCGCCCTCGGCGTACTCGGCGCTCCCGTCGCGCGGCACGTTGTCCACGCACTGGACGACGCCGGTCTCGAGGTCGACTCGCACTCCGCGCGGGCGGTAGAGGTTGTCGCGCGGCCGGGTGTCGTCCGGATTGCCCTCGAACGGGACGCGCTCGACGACCGGCACCAGCTCGGCGCGGCGCGGCCCGACGTCGCGCGCCTTGAAGCCGCGCAGCTGGTACTGCCCGATGCCGCCGACGAAGTAGCGCTCGCTGAGCGGCAGCTCGAGGTTGCTGTCGATCTTCTGGAGCGACTTCACCTCGGGATCGAGCTGTCCGTTCCCGTAGAGCGAGTCCACCTGCGGCAGGTCGAAGTCGCCGAGCGAGTTGAGCGGATGGGCGTAGCCGAAGCGGCCGCCGACGACCCAGACGCCCCGTTCTGCAGAGGGCACCCATCCTGGCAGCCAGCGCGGGTTGCGCTGGTAGAACGCCGCGCTGCCCTCGAGGCGCGCGAACTGCGAGAAGCCGCCGATGCCGGCGTAGTCGACGCCGAGATCCGCGACGCGCCCCGCGGTCGGCGTGATGCGGTCGTTGCGCGTGTCGTACCGAAGCGAGAGGCCCATCAGGCTCGTCGTCTGGCTCTTCGCCTCGATCTCGCGCTGGATCAGTGCGGCGGCGTCCTGGATCTGGCCGCCGAAGATCCCGCTCCGGTCGACCTTGCGGTTCGCGAAGCTGTAACGGAGGAACGCGCGCGCGGTGCCGTTCTCGTTCAGGAAGTGGCTCGTCACGACCTCGCCGCCGTACTGGTCGAGGTCGAAGCCGGGGTAGTCGAGCGCGGTGCGGAACAGCTGGCCGGAGAGGCCCCAATCGCTGTTCAGGAAGTACGGGTCGCCGAGCGTCACGAAGAAACGGTTCGTGCGGCCGCCGACATCGGCGACCACCGAGCCGTTGTATCCGCGCCCGAACAGGTTGGCCTGCGACACCGAGCCCGAGACGATGAAGCCGTCGCGCGAGCTGTAGCCGGCGCCGAACGAGAGCGAGCCGGTCGGCTTCTCCACCACTTTCACGCCGAGATCCATCTGGTCGGCGTAGTCGGTGTTGATCGGCGCGATCTCCACCTCTTCGAAGAAGCCGAGGCGCTCGAGCCGCGCCCTCGAGACGTCGACCGCGGCGGCCGAGTACAGCTCGCCTTCGACGATCATCAGCTCGCGGCGAATCACAGGGTCGATCGTGGTCTTGTTGCCGGTGATCTCGATCTCGCGGAGGAACGACAGCGAGCCCTTCTGCACCGAGTACGCGACGTCGACCGCCTTCTGCTCGGGGTGCACCTTCGTCTGCGGGTCGACCTTCGCGTTGAAGAAGCCCCGGTCCGAGTAGTTGTGCTCGAGCCGCTCGCGGTCGTTGTCGAGCGCGCTGCGCGAGAAGACGTCGCCCTGCTTCAGCGTGAGCGCCTGGCGCAGCAGCTCCTTGTCGACGGTCTCGTCGCCCACCATGTCGATCTCGCCGACCTTGTACTGATCGCCCTCGCGGATGCGCACCGTGACGACCAGGCCCTTCTTGGTCGCCTGGACCTCCGGATCGCTGACCTCGACCTGGATGTAGCCGTGGTCGAGGTACTTCTCGCTGACGGTCTTCAGGTCCTGGGCGAAGACCGGCTCGGAGTAGCGGCCGGACTTGTCGAAGTAGGTCCACAGGATCGTGAACCAGCGCCACTCCTTGGTCTTGAAGCCCTCCATCAGCTCTTCGTCGCTGAAGGCTTTGTTCCCGACGAAGCGGACCCTGTGCAGCTTCGACTTCTCGCCTTCCTCGACCAGGAAGTTCACCGCGACCGCGTCGGCCGGCAGCTGCTCGATCTCGAACTTCACGTCGGCGAGATAGAAGCCCTCAGCGCGGTAGAGCTGCTGGATGCGCTGCACGTTCTCGGTGAGCAGCGGGTAGTCGAGCGTCGAGCCGGTCGTCAGCGTCAGGTTGTCCTTGATCTTGTCGCTGTCGACTTTGTCGTTCCCGGTGACCGAGACCTGCCGGACGATCGGGTTCTCCTCGACCGCGAACGTGACCGCGATGCCGGCCGGCGTCTCCTCCTGCAACACACGCACGTTCGTGAAGAAGCCGAGCGCGTAGACCTCGCGCACGTCGTGTGCGATGCGCGACGGGCTGAGCGCCGCGCCGGGCGCAGTCGTGATGCGCGCACGGATCGCCGCCTCCTCGATGCGCCGGTTCCCGCGCACGCGCAGCTCGGCGACGCGCGCGCCGGCCGCGGCGGTCTCGCCGCCTGGCATCAGCCGTGCGCTCTCGACGACGCGGAACACCACGTCGACTCCGTGCTCGCTCGGATTCGACTCGACGCTCGCGGTCGCGACGCCCGGCAGCGTCATCAGCTTCTCGGCGTCCGCACGGGCGAGCTCGCCGTCGAACGGCTCGCCGGCGCGCGTCTCGAGCAGCGCCTTCGCCGCCGCTTCGTCCGGGGCGCCCGTCACCGTGACGCTCGTGACGCGCGGGCGCGCCGCGCGGCCGCCGACCACCTCCGCGATCTGCGCCGCCATGTCGCCAATGCGGTCGAGCAGCTGATCGTCGCCCGCTGCGGACGCGTCGAGCGTCGTCGCGGCGCCGCCCTCTGCGGGCGCGACGCGGAGGTCGAGGCTGTATTGCCCGGCGAGCTCGGTGACGCTGCCGGTGATCACGAAGCGCGCTCCGCGCTCGCGCGCGATGTCGCGCAGCCCCGGCTCGCTGCCGCGTGCCCCTTTGTACGGCGCGGTCGCCGCATCGGGCTCCAGCACCTCGACCGCGCCCGAAGCCTCGAGCCGCGTGGTCAGCAGGTCCGCGAGCGACTGCTCCAGATACGCGAGCGGACGCGCGCTGTGCACTTGGAAGGGAAGGACGATCACGCGGACCGGCGGCGGCGCCGTCTGCCCGACCGCAGGTAACGCCGCGATCGCGATCGCGAGCAGCGCCGCGAGCAGGCGGCGCAAGAACGGCTCAGCGTGGCGCGCGGCACCCAACGGTGGCCGTCCTCCCCTGTTGGGCCCGGCGAGCGAGTCACGTCTCGGAACCCGCTGCCGCCGGTGCGGTTTTGTTCGCGCAGCGATCGCAGTGAGTCCGGTGAGAGGGCGAAGGGGCGGTTCCGAGAGCCGCGGCGAGACGTCCGTCATCTCGCCCGAAAGCATCGGGTGCGCGACGTCGCCGGCCCCGAGGCGGCGCACTCTACCCGCACGCGTTTTTCGTGGCAATCGCGTTTGCGGTGAATCGCGAGAGATTTCGGGGCGTTAGAAGTTCGTTTGGGCTCCGCTCCGTTTGGGCTCAGCTCGGCTTCGCCTCGCTGCGCGCACGCTGCGCCGACTGGAGTCGGCGCTGCGCGCTTGCGGCTACTCGAGCCGCGATCGGGCGGACACCTGAGACGGAACGCGGACCCGACGCGACGCGGCACGAGCTTTCAGCGCGCGGCGGCGCGCGGCGGCGCTTCCGCGGGCGCGAGCAGTGCGGGAACCAGCTTGCCCTCGCGCATCACGAGCGCGCGGCCGAGTCGGCGCGCGAGATCGTGATTGTGCGTGACGACGACGAGCGCCGTCCCGCGCGCGCGGTTCAGCCCGAGCAGCAGCTCGTGCACGCGCTCGCCGGTCTCCGGGTCGAGATTCCCGGTCGGCTCGTCGGCCAGTACGAGCGCGGGGTCCATCACCAGCGCGCGCGCGACCGCGACGCGCTGGCGCTCGCCGCCCGACAGCTTGCCGACGCGCTGGTCGAGCCGGGCCGCGAGCCCCGCCTCGATCAGCAGTCCGGCCGCTTTCTCGCGCAGCTCGGCACGGCCGAGGCCGGCCAGCAGCCCGGGCATCATCACGTTCTCGAGCGCGCTGAACTCGGGGAGGAGGTGGTGGAGCTGGAACACGAAGCCGAGCGAGCGGCCGCGGAAGCGCGCGATCTCTTCGGCGCTCTTCGCGAACACGTCCTCGCCATGAAACAGCACGCGCCCGCTCGTCGGGCGGTCGAGCGTCCCGAGGATGTGGAGCAGCGTCGACTTGCCGACGCCCGACTGGCCGAGGATCGCGACCGTCTCGCCGGGCGCGACCGCGAGCTCGAGCTCGCGCAGCACCTCGATCTCGTCGCCGGCGGGAGATTCGAAGCGCTTCGACAGCGCCTCGGCGCGGAGCACGGCGGTCGCGGCGGTCTCGCGCGCCATCTCACTCCGCCCGCAGCGCTTCGGCGGGGTCGAGCTTCGCGCCATGGCGGCTCGGCAAGAGCGTCGCGCCGAGCGCGAGCACCATCGCGATGCCGACCACGATCGCGACCTGACCCGGATCGATCTCCCAAGGCAGCGTGCCGAACTGGTAGATGTTCGCCGGCAGCACGTCGATCCCGCTGATGCGCTCGATCTGCTCCTGCACCCACGGCAGTCGGGTCGTTACGGCGATTCCGGCGATCACGCCGGCGACGGTGCCGAGCAGCCCGATCAGCGTGCCCTCGATCGCGAACACGCGCTCGATCGCGGCGTCGGTCGCGCCCATCGCCTTCAGGATCGCGATGTCGCTCGACTTCTCCATGATCATCATGATCAGCGTGACGACGATCGCGAACGCGGCGACCACCATGATCATCGTCAGCAGCACGAACATCATCACGCGCTCGGTCTTCAGCGCCTGGAAGAACGCCGGGAAGAACTCCTTCCAGTCCTTCGCCGCGTACGGGAAGCCGAGCTTCTCTTGGAGGTCGGTCGCGACCTGGCGCGAGCGATAGAAGTCGCTCGTGCGCACCTCGATGCCATCGACGACGTCTCCCGCCTTGCGGAAATCGCGCGCGGCCGCGAGGTCGACGTACGTGAACACTTCGTCGTACTGGAAGAAGCTGGTCTCGAACACGCCCGCGACGCGGAAGCGCTTCAGGCGCGGGCCCGGGCCGAGCGGCGTCGGCGGGCCGCCGAACGGCGAGATCACGACGATCGAATCGCCCGGCCCGACGTTCGCGTTCAGCGCGAGCTGGCTCCCTAACAAGATGCCCGGCGCCTCCTCGCCGTCCGTGCCGGGCTCGCTGCCGAGATGCGCGAGCGCGTCCTCGGAACCCCAGAGCAGGTCCTCCTTCAGGTCGGTGACCTCGCCGATGCGCTGCGGGTCGATGCCGCGCACGCGCACGCCGACGATCTCGCCATTCGGCCCGCGGATCATGCCCTCCGCGTCGAGGTACGGAGAGGCGCCGAGCACGTCGGGGTGCTCGCGGATCTCGCCGATCACGCTCTCGTAGCGCTCGATCGGCAGGCCGCGGATGTCGAACACGGTGAGGTGCGCGCGGTTGCCGATGATCTCTTCGCGCCAGACGTTCTCGAAGCCGTTCATCACCGAGAGCACGGTGATGATCAGCCACACACCCGCTGCGACGCCGGCGACGCAGATCCCCGTAATCACTGAAATGAAGGTCTGGCGGCGCTTCGCGAACATGTAGCGGCGCGCGATGAACCACTCGGCCGAGCCGCGCGCGCCGAGGAAGCCGGCGGCGGCGAGCGGCGCGAGGCCGAGCACGACGAGCGCGGCGAACGCGGCGCCGGTGAGCGCGCCGGCGACGCCGAGGTCCGGGCGTGGCGCCTCGAGCGCGAGCGCGAAGGGAATGCCGGGCAGCAGCGCGAGCGCGAGCAGACTCGCGAGCTGCTCGTCGACGCCGGCGTGCTCGCCGCCGCTGCGGGTGCGCCTTGCGCGCAGGCCGATCGCGATCGCTGCTGCGAGCGCAGCCGGCAGCACGACGTAGCCGAGCTGAGCGAGGCTGCCCGCGTACGCGGAGAACGCGAGGCCGAGCACGACGATCGCGGCAACCGCGAGCAGCCGCGGCGGCGCGAGCCGCAGCACGAGCGCGGCGAGCCCCTGCGCGAACGCGACGAGGGCGAGCGCGAGGCACGCGGCACCCGCCCACGCCTGGAGAAATCCTGGCCAACGAATCCCGAATCCCTCGACTGTCTCCTCGTCGGTCCCGAGCAGCCCGAGCAGCGCGGCCCAGACCAGCGAGATCGCGAGCACGTGCAGGGCGCGCTTCTGGCTGCGCGCGAAGCGCTCGAGCACCACCACCGCGGAGCCGAAGAACAGCAGACTGTTCGCGGCGATCGCGAGCAAGAGCGCGACGATGAATGCGAGCGCGACCGCGCCGAGCGCCTGCGCGAGCAGCGAGGTCTGCGCGACGTCGGGTCCGCTCATGTCACGCGCCCTCCGGCCGCAGGTG